>CEOL01030179.1_pt1 | contig 16724 bp, 25 predicted proteins | sample 530381 | NCBI WGS metagenome assembly CEOL01 (sample SAMEA2620014, study PRJEB7988) | marine metagenome | biome: marine biome (ENVO:00000447); feature: surface water layer (ENVO:00002042); material: "saline water (ENVO:00002010), including plankton (ENVO:xxxxxxxx)" | depth 5 m
CATCTATACAATACATTGGAATTATACTGCAAAAGATGAAACCGAACCAGAAAAGTATATTGCTAACTCTATCGGTACATATAATGTGGAATATGTAGAAGGTGAAGATTTTATAGAATATGCAGATTTAAAAAAATCTGATGTTGTTGGTTGGTTAGAAGCTGGTATGGATGTTGATTCAATGAAATCAAATTTAGATAGTCAAATTGAACTGCAAAAAAATCCAGTTGATGAATATTTACATCCTGACTGGTCTTAATATTAAATTATAAATTATGGCAAAATTAGAGGAAAATGAGTTATTAGAACTCAAAAAATTTATCGCAAAACCAAGTCAAATAGCAACAGAAATCGGCATGAGAGTAATTGCTTATAATTCAATAAATGAGTTAGTAGATCAATGGAAAGATGCTCAACAAGAGCAACAAGAAAAACTATCAGAAATTGAAGAAAAACATGGCAAAGTATCATTAAATATTGAAACAGGTGAAATAACTCCTTTAAATGAGGAGTAATGGCTTTAATAAATGCAACTAGCTTTCTTTTATTTAGAGATAATACAGCAATAGGGCATTCCAAAAGTATAAATGTAAATTTAAGAGTAGATCTTCCTGATGCTACTAGCAAAGATAGTTTAGGATTTAAAGAAGTTATTGCATGTGCTAGGGGTGGTGAAATAAATGTTTCTGGTTTAACAGCTTATGATGATTCTTTAAATTTTGAGCAATTTGCTGATGATTTAATCCTTAGAAATCAACAAGTATTTTATTTTAAACAAAATGTTACAAATCCTGAATTTGTGATTAGAGGTGAAGGTTTTATAACAAGTGTGGATGAGACAGCTAAATTTGAGGATATAACAACTTTTGATTTAGAAATTCAATTAACTCATATTATTACAACAGGTGCAGATAATACATGGGAAAACTTATTTCAGTTTTGGGAGAACATTGCTTCAAATTGGGAAAACACATAATAATTTTATTTGTATATTTACAAAAAATTTAAAATTAAAATAAATGGCTACAACTGGTGTATTTAACGGAACAAATTTAATATTGAAATTTCATAATGTTGAAGGATCTGTCGCAGCATTAGGACACTCAACAAGTGCAACTCTTAGTTTATCTGCTGATCTTCCTGATGCAACTTCAAAAGATTCAAGTGGTTTTAATGAAGTAATTGCAGGTACAAGAACAGGTGAAATTTCTTTTGAAGGATTAGTTGCTTATGATGATGCAAATAATGCAATCGAGGCAGCAGATTATTTGATAGCAAGAACAAAATTATTTTGGACTTTCGGTACTGCTGCAAGTGGTGATAAAATCTATAAAGGAAGTGGTTTTCTTTCAAGTGTTGAAATGTCAGCAGAAATGGAAAGCCCTGTGACTTTTAGTGGATCAATCACAGTTACTGGTGCTATCACAACTGCAACTAATTAATAGGTTTTTATAAATATTCAGGCACTTTGTTTATCTTAGTGCCTTTAAATTTATATATATGGCAAACAAAAAAAGAGGATACTACTCTATTAAATTAGGTGGCAAAAATAGAACCATGCATTTCAGCATGAACTTCTGGGCAAATTTTACTGAACAAATGAATGTACCTTTAGACAAAGTTTCTGAGGTTTTCGATAAAGGTGTGAGCATAACAAGTATTAGAGCATTAATTTATAGTGCTTTACTTGCACATGATCAGGAACAAAATAATGATATAGATTATAATCAATATACTGTTGGCATGTGGCTTGAAGATTTTAATGCAGAAGAATTAGATAATATCGTTTCTTCCATGATGGAAAGCAGAATATTAGGTACAGATTTAAATGCTGGTCTTAGTAGAAATATCAAAAAAACTACTAAGAAGGGAAAGTAAACAGCCAACTGACATGGGATGGTTTACTTGATTTTTACATAGGTCAAGTTGGCTTAGATCCAGAGAAATTCTGGACATATACATGGAAAGAAAATCATTTATTAGGTGAATCATATTTAATTAAACAAAACTTAGAATGGGAAAGAACTAGGTTTTTATCTTCAATGATTTACAATGTTAATTGTAGCAAAAAATCACAAATGATACCTCCAGATAAATTATTTAGTTTACCTCAAGATGTTTATTTAGAAAGAGGAAAGCCCAGATCTACGCCTGAAGAAATGAGAGCGTTTTTAGAAAAAACAGAAAAAATGAATTTCAAAGCTTTAGATTAATATTTACTATTTTTGTAAAAATAATTAATATGGCAGAGAATAAATTAAGGTATTTTATAACAGGTAATGCAGCAGGTTTAAATCAAGCATTAACTTCTGCTAGTGGAAAAGTTCGAGCTTTTGGAAGCAAAATCAAAGGTGTCGGCGCTTCGTTGCAAAGATTTAGTGCAATTGGTGCTGTTGCAGGTGGTGCAGCTATTAAAATGGCTATGGACTTTGACAAGAACATCACTCAAATTAATGCTTTAGTTGGTACTTCAGGAGAAGCTTTACAAGAGTTTTCTGACGCTGCAAAAAGAGTAGCTAAAGAAACAGGAATATCAAGTGCTAAAACAAGTGAAGCTATGTTTTTTATCGCTTCTGCTGGTTTAGAAGGTGCTGAAGCTGTTAGTGTACTTGATGCAGCGGCAAAGGCATCAGCATCAGGTTTAGGAGATGTAGCGACAATTGCTGATCTAGCAACATCTGCTATGAATGCTTATGGTTCAGAAAATTTAGATGCTACTGCTGCAACAGATATTTTAGTTGCTGCAGTTCGTGAAGGTAAATTAGAAGCAAGTGCATTAGCTGGATCAATGGGATCAGTTATTCCAACAGCTTCTGCTTTAGGTGTTAGTTTTGATGAAGTAGGTGCTGCTATGGCTGCAATGTCTAGAACAGGTACAGATGCTGCAAGTGGAGCAACACAATTAAATGCTATATTAATGGGGTTAACAAAAACAACTCCAGCAGCTCAAGATGCTTTTAGAGCAATGGGTTTGAATTCAAAAGAGCTAAGAGAGGAACTTGCAACTGAGGGTGGTTTAATTAGTGTATTAGGTAAATTAAAAGTTGGTATTGATGGTAATGCAGATGCTGCCGCTGCTATTTATCCTAATATTCGAGCATTAAAAGGTGTTTTAGATTTAACTGGTGCAGGAGCTGACGCAGCAACACAAATATTTGATGAATTATCAAGATCTCAGGGAGCAACTGCAACAGCTTTTGATGTAACTTCTAGATCTGCTTCTCATAAACTTAATAAAGCAATGAATAATGCTAGAGAAAGTTTCAAAGAAGTCGGAACTGTTTTATTGACTCAATTATTACCACCATTAACTGGTTTGTTAAATGTTATTAAAAATGCTTTTACTGCATTTACTAATTTAGATCCAGCACAACAAAAGTTAATTTCAGGTTTAGGTTTATTAGCTTTAGCTTTACCAACTTTAATTTCATTATTCGGATCGTTAGTTAGCATAGTTGGTGCATTAATAACACCAGTTGGTTTAATTGCTGCAGCTCTTGCTGGTGTGGCATATATAATATATAAAAATTGGGGTGAAGTCGCACCTGTTATTGTAGGTATATATAATCAATTTGTTGATCTATATAATTCATCAGAAACATTGAGAAAAGCAATTTTTGGTGTGGGTGCAGTATTTAAAACAGTTTTTGTGGGCATTAAAGTAATTGTACAAGAGTTTATAAATGTTTTTAAAACAATATGGAGATTAGTTAAAGAATTTTCAGAAAAAGGGATAAAAGGTTCTTTTGGTGATATTATTTCTCAGGGAGTAGAAGATGGTAAACAAATTGCTTTAGATGGTGCTAAAGAAGTTGGAGAAGCTTTTTCAGATGGCATGGAAGATGCTCTAGGATCTCAATTAGAGAAAAAAAGCGTTGAACAATTAAATACAACTTTAACAAATGTTGCTGATTTTGCAAAAGGAAAATTAAAAGGAGTATTTGATAATTTCATGGGTGGATTTGGACAATCTACTGCAGGAGATCCTACAACTACTGAGAAGTCGGTAGTAACAACAATTACAGGTGGTGAAGAACAAGAAGAAGAAGATAAAATTGGACAAACAACAGAAAAAGTAAATAAATTAAAAATGATGCTTGATATGTTGAAAGGAAGTGCTGATGCTGTAGGTGAGGGAATTAAAGGTGCATTTTTAGGTGCATTCGATGCAATGATGCAAGGAGAAAATATTTTCAAAGCATTAGGGCAAATGTTATTAGATTTAATCAAAAAGTTTGTTGCTGCTGCATTAGCTGCTTTTGTATTATCAGCTTTAGTAAAATCTATATTTCCAGCTGCTGGTAGTGGTGGTGGTGCTTTTGAAGGATTAAAAGATTTTAAAAGTTTATTTGGTAGTTTCGCAGGTATAGAAATGGCAAAAGGTGGAATAGTTTCAACACCTACGTTAGCAACTGTTGGTGAATACCCAGGTGCTAGACAAAATCCTGAAGTGGTTGCACCTTTAGATAAATTAAAAAACATTATTGGAGAAAGTTCTGGAACAAACGTGCAAGTAGGTGGTCAATTTACTTTAAAAGGACAAGATCTGGTCGTTGCATTACAAAGAGCTGATCGTAATAGAAACAGAATAAAATAATGGCATACGGGGTAAAATTTAGATTAGAATTTTCTGATGATAATTTAAAAGGTAAAAAAATTGAGATTTTAAAAGATGGTTATTCAGGTTCTGTTTTAGATCTGGTTGGTACAAGTGATCCTTTATTTATAACATGGGATAGTGATGATAATTTTTATAATCCTATTGTTGGCTCGAGCTGTGTAATAAATTTATTTGATACTGATTCAAGTAATTATGATGATTTTTATACAGCAGATGAAAGGGAATATAAAGTAAAAATTTCTTATAAGGATTCAAGTAACAATTATCAAACATATTGGGAGGGTTGGTTGTTAGTAGATCAATTTAGAGAAGCTATTTTACCGAAACCTTTTCCTATTACATTAAGGGCTTATGATGGTTTGGGTAGTTTAGGTGGCTTTACTGCACCAATAGATTTAACAAGCGTAGCATCAAAAGATTTAATGTATTATATTACCAATATATTAAACAATATTAATTTAGGTTTTGATATATATATTTCCAATGATATTTTGAAAGATGGTGCAAGTGGATCTGATTATACAATATATGATCAATCTGTTGTAAATCCTTCAAGTTTTTTAGAAAATGGTGAAAGTTTAAGAACAGCAAAAAATGTTTTAGAGCAAATATTAAAATTCACTAATGCTAAAATTTTTCAAAGCTATGGTAGATGGTATATAATAAATAATTCCAGCTATAGTGAACAATCAGTCAAAGATTCATCAGCAACAACTGCAAATAGTGGATCTGTGCCTACAGGTATTAGAGCAGCAGAAACGTCTTCACTACAAAGTAATGGTACAGAAACAATTAAATATTTTATTTATAATTCAAGTGGAGTTTATCAATCTAATAGCTCAATTAATGTTTTAAGTAGTGTGCCAAGCGATATGCAGCCACTTAATTCAAATTTAGTTAAAGAATATTTAAGACCATTGAAAGAATATAAAATTAATGTTGATGTTGGTGATAATTTTTTTGATGTTAATAGATTTTCAAACGGTCATTTTGAACATGATGATACTGGTTTCACATTAACTAATTCTACAATTGATAGTGATTTTTCATTTAAAGGAGATAGATCATTAAAAAGCACAACTGTAAGCTCAACTGCAAATGCTACATCTGTCATTTTAGTAAACTCACCGGGTATTGATATTGGAGGTGGAACAACGACACAAGCAGATAGATTTAGCTTAAATGTTTTTATGGAATCAACAAGCAGTAATACAAAAGGTTTTAGGTGGCAAATTAAATTAGTTGAGCAGGGGCCAGGTGCAAGTGCAATAAAATATTGGAATCATACATCTGGAAATTGGGTTGATGCTGATACAAAAAATGAAGCTGAAGTTGATGTTAATAATAATTGGAAAAAATTAGAATTTAAATTAGACAGTTACCCAGGAGGTAGTTGGTTAACAACTCTTAGTTTGTATAATGCTTACCAGCTTACATCAACTGCAGGATTCTCAGCAGTTTATTTTGATAGTTTAGCATTAGAGTTTCAAAACATTGATAGTGATGGAACTCGGACAGATTTTTTCTCAAAGTTTGATAATTTGCAGTTTAGAAGAAAAAGAACAACAGATCTATCAGGTGTTTTAGAATTAAATGATATATATATAACCAATGATAAATATGGTAAAATTAGCGGAAATTTTTTTAGATCCAGAGATAAAACAAATTATCTTAAAAGCATAGAGAAAATTACAAGTCAGCAAGTGTTGAATGATTTTAGAAATTTTGTTTCAAGATACGAGGGCGATTTATATAATAATAATAATGATCCTATTGGATTACATAATAAAATATGGATTAATTTTGGCACTTCAGTATTACAGGAACCTGTATCATGTTATATCGATGGACTTAATTATAATGTTAAAAGAAATTTGTATTCAGTAGTAATGCATGTGCCTAATCAGGATGATGATATTTCTTCTGATTTTAGTGTAAAATTTTAAAAATTTTCTTTTCCTGTTTGCTGCTAGGGTACTCTTATTATAAGGGTGCCCTTTTTTTTAATTAAAATTTTTTTATATATTTAAAATTATTTTTATATTTGTTTAAAATTTTATTATGAATATATTTAAACTATATTTTGAAAAAGATCTTAAAGAACTAGGTTTTAAAAGATATACAGTTTGTGAAATGTTAAGCTGTACTATGCCTACATTATCTAGCAGAATTGAGAACCCAGGAAAATTTACATTAGATGAAATCCAGACATTGAAAGATCATGGATTTAAATCAATGGATCGTTTAATTTAGAAAAATTACTATTTATGAAATCTGTAAACATTAAAGGAAAGGAATATATTACAGTCAATGAAAGATTAATATATTTCAGAAAACAAGCTACATTTAAAGGGTGGCGAATCGTTGAGGATCTAATTGAACTCAATGAAAAAGAAGGCGTGTTTAAAGTCAGCATTGTTAATCAAAATGATGATGTAATTACTTCAGCACATGCTCAAGAATATAGGGATGCAAGTTATATAAATAAAACTTCATTTTTAGAAAATGGATTTACATCAGCATTAGGCAGAGCATTGGGCTATCTGGGTATCGGCATTGATACATCAATTGCAAGTGCTGAGGAGTTAGTAAATGCATTAAATAATCAAAGTGTTAAGAAAAAACAAACTAACACAAATCAATATAATAATTTAAATCAATTACAAAATGTCAAATTCTAAGAAAACTATTTATTATGATGGAATAAGAATATTCCAAAAGAAAGAAAATCAACCATGTTGGAGTGGTGTTATATCGCCAAATCAATTATTTGGTTTTTTAAAATCTGGTCAAGCAGATGGGGGTAAATCTGAATATAATGGGGAAACTCAATTTAAGTTTAGTTTGTGGGTTAATGAAGATGGATCTGCTAGCATGAGTGTTAATGATTATCAACCTTCTCAGGAAAGTGTGAAATCCTTAGATAGTGAAGATGGTCTACCTTTTTAGTAGCAAGAAGGGAAAGAGGGCAACCATTGTGTTGCCTTTTTTTTTGCATCATTTTGATTATTTAAAATATTTTTATAAATTAAAAAAAAGTTTTATTTATGAAAATTAGACAATATAGAAGCAATCAGGGGAGAAACCCAAAAAACAATATAGAGATCTATAAATTATTATATGTAGCATATATTGGATTAGTATTAACAATTATTTTTTTAGTATTATGATAGTTGAAAAAGATTCAAATGATCAATATCATTCTCATAATAGTATTTCAGCAAGTGGATTGAAATATATATGTAAATATTCAGTTTATCACTTCATAAATCAATTACCTAAAGAGACATCAGCTATGGCTTTTGGTACAGCAGTTCATACTGCATTATTAGAGCCAGATACTTTTTATGATATTTATTATGCAATGCCTGACATTGGTGATTTAAGAAAAAAAGCTAATAAGGAATTAAAGTTAGAAGAAGAAAAAAAAGCTGATGGCAAAATATTATTAAGTAATGATGATCATATTAGAATTAAAGAAATTTTAAAAAATTTTAAAAAAAATAAATTGGCACAGCATTATTGCAAAGGTGAAATTGAATTATCACATTATTTAAAGCATCAGGGTGTTGATGTCAGGGTAAGACCAGATATAATCAATCATGTTGCAGGATTTATTGCTGATGTTAAAACTTGTCAAGATGCTTCACCTCAAGCATTCAGGAGAGATGTATATAAATATAATTATGATTTACAGGCAGCATTTTACATGGATATGTTAGGCATTGAAAAATTTAAATTTGTAGTTTGTGAGGTCAATCATCCTTTTACTGTAGTAGTACATACTTTGGATGATGATTTTATTAAATTAGGCAGAAAAAAATGGCAAGGTGCATTTAATGATTGGAAACATTATCAAGTCACCAAAGAAATTAGTTTATATAATCCAGAAACATCTTTTAGTACTGTTGGAGAAGATGGATCATATATAATTAAAAAATGAAAAAATATAAAAATATTGTAAATAAACATTTTGATTTAGATATTTCTTTAAAATGTAGGCAATATGAATATGTTGTTGCAAGAGCATGTTATTATAAAATATGTAGAGAGATTGGTGGTTTTAGTTTTGAAAAAATAGGCAGATCTGTAAATAAATCTCATGCTACTGTAATGCATGGAATTAGAGAATTACCATTCATAATGAAGCATGATCAATCTATAAGAATTAAATGCAATGAATTATTTAACAAATTTGATTTTTATAACAAAAAAGAGATTGATAAATCACTAAATGAGTTACTAGTCGAATATAATTTAATGATAATAGAGAATAATCAATTAAAAGTAAAAGTAGAAGAATTAACTGAAACAATATATAGATTGGCTGATTTGGAATAATTTTTTATAATTTTATTTAAATTATGGCTAATCCATTTGATAAATATTTAGGAAAAGAGGATAAAATGCAGAATAAAGTAATGAATTATATTAGAAATAAATATAAAGATGCAATTTATACTCATATATCAAATGAAGGAAAAAGATCTCCATTTGAAAGATATAAAATGAAAATATTAGGATCCAAAGCTGGTTTACCTGATATTATGATATTTAATACAAATAAATTTTATAATGGTTTGGCAATAGAATTAAAAGTTGGTTATAATAAACCAAGTGAAAATCAAAAAAAATGGTTACAGGACTTAGAGAAAGCTGGATGGCATGCAACATGGTCAAATGATTTAGATAAAGTAATAACAACAATTGACAATTATTTTAATAATGAAAAAATCTAGGTCTGTTTATTTTGATGAACAAACACAAAAAGTAAGATGGACAACAACATCATCAGAAAATTTTATTTACGATTATAAATATATAGGAGAAGCAACAGAAAATGAATTTAATATTTTGATAGATTTATTATGGTATCTTCATGAAGAAAAAAAAATGAGCTATAATGATTTTAATAAAGTATATTCAGAATTGAGATATTTTTGCGATCGTGTGATGGGGCTTGTTGATGAACTTTAAGAAAATATGAAATATAATATTATTATCAAACCTAAAAAATTTGATAGATTTACTATTATACCTAATTATATATTAAGAGATACTGGTGTTTCAGTAGGTGCTACTGGTTTATACGCTTGGCTATTTTCTCATGATGCAGATCAAAAAATTACAGTAGAATTTATATGCGGACATTTTAAAGAAAGTAAATCTGCAGTATCTAGTAAAATTAAAGAATTGGTTGAGTTAGGTTATTTAGAAAAAAAAAGAATACATATTGATGGTAAATTTAAAGGGTATAATTATATATTAAAAGAAAATCAGAAGTTAGAAAACCAGAAATCTGAAAATCAGAAATCTGAAAATCAACCACAAAGTAATACTAATAATAATATATATAAAAGTAATACTAATGTATTAGATCATTTTATAAAATTATTTCCAAAAAAATTTCATCCTAAAAGTGATTCTCAAATTAAAAGATGGGAAAAAACTTTGGATCAATTACAAAGGATTGATGGTTATAATTTAAGAAATGTTTATAAAATTGTTAAACATATTAGAGAAGATCATTTTTGGAAAAATCAATTTTTAAGTTTACCTAAATTAAGAAATGTTGATAAAAATGGAGATAAATGGATTTATAGATTTGATGCAATATATAGTGAAGAAAATAAACCATCTGGTTTTCAAAAAATAAAAAATATTAAAAAATTTAATATTTATACTGATCTGACAGGCAAATTAGGTTTAGGTGCAATTTTAAATGATGGTACTCAACTAAATGAATTTAATTTAAGTCAAGTACTTAATAAATCTGAAATATTAGAAATAAAAAATTATTTAAAAAATGAATAAGGGTAAAATATATAAGCTAGATAAATTTGAGCAAGAAATAGTAAAACTCACAGCACAGAAAAGACATATAAATAAAAAGAAAACTGGATGGGATGGTTATAAAACTGTTAATGAGGTTTCAAAGGTTGAATTAAATATTATTGGATTTGGTGGGGAGTTTATTTTTTGTAGAGAGTTAAATTTATTTCCTGACTTCACAATTAAAAATACAAGTAAAACATTAGGCACAGATTATTATGATGCTTTTATTTGGAATAAAACAATTGATATTAAAGTAAATAATAACCCAGATAATCCACTTATGATACCTCAGTATGCAAAAACAGAATGTCAATTGTTTGCATTATTTAGTTGTATATTTCCTAGATATAGATTTGAAGGATTTGCAACTAATAAAATGATTTTTAAAAAAGAAAATTTGAGAATGACTAGAGTTATGGCTTATGTATTAGATAAAAATAAATTATTAGATATTGAAGATCTTGATATTTAAAATTTTTTTATATATTTAAAAAATATTTATGAATTATATTGAAGAACTTAAAAATTTAGGAATAAATGTAAAAAGATCTAGTAATAAAACAACATGCCCAAAATGTTCTCATGCTAGAAAAAATAAAAAAGATCCATGTTTATCAGTTGATATTGAAAATGGTTTATATCATTGTCATCATTGTGGATGGAATGGAAATGTTAAATTTAAAAAGAAAAAAGAATTTATAATTCCTGAAAAAATAAATACAAATCTAAATGCAAGAATAATATCATGGTTTAAAGATAGAGGTATTTCTGAAAGCACCTTATTACATTTTAAAATAGGTGAAAGTATTGAATATATTCCTCAATTAAAGGTTAAGAGGAGAGTTATAAATTTTAATTATTACAGAGATGAAAAATTAATAAATGTCAAATATAGAGATAGTGAAAAGAATTTTAAATTAATAAAGGGTGCAGAATTAATTTTTTATGGATTAAATAATATAAAACCTTATTCAACTTGTCATATAGTTGAGGGAGAAATGGATGCTTTAGCAATGTATGAAGCAGGGTTTCCATCTGTTGTATCTGTTCCAAATGGTGCAAATAAAGGGAAACAAAAATTAGATTATTTAGATAATTGTTATGAATATTTTAAAAACAAAACTAAAATAGTTTTATGTACTGATAATGATGATGCAGGTTTAAGTTTAAGAAATGAATTGGCTAGAAGATTTGGATCTCACAGGTGTCAATATGTAGAATTTGGCGAGTATAAAGATGCTAATGAAGTATTAGTTAAAAAAGGTGGTCAATACTTAAGAAAATTAATACATAGTGCTAAAGATTTTCCTATTGAAGGAATAATTAATATTGATAATATTTGGCAAAGTGTTTTAAATTATAATGAAAATGGAATTGAAAATTTTACAATAGGATTAGATGGTGGAGATAATTATTTCAAGATGTCTTTTGGCGAATGGTCTGTGGTTTCTGGAATACCTAATTCTGGAAAAAGTGATGTTTTAGATCAGATTTTATGCAATATTACAATGAGACATGGATTTAGATGTGCAATGTTTTCTCCAGAAAGTTTTCCTTATGAAGGACATATAAAAAGAATAGCTAATAAATTAATGTCTAAAAATTGTAATAATGATGATTTAAATGATGTTAAAGATTTTATTGAAGAACATTTTTATTGGATCAAAATAGATCTTGAAAACTTAACATTAAAATCTATATTGAATGCATTTAAAAAATTAGTTTTTCAAAAAGGCATCAATGTTTGTGTTATTGACCCATGGAATATGCTTGATCATTCAGCACAAAGAGATCATTCATATATTGGAAAAACATTAAGTGAAATTACACAATTTTGTCAGCAAACTAAAACACATTTGTTTTTAGTAGCTCACCCTAGAAAAATTGAAAGTGAAGGAGGTCAATATAAAAAACCTACTTTATATGATATTTCTGGAAGTGCTGATTTTTTTAATAAAGCTTATAATGGAATTATAATTTACAGAAATATTGGACAAAGAACAGAATATGGCTCTGATAGTGTTAATGTATATGTTGAGAAAGTTAAAAGAAAAGAAAATGGTCAACTAGGATCATTTGAAATAGCACCTGATTTTAAAAATGGTGGTGTTTATAAATCAATTAAGAAAAAAAATAAATTCGAAGTAATAAAAGATAACGATATACCTTTTTAATATGAATAAAAAAGAATTTAGTGAAATTAAAAAAAGTTTAGATGCATTTGCAAAAGCAATAATGGATGCTAAACAACCAGAGTATACAAACCAAGACAAAGATGTTTTGGTTAATTTTAAAAGAACAGCAGAAAATTTAGGTTTAAAATCTCATGAAGTTTGGGCAGTATTTTTCTATAAACATATTCAGGCAATTTTATCTCATGCTCATAATCCTGATATGCATCAAGCAGAACCTATTCAATCAAGATATGCAGATGCTATAAATTATTTATATTTAGGTTATGCTCTTTATTTAGAGAGTATTTCAAAAAAGCATGAAGATCTTAATTTAATTTATAAAGGAATTGAATAAATATTTAGAAGCAAAATCATGGTGTTTAGCACATGGAATAAAAATTTATATAGTACCTATTCAATATAGAAAGGATGTTTATGTTGAAGTTGATAACAATGGTAAAATTACAAGATCTCCAAAAACTTATAAAAATCAAAAAATTGCAAGTGATAAAATATGGGATCTAAATTTGTATTTGTATGAAAAAAATAAAAAAAATGGAAAAGATTGATATAAAATTAATTAAAGAAAATACTAGTAATCCACGTTATATAAGTGAATCAAAATTTAAAAAGCTTGTTAAATCAATAAAAGAATTTCCTGAGATGTTAGAAAAAAGACCTATTGTTGTAGATGAAAATATGGTCGTATTAGGTGGCAATATGAGATTAAAAGCTTGTAAAAAAGCTGGATTAAAAGAAATTTATATTTCAATAGCAAAAGATTGGAGTGAAAAAAAGAAAAAGGAATTTGTTGTAAAAGATAATATTGGATATGGTGAATGGGAGTGGGATATATTAGCAAATGATTATGATTTAGATGTTTTAGAAAATTGGGGTTTAGATGTACCTATTGAAGATCAAATTGATGATTTAGAGGATGATGAGGAAATAGAATTACCTCAATCTGTTCAATTAGAACCACCAAAGGAATATGTATTAATAATGGCAGAACCAAATTCTGTTGATTGGGAAGAATTAAAAGAATCATTAAAATTAAAAATGGTTAGGAGAGGGGGATATAAAAAGGGATCGGCATTTGATTCAGTTGCAATTGAAAGGGTAATTTGGTGGTCAGATTTTAAAAAAAGATATGTTAATAGCAGTACCGAGTAAAGGCAGAGCTGGATTAACTTCCACAGATAAAATATTAAAAGAATCAGCAGTTTTTTTTATTCCTGAATCTGAATATCATCAATATAAAGGTATTGTAAAAAATATTGAGTGTGTTCCAAAGGATGTTCAAGGCATTACAAAAACAAGAAATTGGATATTGAAAAATACAAATGAAAAAAATGTAGTCATGATTGATGATGATGTTGTAAATTGTGGATATAATTTTTTAGATACAAGAAGAACAAAAAAGATCCAGATTAAAGAGGAAGGTTTCTGGATTGAGGAGTTTTTAAAATATTTTGATTTGTGTAATCAATTAGGTTATAAAATATGGGGTACTAGGACTGAAAGCTCACCTAGAGGTACATATCCATATAAACCAATATTAACTAGAACTTATGTAACAGCTTCTTTAATGGGTATTGTAAATGATGGGGAATATCTATTTGATGAAAATTTTCCTGTTAAGGAAGATTATGAGATTTGTTTAAGACATATAAAAGATAAAGGGGGAATATTAGGAATAAGATATTTGCATTGGGAAAACAATCATTGGGTAAAAGATGGGGGTTGTAAGGATTATAGAACAATAGAAATGGAGAAATCATGTATAAAAAAGCTTATTAGATTATATCCTAATATGATTTCAAAGGTTCAAAGAAAAGCAAATCAGTTCACTATTAAATTAAATATTTAAAAATTTTTCTTTTTTTTTAAAAAAAACTTTGTGATTTAAAATATTCTTTTTATATTTGAGTAAATAAATCAAATAATTATGAAAGTAGAATTTGAAATTTTCGGTTATAATATTGATTATAGAATCAATGGTAAATATATTGGATCAAAAAGTATTGAAAAAGCTGATAGAGATGTTGCTGGTTATCATGGAAGAAGATTTGAAATATTAGAAGAAAATACTAAAATTGGCAAAAGGGTTTACAAAAAAGGCACAAAGGTTCAAACAGAAATGTTTCCTTTGTGTGGTAGAATTAAAGGATCTAAAGAAGATCAATTAAATGTTTTATTAAATTCAAGAATTTTATATAATGGAGCAAACTGAATATCATAAAGGATTATTAGAATTATATCATTCACTATCAAATGAAGATCTCATGCATCTTTTCTATTTAGCAAGAGAAAGGTTTTTTGTTTGGAATCCAAATGATAAAACTTGTTATGATCTTGATTTAGAAGTTCCATGCTGTCCAAATGGACCTCAAATACAGATTAATATTGAAGAAGGTGATTTTAAATTAAAACCAATCGTTAGTTCTAATTAAAAAGATTACAAAAACGCATCTTTTTAGAGGGGAAGTCCCAAACAGTAGTTTAATGTTAGGATTTCTCCTTTTTTATTTATTTTTGTCAAATGGAAAAACGACAAAATGCGACACTTAAAAAAAGAGCAATGATTGAAGCATTGGAGAAAACAATGGGAATTGTTTCACCTGCTTGTAAATTAGTTGGCATTCACAGAGCAACACATTATAGATGGATTAATGAAGATCCTGAATATAAAAAAGAAGTTGATGATGTTGAGAATGTTGCTTTGGATTTTGCTGAAAGCAAGTTGGTTGAAAATATTAGAGATAAAAAAGAATCATCAATATTTTTTTACTTAAAAACAAAAGGGAAAAAAAGAGGATTTGTTGAAAGGCAAGAGATCCAGCATGACACAAGCATCAGCAGTAAATTAATTGAATGGACACCAGCAAAAGAAAAAGAATAAAAGAGTTTTGTAATAAGCAGTTTTATCAAGCAGTAAATTCAAAAGCAAGATTAAAAATATTTCAGGGAGGCACTAGATCTGGAAAATCATGGAGTTTACAGCAATATTGTTTATATCTCATGACAACACAAAAAGATCCATTAACTATATCAATAGTCAGAAAAACACTTCCAGCACTTAAAAGATCTGTTATTAGGGATTTTCTTCATATATCTAAAAATTTGGGAATATATTGGCAGGGGGTTCATAATAGATCAGAAAATGTTTTTGAATATAATGGTCATACTTTAGAATTTTTTAGTGCAGATGATGCTCAGAAAATCAGAGGATCTGCAAGAGACATACTCTGGTTAAATGAGGGAAATGAATTACTCTTTGAAGATTATAGGCAATTAGCTATGAGAACAAGAGGTCATATATTAATTGATTTTAATCCATCTGATCCAATACATTGGATTTATGATTTAATGGATCGAACAGATGCAGAAACTTTTATATCAACTTATAAAGACAATAAATTTTTGCCTGATGAATTAGTCAATGAAATAGAAAGAATAAAAGACAAAGATCCAGATTATTGGAGAGTTTATGGTGAAGGACAAAGAGCTGTATTTAGTCAAAGACAAATATTTTTAGATTGGCAATATATAGATAAAAAAGATTTTCCTGAATTTGATGATTCAATAGTTGGTGTTGATTTTGGTTATTCTCAAGATGTAGCAGCAGTTTGTGAAGTGGCAAGAGTTGGTGATAAATTGTATGTGCATGAATGGTTATATAAAAAAGGCATGACAAATAGAGATCTTGCAGAATTTTTAAAATCTAATAATTTAAATCATAAAATAACTTTTTGTGACTCAGCAGAACCTAAAAGCATAGAAGAATTAAAGCAAATGGGTGTATGGGCAAAGCCAGCAATAAAAGGTCAGGGATCTATAAATGCAGGTATTTCTTTATTAAAAGAATTTGATATAATAGTTTCTAATGAATCAAGTAATTTTAAGAAAGAGCAACAAAGTTATTTGTGGGAAGAATTAAAAGATGGTACAATAATAAATAAACCTGTAGATAAAATGAATCATTTAATGGATGCTCTGAGGTATGCTACTTATTCAAGATATAAAAACAGATATGATTTTTTTGTTATATAATATAAGAATTTATTATTTTGTATTTTTACAGAAAATTTTAT
>CEOL01095470.1_pt1 | contig 16623 bp, 5 predicted proteins | sample 530381 | NCBI WGS metagenome assembly CEOL01 (sample SAMEA2620014, study PRJEB7988) | marine metagenome | biome: marine biome (ENVO:00000447); feature: surface water layer (ENVO:00002042); material: "saline water (ENVO:00002010), including plankton (ENVO:xxxxxxxx)" | depth 5 m
GCCTGTAGCAGTAGAAGCGCCTACTGTAAATATTGGGGAAGAATCATACGCAACGCCTCCAATGCCTAAAAAACCTAAATGGGAATATAAAGACCGATTATATGAGTTAACTCAAAATCGTAAACCTCTTGTATTTACCATACCAACTATGCATACTGCTAAACGACCACTTTTATGGTTTGATCCTGAAAAAGGTTATCAAAGAGAATTAAAGTATGCTACAAATCAGCAATCTCCATTTGTTGATGAGCAAAAAGGAGTAGCTACATTAGGAAGAATAGTATTTAGAGATGGAGCACTTACAGTTCCTAAAGAAAAAGTTGCTTTGCAAAAGTTTCTTAGCTATCACCCTATGATGATTAAAGGTTTAATTTCAGAATATAAACCTGAAACAATTGCAACTTATCAAGTTGATTATATTGAAATGGAACTTGATGCAATGAATATTGCAACCAGCTTAGATATTGATGAAGCTGAAGCAATAATGCGTGTTCAGAACGGCTCTGCAGTTTCACAGATGAGTTCTAAGGAGCTTAAACGTGATTTACTTGTATTTGCACGTAACAATCCTAAATTGTTCTTAGATTTAGCAAATGACGAAAATGTACATTTGCGTAACATTGGTATTAAAGCTACTGAAATGGGCATTTTAAGATTATCTGATGATCAACGAACTTTCTTTTATGCAGATACCGATCGAAAAATTATGACGGTTCCGTTTGATGAACACCCTTATTCGGCATTAGCCGCATATTTCAAAACTGACGAAGGAATGGAAGTTTTGAATGTTGTTGAAAAACGACTATAAGACAATTAGTAGTTAGGCTCCTCTTATAGGGGCCTAATTACTATATAATAAATATAAAATTATGAGCGTAAACGTAAATACTGTTTATTCAAGAGTATTAGCAATACTAAATAAAGAACAAAGAGGTTTTCTTACGCCTCAAGAATTTAATCTATTTGCCAATCAAGCGCAGATGGACATATTTGAGCAATATTTTTATGACATCAATCAATTTGGTCGTCTACACGGTAATGATACTGAGTTCTCTGACATGCTCAACATTCTCAACGAAAAAATAGCTCCTTTTATTAAGGAAGGTACAACAACGTTTACTAATGGTGGTTTTCCACACCCTACCGATTTTTATAGATTAGGTAATATTAGGGTAGGAACTGTTAAAGCTCAAAAATTAAATAGAAATGAATTTTTATTAGTAAATTCTGCGCCATTAACCGCGCCTAGTAATAGCTTTCCAGTATTTTATGAAAATGAAAAAGGTTTTGTTGTGCATGCTAGTGCTCCTAACCCTCAGCAAAGTGGCGTTACAATAGATTATATTAGAAAACCCGCTACTGCATCATGGGTGGGAACAAACGTAAACGGTGTGCCGCTATATGACGCTAATACTTCTACGAATTTTGAATTACATAATTCTGAAGAAACAGAGCTTGTAATTAAAATTTTAGAGCTAGCAGGTATGTTAACGAAACAAATGGATGTAACTCAATATGCCGGTCAAAAAGACGCACAAGGCGTACAACAAGAAAAGACATAATAAATGGGATTATTAAATCAAACTACAAAAGGATATTACGATAACAGCACAAATTATGGCAGCTACCAATTTGTTAGTTTATCAGATTTGGTAAATAATTTTATTTTAGCTTATGTAGGAGAAGATAAAATTATAAGTAAAGTTAAAAAAACAGACGTATTATTTCATACTCGTAGAGCTATTCAAGAATTTAGTTTTGATACCATACCTTCGGATAAATCTATTGAAGCTGAATTAGGTCCAGCGTTAAGCTTTGTATTACCGCAAGACTATGTAAACTATGTACGTTTTTCTTATATAGATGATGACGGTATAGAAAGAATTATACACCCTACAAGATTAACTAGTAACCCAACATCACTAAAAGGAACAGCTGATAATCCTACGAGAGCTAATTCAGATGTTGCACCTACTGTATTTGGCACTGCTGATGTTAATGCGGAGTCTACTAGTTTAACAAGATTTAAAACAGCAAATACAGATACAGTTAATAGAGATACAGATAGATTCGAAGACGGCGATTTATTTGATTTGTATAGATTTGGTCGCAGATATGGTATAAATCCAGAGCATGCTCAATCAAACGGTTTATTTTATATTGACCAATCTTCAGGCGTTGCTCGTTTCAGCTCAGCTTTATCTGGACAAATAATAAAACTTACTTATATATCTGACGGCGTTGGCACAGACGATCAAAAAGTACACAAATTTGCTGAAGAAGCTATATATAAATACATTGCTCACGCAATATTGGCTACACGCGCAAATACTCAAGAATATTTAGTCGGAAGATTTAAAAAAGAAGCTCGTGCAGCAAAAAGAAACGCTAAGCTCCGTTTATCTAATTTAAAAATTGCAGAGCTAGCACAAGTAATGAGAAATCAATCTAAGTGGATTAAACACTAATATATGCCTGAATTAAAAAATAATTTCGTTAGAGGTAAAATGAATAAAGACCTCGATGAAAGATTAATACCAAACGGTCAATATCGAGATGCGGCTAATATACAAGTTAGTACGTCCTTAGGCTCTGATGTAGGTGCTATAGAAAGTTTGCGCGGCAATCAAGTACAGCGTTTAAGCACTTTTGATAGTTCAGGAAATGATTGGGTGCAGCAGTTCGGCTTTGAAAGCGATAAACCAAGAACTATCGGTACATATGCTGATACGCAAAACAATAAAATATATTGGTTTATAGCTACTGAAACAAGAAACAAAAGCGCAATATTTGAATACGATGAGGCGTCTAATAGCATTGTACCTGTTATAGTAGATTTGAGAGGTCAATTTTCTGGTCAAGTATTAAATTTTAGAATTGGTAGAAAAATTACAGGTATTAATGTAATTGAAGGTTTATTATTTTGGACAGACGATTTTAACCCGCCACGTAGATTAAATATTGAAAGATTTAAAAATGCATCTAAGGGTATTGATGAAGGTGGAGGTACAATAAATAAAGTTTCCTCTACGAATTCAAATATTATTGATAACACAACTCATATATATCAGCATGGTTCTGGAACTCCTAGACTATTTACAGAAGAAGATATATCAGTTATTAAAAAAGCGCCTAATGCTGCATTAGCTTTAACTAATCTTGCAACTGATTTATATTTTGCTGGTGCTAGCGCTAATGCTAATTTAGGTACAGTATTAGAGCCCGCTCCCACTACAGGTAATTTTAGTAATGGTAATTTTGGACCTTTAGGCACAGGTACTCCTATAAATATTACTTTATTAGGAACCTCAGCTTTAGATAATTTTGACGCTGCAATAAGTGCGTCTCCTAAAGGAACGGTACTTCTTACAGCAAGAGAAAAAAATGCAGACGGCTCTTTAATAACATATGAAGTTAGAGCTACTGTTAATAGTCGCGTTGGAGGTACCCGTGAGTTTGAATTAATTATGATTTCCGGCAGTGTTAACATGCCAAATTCTGTTTTAAATTGGGAAGCTGTTTTAGAAGAAGGCGATCCTATATTTAAAGACGACTTTGCTAGATTTACATATAGATATAAATTTTTTGACGGAGAATATTCGCCATATGCGCCTTTTAGTAAAGCTGCTTTTGTTGCTAGCACTTTTTCATATTCGCAAACATCTGCTTTTAATAAAGGCATGGACAATCAAGTAAGAAGAGTTGTTCTTAAAAATTTTCAAACACTTCCTGCTGATGCTAAAGCTATTGAGCTTTTATATAAAGCAAGCAATTCAAATAATATTTATGAAATAAAAACATTTGAAAGAAGCTCGTTTCCCGCATCATATATAATTAATAAGACGCCTTCAGGGCCTGTTGTTGAAGCTAATCAGTTAATTAGACCATATGACAATGTTCCTAAGCTAGCTAAAGCGCAAGAAGTAATTGGTAATAGAATAGTATATGGTAATTATGTACAAAATTACAATGTTACTACTGAAGGCGTTGATAACGCTTCAATAACTGCTGAACAAGCTAATGACCCTGGATCTCTTACTAATTTAGGGCAAGCTAGTGTAAAATCTGATAGAGATTATCAAATTGGTGTTACATGGATTGATGAGTTTGGTAGAGAAACGCCTGTTTTTGTTTCTCAAAATAGTAGCATAAAAGTAGAAAAAGAAAATTGTGATAAAGTAAATACTCTTAAAGCTAAGTTAGATTTAAATTTCTTTGGCAGCAATGTACATTTTCCTAGCTTCGCTACGCACTATAAGTTTTATGTAAAAGACCAAGCTACTCCATATCATAATTTAGCAATGGATAGATTTTACTTTGCTGAAGATGGTAATGTATGGATAAGCTTTCCTTCTTCTGAAAGAAATAAAGTTAAAGAAGGAGACTATTTAATACTTAAAAAAGAACACGATAGCAATACTGCAATACTTAGAAATAACAGGTTTAAAGTTCTTTCATTAGAAAACGAAGCACCTGATTTTATTAAAACAAGAAGACATAGAGTAGCGTCTGCTATTTGTTATGCAACTCAAGACGATTCTTCAGCTAATCTTGTAAATACAGGAGCACCTAATAATAATGCTTTACCACATTTAGGTTATAAATCTTTTACTATAGGTAAAAATATTGTTAAGTTTAGAGGGCCTACATTAATTGATAAAAGAGATTTTCATGATGCTTTTGGTGACGATCTTGAAATTCAATTTTTTAGTGAAGATTTTTCTCAATCTAGTGCTATTTATGGTGTTAGAGCTGGTGGTCCTACTGGTGAAACAGATTTAACAGGTACTGCAGCAGCCTCAAGAGGAGTAACACCTTCTCATAATGAATTTTCTATTGAATTAGATAAAGGCCTTTTAGATACAGATAGTTTTTTTACAACATTAGGTCAAAGCTCGTTTAATAAGTTTCATGTACGTATATATAAAGATGTAATTAGGCCTTTGCCTGAATTTTCTGGTAGATTTTTTGTTAAAATAGAACAGAATACTACTACAAGAAATCATATTATATCTAAGGTTGCTAATTTAACCGTTAATACTGTTAGTTTAGGTACTATAGATACTTCCACTGGCTATACTAATACTACTTCAAGGGCAGCAGCGGCTACTGCAAGCGGGGGTTTTATAAATCATGTAATGCCTTTTAAGACAGATTTTCCAGCAGCTAAACGAATTGCAGAAGAAAAAGTATTAGGTCAGCAATCAGGTAGTCTTACTAATTTTGGTTATGATAAAGTGCATGCTGGTTTTAATGATGAATTTGCGATAGATGAAAATCCGCATAATCCCCATGGTATTTCTAATAATAAGAATTTTTCAATACCAGGAGATAAATATACTCCGCCTGGAGGATCGCTTAGGCCAAATTCATTCTCTATTGGTTTTGTAGCGGGTTTTGCTGGTGATTTTAAAAACATGGGTGATTACGGGGCTGGCGATGCTTATCCTAATAAAACGGTTAATGGATCCGGTAATTCTTATACAAATGCAGAATTAAAAAACAATGCTACATTAACCTCTGAACAGTTAAAACTGCATGGTCTTTTTGATAATCTTAAAGCAGGTAAACAACTAAGATTTGTAAATGCAGCCGGTCAAGCTTCTCAACCTTTTACTATTACTCAATCAGATGAGTTTTACTATTATAGAGAAAGTTCTAGAAATAAAACCACTAGGTTTGGCAATTTTAGCTCTGTAGCTAGAAAAATAGATATTACTGTAGATAAAAACTTTGGAGATATAGGCAAAATACATTCTATAGAAATATACGAAGATAGATTCGATAATTCAGAAGGTGTATTAAGCACAGACAATCCAGCTATATTTGAAACCGAGCCTATAGAAAGAGCAGATTTAGAAATATTCTATGAGGCTAGTGACGCTATTGCTGTAAGCACTATAGCGAGCAATACCGCACAAACATTAAATTTATTTACTAATTGTTTTAGCTTTAATAACGGAGTAGAGTCAGACAAAATACGCGATGATTTTAACGCCGCAACTGTAGGCAAGGGTGTTAGAGTATCTTCTATATTAAAAGAGCCTTATATGGCTGAACGTAGGGGTGCTGGTTTAATATATAGTGGTATTTTTAACTCTACATCAGGTGTAAACGAAACAAACCAATTTATAGCAGGTTTAAAAATTACAAAAGATTTAAACCCTATATATGGCACAATACAAAAATTACATACTAGAGGCGGAGGCGCTAGAGGTGATCTTTTATGTTTAATGGAAGATAAGTGTTTTAGAATACTTGCTAATAAAGATGCATTGTTTAACGCAGATGGGAACCCTCAGCTTGTATCAACTAATAATGTATTAGGGCAAGCAACACCTTTTGCTGGGGAGTATGGTATATCTAAAAATCCTGAATCTTTTGCATATTATGGTTTTAGATCATACTTTACAGATAAAGCTCGTGGTGCTATAATAAGATTATCTGCAGATGGTATAACCGTTATATCTGATAAAGGCATGACTGATTTCTTTAGCGATCTAATGGAAAAAGAATATGCTATTACTACCGACACCGCGGGCGGTTTAGTAGGGTCATATGACATTACTACGGATACTTATAATGTAGCGTTCGGTTCAGAAAGCTATTCTTTTAAAGAGGAGTCTGACGGGTGGACAACCAGGCTTACTTATGCGCCTGAAGCTGCGGTATCTTTAAATAACATGTACTATAGCTACCGAAACGGTGAGATATATTCTCATGATAACTTTAGAAGAGGTACATTTTTTGGTATTCCAAATGCTTCTACTGTAGATGTTGTTTTAAATGCTAATCCTTCTTCTATTAAAAACTTTAAAACTGTATATTATGAAGGTGATGCAGGTTGGTTATGTGAAGTTGAAACTGAAAACGGCACCGGGTTTGTAAAAACAGAAGATAAAGGTAAATGGGGTGAGCAACAGGCGGGATTATTAACTGCATCTTCGCAAGCAACAGATAAAGAAGGTATATTCTATGGTTGGATTAGAGGAGATAAATTAGATATTGACAATACAGATAATGTACAAAAACTTCTAAGAAACTTTTCAGTTATAGGATTAGCGCCTCTTTTAAATGTTCAATTAGCTGCAGGTGCGCCGGGAGCGTTTTATGAATTTTCTTTTGCTGAGCCGGTAAATATTTCTTTAACAGATGGTGATGAAATATATACAGGTTCTGGTGCTTCAAGAAACCGATTAAGAGGCGTTGTTCAAAATTTTAATACACCCACAACAACAGCAATTTCTGCTGATAGAAAGACAGTAATTGTTAAATTAGCAAGATCGGCTGTTCCTCCCAATTCAGGAGCGTATGTTTTTGCGCTAAAAGATAACGAAATAAACACCTCTGGATTATTAGGTTATCACGCTGTATTAAAATTTAGTACATCTAAAAAAGTTACTGGGACGAAAAAAGAAAAGAATGAGTTATTTGCTGTTGGTTCCGAAATATTTATAAGCAGCTAATAGCATGTAATAATTAATTATAATATATACTAATATGGTACCAATAAATTTATTAACCAGCGCAGGCTTAAATATAGCTAGCGGGATTATAGGCAGCCAAAGAAGAAAACGTGAACAAAGAGCCGCACAGGCTGAGTTTGACGCGTCTATGGCGGAGTTTAGAAACCAAGATGTTTCTAATCCATACGCTAATATGGAAAACGTATATGAAGATTTAACAGTTAATACTCAAGCTGCTGATTTTGCCGCAAATCAACAAGCTCAAGGTATGGCTAATATTATGAGTAATATGAGTGCAGCGGCTGGTGGCTCAGGTATCGCGGCATTAGCACAATCATTAGCTAATCAACAGTCGGTAAACGCACAACAGGCATCTGCTGATATTGCACGGCAAGAAGCTGGTAATCAAATGGCTCAAAGACAGATGGCAGGTCAATTGCAGTCTATGGAAAGACAAGGTGATCTAATTTCAAGAAACATGAAGCGCGATCAAATAGGTACAGAGCTTACTATGGCTGCCGGAAGAAAACAAGCGGCTGACCAAGCAAGACAAGAGGCTACTCAAAGATTAATAGGTGGTATTGGGCAAGGTATTGTTGGAGGAGTACAAACAGCAGCGGCATTTAAGGGTGATGATGAGACGCTTAATGCACTAGCAGGTAGAATATAGACATGGCAAAAAAACAATCAATAATAAATCCAGCATCAGCCGTTGTTAGTGCATATCAAACACAAAACAGGGCTAGAGATTTTGCGGGTGAGTTAGGCGATTTACTTGACCCAGCTACGCAAAGAAATCAAGCGTTAGCTTTAAAAGCAGAAAAAGAAGCAAAAGTAGCTGCTAAAACATCTGAAATTAATAGCTGGATGTCAAAGCTTAAAAGCGATTTGCCTTTAACCGGTATAGATAAGCAAAGTCAAACGGCGCTAAAAAACTGGTTGATGAGTAAAAAATCGCAATATGCCTATGCTACCACTCAAATAGCTAATATACAAGACCAAACGTCACCTGAATATATTGCATACTCAGATCAACTAAATGAAATAAATAATTCCATAAGTAATCTTTCTGATCAAATAAAAGCTTATAAAAAGAATAAGCTAGATTTTGCAGAAATGAATGAAAAAGACATGTGGTCCGCTGGTAACGACCCAGAATCTAACGCACAAGCTGAAATTATCTATGGGCTTAGTGATAATCCTACACCTTTTACAATTTCACAAGATGGCAACTTAGGGTTTAAGATTGGCGATAAAGAAGTTAGTTTTAATGATTATGATCCTCCGTTTATGAAGGATTATAAGACAGCTAAATTTATAACAGATCAAGCCAACACTTTATTTAACGCACATACAGAGCTTTCACAACAAAAAATAAGTACCCTAAGATTAGGTTTAGAAGAGCAGTTAGCGGATCCAAATGCTTTAAAAAGTATTATAAGTAGCGATTTTACTGTTAATGGTTTAGATTTTAGCAATATTGTTTATAATCCAGACGATATTGCTGGAACTAGAAAGCAGGTAATAGATGCTATTATTACAGGATATCAAGATGTTGCTAAAGAAGGTATTGCAGAATATAACCGCAAAAACCCGAACTCTAAAAAAACAAATCCAGGAAACGTTAGCGATAATGATATTTACAATAATACAGGTGGAGCTTTTAAAACACTCGGTGAATTAGATAAAGGATATATGGCAATGACGGATATTCAAAATCAATTTCTATCGCTTCCTAGTGATGCACCAAGAGATGGCTTAAATACTTTTGTTAATGTTACTCCTAATATTGCTTTTAGATATGTGCCGCCTGGAATTAGAAAAAATCCAGAAACCGGTGAAGAAACATATAAAGATGGTTACTGGATAAAAGTGGTTAGATCAGGTCAAAGTAGTGAATTTAAACCAGCAAAACTACCAGATGGTAGCGCGGAGATGTTTACAGACTTACGAGATTGGTATTTAACATCAACAGGTCAAAAAAAATAAGTAAATTTTAATAAAATAACATGTATACAGACGGCACAGAAAATTATACCGAAAAGTATATACAGCAATGGGCTGAATTAGAAGCAATTTCTATTCCAGAGCTATTATCAAAATACAGTATTAAAGAAACTGAGGGAAAGACAACGGTTCCGGAGGAAACGACTCTACCAACGGAACCAGTAGAAACAACGGCCGCTGGGGATTTCAGTTTGGCCGATACTTCTTTGGAGTCACCCGTACAGGTTGAGCCTATAAATTTTAATTTAAGAGAGCTATATCAAAGCGAAGAAAAGGTAGTAAACCTATTAAATGAAAAAATAGCTCAATATGGTCTTATTGCAGAAGAGGCTGTAGCTGGTAGAGACGCTATTATCATAAAAAAGAGAGCGCGCAAAGATGATCCTACCCCAACCGCACAGGGAGGGTTAACACCTGCTAGTGAATTGTCTTCAATTATAACATTAAAAGAAGGCTTTTTGGGTCTTGATGGTTATAAAGATACAGATGTTTTAAATAAGCAAATAAATGATAGAATTGCTGAACTTGCAGACGTTAATTATATAAAAAATTCAGCGCCATTAGTTTCTGAAAAATATAATGATTTTAAAGAAGCTGTAAAGCCAGAAGATATTAGTGAAGAAAAGTTACAAGAATTAGTAATTGACTCTAGAAATGCTGAAATGGAAAGATTACAGCAAGAAATTACTAGGGAATTTAAAATGAAGCCAAATTTAGATTTAGCTTCTTATGATGATGCTACTGGTGGAGTGAGTAATATTTTTGAAAGCCAAAAGCAAAAAGAAGATTATATAAAATGGCGTAATAACGATGTTTCTTTTACTCCTGAAGAACTTGCTTTATATGATAATGAAAGAAAAGAAGCTATAATAAGTGAATCTTCACGAAAATTTTTTAATTACAATACTCAAGAATGGGAGCGCCAAGCTATTGAAGCCATTAAAGAAAATGAATTAAAATATGTAGCCTTAGAAAGCAAATCTATAAAAGACGATATATTAATTTTTAATCAAGATAAAGAAGAATTTGAAAAACAAGTAAGTTTATATAACTCTAAAGATCAGCCAACCGAAGAAGAATATTTAGCACTTTTAACAGCTCAAACTAATATATTAGAAAGAGGCTCAGATTTACAGGGCAGATATACTGCATTAAGCAAGTATATGGACGAAGAAAAAGACGCTGCATTATGGGCTATTGAAGATGCTAGTAGAGAGTATAATAGATTTGAACAAACATTAGCTAATTTTCAGAGGATGCTAATACCGTCTTCTACATATTTGCTTGGACAATTAGCGGGAGCTGCTGGTTTTGTTTTTGAAGAATATGCCCAGGATAAAGGAGCTGCGGATTATTTAAAAAGATTTGAACAATCAACAAAAGAACTTTCTATAGAATTAGAAGAAGAATACGAATTAGAATTACAAAGATTTCAAAGAGACCCTAAATTTGAACAAATAGAGGGCCTTTCATCAGCAGCTCAATGGGTAGCAGGTAGTTTAACTAATCTTATACCGTCTTTATCTTTAGCAGCAACAGGGCCATACGCTCTTCCAATGTTTTTTGTAACCGGCGCGGGTAGCGCAGGTGCGCAAATAGAAAGAGAAAGATTATCTGGCATAGAAACACTTATAAAATATAATTCTAGATACGGTTTAGAATATGACAATAAAGGCAATATAATAAACCAAGGTTCTGATGAGTGGAATAATTTAAATTTACAGGATAAAGAATTAATTTTACAAGAATTAAGAGAAGCCGCAAGAGCAGCTAATATTACTGACGTAAAAAAATTAACCTCTCAGGCACTATATGGTACTGCTGAAGTTATTTTTGAAAGATTTGGTACAATATCGCTTCTAAATAAATGGAAAAACGCTTTTCGATCTATCGATGAATTAACACTTAAAACAGGTGCTAGAGCAGCAGCAGGAGCGTTTTTAAAAGGTGCACGAGTAGAAGGTTCTTCAGAATATGCAACTTTATTAGTAGACAACTGGACCGATATTCATATTTTAGGAAAAGACAAAAACTATTTTGAAGAAGGTTTAGAAACCTTTGCTCAAGGTGCTTTAATGGGTGTTGGCTTAAGTGGTGCACCAACTTTTCTTAAACAAGGCATTGTAAATCATCTTACAACTAAAAAGCAAAAGAAAGAGCTACAAAAAATTGTAGATGAATTAAACGAGGTACTAGGAACTGATAATTTGTATGATACAGATTTAGGTACTATTAACTTAGATTCTTTTGATCAAGAAACTAGAGACAAAGTTTTAGAGCTAACAGCCGCTTCTGATGGTATAAAAAACCAAATATTAGAAGCCTTTGTAAATGGCGAATTTACAGTTCAGCAATTATTTGAAATTGGCGAGCTACAGCGTATTATGACAAAAGCAAACGATACTTTTGTTAGAGCACTAAATTCTAATTTAAACGCTGCAGAATTAAAAAAAATAAAAGATAAACAGCGTAAAATATTTGACACAGCTGCCGCAAAAAAAGATGAAATACTAAATCAAGCTAATGCTACTATAGGCGCGGAAAATAGAATTTCATTTGAAGCTCAAGAGTCTTATAAAATGTATGAGTTTCTTATGAGCGGCAATCTTGATCTTATTGCTAGAACAAAATTAAAATATGAGCAATTAAGTAAACTTGAAAAACAAAAAATACTTAGCGCCGCAAAATCTGCTTTAGAATCTAGAAATGAAGAAGCAACAGAAGATCAATTAGAAGAAGAAGCTTATAAAATATTTTTTAAAAAAGAAAGTGAAACTTCATATACTAATGGAAAAACAAATGCTAAAAAGTATGCCGAAAGTCAAGGTTTAGATATAGAGTTTATTGAAGAGTTTGACGAAGATTCTTTAAGAGAAGCACTCAATAAATTACTAAATGACAAAAAAATAACCGAAAGCCAGCATCAAAGAGCATTTGAAGCTATTGAAGCGGGTACATTTGTAGGTGTTAATTATGACAATCAAAAAGATAAAAATAAAAATATAATTGTTGTAAATGGCACTGCTGCAATTGAAAGAGGGCAGTATGGTGTATTTGCGCATGAGGTCCTACACGCAAAACTTAAAAGTCTTTTAGGTAATGCTAAAGATGCTAATATACAAACTGTAGGTCAAGAATTTTTAAATTACTTAGAATCTTCACATCCTGAATTTTATGGTAAAATAATGTTTAGGTTAGAAGAAAATTACCAAGAAAAAGATGGTACATATAACTTAGAAGAAGCACTTACCGCATTTTCTGATTTATTAGCAGCTGGAGAAACAATTGATATTAGTATTGTTGAGCAAGCAATGCTAGTGCTTAATAAAGTATTTAAAAGAAAGGTATTTAACTCTGGTAGAAGCACATTTAACTTCTTAAAGGACTTTAATAACGCGGCACATTTTGGTGGCAAAGCTAAATATGGTACTAGCATAACTCATGCTGCAATACAACCCGAAGAAGAAGCAACTGATGAAACTACGGATAGAGCAGATTTTTCTAGAGTTAGAAGCACTGAAAAACAAAATCTTTTTGATGCTATAAAAGATATACAACCGAAAAAAGCAAATACAAAGCAAGAATTTCAAGAAGACCCCGGCTTTATGGCTTTATATGAAGCTACAATGCAAGGGGGTGTAATACATAATTACATTGTTAGCCAATTCCCTGGCCAAACTGATAAAATTAGAATGGTAGCTGAAAGTGTTCAGGACCGTTTAATTAATTTTGATCCAGCAAAGAAAAGAAAAGACGGTAGCACTGTTGGCGTTGACGGCTTTGTTGAATTTATTATGTCTATTAGTGGTGTTCAAGGCGCTGTTTTAGACGCTAATAAAAAATTGGCTCAAGAAGCTGCACGCGAAAGACAAGGCTCTAGTATTGATAGCGAAGGCGCAAGACAAATTGCAGAAGTTTCTCCTATTTCAGAAGAAATAATTAGTAATAGACCTGAGTATAAAGATCTTTTACAAAGAAAGATTGTAGACGAAGCTGTAGTGCAAGCTATAGAAGAAAAAGTGCTTAGAACAGTAGCGTTATTAAAAAGTCCTATTGATGCTAAAGTAAGTAAAAACGTTACTGTTACACCTATTATTAGAGAAATTAAAAAAGAAGTAGGTAAGCAAGTCGACATAGATATTAAAAAAGCTATGGGCGGCAAAAAAGACGGTCAATTGCGTAAATTTTTAATACGTAATAAAGGAGCTATATTACAAAACATGTCTACCACCTGGCTAAGCCAAGCTATGCCTTTTGCTGTTCAAAAGAAAGTTGATGGCGAATGGACAAGTGATTGGAAAGGTAAAAAAATAGATAGAGAAACAACCGCTACTGATTTAGCTGGAAGAACTTCTGGTGCTGAATTGGTTAGGCGTGTACCTAAAGCATCAAGTGTAATATCTGATGAATTGTTTTTATCTTCTGTTATAGATTCTAAAGGCGCACCTTTAAGAGGTAAAAAAGAATCTTTAGCAAAAGCAATTGCTGAAGAAATTTCATTTGATATAATCAAAAAAGCGTTGCAAAATCCTAATTCAACTATTGCGCAAGCATTAATTGAAAATCAAAAAAGATTAGGTGTAGAAAATGCTGAAAATTTAGGTCCTGAATTTAACAGACAAGCAGAAAGAGGAAATGTTAAGTTCTTATTAGCACCTAAAGTAATGACAAATATTTTTGAAACTAGCAAAAAATTTGAGCAGCTTCCTAGAAGTGCAGTTCAAGCAAGAATGCAAGTTGCTAAAAATGGGCTTAATATATTTTTAAGAGATAATGATATTGCTGAAATATATGATTTTTCCCAGGCAGATGGCCCTAACGGATATAAACAATATTTTATAGATTTAAGAGATTCAGGTCTTTTAAAAACTATGCCTAAAGAACTTTGGTTTCCTGTAGATAAAAGAACCGGAAAAACTGGTGTAGCAACACCTTTATTAAATGCGTCATCTGTTCCAGCAAATGCAGATTTTAAGAAAATAAGAAAAGAACTTGTTGAATTTTTTAAAGATTATAATGATTACGGCGCGCCTATAGAAGGTATTGATGCGAAAGATTTAAGACCTATAGCTTATAAAACACTTATGCCAGACGCGGCAACGGCTAGAAAAAACAGACCTAAAATACGTTTGCAAAACGCTAGGCAAAGAGTTATACATGAAACAATGTGGGCAAGAATTGCTGAGTTAATTGAAAATGATAAACAAGGAACCCTTAGGCCAATAGTAACATTCATGTCAATGTCCGCTAATGACATGACACACCCCCAAAGAACCGGTGCTATGATAACCGCCTGGGAATCAGACTTAGGTAAAGATACGATAGTAAAAGAAGTAATTGGTAAAGACGGTAAAAAGGAAAAAAGAGTAACAACTAACATAGAATACGAACATTCGTTTCCTAATCTTAGTGTTGCTATGGGACTTCTTGAAGCAGCCGTAAGTCATAATTCTAATTTTTCTAAATATTATCAACTTATAGCTGACAATTACAGGATTGTTGCGCTAAATAAAAGCACAGAAACAAGAATAGCACCACAATATAAAAGAAGAATGTCTGAGCATTTTGACATTTTACATGGCACTTGGTGGAACAGGTATTTTAATAGATATACAGCTATAAATGAAGGTGGTATTGACCCAGCTAATCTAGAGCATATTGGTGGCGGTACAATGCAAGACATCACCGGAATAGATAATAGAGGTAATATATATAATGACGAGTTATTTCAAAAAATAAAAAAGAACTTAAGAAAAGAATTAGAGGCTAAAACTGGTAAAAAATTAAGCTATTTAGAATTTCGCGAAAAAGCAGGGGGCACGTCAAAAACTATTATGAAGCTTAGCGAGGCTATGGTAATGAACTTTGCTTCCGCTAAACGTAATGATGGTGTATTTAGTAAAGCTAAAGACTACGGAGATATAAACAAGCGTTTTAACGAAATGCTTGAAAGAAAAAGTGGTATTCCTGCTGATCAACAATTTTCACGCACTCGTGCACAGCTTGCAGGTAAAAATAAAGGTAGATTTAAATTCTTTATTGCACCAGGTGCTGAAGATTTTAGAGGTCTTGTGCATTATGCTTTTGCTGGACAAGGCAAGCAAGGTGACTTAGATATGCAATTCTTTGAAGATGTATTAATGAAGCCTTACTTTAAAGGAATCGCGATTATGGACACAATGCGTCAAAACATAAAACGCGATTTTAAAACAGTAAAAAAAGAATACGAACAAGAATATAAATTATTAAAAGAAGAAATAGCTGGAACACCATTTACATATGACCAGGCTTTAAGAGTTTATATGTGGACTTTACAGGGTACAAAAATTCCAGGCATGAACGAAGGCGATATAAGCATATTATTAGAAGCTGTAAATGAACAGCCTAAGCTTATAGAATTTGCTGAAGCTTTAATGTTGGTGGCGCGTACAGAATCTTGGCCTAAGCCTTCTACTTTTTGGGAAGGTGAATCTGTGCTTAGCGATTTAAATTCTATGACTGAAAAAATTGGTCGTAAAGAAATAATAGCTGAATTTATAGAAAATGCTGATATTTTGTTTAGTGAAGAAAACTTAAATAAAATAGAAGCTATTAAAGGTCGTAAGCATAGAGAAGCATTACAAGATGCTTTATATGCAATGAAAAATGGTACCAACCGTCCATCTGGTGCTAATAGACAATTAAACGAATGGCTTAACTGGATTAATGGTTCAACAGGAGCAATCATGTTTTTTAACCGTCGTTCAGCATTATTACAAATGTTATCGTTTACTAACTTTATAAATTGGTCAGATAATAATCCATTAAAGGCTGCTATGGCCTATGCTAACCAACCACAATTTTGGAAAGATTTTGCTTTTATATTTAATTCAGATAAGTTAAAAGAGCGTCGTGGCGGCCTTAAGCAAGACGTTAGTGATTCTGAATTAGCACAGGTAGCAAGTGGTTCTGGAAAAAATCCTAAAGCAATATTAGCTTATTTATTAAAAATAGGTTTTAAACCTACACAGTTAGCAGATAGCTTTGCAATTGCAACAGGTGGTGCCGTATTTTATCGCAATAGAATAAATACATACCTAAAGCAAGGTATGTCGCAAGAAGCTGCTGAAGAGCAAGCGTTTTTAGATTTTTCTATGAAATCTGATGAAGC
>CEOL01010474.1_pt1 | contig 16586 bp, 32 predicted proteins | sample 530381 | NCBI WGS metagenome assembly CEOL01 (sample SAMEA2620014, study PRJEB7988) | marine metagenome | biome: marine biome (ENVO:00000447); feature: surface water layer (ENVO:00002042); material: "saline water (ENVO:00002010), including plankton (ENVO:xxxxxxxx)" | depth 5 m
AGTTACTTGTTGCTGAACATATTCTGATTCAGGATTTACAAGCATTTGAACTTTATCGAACTTATCTAACATTAATCCAACGTCATACGCAGTAGCGACTACTCTACGTCTGTCGTGAGATATGTCATTTTCAGGAGAATCAGCATAGCGAGAAGTAACTTCGTCTGCAATAACTGATCCTAACTGATCGTAATATTTTTCTTCACCCTCAATAGACTCTTCAAGGTGAGTGCCTTTAAATTTACCACCGATTGTTTGAGTAAGTAAATCTAGAGTAGCACCATACTGCTTTACGAATGCAGTTGTTATACTAGTTGAAGCCATTTTATATCTCCTTTTTTAATAATTGGCTAATTAATTTACACGACTAATCGGCTCTGATTATCTCCAAAAGGAGGTCTTGCCTGCCAGTTTACGTCTGGTTTGACGATAACTTACAGAGGTCTTGAAAAGGTTATCTCTTTCGTTAAAAAAATTTGTACTAAAAGTAAAATATATATGTCAAGACAAATTATAAAAAATTATTTTTCTTCTCTTTTAAACTTTTCTTTATACAAATAATCCATTTTTTCTCTAATATGAGTAGGTATTGGTGTTCCTGTTTTAAGATATTCTACTACCTCTTGTTCAACATCAAACAGTTGATCATTAATACCAGCTAGTGTTTTAGTTTGTAAATGTCCTATTTCTGGATCATCAGCAAATCTGTTTGCAATATTGCCAAGAGTAATAGCTAATGTTGGCTCATTTAATATACCTGATTGCTTAGCCCACTCGATATGTTCATCTTCCATACCATTATTTCTTAACAAACCCTCAATGCTTTTAGTCATACCATTATAGGATTCACCCCAGGCTTTTTTTAGCTCGTCAGTTTTTTGTTGTTCAGCTGCTTCAAAAGCTTGTTTAGTTTCTAAAGTTGTATTAGCTGCTCTTTCTAAATACCAATCAACTAATCCCTCTGCCTGATCTGCACTTGCACCTAATTTAAATATTTCTTTTTTGAAATCTTCAATAGCAGTTGCATATGAACCGGCAGCTTCTTCACCAACTATGTCAGCAAAATCCTGGTTAATACTAAAATCATATCCCTCTACATTTTCAGGTCTACCCATCTTTTTATAAAAAGCATCCCACTCTTCTTCTGAAGCATCTGACTTTGGAATATCACCTTTTTTACCAGCAAAACTTTGTAGCTCTTTAATATACTGACCTACTTCGGTTGCATTTTTGCCTTGTAAGTTTTTCCAAAAACCAGCTCCCTTTACATCTTCATCATCTATTTGTTCTAACATAGAATCAACAAATGCAACTGAACCGGCATCTTGTTCTGTGGTTTCTTCAACAGGTGTTTCTACTACTTCTTCAGTAGACTCTACTACTTCTTCTTCACTCATTAGTGTCCTCCTCTATGGGTTTCATATTTATTTGATTTTTAATTCCTAATATAACATTTCTTAATGCGTTCATCTTTGCTTCTATTACAGGATCATTGTATTCTGTTTGATCTTGCCATTTACAAACACCTATTAGAAACTTCATAACTAATATCGCATTATTGTTTGATGGATCGAAAAGGTCTACAAAAGCTTTTCTAGTTTCTTCTGATAAATCCCTCTCGTTATCCCACTCAAAATCGTAGGTAACTTTATCTATTATGTCCATTATTGTTGTTCTACTCCTAGTTGTTCCATTAATGCAGCTGCACCACTACCTCCCTCAGGGGATTTAGTAGTTTTAGAATATAAGTCGCCCATAGCTTGAGCTTCTTTCATCTGGGCCATCTGTTGTGATTGAGCAGCTTGTGCTTCTCTTCTTTGAGCAACTTCTTCTTCAGAAGCTTGTAAAGATATTGGAACCATATTTACTTCTTGTATAAATCTAGCTGTTTCATCAGGATTTATATTATCAAGTATCTCTGGTTTAAATTGTGCAATTTGCATCATTTGTTGCATAGCAGTCATTGTTCCAAACAATTCTATTTGTCTTGATGCTATAGATGCTTTACCTACTAAATCAAACTCCAGGTCAGCACCAGATAATTCTTCAATCTCTAATTCTTTAAACATATTAGCTCGTAACATAATAGCAAATGCTCTCTCTAATGCTGGTGTTACAAAATATTTATTTAATCTGTTAACTGCTGGTGATAAAAATTGTAATGATAGATTTAATCTTTCAGCAGATTCAAACGCTGTCATATTTTTTCTATTCATTAATGGATTAAACAATGGTACATAGAAAGCATCTAATATATCTTCTTCTTTTTTCTGAATCATTGCATCATTAACAACAACATTATCTTGGGGCCTTAATTGTTCTGGTTTAGATAATGGATTACCAGCATTCCAATATATAATAGAACCTTGATCATTAGATATACGTCTAACACTACCATCATTAGGAGCTAACCAAGGAGGATTAGCTACTCTTTCAGCACCACGAATACGAGATACTTCCATTCTATTTATCATTGGAAGAGTTGCAGCTACTTCTAACGCTGGACTACGGCCATACTTTTCGTAGTTTGTTTTATAAAATCTACCAACAGAGTATGGCATTTCATCATAACCAGATTCTAATACTATCTCTTTGCTTTTTAATTCAATATATATAGAAGCTACTTTCTTTTTGCTTTTGATTTGTTCTGTAGGAGAAGCATTTTCCCTGGGCATTACAATATGAATAAAGGTATATTCTTTTGCAGATGTTTTAGGATCAGTTGATTCTTCTAAAATATTTCCAGGAAGAGATTCTCCAAACTGTTGAACAGCCTGACGAGCTGAAAGTTTAAACTCACGAATAACAGTATCTACTTCTCCCAGATAATTTTCACAAAAATAAAATTGATTTATGTAATGTGATCTCCAGTTTAATATTCTTTTTGATGTTGATTCACAAAATAAAGCTGTTGTTCCTATGTATGCACAATGATCAATACATTGGCCCATCTCTTCATAAAAATTAGAATCTTCAATCGCTCTCATAAACTTAGAAGTAGTTGCACTTAATGCTCTAACCACATTATCACTTTCCATTAACTCACGATTTGAAGTAACTATTCTAATCCAATTTTGTCCCTGAGGAAAAAGATGTGACATCATACCAGCTGTAAACATACGTCTAGCTTTTATACCAATATCTGTGATTCTTTGTGCATCATCTCGCTGACCTTTTGATTTTCGGTCCTGTATATTATCTTTACTTGGACTACAAAATTCTGCAGCTGCTTGATATAAAGTTTCAAAGTTAGCTCGTTCTGAACTAGTCTTCTCACGTTTGTACATTTCAATAAGTGAGTTTACATTCATAAGTTATAGTTTCCAGATTGACTACCGAGTTTAGTATTAGAGCTTCCCATTGCCTCACCTTTAGTAACATATAAAGCTTGGTTGCCTTGCTTTTGTTTAGTTTGTTTTTTTAATGCTTTTGCAGCTTGCTCGCCCTCTACTACTGTTGCTACTGGAGGTGGAGGTGGAGGTGTTGGTGGTGGTGTAGGTTTTGATCCCATAAATTTTTCTCCGTAATCTTTCTAAATTATAAACTTTTAATTTACCATCAAATCTTTCAAATACAGCATATTCTAATTCTACTGGCATTAACGCAAATAGGCGTTTTAGGTTGCCCGTGAAGTAGTGAACAAAATAACAATCACACCTGTCAAGCTTATTCAATTCTTTTTTACCTAGTAACACATCTTTGTTATGGTACATTGCCATAACAAATGTTTTATCGTCACTGTATACTATTCCATTTTTTAAATAATAATCAAAAATTCTTTCGAAATCTTTGCCATAATGGTTTTTCGCTTTGTCTATCATCAAACCAATTATCCTCTGCGTATTCTTCTGGACTACCAACTTGTTTTGGTAGCTTTATATTACTTTCATTAGATAAATATACTTGAACTAAATTTAAATGTTTAGCCATAATCATTGTTCTAAAAGCATCAGCACCATGAGAATGTTTATCATGTACAGGTCTACCAGATGTACCCTCTCGATAGTTTTCTAAATGATTCATTAAATCTTCACACAAAGTAGATATATAAACTTTTTTCATATTACGTCTACATATTTCTATATCTTCTAAAATAGAATTAGTTTTTGGTACACGTCTAAAATCTATACCTACTTCTTTTGCTTTTGTAACTAAATCACCAAACAACATACGCTTGGATACATCATGTGGTGCATAATGTCCGCCATACTTGTAGTTTTTACTATGAATAACTATACCATAGTCTTCAATTTTTTTACCACTAGACTCGTGATAATCAATAATATAAAAATTATCGTTTACTATTTGAGCAAAAATAATTGATGTAGCATCACTAGTACCTAAATCCCAAAAAGTATATACATGGTTACCAGAAGTTTCTATAGAATCATATCTGTTTTCTCCTTTCATAATATCTAATTCATGTCCGTAGTATGAATTTTCAACTTGAGATACAGCTTCATTCATATACTCCTGGCGAGCCATAGAGTAAGATATAATTCCAGAATCTATTTCTTCTTGAATGTTTTTATAAGGTTTTTGATCGTAAGGACTAATTTGTCCTTGTAATTCTTTATTAATGTTAATGTCGTCATTAACCCAAAAGTTAGTTTTTGTATCAGCCAACGTAAGCCATTGCGTAAACCAGTTACTGCGTTCTTTATTATTTTCATATAATCTCCATAAATGATTTCCTCTACCACGAAGTGTTCCATTAAATGTGACAAATGCACTACCCTCTGTTAAGATTGGTGCAAGGAATCCAGATACTTCTTCTTTATGTAGAGAAAATTCTGATAATACATATCCCGATCCACCTTGTCCTACGAAATTTAAATTGTCTGTGCCGTCAATCTTTATTCTACTACCATTAATCAAGTCAAGAAAGAAGTCTGAATTGTTTTTACGAGCTACAATTTGTTCTGGACAAATAAGGTCTACTAGTTTTTTACCACCAGCCCACTCACATATGTTATCCCACAATGCTCTAGCTGCCCAAGCCCTGGTCGGAAATAAATAATAATAGTTACCTGGTGTTTCAATTGCTTTATTTACTAGACACGCAAATGAGGCCACATCTTTACCAGCCCTCCTGGGCCAACTTATCAACGAATACTGTACTCCATTATCAAATGCTTTGAAATATGGAAGTTGATAATTTCTAGGCTGAATTGTGGGTAGTGTTATTTTCATCTATACTATTTGCGAAACACATCATACATAAAGATTTAACTAAAATATCTCCGTCAAACTCTTCAAAGATTGGATTATCTTTAGAATCTACACAACAACACTCTTCACAACTTTTACTTCTCTTCTTTTTCATATTCAAACTCTAATCCACAGTATGGACAATACAATGGGTCGTTTAAAAAACTATCACATATTACATGAACGAAAAAATAATTTTTACATTTCAAACATATGATATAATCCATATCGGTTATTTCTAGTTTTAGTATTTCATCTGGTCTTAACATTGTAAATCTCAAATTTTTAAAAGTTTATTCATGGTCTAAATACCAAACAAATTGTCGATGTCGCTGCCGAGCCCCCCCAATAATTAATACCCCCGCCTCGTTTGTGCGTTTTTACTAATGTTTTGCTAGGTTTTTGCATAGTTATAGCTCCTGTTCAGCTCTCCTGTCAGCTCCTGTCAGCTCCTGATAGCCTGATAGCTCCCTGATTAATTGTGATAGCTCCTGATTGTAATCGGTTTCTATTTTGGTAGTTTTCCAGAGAGTCCATCTGGTCCAAACTTTCGTGTTGCTATTATTATATATTGTTAAGGCCCCATCACTACCAGAATCTTTGCGATTATCGTCACTCCTGAGCGGACATGACCCATCCTCAGCTAGAGATAATATGGATCTCTTTTTTTCCTCAAATCCACCGTGACGAAATAAATTAATATGCAAATCAGCAAATGCGAAAAATTGCGGTCGGCTATTTACTCTGACACTCACCACACTCTCCACAGTAGGTCTTCCTAATAATAGTAATGTCTTGGGAATCTTCGCCGAGGTTAGCAAGCTGTCCAAGTTTAGCTGACGCCTGAGCGTTACCTTTGGAGGACTCTTCGAATAGATGCTCCAATATGCGTGTGCGTAGGAGGTCTTTGTCCTGTAATATCTGAGAGAGGTCTACACCCTCTGATTTTTTTGTCTTGTCTTTCTCTCTATCTATATATGTTTGTAGTCTCTTATGAATGTTTGCGTATGTGTTAGCTAGTGACCATAACTGTTTGTTATCTGATGATTTAATCTCGTTGTAGATTTCTTGTTGTGTTTTCATATCAGTAGAGTAATTGATTTGTTTCCTCTGAATAAATGTAAATCTATAGCTAAAAAAAAAGGACACCATTTCTGATGTCCTATCTGAAAGAATATATTTTTATTTAATCGTATATACTTCCCTCAACAATAATAGAGATATAACCATCCCCATTATTTTCTTTTCGAATCTCTTGTGCCTCTTCCAAACAATAACACTCGGTAACAAAATTCCCTTGAACGTATAAGAAAGCATTTTGCCTTGGAATATTTATTGTTTCCGTAACACCATATTCTCCGTGATAATTCTTTTCTTTAACATCTAATTCAATACTCATAACTTACCTTTCTTTTAATGTGAAATAACAGAATTACCAAAAGTATAATTTATTTCAAGATAAAAAAAAAGGACACCATTTCTGATGTCCTCTCTGATACTTTGTTATGGTTAAGTTATTATTAGAATAAACAATACAACTATCAACAGATATAACAAAGTTGCACCGATTGTTTTATCCATTCGCACTCCAAGTTTTATAGCCATTAAAATAACAACAATCATTCTCATTATTCTGTTGAATGATAGTCAACACATCCTCAAACCAATCAATCAATTTAGAGGGCGTATATTCTCTTTCGTATTGTGTGCATCTTTTACGAAGAGTAACGCCTTTCATAGCATATGTGCCACTGATTGATTTTTTAGGCGTTTCTAATCGTCTAGGAGGCAAGCTTGGTAACTGTTCCCTTGAACATCCTACGATATATAATTTAGTAGGTTTAGATGCGACATGACCGAAATCGAATTGGTCAATCTCGATTACGAATCCACCAAAATTATCATAGTCATTAATCAATGGTAACCTGTAATCCGCACCACCATTATATTTATGCTTGAATAATTTTGACCCATGAGGATGTTCCAAGATACCACCACGTTCACGGATAATATCAATAGACCACAACGCCAATTCTTTCTCGTCTAATCTTGGTTTAGACATATGAGATAACTGACCCCATGCACGACATGGAGGATGACACACAACGGGAAAATTCCCATTGTATGTTTTTGCACCCCTATCAATATCATAACAATCCCAAGACTCCCTTAACTTGTAAGAAGAATCTCTACGAACAAACAACGCCACGAATTTCTTAAACATTATTAACCTCCATTGCTGATTTTTCTCGATGGTTATAACATCTAAGTAATGATGCCATTCCGTAACCTTGTGAAATGAAATAATCTATATTTCTTTCATTAAGATATTTACCCAAGAATAATATAGTAGAAGAAGAATCGTTTCCACCGATATTCCAAACATCAATGTCCTTGATTGGTGTCCCACCCTCTCCACAATAATTCACTCCGTCTTTCCAATTGTATATTCGAAATACATTCCCAGAATCACAATCTTCAAGAATCCATTCAGCATCAATCTTATAGTCATCACCCGTAGAGTTATGAACACCGAATGCTTCAACAAGTTTCTGATAGCTAATAACAATGTAGCCAATATTACTACCATTGATAACATCAGAAAATTTAACCTCATGTTTCATACTTATACCTTACCTTTCTTTTTAACTTTTTTACTAGCAACTTTTTTCCATGTTCGTTGCTTTTTAACTTCTTCAATATAAACAACATTACCCTCTACTTTATATCCCATATCAGATAACGCTTGTAGTATCGAGTTACGAAACTCAATGTCTTTCTTTGTACTTCTTGCTTCAAGCCAAACATCGCATTCATTAGACCTATTGTAATATACTACTCCCATGTTTATACCTCATCTTTCTTAATTGAATCTATGAATGATTTTTTAAAAACTCGGTAGATAATACTATGCTCATCCCACCAATCATCCTTATCCAATTTTGCTAATACTTTTTCTACCTCATCGGATGTACTTCCGTCATCCCCGACAACGATGTCAATAGCCTCTTTGATTATAGGCGTTGTATACATCATCGTATCCGTGTATTCATCTTCATTTGTCATAATTTTCCTTTCATTAAAAAAACAATCTACCATGACCTGTAAAACTTATCGAGAACATAATAAAAAAAAACTCACCATTTTACTGATGAGTTTCTGCTGCACGCCTGACCTGTAAATAATTTGGATCAAAACTTCTACGCAAATTAGTGGTGAATTTGAACATCAACAATTTTCAGAACGTAATATGTACCATGTGGTAATTCATTTCCTAAATCATCAAATACAGTATTACCAGAAACAGATGGTTTCATCTTGTGTATTTCATTCATAGGAATTGCTAAATAATCATCTAACTCATACATTAAGATACCTCCTTGTCAAATTTATCCCATTCAGCTTCTTGTTTAGCACAACAATCACCACAAATCCACCCCTCGAGTACAGCGTTATCTAATTCAAGATAACCACTATACCGATTGACAAATCTACCGCTACCAAAGTGACACATCTGATGACATTTTAAACACTCTTCAATATCATGCACATCTAACGTTGGAATTTTATTAGCCATTACTTAACCTCCAATTTGATTCTAAAAACTTACGAAGTACATCATGGATTTGTCCATAACAATCATCGTCTTTATCAGTGCTACTATCAGTTTCATATTCTGCTCGGAATACATCCATGATTGTACTAGTTAACTCATCAGTTATTGCATTCAGACAAGACAATCGTTCCCACCAAATATCTTTAACTACTCTAGTCATAGAGTCATCCCAAAACATATCCTTTCTTTCATCAAAAGGATTATCTTTATCAAACCCTACAATGTGTTCAACAACATTCATCGTAGCTGTTTCTTCAGAGGACAAATTTAATATAGTGTCCACTGTTGATTTACCAGTAGTTTCATAAGTTTGTGAATACTCATTATCTCCATCTCTGATAGTCCATCCTATACGATATGGCATATCATAATTTATCTTTGGCACTGCCATTATATTACCTCCTTTGTAATAATTTTATAATTAGTATTTGGACCCCAGCGTTTCTTCATAAGGGTACGTTCAGATAAGTAATCATATACAGAAAACTCGTGACCTAATTTGTCATATATTTCTTCATCAACAATTACTTCATGTGTTTCTGTTACTTCTTCAAATATTTCTATTTTGAATTTAACTTTTTTTGTACTCATTTATTTACCTTTCTCTAATTCAAAAAGGAAAGTATCAAACGACATTTACATTTAAAAGAAAATAAATAATTTTTTTTTCAGGCGAACCTGGTGGATTTTTTTTACCCCCGCTCAGCTCCCTGACAGCTCCCTGACAGCTCCGCATTGAACCGGCATCCTCCACGCAAATTGGCAAATAGGCAAATTGACAAATTAGTTTTTAAGCAAATAGGCAAATTTAGGTTTGACATATAAACGCAAATAGTTTTACATATCCCAGGATAAAAATTAAGGAGGTTAATAATAAAAAGAAAAACAAAAGCCGAAGTTGAAAGAGATAACATTTGGTCCCGCAAACTAAAGAGTAAACACCAGGATCAATGGCCCATAGTTTTTGCTTTGTTAGATTTAAACGAGCAAGAAAAAATAAAGGTGGCCTGTATCGTATGGTGGGATTGCTACAAAGCACAGGAAGAATATGACTGGACATTTGTTAAATCAAAAGTAAACGAGTATAAGTTTGATGAGAGTCAAATGAATCACGATAACATTGCGAGTGCATTGTATCATATTGGTTATCCAAAAGAGATAGCACAACATAGAGCAATAATAAAGAGAGGTAGGTTATAATGGCCCTGGAAATTAGTTATATTGAGGAAGAAGACAAGTACAATATTAGTGGTTTGAAATATTCACCAGAAGAAGCTGAAACCATTGCACGTTTTATTGAATCAAAAGAGTTTGATAAGTACGTCCAGAAAAACCCAGAGTACTTAAAAGAAATAATTCCTAATCCAGTAGATGATGATGGTTTCTTACAGTTAAAGGAGAAAAAAAATGATGATAATTAATTTAGCTGGCATTCAAAGTATTGACTACAAGTTTCCTATTGAAAAGGATATGGATGTTGAAGTCTTACATGATGTCGATTGTAAGTATCAAACCAAAGAAGAAAAAGCATTGGTTGTTAAGCACGATAACTTTGTAGTTGGTTATCTTCCACGGCCATCTACATTGAAAGCATGGATGGAAGATGCCAGAAAGATTGGCAATCATCAGAAATATGATTACAACAAGGATAGATTTGTAGCTGCTACATATGTTAGAGATCAGATTGAATGTGATTTGTTTCGAAATGATATGCCAGTAACAGGAAAGATATATCGTGTAGGTTATTCTGACCAGGGAGATGTGCAAAGCATCTCTTGTTCATTTGATTATATGTAGAGGAGGAGTTATGCCAAAGTTAAAAAGAAAAGTAATGGTGAAAGCTATTGTCCCATCAAGACAAAGTGTTTCACAAGATTGGGTTGAGGAGTTAGGAGATAGAATACAGTATGTTGGACAAGAGTTTATGTCTGTTTCAGAAGCAGCTAGAGAGTTAAAGGTTGGTCGAACACATATACTTGCTAACTTATCTGGTAAAGTACAACACGTCAAAGGCTTCGTATTTAAGAGGTGTCCATGAAAGAAGCCCATGCGTTTATTGTAAGGGATGCGGTGGAGTATGGTCTAGATAAGGCCATACTTCTTCAGCATATTCGTTTTTGGATTAATCAGAATGACGGCAAGAAAACACATACACATGATAATAAAGTATGGATGTATCAATCAGCTTCTGATATGACTAAACATTATCCTTATTGGTCTAGGCAAAAGATTAGTAGACTGCTTAGGGAAATGGAGGATGATGGATTGATTGTATCTGGTAACTTTAATAAGTTAGGTTACGATCAAACTAAATGGTACACTATCCAATGTTCAGAATTAAACAATCGAAGTTTTGAAATTGAGCAACCTATACCATATACTAAACAAGATACTAAAACAGATACATTGTTTGATGAATGTTGGGCTATGTATGGTAAGAAAGGTAACAAGAAAACTGCTATTAGATATTGGAAGAAATATTCTGAAGAAGATAAGTTAAGTATTCAATCAAAGATTATTCCTTATATTAATAGTAGAGAGTATAAGTATCGTAAAGATTTCCAAGGATGGATTAATCCTACATATAGAATGTGGGAAGACCAAATAGAAGAAAAAGAAAAGAGGATAAGTATATGATGGAAAGTTGGGAAGACCATGAGATTAGAGAGCAAGAGATTCAAGAGAATCTTGAGCGACAAGAGGGTGAGTGGCGAAAGTTAGAGAAAGCTGCTGACCCTGGTTTTTTATCTGGACCAATAGCAGATGATTTTTGCATACGAGTGTATGATGAAAACTGTAAGTGCATTTATGATTCAAGAAAGGATGGCGACTATGAACAATGGAAATCCTCATTGCCTGGAGAGTGAGCGAGGAATACTAGGGTCAATGCTTCTTGATCCAGAAAGAGTTATTCCTAAAACTGAATTATCTAATACTGATTTTTATATAGTTAAACACCAGGTGTTATATGAAGCATTAAAAAATATGTATATGAATAATTGCACTATAGATACAATAACTATAAAGAATTATTTAAAAGATAATAAATCATTAGAACAATGTGGTGGAGATGATTACCTTTTAGATTTACAAGATTCTATAGTTGTTTCTAGCCATTCACAAGCATATGCAAAAAGGGTAAAAGAGCTATCTGAATTAAGAAATGAATTAGATATTCTTGAGTCTGGAAAAGATATGGTTTATCAAGGCAAGAGTTGTTCAGATTTTATTATGAGTAGTTTGATTAGAAAGACTACTGATAATCAACAACAATCTATCTACGAATTAGGAGAAGAATGGATAGACAAAGTTGCTTCTGGTAACACAGGTCATTTAAACTGGTGGTGTGCTGAGTGGGATAGTTATCTTACTAAATTAAGTAGTGAGGTTTGTATTATTCATGCACCACGTTCAACTGGTAAGACCGCTTGGTTGCTACAATATATATGTTATTTACATCAACAAGGATTGAAGTGTAGTTTTGCATCTATTGAAATGATTAAGCAAGAATTACTACCAAGATTGATAGCACATCTCGGTCAGATTAATACATACAATATGCGTACCAGAGGTTTCATTAAAGAACATGAAAGACAAGCTTCATTGAAAGCTAATGAAAAGCTGCGGGGCCTTAACTTGAATGTCCGAGATGGTAGTATGAATATATTTCAATTACGTTCCTGGGCTTTGAGTGAAAAGAAGAAAGGAGCAGATGCTATATTTATAGATAATCTTTTATGTATCAATGATGGTGGTAGAAATTATGTAAACAGAACGGCCATGTATGATTATTTTATACAACAGATTATCGATCTTCGTAATGATATAAAGATACCTATCTTTTTACTTGCTCATCCTAACGCTGATCATGGTGTATCTTATAGTAAGAACATTGAAAACTTGTGTGATATAATTATTTATTTACACAACGTGCCATCAGAGGGTATAGATGTTGAGGGTAAAACAATAATGCCAAGGATGGATATTCCAGGAGATACAGTTTGTTGTAGATTCCAGAAGAATAGACAAGGCAGATCACCATGTGCATTGTTATCTCTAGATAAACAAACACAAACATTTAAACATTTAAGTTGGGAGATAGAATAATGAAACAAGATACATTTAATTTTGTTAAAGAAGATTGTGCTATTCTTACAGGAGATTGTTTAACAACTTTAGCATTATTACCAGGGGATAGTGCTAACTGTTGTGTTACTTCTCCGCCTTATTATAATTTAAGAAACTATGATAATGATAATCAGATTGGTATGGAATCAAGTCCAGAAGAATACATAGATAATCTTGTTAAAGTATTTAGAGAAGTCAAAAGAGTTTTAAAAGATGATGGTACACTGTGGTTAAATCTAGGAGATACATATCGTAGAGATAAAAATTTATTAGGCATACCTTGGAGAGTTGCCTTTGCACTACAACAAGATGGTTGGTATTTAAGACAAGATATAATATGGCATAAGCCTAATCCAATACCAGAATCTGTAAAAGATAGATGTACTAAAGCACATGAATATATATTTCTATTTAGTAAATCTCCTAGATATTATTATGACTACAAAGCCATTAGAGAAGATAGTACTAATCCAGAAGAAACGGCCAGGAGAATGAAGCTACCTATAATGACAGGAAAAAAACATGAGTCTGGAGGCTTCTCAGTTAAGGGAACAAAGCATACTCCTGGTATAAAACCATTTGATGGTAAGAAGAATAAAAGGTCTGTATGGACAGTGAATGTAAAGTCATACAGAGAAGCCCATTTTGCAACGTATCCTCCTAACTTAATACAACCTTGTATATTAGCTGGTTGTCCTGAGAGAGGTGTCGTGCTTGATCCATTTGCTGGTGCTGGTACGACAGGTTTAGTTGCATTAAGTAATAATAGAAAGGCAATGCTTTGCGAGTTAAATGAAGACTACGTTGAGATAATAAAACGTAGGTTGTTAGATTGACAGTAAAGCATATTTTGTTAAAATTAACTCTTAAATATAAAGGAGAAACATATGAGTCTATCACAAGAATACATTAAACCCGCTGACACTAATCCAATTAGTGCTTATGCTAGATGGAAAGGTGCTAAGGGTTTATGGGAAATATATTCCAAAGACACTGGACAAACTGTGCTAACACAAAAGCTAGATTTTGTTATACTAGATCAGCTTAATTCTGTTAGAGGTTTTACTAGATCGAAAGGATTATATTCCTGTGCTGAAGTTAAAGATATTCATGCTCAACCTATGAGTGTATATCTAACAGAGAATGGTAAGTCTACTTTATTCAAAGAGGGTTTGTATAGTGAGATAAAAGCAGACCTAAAAGAAAAAGGTATTAAGTTTCAAAAAGTTGTTTATGCTATGGCTAATGACAACCATGAAGATTCTACACTAAATAATGGTATTATTAAATTAGAATTACAAGGTGCAGCTATGTCCGCTTGGTTTGAAACTGGAGCATGGGAGGGCCATAGAATTGAAATGGGTGAAGCTACTCATCAAGATGGTGCTATTAGTTATTACATTCCTAAATTTATACGCTCTAAAGCAACTGACAATATGTTAGAAAAAGCTAAGGGTAAGGATGTAGCACTTCAAGAGTATCTCAAAAAATTCAGAGATAATAAGGAGGAGGAATCTCAAGAAGAGATACCTTTCTAATATGACCAAAAAGAGAAAGCGATCCATTAAGTCTGCTAAACAAGGTGCTTGGGTTGCTTTCTCTAAATATATTCGCTTGCGAGATTCTCTTGCAACAACTAACACCACTGATCGATGTATTTGTATTACCTGTAAAGAAACTGTACCTACTAAATATGTTCCTGGATTTAACACGTTACAAGCGGGACATTCTATAGCTGGAAGATCAAAGAATATTTTATTTGATGAGGATTTAGTATACGGACAATGTGCTGCCTGTAATTGTATACATGGTGGTAGACTGTCAGAGTTTGCTATTATTATGATAGATAAGTTTGGTAAAGAATGGTTTGAGGAGAAATGTTTTATAGCCAGAAAACCATCAGAAACCAGGTGGTCTATTCAAGAGTTAGATGAAATTAAACAAAAGTATAAACAAAAATATGAGGAGTTATTAAATGGATAAATATCAACTTATGTACGCAGTATTTATTATTGTAATGGCATCAATAGTTTTAGTTGGTTTAATGGAGATGTTAAATGTATAGTCTTAAAAAAGCTAAAGAAATATATGATAGTGTAGTAGATATTGGTATCGCAGAAACTTCCCAGAAATATGGCATATCAGCGGAGTCAGTTAAACGAGCTGTACGAGAGCTAAAGTTAAAACAAAATATGCCAAGTCCAATAGAACAATGTGTTGTTACAGGGGGCCGAAAAGTCTTATGTATTGGTGATCTACATTGTCCATTTGATTTAGATGGATACCTAGATTTCTGTACTGATGTATATCAGAAACACATTTGTGATACTGTAGTATTTATTGGAGATGTTATAGATAATCATTACGCATCTTACCATGAATCTGATCCAGATGGATTAGGTGGTAGAGAAGAGTTAGAATGTGCTATAGAAAGATTAGCACCATACTATAAAGCATTCCCTGATGCGTATGTAACTATCGGTAATCACGATAGAATTATTATGAGAAAGTCTATGACATCAAGTGTTCCCAGAAGATGGATTAAATCATATGCTGAAGTATTAGAAACACCAGGATGGAAATTTACAGATGAAGTATCTATTGATGAAGTAATGTATATTCATGGAGAAGTAGGTAACGCCAGAATAAAATCAATAAATGAAATGTGTTCAGTTGTTCAGGGCCATAGACATACAGAGATGTTTACTCATTGGACCTTTGGTAAAAATAGATCAGTCTTTGGATGCCAGGTAGGTTGTGGGATAGACTTTGAAAGTTATGCTATGGGGTATGCAAAAAGAGGAAAGAAACCAGCCATAGGTTGTGCTGTTATAATAGATGGTACAACCTGTATAAATGAGGTTATGCCATTATGATGAAAATAACTATAGAAGATGATGATACAATTGTTGGTATCAAGGATAAACATTGTTGGACATTAGAAGATGCTGTTAGTGTCTTTGAAACTACCCTCAATAAATTCTTTGGTAGTGATGTTGAAGTATCTGTTAGAGCTAAACAAAAAGCTACGATTGAAGTACCTGTACAAGAAGCAGAGGGTATGTGATTAAGCTTGACAGGGTATATGACTAAATGTAAATCTATGTCATAACTCGTTCAACCTACATGGTCGGAAGTAGCAGAAAGTCTGTGAAGGAACGCTAACATTGGGAGGTCTATCAATGGAAGTTATCCTTACTTATCGAGGAGTAGCATACAAGAAAATCCTAAAGAGGTAGTATGCGTATATGCCCTACTTCGGTGGGGCTTATTTCTATACCGATCTGTTCACTTGCCTGGCGTATCATCTCATCCCTATCAAAACCTTTTACTTCAACTGTTGCTTCTTTCCCTGATTCCTTGTGAACAATACGATACATAGACATAACTCCCTTGTGATTTAAATGTGAATAAATGATGTGACTTGAGAGTTTTACTGCTGAGTCACGCAACAGAGAAAGGTACAATGAATACCCTAGATTACTCTCTAACTATTGAGGTAATAAACTTAACTTTTTACTTGGCTACTGCCGAAATAAAATCCTACTAAAGCCAGCATGGTTTGTCTTACTTCTGGTAATAATACATATCCTTGTAATTCAATCCAACCATTTCCTTTGGAAAACATATC
>CEOL01009124.1_pt1 | contig 15624 bp, 21 predicted proteins | sample 530381 | NCBI WGS metagenome assembly CEOL01 (sample SAMEA2620014, study PRJEB7988) | marine metagenome | biome: marine biome (ENVO:00000447); feature: surface water layer (ENVO:00002042); material: "saline water (ENVO:00002010), including plankton (ENVO:xxxxxxxx)" | depth 5 m
TACAGCTATAAAGTAATAACAAAAGCAATAGACTATGCCAACAGAGACAAAACAAAATAAAATATCTCCAGCGAAAGCTATACCGCCTCAGGCTATAGTTCCTTTAGCAAAAGGAGCAGTAGGTGGAGTAGTAGGTGGAATGTCAGCTGGTATGAGTGAGCTAGATCAAATAAAACAAGATTTTAAAGATAGAGATTTTAGAGGTCAAAAAACAGGCAAACAAATAAAAATGTTATTAGGAGCTGGTTTAAGAGGTTTTGGTGCTTACCAACAAGGTATGTTAAGTGGCGTGTCTCAAGGATTGTTAGGTACTGATTTTGGTTTAGGTCAACAAGGTTTACTAGCAGATAACAACCCTCAAGCTGCACCTGTAGAAAATATTGCACAAAATTCAAGCACTGGATCTAATCCAGTATTCAATCCAGCTAATGCTGACACTATAAATAGCGTAATGGGTCCAACAGACACTTACGGATCTTTATTTACATAAAACAAAAATTATGCCAAGTTACGGAGAAAAACAAAAAGCAGCAGGAGTTGTCTTACAAAAAGAAAAACCTGTTATAGGAAAAAGAGTTATGACTTCTAAAGACAAATCAATAACTAACAGCTTAGTTATAGATAATGTCGTATATAAGGGTAATCCCGCTTTAGAAGCTCAGAAATGATGTCTGTACAAGACTTAAGGTTGTACTTCATGAATGCTACATCCTTTACTATAGCTAGCTTAAACTGGCTAGAGCCAGCCTTAGAAATTGTGTTGCTACTAGTTACTATAGGCTACACTGTTAATAAATGGCATAAACTTAGAAATAAATGAGAAATATAAACGAAATTATTATTCATTGCTCTGCCACTAGAGAAGGTCAAGATATATCAGTTGACACAATAAAAAAGTGGCATGTTGAAGGACGCGGCTGGTCTGACATAGGTTATCATTTTTATATTGATATCAATGGTAAAATATGGAAAGGAAGAGATATACATAGATCAGGAGCTCATTGCAAAAATCACAATAGAAATTCTATAGGGGTTTGTTATTGCGGAGGTGTTGAAGCTGATGGTAAGACACCTAAAGATACTAGAACACCAGAACAAAAAGAAGGCCTGTTACATGTGCTTAAAACACTTAAAGCAATGTACCCAGATGCTACTATTTACTCACATAATGAATTTGCAAACAAAGCTTGTCCAAGTTTTGATGCAACTTCAGAATATAAAGAATTATAAAATGAACAAGTACGATAAAGATATGATGCATGAAAGAGAATTAATCTATGATGCAAAAAAGCAAATACATAAAGAAGATATTGCTAAGAAAAAATCTATGCATCCAGGTACGCACAAGATTTTAAAACACATGAAGTAATGAAATCAAGAGGCTTAGGCGATACAATTGAAAAATTTACTACTGCTACAGGCATAAAAAAGTTAGCAGATAAAATACCAGGAGGTTGCGGCTGTGATGAGCGCAAGCAATGGTTTAATAGAAATTTTCCATATAACATGAATAAGTAATGGCTAAAAAAGATTTTCCAGAAATAAAAGAAAAAAACCAAGGTAAGTTCACCAAGTGGGCTAAGAACAACGGTTTTAAAGATGCTTGCTCTGCTGCTAGCTCTGTTATGAATAATACTAAAAAATATTCAAAGAGTGTTGTCAAGATGGCTAACTATGCTAAAAATTTTGGGTGTAAAACAAAAAGCTCACCTAGTAAACTAAAAGACCATGACAAGTCTGGTGATGTTACTAAAAAAGATTTTTTAATAGATATAGGAGTATTAAATCCTGACGGTTCTAAAAATTATAAGAAAAAAGGTAAATAAAATATGGCCTTTAAATTAGAACCTCCTTACAAATTTAATCACGTACCTGTATACAGAACTTTAGATGAAGAAGGAGTATTAGGTATAGCTACTAAAAACGGAGCAATAAGAATTAGCAAAGATATAACAGATCCTGCTCAATTAAAAAATGTAATAGCTCACGAACTAGTTCATTATGATCAAATGATGCCTAATAGTAAAGATACAGGTAGATTTGGTTATGATAATGAGCATATGTTTTTTAAACCCAAAGGAAGCTCTAAAACTATAACAACCAAGAGAAGCGACAAAGTAGATGGTGCTCCTTATTTAGCTCACGAAAAAGAAGCTTCTAATCCTAAAGTTCAAAAAAAGATTAAAAATAAATACAATGAGTTATAGTAAAATTCAAGCAGGTAAAAATCCTATAAAACATGCAGCTAAGCTTTATGGTTTGAATGATCCTAGTGCAACCGTAACTGACGTTATTAAAACAAAAGTTAAAGGTGGTACTCAAATAAAAACTATAACTAAAGATTCACCAGACAATTATACTGTAAAAAAAGGTCAAACACAAACTACAAATCCCAGTAGTTATATTCAGGATTTAATTAATCAAGGTATAACAAGAGAAGAAGCAGAAGGAAGAAAACTTGTTGATCCTTCTAATTATAATTTATTTCCTAAAGGTAAAACAAAAGAAACTATTGAGTTTATAGCTGATCCTATAAGCCAACCTAAACCTGAAAAAGATTATTCTTATTTACAAGGTTTAACTCCGACTGGTGGATATGCTAGAGACGGAATAATGTATGGTCAAAAAATATCTTCTACTGTAGGTTCTACGTTAAGAGGCGGTAAGGATCCTATGACTAGAGAGTATACTCAAGATGAAATAGATTATTTAAATAAAACTCGTAAAGGTAAAATAGCAAGTATGAGTGATTATTATAATAAATATCCTAATTCAAAACCTAAATAATGGAAAAGAAAACATTTAGAGAGACTAAAGTAGGTGCTTTTTTAGCTAGCAAAGCCCCTAAAGTGCTACAAGCTATTGGAGATGTGTTGCCTAATCAAGGTACGTTAGGCGTGGTAAAAAATATTATATCAAGTGATACTAAGATTAAAGCTGTAGACAAAGAAGAAGCTATGAAGCTTATAGAGCAAGATATGCAAGAGTTAAAAGAAATATCTAGCAGGTGGAGAGCTGATATGAAGTCAGACTCATGGCTTTCTAAAAATACTAGACCTTTGGCTTTAGTTTTTTTAACTGCATCAGCTGTATTAATGATGGCTGTAGATTCATTTCATTTACAGTTCGACGTAGATGAATCATGGATAAACTTATTAAAAACGTTACTGGTTACAGTATACGTAGCATACTTTGGTTCTAGAGGTGCTGAAAAAATTACAAAAATAAATAAATAAATAAAATGGCAATAAGAGGATTAGAAGGTACGCAAAATGCAGAACCAAGGGTTTTTGCTCATGATGCTTTAGATTTAAAACCTGCTAACTATACATTAGGTGATAGAATAGCTCATACTGGTACAATAGGATGTGCATTATACGTTGGTGCAGCTATGGATCTAACAGTGACAATGGAAGGTGGTACTACTGTACTATTAAAAGGAGTTACTGCTGGATCGTTTTTACCAGTGTTAGTTACACACGTTACTGCTACTAGTGTTACATTAGCTGCAGGTGGAGGAGAATTAATCGCATTATATTAAGATAATATGTTAATGGGACTGGGGATGCCAATCCCCGATTTATCTAATAAACCAGGACCGGGTAGACCAGGTTGGGCTACAGGAGCTTATGAGTTTCAATTTGAAGTAGATGGACAAGTTACTTTTAAAGCTGATGCTGCTGCTGGCGGTGGAAGTTTTACTGTAAAATGGCCTAACGGAAGTAGTCAAAGCTATTCAGGTAATAATTCTTCTATAACAGCACCTGACGCTACAGCTGGTATTGTTTCTATAAATAATAAATTAGATAGTGGTTATTGTGATGAGTTTGCAGTTACGGGTGGCAAAGACAAAGTAAAGAAAGTTATATCTTGGGGTGAAAGACCTTGGAGAGATTTATCAAATGGTTTTAACGCGTGTACTAATTTAACTAATATTGAAAACACTAAATTAATTGGTGGAGCTAATTGTAATTTAACTAGTTTATTTATTAATTGTACAGGACTTACTGATGCTTTGTGTGAAAATTGGGATTTGTCATCTGGCTGTAGTATAATTTATTTATTTCAAGGTTGCACTAATTTAGAATTATTAAATTTAACAGGATCTAAATTTGCTACTACTGGAAACTCTAGTTATGCTTTCAACAATGTGGGTAGTGCTACTACCAATGGATGCGAATTTAAAATGGCTGGTTTAGACTTTACTGGAAGTACCGTTAACAATGCTGGTATGTACTGGTTTAAATTAAGTAAGTTTAAAGACGGATCAAATCTTTCTAATTGGACGTTTGATAGTGCCTTAAATAGTTTTAGAGGTAATGAAATGTTCAATAACTCAATAGTAAACGGAACTTTAGATTTGTCTAACTGGGCTTGGCCTAATCAAGAATTTCCAAGTTTTAGCAATATTAATACTAGCTTAACATCACAAAATGGTTCTAAAATAAAATTATCTAATTGGGATGTTTCTGTAGTAAATAACTTTGCTCAGAAATTTGGTTCTTGTAACGTATATGAGTTAGAAGGTCTTAGTACTTGGAGTGCTTGTGCTGGTAATGCTAGTACTTTTAGAATGTTCAGCGGTGCTTATTTAATGAGAATTAAACCTAACGACAACTTCTCTAATGCATTTATGGCTAGTCTTACGCCTACTTATGTTAACGAAATGTTTAGGAATTTTAGTAGAGACTTACTAGATGCTGAACGAGGGCCATGTCCAAACTTAAATGGTCTTAATCTTTCAAATTTAACAGCGCCTACTGTCAACGGTCTAATAGACTTTATGAACAATAGCCATTTTACTAATACACCTGATTTTTCTAATGTTACTTTCTCTAGTACCAATACAGTTAATTTTAATAGAGCTTTTTATCAGTTTGACACTATAGGTACAGGTAGTGACTCTATTTTTAACTTTAATCCTATAGCTGTAAAACCAGCTAATTTTACAAGCACTTTCTATTGGGCACATGGGTTAAGTGAAGTCAATATAGGTAGTAATGTAAACATGTCTTCTACAGACAATTTTAATGACATGTTTCGTCTTATCAATTATAGTACAGCAGCAGCTACATTTACTAATGTTACATTTCCAACAAACGCAGACTTTAGTTCTTTAACAGGTATGAGTAGAACTTTTGAAGATAGCACTAGCCCAAATCAATTTATGTCTGTTTGTCAAATGGACAATTTCATAAGAAGATTAAAAGCTACTAATAACAATAGTAATTTAACTGTAAATTTTTATGCAAACAAAGTAACTGAAGCACCTTCTGTAGTTAGATCTGATGTTGATTATCTTGAAAATACGAAAGGTTGGAATATAACTTTAGCTACTCCAGATGCTACTTTACCATTTGCTTACCCAGCATACATGGTAGATCCATCTTCAACAACTTCTTTAACCCCTTCACTTTTACCGCCTGTAGCAGATCGTAATTTTACTTCTACTAACTCTAGTATAACTGTAGATCAAACTACAGGAGTTTTATCATGGGCTTCAAACTTTGAAGGTTTTACAACTGTTAGATGTACTTATGCTAATGGTTGTTACAATGAAGTTAATGTAGGTGTTCAAGTACCAACAGTTCTTAGAAGACTAATACCGGCTGCTGGACAAACAGCTTCATTCAATCTTAGAGGAAGTCAATATATAGACTGGGGTGATGGAACAGCAGAAGCTAATAGTGGTAACGCTAGTCACGCTTACGCCGCTGCTGGAACAGGTTGGGGCACGTGGAGAACTATAAAAATATTTGACAAAAGTGCAACTGAAAAATTTACTGGATTTAATGGAACTAGCTCTGCTAATTTTGATAGAATAGATATTATGCAATGGGGTAGTCAAGTTTTTGATGGTCTTTCTTTTAATTATTTTAATGCTTTAGGTTTAAGAGCTCCATCTAACAATCCAGTTAATACTACTTTGCTTACTAGTTTTTATCGAATGTTTAGGATAGAAAGTGGTTATAAAGCTAACGCTAGATTTGCAGATCCTAATAATAATTTAGGAAGTTGGAAAACAAGTACGGCAACTGGAGGAGGCGCTATCACATCAGTTGAAGAAATGTTTAGTGGTGTTTCTATGTTAGGTTGTTCTTTATTAGATGATCACAGCGATCTTACTTGGTCTTTTCCAGCTGGCACGACAGCAACCGCTGGTACTTATACTGGCACTATATATGGTAGAAGGCAAAGTGGAACTTATGTTGACTATAGTATAAGATGGCTTGTAAAGGTTGAAGGATCTGGAACAGTTACCTTAGATAATAACAATTTCAAAGCTATACCCAACTATATGTATATGGGCCGTGAATTATCTGTTGGTGATGTTATACGAATAGAAGCTAATGCTTTTGGTAGTTTAAATAATGCCATTACGCTAACATTAACTAGTGATAATATATTAAATGTTAATCAAAATCCAGGCAATTTAAATAATTGGGACACAAGTCAAATAACTAATTTTCATGAAATGTTTAGTCGCTCGAGCCAGCTAGGTGGTAATAGAAGACTTAACATGAATTTTAGTAATTGGAATTTAAGTAATGCTGAAGATATTAGTTTTTTCGTTGGTACTGATGGAAACAATGCTGGTCTTATAACTGGTGTTAACGATATATCTCCTAAATTAGTTTCAGCAGCTGATTCTCCTACTGGATCTTCTTATGTAGCTTGGGACACTAGTAATCTTACTAATATTTCAAAGTTTAATTATCTTGGTAGTAATCCACTAGGTGTATTAAAATATTGGAGATTTAATACTACTAATAACGTTAGTTTGTCTGGATTATTTTTTAAAATTAATTTACAGCCTTATGCATCTGATGAGCCTTGTAAAACTCAAGTTATATTAGCAGGTGACTCTAATAATCCTTATGGAGTAAACTATACAGCTTGGAATATGGAAAAAGTTTCTAGCGTATCTAATTTTGCTAGAAGAGATGGAGTTAATAATCAATCTATCACAGCGCTTACGCCGGCATTAAGTTCTTGGCAAATAACAGACGTATTAACAAGTTTTAATACTATGTCTTATGCGTATGATGGCAATTACACTTTTAGTCCTACTGTAGGTCATTGGGATATTTCAGGACTTACAGGATCTAACACATGGCAATATCATAGAGCTGGAACATTTAAATTTTCAACAAGCGCGTATGATAATTTATTAGATATAACTAATGGTTGGGGTGCACATGCTTCTACAGTTAATTCAGGAGTTAACTTAGGTATGGGTACTAGTCAATATACTCCGGGAAATGTATATGAAGGCGGTCAAGGGCTTAATACTTATCAAAATAACAAGATATATAATGGTGGAGTAGATTTACGTATATATACTAGTGTAGGTGACGTTGTTGAAAGAGATCCTGATCCTAATGGAGTTTATGATACTTACGCTATAATAACTGGATATGATGCTGGCGGTGTAAGAGCCACAACTCAAGGTAATATTGGACCTGCTAACTATAAGGTAATGGATTCAGACGCTGCTAAAGGTAGAGTTGCATTAATAAATGCTGGCTGGGATATAACTGATGGAGGTGCTTACATACCATTTAACTCTGTTGAAATGACAATAAATGTTTCTGCAGGAGACACTTTTTCAATAACACCTCAAAACAGTCCGAATAACTTTAAAGTAGACTGGGGTGATGGTAATGGTTTTGTAGGTGATCCAAATAATGGTGGTGCTAATTATACAGGTTCTGGTTTTACAGCTACTAGCCCAGCTTATACTAGTGGTGGAAATAAAACAGTTAAAATATGCGAAGACTCTTCTCAATATATACACTCATTAAGTCAAAACTATAATGGTCCTTCTGCTGGTGATAGATCAAAAATAATAAATATGGTTCATTGGGGTAGTAATCCTTGGAAAACTCTTTATAGAACTTTCTTTGATTGCGATAACTTAGTAATGAACACTACTACTACGCCTAATCTAGCTAACGGGCCTTCATTATCTGGCATGTTTTATAGAAGTGCAGGAGATTTTACTAATTCTAATATAGGTAATTGGAATATGAGTTCTATCACCACTGTTGACGGTATGTTTCAAGAAACTACTAGCTTTAATGTTGATATAAGTGGTTGGGATGTTGGCAATGTGACTAATTTTACTGGATTTATGCGCAACAACTCAGTGTTTAATCAAGATATAAGTAATTGGGATACTAGTAAGGTAACTAATTTCTATCTTGCGTTTCAGGGTTGTTCTAGCTTAAATGCAGATTTAAATACTAAAGATACTGGATCTAGATTAGCTTGGGATGTTAGTAATGTAACTAGTTTTCATGGTATGTTAAGTGGTACTACATCTATGACGTATGATATTGATAAGTGGCAAATAACAACAGATCCTAGTAAAAATGTTACTATGGCTAATATGTTCACAGGTCAAGTAAACTGGATGACTATGGAACCTAAAACTGTAACTGTAGGAAGCGGCGCTTATCAAAAAACTTACTTAGCTTGGGACACTCAAAGAGTTAATAATATGGCAGAAATGTTCCATGCTAACAACGTTTTCAATAAAGATATTGGAAAATGGGACACTAGTAACGTAACTAATATGTATAGAACTTTTAGATACGCAACTTCATTTAACAACGGTGGACAACCAATAAATACAAGATCTGTAACAGTCGGTACAGGAGCTACTGCTAGAACTTATACCGCGTGGGATGTAAGTAACGTAACTAATTTTGAAAGAGGTCCTTTTGAAAATAATCAAGCGTTTAATCAAGATGTAAGTAATTGGGATGTTAGCAATGCTGCTAATGCTCTTGTGAGAGGTTTTGAAAACGCTCAAGTATTTAATCATTATTTACCTTGGAACTTAAACACATCTGCTAATCCACCTAGTACATATTATTTATACAATATGTTTAATGGTTCTGGTATGAGTACAAATAATTATACTGATACAATAGTTTATTGGGCTAATTTTGTTAAAAATCAAACACCTGATGCGCCATTAAATGTAAATATGAATGCGCAAGGTGGAATGACTTTTGATTCAAATAGATCTGGCGGTAGTAATTTTGCCAACGCTTTTGCGGCTAGAGAATTTTTAACTAATACAGTTGCTAATGGTGGTGCTGGCTGGACTATAACGAGCGATACTATTTTACCATTACTTGTATCAAGCACAAACTCTTTATCATTTAATGGATCTACAGAACATGTTGCAACTACATTTACCGCAACTGGTCTTACAGCTATGACTATTAGCGCTTATGTTTACTTAGATGAAGAGTGGGAATCAAGAGGTGCTATAACTGGTAGTAATTGGGCTCCTAATGACATGTTTGGTTTTCATATAAACTCTGACAGGAAACTAGACGTTTTCATAAGAAATGGTGGTGCTAACCCTCAATATCTAACAGCTAATACTGCTATGAGTTTAGGTCAGTGGCATCATGTTGCTATAACTGTGTCTAACAATGGAACTAATAATGATATTACTTTTTACTTAAATGGTAGTGTAGATAATACAACTGGATCAACTCAAGCGTATGGTCAAGGTCAAAACTTCTCATCTACAACAGCCACTCCTTATAATATTGGTAATATCAATCAAGTTGGTAGTCAAACTAATTTTTCTCACTTTAAAGGTAGAATGGATGAAGTAATGATTTGGGACAATGTAATATCATCGAGTAATATAACAACCCTTGCTAATGCTGTAGGATCAGGAAATGTACCAGATCCAAATGCCTTGGCGAGCGGTGTTCAGCTATGGAACCGTATGGGAGATTAAAAAAATAATAAATGGGAGCAGAATATATAAATCCACAATGGCGTCTACCTAATTATAAGACAGGAAACAATCAAGATTATAGTATGAGCTTTGATGGTACTCAAGCTATTGAAATACCTGCAGGAGCAACAGCTACAGATTTGACAGGTTCTAACACCATAGCTGCATGGGTTAAGAGAGATGAAACAGAATCAAATCATAATATAGTAAATAAAAGAGGTAATACTGGAACTCAATATGCTTTCTTTATTGAAACCACTGATAAATTAGGATTTGATGATGGAGGTGACCCTAAAGCTTACAGTAATAGTACTATACCTGCTAATGTTTGGACTCACGTAGCTGTAGTTATAGAAGCTCCTGGTTGTACTTTTTATATTAACGGTGTGGCAGACGGTGGAGTATCCAGTGGTATATCAGTTGGACCTAATGCTTCAGTTATAACTTATATAGGTAAAAAATATACTGGTGCGTTTACATTAAATGGTAAACTTTCACAAGTTTGCTTTTTTGACTACGCTCTTCCAGCAACAGGAACAAACTCTATAGCTACTCTTTATAATGGTGGTAATCCTTTTAATCCAATGGCTTTGCCTAGTCCACCTATAGGTTACTACCCACTTGGTAATTCAGCCCATATGGGTTCTAACTATGTAACTACAAATGGTGCTCTTCAAGATTATGTTTTTGATTTTACTAGTGATTTAATAGATTCTGATTTTACATTAACAACAGGTCAAACGCAATTTAGCGCAAGTATTTGGGCAAAATTTACTGGCTCTCTTGGAAATAATGAATCTTTAATAGCAAATGAATCAGGTTATGCGGCAGATGGATTTTCTATATTTAAAGACACTAATGATAAAATAGTATTTAAATGTGAAGGTCAAACTGCAGTAGGAACAACTACAGTAGCTTTAAATAAATGGTATTTAGCTACTGTAACTTACAACGCTGGTGCTATGATTTTATACGTTAATGGACAACAAGAAGCAACACAGACTACTTCAACAAGTATAACAGAACCAAGCACTCCTCAAACAAGATTAGGAAAATATATTACTGCTAATGCAATACCATTTACAGGAGAACTTTCAAATGCTCAAATATGGAACTCTAAACTAGAAGCATCAGAAGCGCAAACTCTTTATAACTACGGCTCGCCAATACAAACTTTAGCTTCTATACCTCAAAGTTCTAATCTAAAAGCTTGGTATAAACTCGATGCGACTGAGATTTATGATAATTCAACTACGGAGTGGAAAATAGAAAATAATGCTAATCCTTCAGTATATACAAATTATCTTCGTTGGCCTACTGTTAAAATTTGGTTAAACCCAAGAACTGGGTCTCCACCTTATCCAACTGGCGGTGTTTCTTTGCCAGATAGTTTTACTATTAGCTTATGGGTTAATTTAAATACTAATCAATCTGCCGGTTTTTTTGAAGGAGAAAGTAGAGATGATGGTGGCTGGAATATATTTAGATATAATAGTATATCTAATGGATGTTATACACTTCAAAATGGAGGTAACATAACATCAAATATAATTGATGGTAAATGGCATCACGTTTTATTTAGTTATGATCACACTACTACAACGCTAACAGCTTATACTGATAACATACAAACTTATAGTTCTTCTTCTATAGACTATAATACTGGAAATAATATAGCTCGTATAGGTAGTGGAAGAGACGGCCAAGGATCTGCTTCTAATTTCACTGGAAACTTATCTAATATATCAATATGGAATAATGTTGTAACAAATTCTCAACGTGATGAAATATACAATAGTGGAACTCCAAAAGACTTAACAAATAATTCTAATTATTCAAATTTGTTAAATTGGTGGCCGTTAAACAACAAAACTACAGGTACTCAAGATCAAAAAGGTTCTAATAATTTTTATTCTTCTACTCCACTTATAGAAGAATATGGTTTTATAAATACATTAACTGCTGATAGCTCAGGTATGTCTCAATCAAACCTTGTTACAAGTGACTTATTAACAACCTCTAGTTACAGTCCGTATGCTATGAGTTTTGATGGAAATGATTATATAAACTTAGGTAGACCATCTGTTTTAGATTTTACCCCAAGTGTAGATGCTTTTTCTATTTCTGCTTGGATAAATATTGATGAAGAAAGTACAGGTTGTATTTACAGTTTTGGAGCTGGACCAACTACATCAAATACTGCTACTCAAATAAAAATTGGAGTTGCTGGAAACCCAAATGCTGGAAAAATACAAGCGGTGATAGGTGGTAGTGAAACTTACAGTACAAATACTGTTACTGACTCAACGTGGAAAAATGTTATAGTAACTGTAAAGGGCAGTACAGGCGCAGTAGTAAATATATATTTAAATGGATCAAATAATACTGCCGCGCAAGGAAGTGTTGCTAATGTTACTGCAAATAGTAATGGGTTGATTGGTGCTAGAACTAGTAGTAATCCTGGATTCTTTTTTAATGGAAAAATTTCTAATCTATCTATTTGGAATTACGAACTAAACGCTTCGCAAGTTAGAGAAATTTATAATGAAGGTCGACCTAGCGATTTAAATAGTTTTTCTGGTACAGCTCCTGTAGCTTGGTGGCAGTTAGGTAGTAATAGTTCATGGACATCTCCATCTTGGACAGTTTTAGATGAAATAGGAACTAATAATGGAACTAGTACTAGTATGTTAGAAAATGCTATAGTAGATGGTGTAGGAACAAATGGTAATGGAGTTTCTACAAGTATGGGATCAGCAAATAATATATCAGGAGATTCTCCAAATGGTGAAGCAAATTCTTTAAGTGTAAATATGACGCTAGCTAATTTAGCTGCTGGTGTAGTTTAAAAATAAAAAAATGAATAATACAATATATGCAATTATAAACTTGTCTGATACTAATGCTATTATATTTAGCCAAGTAGCAGAGGATTCAACTCAAACAATGAGAAGAAATATAGCAAATACTCAAGGTGTTATATCTTATTTAGTTGAACCAAGTTTTATAACTAATGGAGCTTTAACTCCAGTTAGTACATTAAACCAAACAGAGTTTTTAGCTTTAATGCAAACTCCTGAATGGAAACCAGCAGATCCTACTGAGTAATGATAAGAATAATAGCTACCGAGCAAGACACATGGTTTATAACTTATAATGATGATAAGTCTATTATACATTATGGAGAAGGTCCAACTGGAACAAGTATAGAAAGTGGACAGCCTAATAACGATCCTTTATACTATGATAAAGATGATTGGTTAATTAGACTAGCTGAGCTTGGTATAGACCCAGAAGAACTTGCTAAATTATAAAATATGATTAAAAGTATAGCTTTTCCAAACCCTCCCTTATACTACATTATTTGGGATAATGATACTGAAACAACTGTTCAAGGATATGGTTTTGTAGAGACCCAACAAAGATTAGATACAATACATCATTTTACAAGTTATATAGATGAGACTGTGTGGAAAAGTGTTTTATTACAGCATGGTATTGATCCAGATCCAGAAGAAGAAGAATAATAAATGTAAAAAAGTATTATGAGTGGTAATATTCCTATAGATAACCCTGCTATCAGAACTTATTGGATAGCTTATGAAAACTCAATGAAAGAAGTAGTTGAAGGTTATGGATTTGTAGATCCTCATCAAAAGCTTTTGTCTAAATGGTTTATTGATGAAACTATAGATGAAGATGAGTGGATAAATGAGTTGAAGAAACATGGTATAACACCTGATCCAATACCAGAACCACCAGAATAAAATAAATATAATTAAATTAAATTAAATGAAAATTAAAGAAGAAGAATTAAAAACTATTCAAGAGCAACAAGAGCAGTTAAATGGATTAGTTCATAACATCGGCTTATTAGAAAGTCAAAAGCATGGCTTATTACATGATATAGCTAAAGTTAACAAAGACATAGAAGACTATAAAGAAAAGCTAGAAAAAGAATATGGTCCAGTAGAGATTAACTTAGAAGACGGTACTTACACTAAGATAGAAAAAGATGTCGAAGGTAATAAGGAAAATTAGTATAGGTTCTGATTATAAGAACGATGCAATGCATTATTCAACTGGTCAGGAAGTGTACGGTGGACATACCATTAGTGATATTCTTTTTGAAGACAAAGATCAGTCATATAATATTTATATAACTAAAAATAATGAAGTACTGCCTTGGAAAAAGTTTAATGCTAATATGGCTATATCAGTCGAGTATGATCTTAAGTACTAATGAAAAGTTTATATAGTTTTATTGTTAAGCCTTTAAACGAAAGATATGATAATACAAAGAAGGTCCATGGTAAAACCCTCATTGTTAACACTAGTATTGAAGATCATAAGTTTGTTAGTAAAAAAGCTTTGGTCGTTGCTACGCCAGCTGCTTATAGTTCAAAGGTAAAAGTAGGAGACGAAGTTTATGTACATCATAATATATTTAGAAGATGGTACAATATGAAAAATATAGAAAAAAATTCATCAACTTATTTTAAAGATGATTTATACTTTGTATCAGCCGAACAAATATATATGTATAATTTAAAACCACATTTAGATTATTGCTTTGTAAAACCACTTAAAAACCAAAATTTATTAGAGAACAGGAAAGAACAACCTAACGTTGGAATATTAAAATATTCTAATAGTTCGTTAGAAGCTCTTAAAATAACACCTGGGACACTCGTAACGTTTACTCCAGACTCTGAATTTGAGTTTATTATTAATAGTGAACGACTTTATTGTATGAAATCAAATGATATAGCTTTAATCCATGAATACAAAGGAAACGAAAAAGAATATAATCCAAGCTGGGCAATTAGCAGTTAAAGAATTAATTAAAGTAGCTAAAGAACCTATTGTAGACACTGGTGAAGATGTTACAGCAGATAGATTAAAAAATGCTGCAGCTACTAAAAAGCTAGCCATATTTGATGCTTTTGAAATACTACAACGTATTGAAGAAGAAGAAAATTTACTACAAGGCAAACCTAAAGAAGAGAAGAAAGAAAGAGTATTTAAATTTGCAGAAGGGAGAAGTAAGTGAGTTATAAACAAACGCTTTGGAAAGAAATTAAAGACGTTGTTAACCCTAAAATATTAGCTAAAAATAACAGATTTAAAAAATGGGAATATGGTTATAATCCTGATTATGATTTTATAGTAATAAGTAAAACAGGTAAAATTGGACAAATCATTGAAATACAAAATCTCAGGATTGCTTTACCAGCAGCAGATGAACCGTTTAAACGAAGCGAAAAAAAAGCTGAACAATACTGGGAAAAACAAGAGTACCCAAAAGAATTAAGTAGAATAAAAACAAGATTTGACTGGGAAGAATATCCAGTTGACTTTAAAGAAAAATGGTACGATTATATTGACAATGAATTTAATAGACGAGAAAAAGGATTTTGGTTTTATAATGATGGTGTTGCTACTTACATTACTGGCACTCATTACATGTACTTGCAATGGTCAAAAATCGACATTGGAGCTCCAGATTATAGAGAATCAAATAGACTCTTCTTTATATTTTGGGAAGCGTGTAAAGCAGATGCCAGATGTTACGGCATATGCTACCTCAAAAACAGACGATCTGGATTCTCTTTTATGTCAAGCGCAGAACTTGTTAACCAAGCTACAATATCTTCCGATGCTAGATTCGGTATATTGTCCAAGTCTGGTGCAGATGCCAAAAAAATGTTTACGGATAAAGTTGTCCCCATATCGGTTAACTACCCGTTCTTTTTTAAACCCATTCAAGATGGTATGGACAGGCCAAAAACTGAGTTGGCTTATAGAGTTCCAGCATCTAAACTTACTAGAAGAAAGCTTGAGTCGAATGAACA
>CEOL01003440.1_pt1 | contig 15412 bp, 11 predicted proteins | sample 530381 | NCBI WGS metagenome assembly CEOL01 (sample SAMEA2620014, study PRJEB7988) | marine metagenome | biome: marine biome (ENVO:00000447); feature: surface water layer (ENVO:00002042); material: "saline water (ENVO:00002010), including plankton (ENVO:xxxxxxxx)" | depth 5 m
CAAGTATGGTTGTGATACCATGTGTACAGCTAAATTCTTTACCAGCACAATATATTTACAGAGTGGACAAACACATTCATGTTACCATCCGTTACCACATAATATTCCATTGAATGAACTCAAAGGTAATCCGGGTGCATTGCACAATACCAAACATAAAATTGAACGCAGACGTCAAATGCTCATGGGCGAAAAGCCTGAAGAATGCAACTACTGTTGGCGTGTAGAAGCAATTGGTGGTCCTGGCGAAGATCACGGTGGTCTTATTTCAGATAGAATTATTAAAAGTAAAAATGAACTTCTGCTCACACCAGATGCACATGAACAGATACTTGCAAATGGTTGGGATCACAATTACAGACCCACATATTTAGAAATAAGTTTTGGCAACGAATGTAACATGCGTTGTGCATATTGTCACCCCAAGGCAAGTTCAGCCTGGATGAAAGAAATGAATCAACATGGACCATTCAAAGACGCAGAACATTTACAAAATTTAGATGAAAAAATTTACCCAGAAGATGATAATCCATATGTAGATGCATTTTGGGAATGGTGGCCGTATTTGCGAAAAACATTAAAAGTGTTGCGTATCACCGGTGGCGAACCTTTATTGCAACAAAACTTTTGGAAGTTCTTAAAGAAACTGGAAGAAAATGGTATTGGCGAAACCAAAGACCTAGTGCTTCAAGTTAACAGCAACTTCAATGTAAAACCTAAATTGATAAAACGATTCGTTGATTCAATGAATAGAATATTAGATGCAGATCAAGTACGAAGATTTGCCATATACACTTCAATTGAAAGCTGGGGAGATCGAGCAACATACACAAGAAATGGATTGGATCTAAAACTGTGGGAAGAAAACTTGTATACTGTTATGAAAGGTTTACAAGGACAAATGGCAAAAAAATTCAATGGTGTAACCATTATGAACACATTTAATATCATGTGTGTCACGAGTTATGTAGACTTTTTAAAGCAAGTAATCAAATGGAGGAACGATCTACACAATGGTATGGATTGGCCCAAAGTGTTGTTTGACATTCCGCATTGCACAGAACCAAATCACTGGACACTTGCAGGTTTACCAGATGAGTTTGATGAATACTTTCATCTAGCCACAGCATATTTAGAAACAAAACGCTGGAAAAATAATTGGGAAAAATATCCAAAAGATTTTCACAATGATGCATATCACAATTATTTCAGTGAAGAAGAAATGGCCGCATGGCAACGTGTGGTTGCAGTTTGGGAAGATATTAAAAAACAAAGAGGGTCTTTGAGACCCGATCACCATTTAGCACCAAGACAGGTAGATGATGCACGTAGGAATTGGATACTGTTTATTGATGCTACAGATAAAAGAAGAGGCACAAATTTTAAAAAGACATTTCCAGAAATGGCTGGTTTCTATGATTTGTGTTCATCTCTAAGACGCATAGAAGATATAGAATACAATGGTGAAATTAAAAGAGAACTATTAGCAGAGGGGTTAGTTGAATTTCATTGGGACGATGATTTTGTTTGGCATTATCCAGCATTGGCTCAATCATTGATAAATCACAGAAAAGTAAATAACCTGCCTACTATAATGTACGACAATGAACAAGAGGTAGCAAGGTTTGGACCAGTTAAGGACAAATAAGGAACATGCACTAAAAGAAAGCAAACACTTTTGTATGGCTCCATGGGTTACAATGCATGCCTGGCCTAGTGGCGAGGCATATCCCTGTTGTGCTATTCAAACACAAGGTGTAATGAACGGCAAAGGCATGGCCAATCTACATCACTCTTCGTTTGAAGAAGCATGGAACAGCGAAGTCATGCGTAACCTACGCAAATCCGTTCTCAACGATAAATTTAATCCTATATGCAAAAAGTGTGTTGAAAGTGAACAGACTGGAAACATATGGACTCTGCGTACCAGCCTTAACAACAACTTTGGTGACAAGCATTGGGAACGAGTGTTAGCAACCAATGAAGATTACACACATGATGATCCTAGAATGTTGTATTGGGATATTAGATTTAACAACCTATGCAACATGAAATGCAGAAGCTGTTCTCCAGAGTTCAGCACTCAGTGGCACAAAGATTATATAGAAATGTATGGTGATTCTGGTCGGCCCATGTACAAAGGTTTACCCAAAAACTTTTGGACAGACATACTGCCAAGGATTACAGAAGTTGAGTATGCCTACTTTGCTGGCGGCGAGCCACTTATAACCGAAGAACACTATCGCATGTTGGACACATGGTTGGAAGCAGGCAACTCAGAACTTAAAATTGATTACACCACAAACTTCAGTAAAATGCATTTGGGCAATAAACATGCATTTGACTATTGGAACAAACTACCCAATGTAAGTGTGGGTGCAAGTCTTGACGGCACATGGGCCAGAGGTGAATACATACGTGCTGGCACAGTATGGCAAACCATTGTGGACAATAGACGTGACATGATGCGTGAATGCCCAGACACCAACTTCTTTCTTTCACCTACCATCAGTCTGTACAACGTTCTACACTTGCCTGACTTTCACAGAGAATGGGTAGAAGAAGAACTGATACATGCTAATGCAATCAGTTTGGCAAACACTTTGTTTGAACCTGATTACATGAGGGCACAAAATTTACCTGATGCTTGGAAGAAACAGGTCAGAGACAAGTATGAAAAACACATAGAATACCTAAATACAATAGGAGCCCACGATACAGAAAAATGGCAAAACATTATAACGTTTGTTGAACGCAAACCTGCCAAGTATCATCACATACAGAGATTTATGGATATGAACATAAGACTCGATCAAATACGAAAGGAAAACTTCAGAGAAACGTTTCCGGAGTTAGTAGGAATAGAAGATGCAGTTAGATAAAGATTTTCTTTTAAATGAAAGTAAAACATTTTGTCTGTCACCGTGGATACACATGCACGTATGGCCCAATGGTCGTGCGTTTCCTTGTTGTTTGGCTGATCATCATGATGACAAAGAGTATGGCAACACCAACACAAGCACCTTGAAAGAACTGTGGAATTCAGAAACTGCTCGTAGACTAAGACGCAACATGCTGAACAACAAACCGTCTCCTGAATGTAAAAGATGTTATAGATTAGAATCAGAAGGTGATGCATACACATTACGCAAGAACATGAATTACAAATTTAAACATCATTTTGACAAAGTGTTGTCAACCAAAGAAGATGGGCATCATGAAGAAATGAATTTTACATACATGGATTTTCGTTTCAGTAATCTATGCAACATGTCATGCAGAAGTTGTTCACCCACATTCAGCACACAATGGTATGATGATTTTGTAAAACGTTTTGGATCTGTACCAAAAGATTTAGCAGAACGAAAATACATACAACTCAAAAACAAAAAAGGATTTGAAGAAGAGCTGTGGCCTTATTTAGACACAGTTGAAGAAGTGTATTGGGCAGGTGGTGAACCAATGATCACTGATACACATTGGAAAATAATGAATCATTGGGTAGAAACAGGACATGCTGAAAACATTTCAATTCTGTACACCACAAACTTTTCTCAACTGGAATATAAAAGACAAAACATACTTGACCTATGGCCTAAATTTAAAAATGTTACAGTTAGTGCCAGTTTAGATGGTATGGGTTCACATGCTGAATTTATACGCAAAGGAACTGTGTGGTCAGACATTGAAGCAAACAGACAATTGATGATAGAACGCACACCAGAAATAGAATTTGATATATGCCCAACTGTGAGTTTGATGAATGTGTTACATCTGCCGGACTTCATTGAAGATTGGACACGCAAAGGATTGATTAAACCTGGTCATGTGCGTATCAACAATCTATTAGATCCTAATCATTTTTGCACACAAATTTTACCCACTGAATACAAACAGCGAGTTACAAAACGTTGGAAAGAACTGTTGGTATGGGTAGGGTCTTTAGATAACTTTGATGATTCAAAATGGCCAGCCGCAGAATTTTTAACAGCAGGTAATGGTTTGCTTAAATTTATGAACACAGAACTATCCGAAGAGGATAGTGTTAAGCATTTGAAACAATGCAAACAAGAATTTGATCAATGGGATATTATAAGAAATGAAAAGTGGCACGAAGCTATACCAGAACTACAGGATGTGATAGACTTTTCATGGCCATGAGTAAAACATATTGCTTGTATCCTTTTGTAAATTTAAACAGTAACACAGAAGGTAGTGTCAAGCTATGCTGTAGCATCAATGAAAATATACATGCCACTGACAAAGATGGGCGTGAGTTAAACTTTGGTAACAATAGTGTGGAAGAAATATGGAACTCAGATTATATGACAACCATACGCAAACAGTTACTCAACGGAGAAAGACCTGAAGCATGTAATGTGTGTTGGAACTTGGAAGATCAAGGCCTGCGTAGCAGTAGGCAAAGTGCGTTTGCAGAATTAAAAGATCGTGGCTTGTATGCAAAAGACTATCAAGATCCTAATCCACCTTTGCCACAGAGTTTAGAATTACGCTTGGGTAATTTTTGTAACCTGCGTTGCAATAGCTGTTGGTCATTGAGCTCTGATAGAATATATGATGAACGTTCAAAAATAATGGCACCGGGTCCTATACGCAGAGCAACTCCAGACTGGTTAAAAGATGAATGGAACTACGAGCTTGACCTTGCTCGTCAAGCCAATTGGGTATGGTGGGAAAATGAAGAGTTCATTGAAACAATTAGAAAAATTGCCCCCACACTCAAACGATTGTATCTCACAGGCGGCGAACCCACACTTATAAAACGCAACACAGAAGTCATGCAAACTATACTTGACTCAGGCAACAAAGACTGTTACATTGCTCTAACAACCAATCTAACCAATTGGGATGAAAAGTTTTTTAACACAATGTCGCAGTTTAATAACGGAGAACTACAGGTATCTATAGATGATGTCAGAGAAAGAAACGAGTACATACGTTTTCCAACCAAGTGGCAAAAGGTAGAAGACAATCTTGCAAAAATTACTGTGACGTTTCCGCAAAGCTGGTTGATTAAACATTACACAGTTTATCAAGTGTACAACTTTGATGCTCCAACTCAAATACTGGATTGGTTGCATCATTATAGATCTGGTTTTTCATATGATCGAGGCAGGGTGTACATATGGAGCCCTATCATATTGGATCATCCAGCATACTTAAATACTAGAATAATACCACTGGAAGTTAGAAAAGAATATGCATATTATCTAAGACAGTACAAACCACCGGTGCGTATCAAAAACATATGGTATCAACACGGCATAGATCAAGTGTGCAATCTATTAGAAAATGTAGAAGAAATGGAAAATGCAGAAGAGCTTCGATCTAAGTTTATTGATTATTCTACTGTGTTAGACAGGCAAAGACAGCCTGACAAGAAATGGTATGAGCTGTTTGATTCATTGGCACGAGCATTAAAATATGAGCAATGATGGAACCTACATAGAAGATCGCAGTACTGTCACTCAGCGAGTGATGGAGCAGTACAGCAAAGGCCGACAAAAAGGCCTACAAGATATTGTGATTGATCGTGATTATAATCGTAAAACTTCACTAGCACTTGTGATGTGTCCAGAGTGGGATCCAGGTTTCCCGCACTACAGCATTGCCAAATTGGCTGGAGTGGCCAAGTCAGCAGGTTATAGAACCAAAGCATATGATCTAAATGTTGAAGCATATCATAATTGGGAAACCAACGACGAATGGGGTTTGGAATGGCAACCGTGGGACGGTCCAAGAGATTGGCATTGGTTAGGAGAACAGTACTGGAAAGATTTACATGAATTTGTGAAACCTGTGTTGGATCTAGCAATAGATGACATCTGCAAATTCAAACCTGACTTTGTTGGGTTCAGTTTATACTATTGCAACAAAGAACCCACAGACTACATGATCAAAGAAATTAAAAAACGCAGACCTGATACACAGATTATTATAGGTGGTCCACAAACACACTATTCTTGGTTTAAGCCAGAACCATGGTATGAAATTGTTGTGCAAGGCGAAGGCGAACAGGCAATACTGAATATTCTTAACGCACAGGAAATGAAAACAGGGTTTACATTTTCAGAACAGAAAGACAAATCAAAAATAATTAGGCAGGATGAATCTGTTAGATTTTCATTGGACAATCTGCCATTTCCTGACTATTCAGACATGCAGTTTGAAAAATACAGATTTGGAGATGGTGCTCTGTGTGCCATATCAAGAGGTTGTGTTGCCAAATGCACATTCTGTGAAGAAACACACTATTACAAATACAGACAGCGTACCGCAGTAAGCACACTAGATGAAGTACGACACATGTATCACACCTATGGCTCTCGTGTGTTTTATTTTGTTGATAGTTTAGTAAATGGTAATTTAAAAGAACTTCGAGCGTTTGTGGAAGGCGTTAAAGCAGAAGGCATGGGCGACATCAAATGGTCAGGCTATTGTCGACATGATGGGCGTATGGATTTAGAATACATGCAGGCACTCAAAGATGGCGGTTGCGAAGTGCTTAACTATGGAACTGAATCAGGCTCAGAAAGTGTGCTACTGGCAATGGACAAAAAAGTTACACTTCCAGAAATGGAGCAAAATTTTATTGATGGACACAAAGTAGGCATCAAATCAATGACCAATTGGATTGTGGGTTTTCCAAATGAAACACCCAAAGACCTTGAAGATACATTTACGCTGTGCTGGAGAGTAAGACATCATGGTTTATATCAGATGAGTCAAGGCACAGGATTTAATGTAGGTGTGGATACCATCGTAGGACAGGACATGCGAAAGTATGGATTGTTTCCTTTCTATTATTACGGACATTGGATGAAAGCAGATCAAACAGCAAGTATTGTACACAAGTTGATCAAAATGAAAACGTTCTCTATGTTCACTGATATAATTGCAAGTAATTTATATCCGTCGGAAGGATTTTACGGCATTGGAGAAGGTGGTGTACCTCATACTCCTAGAAGACGCAATCTAGCAGAACGTCATTACACCATAGAATTCAATGACTGGCATCTACAAAAAGAAATTGAATACGACTATGCTGATTTTGATTACAACATCATTAAACCAGGTATAAGTAACTTTGCAGACAGCCTTGTGAATGAAATATGGCCTTTCCTAAGAATATGTTGGCGTGCCAGAGGCGGATACAAACTTAACCTCAAATTTGTCAAGGAATGGGAATACGAAGAGTGGGGAGACAGAAATGCGGCTCCACTGGATGCAAACTATGATTTTGAAATTGATGATGACGGAAATTGGGAAGCATACTTTTGGTGGGATTATCAACAGGACCAAGTTGGTTTTGAATGGGTAGATGAACCAATTGGCAATGGACCTGAGTCACATATTTACAAAATAAATCATTTGCAGAATGATGTGTATCAAAATGTTAATTTTCATCAAGAGGTATCTAGCTCGGTTGTGCGAGCTCGTAGGCTGGCATGGAAAGGACAAGACTATTACAAAGAACGTGATCCATATAAAGCGTTTGATAAAATAGAATGGATGAATGATAAAAATATATTTGCAAAATGGAGAACACATGATTTCAGTTTCAAGTATCAATGGAAAGGCTCAGGCAAGTGGACAAACTAGTTAAGATTGTACAAGCAGGTGATCCATTTGTAAACATAACCTGGCAGGTCAGCAATCTGTGTAACTTTCGCTGTACCTATTGCAACGAGTCTAATTGGTCAGGCACCAATTTAAATCTAGATGTTGAATCTGTGAAACGTGGACTTACCAAATTGATTGACTATGAACTTGCAAGAGGCTATACCAGACTGAAAGTGTTTTTCTCTGGTGGCGAACCAGGTTATTGGAAGCCACTCACAAAGATAATGGATCATATACTTGCATCTGGTATGTCAGAAGTAAAGTTTGCAGTAAACACAAATCTATCCAACAAGTTAGCATGGTGGGAAAAGAATGTGCATTACTTTGATGATGTGGTTGCAAGTTATCATCCAGAGTTTGTAGATTCTGATCACTATTTGAAAGTGTACAAGTTTTTATCTGACAAAGTCAATTATCTATGTGGGCGTATGATGATGCATGAACCCACGTGGGACCAAGTGATAGACTTTAGCAAAAGAATAAAACAAGAAATGAAAGATGATAACTGGCGTATCGAGTATGTGCCTATTTTTGAAGAACTGTCACACACAACACGCCCTTACAACTACAAGAATCCTGAACACAAAAAGTTTTTAGAAACCACAAACTTGGAACAGGATATAAAATTTGGAGTGCCAGCCAAAGCAGAAGGCATGGCAAGTTTAGAAGTGTATGCAGATGGCACAGAACAACCAATCAACTGTAATAGAATCGTTGCAGAAAACAAAAACTTTTTTAAAGGTTGGAAATGCATGATACCAATGGAAAGTATTTTTATCAACTGTGAAGGACACATTGATATGGGAAGCTGTGGTGTAATGCCACGTGTGGGCAACCTATACGATCCAAATTTGACATTAGAATTACCTGATTCAATCATATGTCCCAAGTCGCATTGTCATTGCGGCACAGACATTTACATTACAAAATACAGCAAAGGTACACCAGAATATGCCTAAGAGAATAAAAAGACACATGAATCCAGACACCTACTGTATTTTGCCTTTCAATCATTTGAGCATTGATCCTGTGGGGCATGTAAGACCCTGCTGTAACTATGACATACACAGCAAAACATTTAGAGAATCAGGCGTACCCATGGACAAAGTGCAAGACGTGGATAATCCAATGGATAACCTTTGGCACAAACAGTTGAGAGAAGATATCAAAGATGGCAAAAGACATTCGCTGTGCAAACGCTGTTGGACAGTAGAAGACAATGGTGGTTTTTCGTACAGACAAAACTACAATCAATGGTTCATGGATCCCAAGTCAGACATGTACATGGGCTACACAGAACCACCCACTGAAATAAAAATAGAATATGTTGAAATGACTCTGGGTAACAAATGTAACATTCAATGTCGTATGTGCAATCCATGGTCATCCAGCATGTGGCAAGAAGATATGGTGCATCATCCACAACTGGATTTTTGGCGTACCAAGTATGATAATCTAACATTTGATTGGTATGAATCAGATCGTTTTGAAAAAATACTGACAGATATACTGCCCACAGTAAAACACATCAACTTTTTAGGTGGAGAGCCTCTGTTCAATGAAAAATATTATCAAATCATGGAACGCATAATGCAATCAGGCAGAGCAGAAGAAATCAGCATACAGTTTAACACCAACGGATTGGCCATACAAGACAAAAGCAAAGAGTCTTGGAATCGATTAAAAAAGGTAGGATTCAATTTGTCATGTGATGGTATTGGTGCAGTAAACGAATATGTTCGTTGGCCCGGCAAATGGAGCAAGTGGGAACGCAACATGAATAAACTCAAAACATGGCGTAAAGAATTAGGTAAAATTAATTGGGAAAATATACAAGAAAGCAAATGGACATTTCAATTTCATTCAACCATGAGCAGTTTAACTTGGTTAAACTTTCCAGACCTATTGAGATACACAGCAAAATTTGATGGACATTCAGGTCTGTTTCCTTTTGCAATTCAAGTTACACAACCAGAATACATGGATCCTATACACATGCCAGATGAAATAAAAGAAAAAGGATACAAAGCCATAACTGAAACAATAGCAGAAGTAAAAACTCAAGCAAAACCTTGGCATTGGGTTGATTCAAAAAACATTGAAGGATTAATGAATCATATCATGAATACACCTCGCGATGAATCACTGTGGGAACAAATGATTTTTGAATCCAACAAATTGGATCGTATACGCAACTCTTGTATACTGGACATTGTACCTGAATTTAAAGACTATTGGCATGACGCAAACGTTCCACTCTAAAATAAATCTACTGTCAGACGATCGTTATTATGATCTATTTGCAAACTTAAATCAATGGGGTATAAACCATGATGAGATCTGTGCAATCATTGGTGATTCACCTGTGCAAGAATATATCATAAAGAGTCATCCGTATTGGTTACCAGGGCTGAATGGTTCAGCCACATATGAAACTGATCCACAAACAGAATACTTCAAAAACTATGCTGACTCCATTGAAACACATTGGGACAGCATACGTGCTGGCGATACTCGACTGGTATTTCTGTTACAGGATTGGTGGACCACCATGAACGAACAAGAAAAAGCACACTCACCCAACATGGAAGGTGAATTCACTTCATTGGATTTATACAATACTCTGTATCACAGTTTGAAAGCACGTGATTTACTTGCAGGTTCAAGATTTGTATGTGGCTCCAGCATACAAGGAGTTGTACAACACACAGACTGGCCCATATATGATTACAATGAACCTTTCTTACGCTGGTCCATGCTTAAAAATTATCCTGTAGAAACTGCCACCAGTTTTCGTAAACATTTTTTGTGGTTGAACAGACGTTTACGCACACATCGAGTGTTGGCTCTGCATGAAGCATATAAACATCAACTGTTACAGCATTGCACATACACCGCACACGAATGGTCTGAACTGGATGAAACCTTCTACGAAGATACCATAAGAGCATACACAGACGAAGTTGACATGTCATTTGCTGAGTTCAATGGTAGACAATACATTGGTGATTCATATGATGTATCCACTGATGTACAGTATGTGCCTGAAGCTCTAGCAACTCGGAATGCATCTGCAGACTGCTTTGCAGAAATTGTAACAGAATTTAATTACAGCGATAATAAAGTTTATTTGACAGAAAAAATTGCTCGTGCTATTGTTAATAAAAAACCTTTTTTAATCATTGGAGATCGAAACAGTTTGAAAGAATTACAACGCATGGGTTTTAAAACATTTAATAACTTTTGGGGTGAAAGTTATGACACACAGCCTGGCATATATAATAGAATAAAGAAAGTAATGTATCAACTTCAAAATATTGTACAAACCATAGATTTAAATCAACCGTACACAGATGAAATGCACAGCGTTCTAGAACACAACTATCGTCATTTCTTTGGTGCATTCACAGACCAACAGAATAAAAAACTTGAAAGTATATTTGCATGACACCACAAGAAGTAATTGACAATGCCAATGATATGAGCATTTGGGATAATGCTGTATGGGTAAACACACAGCAAGGTACATTCTTTGTACCTATATGGCGTAACGGCAATACTAAATTTCTGTACATTGCAGAACAGTTTGGTTATACTCTAGAAAACAATTATGATGTCACAGGTCTAATAGGATATGCCTTTGTGAGACAGCCTGAAAAAAGAATTGTTGGCCAAATAAAAAGAGCCATGGTTAATCAGGACTGGTCGTTTGAGGATGCTGTAAACAATGCAAAGGGCAATAAGCATGAACTGGATGTACATTTGCTCTCACAACACAGTTTTTTAGATCAATATCCGTTACGCTATTGCATTGATTTAGATGATATACGCAAAACAGGACATGAACATATAGATAGTGTACTAGATGAATTTATACATGATGATCAAAGACCTTCGCAAGTAATAGATGAAACAGTTAATGAACTCATAACACCACACATAATAGATCTATATCATGAGGATCGTATGCCTTCTGTGGGCATTGTGGGTGTGGGCAACATAGGCTCTGTGTTAGCAGATGTTCTAACACAAAAAAATGTTGTTGTCAAGAGGTTTGATATTCATGAACAGTACGACACACTTGAAGATGTTCGTGCATGTGATGTCATATGGATATGTGTGGACACTCCTACCACTCAGGATTATGGTGATTATGATTATACCAATCTAAATTCTGCACTTAATTATTTTGAAAATAAAGTTATTATCGTTGGTTGCACAGTATCACCTGGCACAATTCGTAATCTGCACACAAAAAATTGTGTATTAATCTACATGCCTTTTTTGATTTCACAGGGTAATGTTGCTGATGGATTGATAGAACCTGACTGCTGGTTTATTGGTGGAGTGTACAATCGTTCAGTGAATGCACTGGTATCCAGATTAAGCAATGCACCAAAGCATTGGGGCACTTGGCAAGAAGCAGAAATGGCCAAGGTGCTGTACAACTGTTGGATCATACAAAAGATAAACTTTGCCAATTGGGCATCTGATCTAGCATATGAAGTTGTGGGTAATGCAGATGCTCAAAAAGTAATGCGTTGGCTTGGAGAGTCGAACAAACTTATAACCAGCGATGCATACATGCGACCAGGTTGGGGTGATGGTGGACCTTGTCACCCACGTGATAATTTAATGATGAGTTACATTTCAGGTCAAAAATTAGGTTATGATCCAGCCTGGAATCAACACACAACCAGACTGGCACAAGCCAAACTGATGGCAAAACGTGCAGTAGCAACAGGATTGCCTGTTATCATATTGGGCAAAAGTTACAAAGCCGGAACTGATAGCACAGAAGGTTCATACAGTTTGGTGGTTGCAGAACAAATTGAGCTACAGGGTGGAACAGTTTATTTTGAAGACCACTTGACAAGTGGCGATTATTGTTATATACTAGCACATAACGATTTCTATGGACACGAGCCGTCTGAAAGAAGCACAGTAATTAATCCATGGGTATAATAATTAACTCAGTCAATAACTGCAGAGTTTGTAAATCACCGGTTAAAATTGTGGCAAACTTTGGCGACATATACGTCAATGACTTTCCAGCACGATCAGGTGAGCATCGAGGTCAAGCACCCATGGTGCTACAGCAATGCACCGAATGTGATCTAGTACAAATGAAAGATACAGTAGATCCTCAAATACTGTATGGTGATCATTACTGGTATGAATCAGGTTTAAATCCTAAACTAAAACAAAACCTATTGGATATTGCAGGATATGTCAACGAGCATACCTCACCAGGTGATGTGGTATTGGATATAGGTGCCAATGACGGTACGCTGTTATCAGGCATAGAAACAGATAGATTTCGCATAGGCTGTGAACCTGCTTCTAATCTATGGGATAAACTTGCTCCACATTGTGATGAAATGATCAAAACCATGTTCTCACATCTACAAATAGAATCAGACATAGCAATACACAAAGCCTCAGCTATCACAGCCATTGGCATGTTTTATGATATGGATGATCCCAATGAATTTATTCATAGTGTAGAAAAGTGTTTGGCAGACGATGGTATTTTTATTGCACAATTAATGACACTGGCTCCTATGCTGGAAATGAATGATTTAGGCAATGTGTGTCACGAACATTTAGAATATTATTCATACAAAAGTTTAGTGGCTCTGTATGAACGCAATGGATTAGAAATATTTGATTTATACTTTAATGACATACAGGGTGGATCATATCAAATATGGGCAAGAAAATATCGCACAGGTTCTATAGAACACACAGAAGATATATCATCCATACACGACTTTTATGATTCAGTTATAACTCGTGGCATGCAACTACGAGCCGAACTAACACAATTTACAAATGCTGGTAAAAAAGTATATGTATACGGTGCTTCAACAAAAGGTAACACAATGTTACAGTTATGGGACATAGGCAACTACTTTGAAGGAGCGGCCGAAATACACCCGGATAAGATAGGTAGATTCACTGTAGGCACAAACATTCCTATTGTGAGTGAACAAGAAGCACGAGAAAATGCTGATGTATTCTTTGTGCCAAATTTTGGATTTCGAGATATGTTCGTCAAAAAAGAACGTGAATGGTTAGAAAAGGGTGGTCGTATGATATTTGCCATGCCCCGGGTTGAAGTGATATGAAAACATTAATAGTGGCCGCACCACGCACAGGATCACATGCATTAACCAGTACTCTACCAAACCCTTTGTACGAATGTTTTAATATAGAAGATTTAATTATACCAAGATTAAAACACAGTGGCAAAATAAATTATGATTTATTAAGCAAATGGTTTTTAGATGCACTAGAAAGATATGATTTTGTGGAAGCATATAAAAATAGACCGGTTATACCCGCAGAACATTTTTTAAAAAGCTATGACGCAGACATGCAAAGCATAGAGCTTGATGAGTATCCTACTCTAACAGAAGTGCTCAATGAACACCAAAGACGCTGGAAAATTATATCTGCTATGCCTGAATGGACAGTAAAAATAATTCGCTATCAAGGTGTACCTGCCACAGTGGTTGCGGACATAAAAGAACAAGCAGATCGTGTTATAAGACTACAGCGTAGGAACAAATTAGAACAAGCAATATCTTGGGTAAAAACACAAGGCGACACACAAGCATATCACAATGCTTCAGGCGATGCAGGCGAGTTGGATTATGCTCTGTTTGAACGTGCAGTACTGGCCATGCATGAAGAAGATCTTTGGATTGAAGAACATTTTGGAGACATAGAGCCAACATACTATGAAGACCTTGACTTGTCAACCTCTGAATGGTATAAAAACACAGTCGCACTTGAATATGATGAATCTAAATGCAAAGAAATACTTGACCGATGCTTAAAAATATAATAGAACAAACAGACTTTTCTGAATTATATCGTACAGAAAAATCAGATTACTTTCGACGTATCACAACCACAGAAATGGATTATTGGGACACGCACGAACGAATGTTTGCTACAGTTCCAAAAACAGCAAAGATATTAGATGTAGGTGTGTGGTTTGGAGTTGTGCCATGGGCTTTACAACAACTGGGCTATACTGATGTAAGCACCACAGAATGTGAAGCACACTCACAGGGCAAAAGAGAAAGTTTTGAAGTGTTGTGGTCATGGATGAATATCCAACCTTTTGAATTGCATATAAAACCACAACAAGAGTTTGTGTTACCAGACACATATGATGTTATAACAATGACCAAAAGCAATGTGTTTTGGAAAACAGAAGAAGTTGTGCATCATGCAGGAGATCTTGTAAACACAGAATGGCAGGTAACAGGTGCAGACAATCAAATACACAGTTACTTTACTCTGTACACGGTGGATGACTGGGTGTTCTTTGTGAATAATATTCGGAAATTTTTAAACCCAGGTGGTCGTGCTTTAATACAGCCTGAACCTTGGGCATATGATTCTATTGCACATTACTCCACAGCAAGAGATTATCTACTGAGATTTAAACGTGATGGTTATTTGGAAATTAAAAAATGATATATTATTTGGCAGGTGATCGAGGATTGGTAGGTCGTAACTATCGTGAATATTTAAAAAAGAAAAATATCACAGTGAGAGGTGGTAATACCGATACAACTGATTATACACATTATCAACAAACATTCAGTGATATTACACGTGACGGTCCACGCCCTTCGCATATGATTATTAATGCGGCCACAGTAGGAGGACTACAAGAGGATTTAGATCGCAGTTTTGAATTACTATTGCGTAATTTAAAAATACAAAACAACTTACTTGAAATGGCAAG
>CEOL01017006.1_pt1 | contig 15368 bp, 18 predicted proteins | sample 530381 | NCBI WGS metagenome assembly CEOL01 (sample SAMEA2620014, study PRJEB7988) | marine metagenome | biome: marine biome (ENVO:00000447); feature: surface water layer (ENVO:00002042); material: "saline water (ENVO:00002010), including plankton (ENVO:xxxxxxxx)" | depth 5 m
TAATTGGTTACGCTCTATCTTTAATTGAATGAATATGTATTATTCACTACTCAAATTAAAGTTCACTGCGAACACGCTATGCTTACCAGTTCTTCGAGGTAGAACATTTGTACTTATCGGTTCAGAGGCCAGGGAGGTATGACATTTGGTACAACCGTAACACTCTGCATATACATGTAGGTATAATAGTAATGCAGATCTCCAGACCCTTCTGTGGACCCATTAAGGCGAGAGCTTACCGACGACAGAGCGGAAAGGATTCTGTGCATGATCGAACGACTTCGTGTCTTAGATCGTGAGGTTCCTGCGCAGGTGATCTCATGTTTCCTCTACATAGCCAGTCACAATCATTGTCACAAGGAGGCACTTGAGGAGGATCTGGGATTCACCACGGCATCGAGTTCACGCAACATTGATTGGCTCAGCACTAAACATCGGAGTGGCAGACCGGGTTTAGGGTTGGTCTTCAAGGAGCGTGATCCTGATAACGGACGTAGGATCATTTGTTCTTTATCCGCAAAGGGTAAGGATTTAGTCGAAGACCTTATTTCTGATCTTTATGATTGAAACATGGCAACAAGGTGTTGACTACACCTTCAAAACACGTCACTCATGGAGACATGGCAGTGGCAGAGTCCCAACAGAGATCAATTGCAGGAAGTTCACCGAATTTGCTGGAGCTGATTATCCACTAAGGGATATCACAAGGAAGTTTCTCCGTTCTTATCAATTAGAACTGGAGGATCAAGAAGTAAACACGTCAACAATCAACAGGAGGTTGTCACCAGTCACAACAGTCTTAAACCATCTTTACGATGAAGAAGAGATTGAATGGGTTCCACCACGAGTCAAACAGTACAAGGAGTCAGAGGGTAGACCTTGGTTCTTTACCAAGGAGGAAGTTGATCAGCTATGCGCTATCACTAACCCACGCTTATCTGAGTTGATCAGGTTTGCAGCTTGTACTGGTGGACGTGTCAGTGAATTGCTGTCAGTCAAAGCCAAAGATGTTGACCTTGAGAAAGGTGATATCTATTTTGGCGGGCGACCAGGATTCAACACCAAGAATGGTGATTGGAGATCGGTTCCTATTGCTGAACCCATTCGTGACATCTTAGTTAGCAGATGTACTGATACACATCCAGACATCCTTATCTTTGGTGATGAATGGATCAATCCCACGTCTGTTAGATGGTACTTTAAGAAGGCATGTAGACAGATTGGTAAGGAATCACACTATGTATTCCATACCCTTCGACATTCATTTGCCACATGGAATGTTGAGGCTGGAACTCCACTTAGGGTGCTGATGGACCTGATGGGTCACAAGGTCTATAAGACCACATTGCGCTATGGTAAAGCGACAGATAAGGCACGCACTTCAGCAGTTTCTAGTGTATTTAACTAGATTGCTCATCTAAGCTGCACTATCTAATAGTTTGCACTAGTGTACACGTCACTGTTGCACTAGTGCACATTAATCAAAATCATCGGAGAATTCTGCCTATGGCAACCCCTGCTCAGATCGATGAACAGGTGAAACTCGAACGTCAGGCCATTGCTCAGGGCCTCGAAAAGCTAAGGAAGGACACAGAGCAGCTTGAGCAAAAAAGCTATGCCAGCGCCACCATCTATGGCGTTGCAAGCGTGGACACAATGCTTCCGCTTGTGATCAAGGAGATTGAAGACACTGTTCACCGTATTAAAGAACGCAAGAATGGTGTTCACTTCAAAGAGATTGCACAATACCTCTCTGATATTGAACCTCTAGCAGCTGCAGCAATTGCCTGTAAAATTACATTCGATTATGTGTTTAGCAGGGATGATGATGGAAACCTGCTTGCAAATGTCACGGAGGCAATAGGTAAGGGCATCGAGAATGAATGCCATATGCGTCACTATGAACAAGAAGCTCCTGGTCTATTGAATGTACTCAAGGAGAATTATTGGCATCGTTCATGTGGCACAGAACAGAAACTTGTGATCATTAGAACTTTAATGAATCGCTATAATGTTAAACCTTGGGATAATTGGGGCAGAGTTAATAGGATTAAGCTTGGAACTTGGTTGCTGGATTGTGTAATCAAAGCGACAGGTTGGTTTCAGCGTGTAACAATCCAGAAAGGGAAGAAGACACCAAGCGTGGTCATACCCACACCAGAGTTCCTTAAGATCAAGGACGAGGTGATGGCAAATGCAGAGCTTTTCAGTCCTGAAGCATGGCCAATGCTGATCGAACCTAATGATTGGTCAGAGTTCAAGCCTGGTGGTTACCTGCTCAATGAGGTGATGAAAGGTCACCAAATGGTTAGACGAAGCAATCACCCCCGTATACAGGGAGAACAGATTTACGCTTATCTCAACCGAATTCAAAAGGTTGGATACTGCATTAACCCGTTTATTGCAGACGTAGCTGAAACCCTGTATGAGGCTGGGATCACAGTGGGTAAGTTCATTCCTGTTTGGCATGAAGAAGCACCACCAAAACCAGTTGACATTGAAGACGATCAAGTTCGACTTGAATATCGTCGAGCGAAAGCTGAATACCACAATCGTTTGAATGACAACGCTAAGAAGAGCGTTCGTACAAGAAAGACGATGGAGGCAGTCAGACGTTATCGATACCGTGATCAGTTCTTTCTGCCTTGGAGTTTGGATTATCGCGGAAGAGCTTATCCAATCCCTGCATATCTAACACCACAAGATACTGACTTCGGCAAATCTCTTTTGAAGTTTGCCAAGGAAGCACATGTGAATAGTTCAGCAGAGGAGTGGTTAAGCTTTCAAGTAGCAACAACATATGGTCTCGATAAAAAGACCATGAAAGAAAGACTTGATTGGACTAACAACAATCATGAGTTAATCACACGTGTTGCTACAAATCCACTAGATAACTTACACGAATGGGAAGCAGCCGATGAACCATGGCAATTCCTCGCCGCATGTGAGGAGTATTATCACGTGGTCATTAATTGTGACCGTAATTATACTAGCCTCCCAATTGCCACGGATGCCACCTGTAGTGGAATGCAGATCCTGGCAGGATTGGCGAGAGATGCGTCAACAGCGAGGTATGTAAATGTACTTCCTTCAGATACACCCCAGGATGCATATCGTGCTGTAGTTGATGAAGCTATGGACGATATACCTGCTGAATGGAAGGAACACATAGACAGGTCAGTAGCCAAGAGGCTAGTGATGACAATCCCCTACAATGCTAAGTTCAGATCAAACGCTGGATATGTACGACAAGCATTGAAGGAAAAAGGTTTGGAGCCAAGTACTGATGATGTCACAATCATCACGACCGCTCTGCGGGAGGCTTGCTTCAGACTGTTCCCTGGTCCCAAAGCTGTTATGGATTGGATCAACAATGAAGTAACAGCAGCGATCAGGAGAGGAGCAACAGAGCTTGAATGGGTCACACCTTCAGGCTTTGTTGCACACCAGAAGTTTATGAAGAAAGAGACTGTCAGACTTGATCTCAAACTAATGGGTAGGGTGAGAGTCAACATAGCCACTGGAGACAGTGACAAGGTTGATGTTAATCACCACAAGAATGCAACCAGTCCAAATCTGATTCATTCATTGGATGCATCGCTGCTCCAATTAGCTGTTAAAAGGTTCGATGCACCTATTGCATTGATCCATGATTCCGTTCTCTGTCGGGCTACTGACATGAGCCTTTTATCCACTATCGTACGCGAGACGTACATGCATTTGTTTGCAGAGAACGATTACTTAAGAGACTTTGCTTCACAGATTGGAGCAGAGACTGAACCACCGATTATTGGAGACCTTGAACCGGAATCCGTTATCGAATCCACCTATTTCTTTTGTTAAATGCCACGTAAAACATTCAAAACCGATAAGCCTGTTGTTCTTGATGGATATCAGGCTGTATTGAAGCCATCCAAGTATGGTCACTCACTGGTATGCATCATTGAGGATCAAGATCTGATTGATTCCATGGAGGAGGATCGTACTGAAACTCTCAAATGGGCTGAATCAAAGCTCAAGAACCCTCGTCGCTCCACTCTCAAGCCTGAACCCTGGGAAGAGGTTGCAGACGGTAAGTACAAGGTTAAGTTCAGCTGGAATGAGGACAACTGCCCTCCCATTGTTGACACTGAAGGTACACCTGTCACTGACCCATCCACACCAGTATTCTCTGGGTCAACTGTCAAGGTCGGTTTCTACCAAAAGCCTTACATCCTGAAGGATGGTGTCACCTATGGAACAACTCTGAAACTCCTTGGAGCCCAGCTGGTAAGCCTTGAAAGTAAAGCTGGTGTTGATGCAGGAGACATGTCTGTAGAGGACGTGGCTGCCATGTTCGGCAACACCAAAGGGTTCAAGCAAACAGAGCCCAATGTGGTGCCTAGTGAAGATCCTGTTGAAGAGGATGACTTCTAATGTTTCGGTCAAAACTAGAGGAAAAGGTTTCTGATCTTCTAGTAGACCTTGGCATTGATGCAGAGTATGAGTCAGAGAAAATTGATTATGTAATTCATCATCGATATACACCTGATTTTAAACTTCCTTCGGGAATATATCTGGAATGTAAGGGATACTGGGATGCTGAAGACCGCCGTAAGATCAAAGCAGTCAAGGAATTAAACCCTGACATTGATCTGCGAATGGTCTTTCAGTCTCCATATAACACTATTAGCAAGAAATCTAAAACCACGTATGCAAAATACTGCGACAAACTAGGCATACCGTGGTGTTCATTCGATCAAATACCACTGAAATGGCTGATTTAGAAAGTCAGTTTGTAAGGCATGTGGAATGTAAGGAGTGTGGTTCATCTGATGGCAATTCATTGTACGACGATGGACACACTTTTTGTTTCGTGTGTCACACCTGGAAAGCAGGTGAAGATTCCCCACCACAACGCTCACAGTCATCAATGTTCGATGAAATCTTTATGCAAGGCTCAGCTGAACGGCTGCAGAAGCGAGGTATTTCACAAGCAACATGTGAATACTTCAAAACCTATAAGGATGGCAACACCCTAAGGCATTACTACTACGAAGACGGAAAACCTGTTGGAGCCAAGGTAAGAACCAAAGGTAAAGAGTTCAAGTGTGAAGGGCAGGTCAAGACCCTGTTTGGTATGCAGAACTTCCGTCGAAAGACCAGCAAACGTGCAACCAAGCTGGTAATCACTGAAGGGGAGATGGATGCAATGTCTGTCTGGGAGGTACAACCCGGTTGGGATGTGGTCTCGATTCCTAATGGTGCACCATCTGCAAAGAAAGCGATCCAACATAACTATGAATGGATCAATGAATACGACAAGATCGTCTTGTTTTTCGATAACGATGAAGCCGGTCAGGAGGGCGCTAAACAAGCTGCCGGTGTCTTACCGCCTGGAAAGACTTACATCGGCTTTCTAGAGGCATATAAAGACGCCTCAGACGCTCTACAAGCAGGTGATACTGAAGCAATAAGAGCTGTATGTAATTACGACCACACACAGCACCGTCCAGACGGAATTGTTGAAGCTAAATCCCTACTCAAATTAGTAACTACACCACAACCCCCAGCAGATTATGAATACCCCTTTAAAGGACTCAACCGAAAACTACACGGGATCAGGCTTGGAGAGCTTACAACTATTACTGCAGGATCTGGTCAAGGAAAGTCCAGCGTATGTAGAGACTTATGCACTCACCTTCTTCGCTCGGGAGAGCGGGTTGGTTACCTGGCGCTTGAAGAGTCAAATCGGCGCACAGCTCTCGGAATAATGTCAGCTGCAGTGGGTAAAAACCTCACACTTGGAGAGCACACCCATGAAGAACTTACGGCAGCGTTTGACGCCAGTATTAATAACTGGGGTCTTTATCTTTTCGATGGTTTCGGTTCTTTCGATCCTGATATTATTTATAATCGGATCGAGTATTTAGCATCAGGTTTAGATTGCAAAATTATCTTTCTTGATCACCTATCAATCCTAATGTCAGGTCTCGATGGAGACGAACGACGAATGATTGATCAAACAATGACTCGCTTGCGTTCACTAGTTGAACGTACAGGGATTGCATTGTTCCTTGTATCACATTTGAAACGTGGATCAACAGACTCAGGACATGAAGAGGGCCAAAGAGTATCTCTATCTCAGCTACGTGGAAGCGCAGCGATTGCACAGTTGTCTGACAGCGTCATCGCACTTGAGCGGGATCAGCAATCAGACAATTCAGCTGGCGAAACAACTGTCCGAATCCTTAAGAATCGATACTCAGGGGAAACAGGCATAGCTTGTTCACTTTCGTATAACCTCGATACTTGCTCATTTAATGAAACTCAACCAGACAAAGACTTCGACCCAGCAACTGATTTCTGAATTCCAATCAATGAAGTTGCATAAACCCAATCCGCCTACATCTGAAGCGGTAGAACGTGCACAATTCGTGGACAAAACCTACAAATGGAAAGGGAATTGACTCTTGTATTTGATATTGAAACAGACGGACTAAAAGAAGATGTTACCACCATCCACTGCGTTTCTATCTACGATGCAGAGACAAATAACATCATTTCGTACAACGATAGTGGTGATTCGGAACCGGTTATTAGAGGTGTTCAAAGGTTACACGATGCGGATGTAATCATTGGTCATAACGTCATCTCTTATGACGTACCGGTGATCAAAAAAATCTATCCTTGGTTTGAACCTACGACTGTCATTGACACTTTACTTCTAAGCCGTTTATATCACCCCGACATGATGGGTGTAGACAAGGCTAATAATTGGCCAAACATGCCACTAGGTATGTATGGAAGGCACAGCTTGGAGTCTTACGGATACCGTCTAGGTGAATACAAAGGTGCATTTGGCAAGACATCTGATTGGACTAATTACTCCCAAGAGATGCAGGACTACTGCGAACAAGATGTAAAGGTAACCACCAAACTATGGAAGCATTTCCACAAATACCTGAATGGGTGACTTTCGAGCACCAAATCGCTGAACTACTCAACAAACAGGAGGAACATGGATGGGCATTTGATGAAAGAGCTGCATGGGAGCTTGCATCGTCTTTCAGAAAAGAACTTGAAGAGACTAAACAAATACTTCGAGACAGGCATCCTTACGTCAAAGGCGAGGAAAAAACTCCTAAAAGAAATAACAAAACACAAGGCTATGTACTGGGCGCAACATTCACAAGACTCAAAGAATTAAACCCTTCATCAAGAGATCATATTTCATGGATCCTGCAAACATTTCATGGTTGGAATCCGACGAAACTGACCAATACTGGGAAGCCAATAGTAGACGAGATTACCTTGAAAGAGGCTGTCTCCGATGGGATTACAATTGCCGGGGACTTTCTCAAGTTGCTCAATATTACAAAGATATTGGGGATGATCTCGGAAGGCGCGAACGCATGGCTGAAGCTATGTACGAAGTCTAGGATTCATCACTATTGTTCAACAGGGGCTGCAACTTTTCGATGTAGTCACCGAAATCCTAATTTGGCACAAGTACCAAGTAATGAACGAATTAGAGCATTATTTATTCCTACTCCAGGCCAAGTTATGGTCGGTGCTGATTTGTCAGGGGTCGAGCTGAGAATGCTATCGCATTTCTTATCTAGGTACGATTCTGGGCGATATGCAGAGATCCTCCTCAACGGAGACATCCATCAAGTCAATGCGGACAAGGTGGGCGTTTCAAGATCTCAAGTGAAAACAATCACATATGCGTTCCTATATGGAGCTGGTGATGAAAAAATTGGACACAGTTATGACAAACTTCTTTCATCCAAAGCCGCTAAGAAGAAAGGCAAAGAAATCAAAGAAGCCTACATTGATGCGATTGAAGGACTCCGTGATCTCTTGGTTGCAATTAAGAAGGCTGCAGAGAGAGGATATATCAAAGCTCTCGATGGAAGAAAAATTAAAGTGGATTCGCCTCATAAGGCGTTGAATTTCTGCCTTCAGGGTAATTCCGCCATTCTGGCAAAACGCTGGATGTTAATCAATCACGAAACAGTTAAATCTACCCAGCTGTGTGCATCACAGCTTGCATTTATACATGACGAATTACAATTTGAATGCTCACCAGAACACGCTGACGACCTTTGTTCATCCTTGGTATTTAGCGCAGCAGCAGCAGGAGAGTTCTATAAGCTCAGATGTCCCATTGCAGCGGAAGCCAAAACGGGCACGTCCTGGGGAGAAACTCACTGACAAAAGTCGGCTGGGTGATCTTGCTGAACGGTGGGTCACAACACTATGCGCTTGGAAGGGTGCTGAGGTTTTCCCTAACCTCTCATGCACAGGTAAGACTGATTTCATGATGGTCTACCAAGACAAGACCTACCAATTTGATGTTAAGTGTCGAGTTTGGTATCCATCAGATAATTGCTGGAAATCAAATAACGCCTACAAAGTCAAAGCTCCTGTGTATCCCATCATGGTTACACCAGAAGGTGACATCTCCGAGTGGAAAGTCCAGTGGGCTACACCTGAGCGAACACCACCAGGACTCGAAAACTTTTGGAAGAAATCATCCACTACCGTATGAAACTATTTATCGATGCTGACTTTATTGTCTACAAGAATTGTGCCAGTGCTGAAGACGAGATCGACTTTGGTGATGATGTAATCCTTGTAACTTCTAAATTCAGTGAGGCATATCAAAACGTAAAAAGAGACCTTCAAAAAATAGCTGAAAAATTTTTATGGGATACACCGGAGTTGGTTCTGTTCTTTTCGGATAGCACTAACTTTCGTAAGGAAATCATGCCGGACTACAAGGGTCACCGAAACAGGAAGAAACCTTGTGGTTATAGACGTGTCATCAACAAGCTGAAAGATGAGTACCAAGTAGTAATACTTCCGTCACTTGAAGCAGATGATGCGATGGGGATTTATGCAACCAAGTATCCCGATAGTTGCATCGTGTCACCTGACAAGGATATGAAACAAATTCCTGGTCGATTGTATGACATGAAAGAAGTCACAGTCATCACACCAGAAGAAGGTAGACAGTGGCATTTGATCCAGACTTTGGCTGGTGACCAGACCGATGGCTATGCCGGAGCACCGTCTTTCGGTGTGAAGAGAGCACAAACACTATTTGAAGAGGAAGGTTACAGCTGGAAAACAGTTGTGAAGGCATTCGCCAGCAAAGATCTTTCTGAAGAGGTAGCACTACAAAACGCACGACTTGCAAAGATCCTTACCGCAGATGATTATGACTTCAAAAATCAAAGACCCATACTATGGAGTCCCGCCTATGCCAATCGGGACAATGACGATGGAACAGCAGTTCAAGATGCGTCAGATTGAGGATGCTTTAAATCATCCATCAACAAGGAAAGAAGATATCATCACAGTATTTTTAGCACTTCAAGAGCAGTGTTTTGTTCTTGGTAACAATGTATCAAACCTAGTAAAACAATGGCCCATTCACCCACTAAAGGACCAAGCTATTACCAGAGAGGAAGAATCCAAGTCTGGGACTTCATTAGAGACCAAGACCTAAACTTTCATCTGGGGAATGCTGTTAAGTATATCTGCAGAGCTGGCTATAAAGACGACAAAATCAAAGATCTAGAAAAAGCAATCCACTATTTAGAAAATGAATTACATCACGTGCAAGAGTTTGATGGATCAGGCGGAGGAGTTTCGTCAGTCCTACAATATTCAGCAATGTGGAACGAAAGCGAGACCGATCCAGAAGTGTTTGATCGATGAAGAGTGGAGTGAATTCCATGAGGCTTACCACCATGAACCTGAAGTTAATCAGCTGAAAGAACTCGCTGATCTTGTCTATGTTTGCTACCAATTCGCAGCGTCCCAAGACTGGGACCTAGATGAGGCTATGAGGCGTGTTCATGCATCGAACATGTCAAAGCTCGGGGAAGACGGCAAACCCATTTACAGAGGCGACGGGAAGGTGCTGAAGGGACCCAACTATGCGCCACCAGAACTATCCACACTTATTAACTAATGTCTAACTATATCTCTCGAACTGGTCGAGTTCAATCATGGATTGATGAACCTAAGGGACGCCTCCCGGTGTCATGCACGGTCTTTACCGTCGAAAACGAAATGGAGGGTCCGAACGGAATTGAGGCCAGCTGGAGGTTCGCAAGCCACGCCTTGAGGTTCGGCGCAGGTTGTGCCATCCATCTTTCAAAATTAGATCCCCGTGGGCATCTCAGACCTTCGGGAGTAACAGCTTCAGGACCTGTAAGTTTTGGTAAAATTTATTCGACACTTAATGAGATTCTCCGACGAGGAGGGGTCTATAAGAACGGTGCCATTGTTTTGCATCTGGATCTTAGTCATCCTGATGCTTTCGAGTTTGTCACTACTTCAAGAGCAGAGCTACCGTGGGTCAAGCGGTGCATCAACATCACAGATGAATGGTGGCAAGCCTGTACGTTTAAGGAAGACCTGCTACATGGAATCAAATCAGGTGACATCTGGCTCAATAAAGTAAAATATAACGACGCAGGTGAACGTATCCGAGGCAATGTATGTTTAGAGGTGTATTTACCTTCACGTGGTACTTGTTTGCTCCAACATGTGAACCTCGGGGCATGTGAATTTGATGAGATCCCTCGTGCATTTGAGCAGGGGATGATCGAGCTGTGTGAACTGCATGGAAAAACAAATGTAGATGCAAGCGGTGAATATCTTTCACCAGCAGTAGACCGTCAAGTTGGTCTTGGAATGCTGGGTCTAGCAAACCTTCTTCGCCGTTATGGCATCACTTATGAACAGTTCGGACGTGCACTTGAACAGTACATTGAAGGAAAAGATGTACGATCACCTGCCTATGAGCTGGTGGCAAAGGTTGACTCTGGTATCAAGATTGCAGCCGGAGTTGCTCGCAACAATAATATGGTCAGAGCCTTTGCTATCGCTCCCACTGCCTCCTGCAGCTATCGAAGCGTGGATCTGGATGGTTATACTGCAACACCAGAAATCGCTCCACCTATCTCGCAGACAGTCGATCGCGACTCAGGTACTTTTGGAGTACAAACATATAATTATGGATCAGTCGAAATTGCTAGCGAGGTAGGTTGGGAAAATTACAAGCGAGTAGCGGATGGAATTATGACGCTGCTCAATAATACGGGACTTCTTCACGGCTATTCGTTTAATTCTTGGTCAGACATGATCACATACGATGAGGCATTTATTGAAGAGTGGTTAGCATCTCCGCAGACTTCCCTTTATTATTCACTCCAGGTGATGGGTGATACTCAAGATAAATCAGATGCTTATGCTGCTCTTAAAGACAGCGACGTTGATGATTACTTGAATGATCTCCTGTCATTGGATAAAAAAGATCTTCAATGTGATTGTCAAGAATGAATCCGTATCAGAAACTATTAAATAGAAAAAGAAAGTGGACACCAGTACAGACAGATGCTGGTCTAGTTAAGGAAGGTGCAGAAGAAGTGATCTACAGGGCACTTGCCATGCGCCATATGGAATTACCCGTAGGAGAATTTATTACTGATGCTCTGGCCACTGAAGTGCCATCTCACGCAAGAGAGTTGTTACTCTCGAATGTTAAGGACGAGGAGAATCACGACATCGCTCTTGGTTACATCGCCAATGCTTACGGTGTTGATCCGAAGGCTGAGGCGGAAGCGAAGAGGCTACGTGAGGCTTGGATGGAGCATCCTGATCACACGATCCTCAAGGCAATGGTTGCCGAACGTGCGATCTTCTTCGTTCTACTACCCTTCTTCCGCGCTTGCGGTGACGCTGGTATGCGAACAGTTAGCGCAGACATCAGCAGAGATGAACAAGTTCATGTCGCTGCAAACTCGCTGGTGTGCAAGGAACTTGGCTTGGAAAGTTCTCCTTCCTTGGACAAACTAAGGAAGGCAACAATCAACTGGGTCATGCAGCCACTAAGTACAAATACTAGTGACAAAAAATTGGACAAAAATTTTTGGCTGAAACAAAGCGACAACCTTATGTATCAGGGGAAAGCACCTGAACTTTCCTTCACCAAAGCTTCGAGAATGCCAGCATTCTTTGAGCACAGCAACATTAATCTACCCCAGTATGCCTAACCAAACACTATCTCTCCTCGAAACAAAGGGCGTTCAACTTGGCGCTCTACTCAATGAAATGGAGGAGTACTTCCCACCCGTTAACCCAAAGCCCAACGACAGCATCGCAAAGATCATGTATCAAGCTGGTCAGCGTTCTGTTGTTGAGTGGGTACTCAATAAACAAGAAGAAGATTAACTATGTGTTTATTTAATCAATCAAGACCATCATCTGCACCAAAGCCTCCCCCGCTTCCCCCTGCTTCGCCACCTCCTGCACCTGCACCAGAACCTCCCAAGCCACCTGAGGATCTGCAAGCAAACAAAGAAGGTGTCAAGGTAAAGCAAAAACAAAGCAGGAGAGAAGCTGCAGGCATTGTCAATAAAGGATCAGGTCAGCTGAGAATTCCTTTGAATACAGGAAGCGATGCTGGACCCTCTGGAGGCGTGAATGTATAAGGCACGTCTTCGCTATGCAGAACTGACCGGTGGTCGGTCTCAGTTTTTAGATACAGCTCGCGAATGCTCACGCCTTACACTCCCTTATCTCATTAAAGATGATGACAGCGGAGAAACACATAAGAATCTTCCTACGCCATGGCAATCAGTGGGGGCCAAAACAGTAACGACTTTAACTAGTAAGTTGTTGTTGGCTCTCCTTCCACCTCAGACTACATTCTTTAAGCTACAAGTTCGTGACGATAAGCTCGGCACTGAACTACCAGCAGAGATACGGTCTGAGATGGAGCTGTCCTTCTCCAAGATGGAGAGGATGGTCATGGATTACATCAATGCATCTAATGATCGTGTTGTTCTCAACCAAGCACTAAAGCATTTAGTTGTTGGTGGAAACGCACTGTTGTTCATGCATAAGGAAGGTCTGAAGTGCTTCCCTCTTAACCGTTATGTTGTCAACAGAGATGGTGATGGGAATGTATGTGAGATCGTAACTAAGGAATTGATTGCACGGAAACTGCTTGGTTTCCCAATGCCTGAACCTAAGCCTAACGCTGTAGGTAATGATGGTATCAATTCAAATTCAAAAGATGATGACGTAGAAGTGTATACCTACGTCCGTATGGATGAGAAGAGTGGTCGCTGGACCTGGCATCAGGAGATCGAAGATAAGATCGTCCCTAATAGCCGTAGCACAGCACCCAAGTCTGCCTCACCCTGGTTAGTTCTTCGCTTTGCGTCTGTCGATGGAGAGGATTACGGAAGAGGTCGAGTAGAAGAATTCCTTGGAGACTTCAAGTCTCTTGAGGCACTCTCTCAGGCCCTTGTGGAAGGCTCTGCTGTAGCAGCAAAGGTGATCTTTACAGTATCTCCCTCAAGCACTACTAAGCCACAGACTCTGACGAACGCACCTAATGGTGCAATCGTTGCAGGAAGACCTGATGACATTGCTTGCATCACAACTGGTGGTAAGACAGCAGACTTCAGGACAGCTGCTGATATGGCGTTACAGATTGAGAAGAGATTACAAGATGCATTCCTAGTGTTTGCTGCTCGTGATTCTGAGCGCACAACTAGTACTGAAGTTCAATACACGCAGTTGCAATTGGAGCAGCAACTTGGCGGGCTCTTTAGTCTCATGACTGATGAGTTCCTCAAGCCCTACTTAGCTCGTACCTTGATGGTGCTGCAGCGTAGTGGTCAGCTGCCAAAGATCCCTAAAGATTATGTTCGCCCACAGATTGTGGCTGGCATCAATGCATTGGGACGTGGACAAGACGCTCAACAACTCGTGCAATTCATTACAACGATTGCTCAGACAATGGGTCCTGAAGCAATCCAAAAGTTTATTGATCCTACTGAATATCTCAAGAGACTTGCAGCAGCTCAGGGCATTGATGTTCTGAATCTAATCAAGACACCAGAGACACTACAGCAGGACAAACAAATGATGATGCAAGAAGGTATGCAGAGGTCCCTCGTGGATCAAGCTGGCCAGCTTGCAGGTGCACCACTAATGGACCCAAGTAAAAACCCAGAATTAAATGGACAAGACAACCCCCCGGAAACGCAGGAAGCCAACACAGACGGAGCCGGAACGGACCTCCCGCAAGGTTGAGCAACCCCCAACTGAGAAACCGGAACTCACCGTAGAAGAGCCGGTGCCTAATCAACTTGGAAATATGAAAACCAGAAGAGTAGGCACACCCACCCTCGGACGTTCACCCAACTACGTGACAAAAGTTGGACTTGGAAACTTAGAAACTATTACTGCACATGGCTACACTGACGTATGATCCCACCCCTGCTGATCAGCCTGAATTCAACGAAGAAGAAGTAGAAGCTCTCCAACGTGGAGAGGAGATGCAACAGGAAGAACAGCAGCTACTCGCTGGTAAGTATCGAGATGCAGAAGAGCTTGAAAAAGCATACATGGAGCTGCAGAAGAAGCTTGGCAGCAATGAAGAGGAAGAGGTAGAAGAAACAGAAGTAGAACAAACTGAAGAAGAGCCTGAATACTCAGCAAGCGAGACTCTGATCATGGATGCCTCTACTGAGTTTGCTGAAACAGGTGAACTCTCTGCAGAGACCATGGAACAGTTCTCCAGCATGTCTTCTGCTGACTTGGTTAAGGCATACATGGAGATGAGAGCCAAACATCCTGAAGAGGTACAAGCTCCTGAACAAGCTGCTGATCTGAGTGACAGTCAAGTCAATCAGATTAAAAATTCAGCAGGAGGTGAGGAAGCCTATAGCAAACTTGTCTCGTGGGCAAGTGATAATCTCCCCGAACAATACATCAATGCATTCGACAACATTATTGAAAGTGGAAATATGGAAGCAATCAAAATAGCTGTTGCTGGCTTGAAGTCAGAGTATGAGGAAGTAAATGGTTATGAAGGACGTTTGTTGTCTGGAAAATCTGCACCTCAAACAGTAGATGTATTCCGTAGCCAAGCTGAAGTAGTAGCAGCAATGTCTGATCCCAGGTATGACGTTGACCCTGCCTATCGCAATGATGTGTTCGAGAAACTAGGACGGTCCAACATCGATTATTGATATGCCTTTTTTAATGAGTACACCCATGACTACAACAACTGAAGACGGAAACCGACAAAACATCTTTGCTAAAGAACCCCCAATTATTATGACTGAAGTAACTGAAACTCACAACGAAAGAGCTGAACGACTTAATGGTCGCTTGGCAATGCTTGGTGTTATTGCAGCACTAGGCGCTTATGGATTGACTGGACAACTTATCCCTGGAGTGTGGTGATGTGTAAGAACTGCGGAAAGAAAGTTTGCCGAGGAGGCTGTAAAGGATCTAAAGGAGGTAAAGGTGGCGGTAAAAAAGGCAAAGGCTACTAAGACAAGGCT
>CEOL01034500.1_pt1 | contig 14873 bp, 14 predicted proteins | sample 530381 | NCBI WGS metagenome assembly CEOL01 (sample SAMEA2620014, study PRJEB7988) | marine metagenome | biome: marine biome (ENVO:00000447); feature: surface water layer (ENVO:00002042); material: "saline water (ENVO:00002010), including plankton (ENVO:xxxxxxxx)" | depth 5 m
GGTGCTGGTGTAGTTTCTGCTACTGGTGTTGGTGCTGGTTGAGGAGCAGGAGTTGCCTTTGGAGCACCTGCAGGTGCTGGCATTCCCATAGGACGATAAAACTGTCCAAACTCTTCTGGATCATAAAGTTGACCATCAACTGATGCTTCAAACATACGTTTGATACCATCAATTTGCTCAGCAGTTGGTCGAGCTGGCATGAAATCATTTAGATTATGCAAACCATGTGCCTCAATGGCATCTAGTTCGTTTTGATCTAAACTACGTTCACGTCTTGACCAATTACTTGTGCTATAGTCAGCATATTGACCCTTTGTAGTTTTGTGAATTTTAAAGTCAGTACCTTCGTTGGCATCTGTTGGTAGAGCCGGAAAGTCCGGATCCATTAATGCCTGTTTGATAATATTAAAGATTTGCGGACCCATAATAAACCTTCGAATTGGGTTCTCTGGTGTTGAATCCTCTTGCAGATCACTGTTAACTACAAAGCCTTGGAAAATATAAGAACGTTTTTTCCAATACTTCCTACCCATATCCTCAAGACTTGGGTCTTTAAACCATGCACGTACTTCTTGTAGTACCGGGCAAGAACCAGCTGGTTCCCACATTTCCATACAAGGTACATTCACTGTAACTCGTTTGCTATCAGCCTGACCTTTAATGCCAGCGAAATCCAAACGAATCATTTGACGTTCACGCCAAAAGAAATCGTTGGTAGTATCACCATCGTTTAAAAATCTAACTGTTGCGGAAGTATTTTCTGCTAAGTTCCAGAAAGGAAATATTGCGTTATCTCCACCTGAGGATCTGGAACCTCCTGTATTTTCTTGTGCTAATAGTTTTGCACGAATTTCTGCCAATGTTGCCATAATGTTTTCTCCTATATGTGCCTAATGTATTGCCAATTTGCTTGACTATATCTTTCAGTATACAGCCAAACAACAAAAGTGTCAAGTAAAAATTAAAACTTTGGTATAAAATTTTCAAATGACTCTTCAAGTGACTCGACTGCCTGATGCTCAATGCTTGGACCTGTTTCTACAGATGCTTCACCTATTGTAGCATTTTTATACAGATAGTCAAGTATATTCTTTACGCCTTTAATAATTTTTGGGTCTTTGATATAACCATGAGCCATATCATCTCCAAGTCGAGTAAGACGATTAAATACTTCATCATCATTACTACGCATTGCTAGATAACCCGCCATAGCATTATTGAATGCAATGGGTCCTTCTCTGCCTTCCCACTTAGCAGGATCTTGAGCGTGTGGGTTAGCTGGATCGTCTTTGCTAACACCGTTAAAACTCAAAGCCGACCTGTTCCTTTGTATGTATCCATACAGATCGATAGCATTCTGTCTTGCTTCATCTTTGTAATTTGCTTCTTTCATTAGACGTGTTACCACACCTAATGCATCATTAAGACCTTCATCGAAATGCTTTGCTGTGAACCTTTCACGCATCTTGTTAACTTTTGCAGGTGATATAGTATCTTTTTTGTTTTGATATTCACAGGAACATGCTTCGTAATATGCCTGTGATTGCAGTTTTTTCATGTGTTCACGTATGTTATTCTTTTGTTCTTTAACTGCTTCTACTACATCATCATTGCCTTCTAGTAATCCGTTTTTGTTTACCCAACGTTCAAACTTATATAAATCTCCAAGTTCTTTGCTTTGTTCAATGATGTGTTGACCAAAGTCATCATATGGAGTTCCGCCTTCTTTAACATGTCGTAGCATTGCTCTAGCACCAGCTAGATGATTATGTGGATATTGAAATCTTTCACCCGCACTATTCTCAAGGTAAATTGCTTGGATGTTTCTGCTTCTACTACCACGTACCTCTTCATCTACTGACTTTTTATGTTTGATAATAATTCTACTATCTTTAAGATCTTGATAACTTGTTTTGGAATACCCATATGGTCTTCCATAACTTTCCATTGTTTGTTGTTGCATAGCTACTGTTCCTTGATAAGCGAAGTCCTTGGGTTCAATCTGTTTGCTGAACTTTTGTAGGCTAAACTCAATCAAATTCTTCTGTGCTATTGATTTGATGCCTGCAAACAGTTTTCTAAATTCTTGTATAGGACGTTCTCCGCCATAGCTTACACGAATTTCTGACTTGGATTCATTGGTATCATAATGAATCATTATTTTGCTATCTTTAAGATAGAAACGTTTTGCTTGAGCTGTGTCTAATGTGCTTTCACCCTCTTGAGTAAACAGCACCACATCTTCGCCAAATGCTTTTACAAAGTCAAATATTTTATCTGCTATAACGTTTTCCATACTAGTATTTATACTTTTTAGATCATTCCTATAGGCATTGGCATTCTTACATCTTCATTTTCTTCACTTGGACCTATGTCATTCAACATGTTGAATGCATTTTCATCAAACTTTACTGCACTCTGTATCATACGTGTACACAGAATGGTTGCCATTACCAAATCATCTGTTTCACCATCTTTGGCCGCATATGAATTACCACGTGCTACAAATGTTTTTATTTCACGTATTAGGTTTTTACTGCGTACTTTCATGTGATCTGTTTCAATCCATTGCTTAAATTTTGCACAAGAACTTAATTTTGTTCTATGTGTTGTTGTAAATCCTTTTCTAAATCTACGCACATTACCTGCCTTTTTAGGTTCGCTTAAAAATGTGCCCGGAAATTTGTCTTCACCAAATTCATTGATGGCTACAAGAGCGGCCTCTCCTAGTGTGTTGTTCTCCACTGACCAATAGATTTCGCCCACACCTTGATCATTGATATAATTTATAATATCAAACATGATGCGAATCTGTTTTTGTATTGGAGTTTTGTTGTGTTGCCATTCTGCTACTTGCTCCAAGCCAGGCAATGAATACACCTGTATCGCGGCATTGTCTCCGCCTGTTCCTAAACTAGGGTCTAACCCAACAATATATGTGTGTCCTTTGTTTGGCGTACTGTACCAACGCACTTGTCCTTGTCTTAGTTTAGGTTCTATACCTTCTAGATCAGGTAATTTTAAACTGTTAATAAGTGTTTCATCCCATGCAATAAATTCACATTCATGTTCACGTCTAAAACGTTCTTCACCTATTTTTGCACGTTCACTGATAGCCCATGCATCATCACGTTCAGGATGTTCGCTCCAATGCACTTGAAAACTTTTGAATCCGTTTTTACCAAGCTCTTGTTCTTCTCCGTATTCATCTAATGTTTTACAAGCATCTTTCCATATACGAGCAAACTGATCATCATCTTGGTTTGGCGTTGAAGTAATAAAACATTTACCACCTGTTGATAGTGTTGGTGATAATGAAGTCCAGAATTCTTGTGCAACCCTAGGAGGCACAAATGCAAACTCGTCCAAGTATACCAGTGTAAGCGACAAACCACGTCCTGTGTTTTCTGTTGTTGCTTGTGCTATAATACGTGAACCATTATCAAACTCCAGTGAGCCTTTGTTGTATGCTGTAACACCAGCCCGTATATGATCAGGGCAGGTTTCATACATATATCTGATACGTTGCATAATTTCCTGAGCACCTGAATATTTGTGAGCCGCAATTAGTATTGTACTGTCTGGTTTAAACATTGCATACCATAACAAATATGCGGCCGCACATGTGGATTTGCCTGTTTGTCTAGGTAACATTGCTATACTGTATCTGTGATTGTGATACACATCTATTAAGCCTACCTGATAATCATACAAGTCAAACTTCATGCGACCTTTAGTAGGGTGTTGAATATAGCAATGGTTAAGAGCAAAATACTTTGGATCAGCCATGCATTGTGCTAATTCCATCATTGCATCTTTTGAAAATGTTTGTGATTTGTGAGGGCGTTTGATTAGCCCGGTATCTACTGACATATGTTAGCCTCTAGGATTGAATTGGAATAGAGCTTCCATTGGTTTGCCATACAATAGATAGATAGTGTCACTTGCAAGAGTCATACCATCTAGATCTGCTGGTTGCCTTACTACACCTATTGTATTATAACCAAACATGATACCAGCTAATATCTCCCATCGTCCACCCATATCGCTATTCTTGTACCAATTAAATTGACTTTTAATCCATGCTCTGTTTACTAGATTTGGATCTGCACCTGGTCTATTAAATGCACTTTCAAAGTCTCCACCATTACCATTAAAGAACATCTGTGATAATCCATTGCCAAGTCTTTGTCTATCCGCAGGATTTACATTTGGAATGTTGTTTACTAAATTAACAAATGTTCTGAGATTGATTGCACCATTTACTGACTTTGCTCGTTGTTCGTCTAATGGTCCTTTGAGCCATTCAAAACTGTGCATGTGATTTAATATTGTATCATAAGGAGGTACTTCTCCAGTTTCTCCAAATCGTCCACCACTTATACCTTTGCCACTGGCCGCGGCTTTGATTTCAACAGGAACACCATTTACATCAACATCACCCTTGCCTTGAATAGTAATACTGCCACTGAGTATTGCTAAACCATGTTCACAAGGACCTTTCATCTTGTCTGAAACACCAAATGTTTTTAGATGATCAAACATTGCTTTGTTTATAGGATCATTGTTGCACAATGCATCTAGTGTGTGTATACCAGGTGTGAGTAACAGTTTGTGATTGATTACATTATCTTGTGCTAGGCTGTCTGCAAATTTCATTTTGTCTTGAAAACTAATTTGAGCTTCTGCAATCTTGCCAGCAATTTTCATTGTTTGTATTTCGTTGTATTCGCCCTGTAGTGTTTTAGGCAATACACTAGAAAATCTACCTGTAACGTTGCCAGAATTTAAAACTGTGTATACTTTATCCAGTAATTCTTGATTCTGTTCGTTAGGATCTAAAGCATTGATAGTTTTGATTATCTCTGCTTTGGCCTGTTCAAGGCTTTCGTATTCAAATAATAATTCACTTGCTCTCATACTAGTATTTACCTAGTCAGAAAAAAAGGCGACAATAAATTGCCGCCCAAGTTTCTAATTAAATTCCGGCTAATGATTTAAGCCGTTTTATATCGTCACTAACGGGTGTATTTTTTGCTTCGTCAAATCCTTCGGATCCACCTTCCATGCTAGCCATACCATCTTCTTGCATGCCTTGTTCTGTGAACACTACTGTGAATCCTACCATTTTACTGATTGCTTTTTCAAAGCCACTGTCTGTATAGATCGTCCATGGACCATCATGTTCTACGCTTACTTTTCTGTAACCATCATCTTCGTCATCATCCATGTAACCACCTGGTTCATATGGATTTTCGATTGTAACATTTGATACTTGTACTGATTCTGGATTTTCACCATCTCTGTCCCAGATACTATCACCAGCAAGTTTAATAGTTTTTGATGGTATAGATTGAATAATTTCATCTGCTTCTTCAACTTCGCCTTCTTGTGCTTCCATTGGTACAACTTTGCCTGCTCTATCCAAAACAGAATACAGACCACCAATCAGCTTTTTAAAAGTTGTAAGTTGATCTGTTAAATCACCTACACCAGTTGATGCATCATCTCTATCAAGAACATCTAATTCGTCAACTTCGCTGTTTAGTTGTTCAAGTGCTAGAAAAATATCATTGAGTTTTTCATGCTTCTCTTGATCAGTTGCATCTTCGCCTAGGTATTGTCTGATTTTGTCTTGGATTTCCATTAGATACCTGCCAATTTCTTCAATGCTGAAATATCTGCTGATACTGTTTGATCTGTAGTTGTTTCACCAATGCCTGCAAGTTTTTTAAGATCTGCAATGTCTTGATTTTCTTCAACTGACTCTTTGGCTTTTTTCTTTTTCTTTTTCTTGTCGTCATCGTCGTCGTCATCATCGTCATCATCTGATTTTGGTGTACCATCGGAATGCATATACTTGTCATCAGTATAATCATACTCTCCTGGATAAGGTTTTCTGCCTTCTTCTACTGATTCATCAGCTTTTTCTTTATCTTTATCTTTGGCGGCTTTTTTCATTGACTCTTCTTTGTCACCATCGCCATCAATATCTATATAATCAGGTTTTGCTTTCTTTTCTTCAATTGCCTGCTCAACAACTTCCTCTTGAGCTTGTTCCTCAACTGCTTCATCCTCGCTGAGATATTCCTTAAATTTTGCCATCATGTCTTCTACTTCATGATCTTCAAACACTTTATCTTCACCTTCTACAACCTTTACTGGCATAGGATCTGCATTCATGTACTGTCTAAGACTTTGGTTTACATCTGCTTCTGGGGCCTGTACCTCTTCTGGTTCAGGGTGTTTTGTGTTTGCTGGACTGTTGGCCCACTCAGTTTGTGGCATTCCAGCTAGTTTTCTTAATTCATCTAAGTTCATGCCTTTTCTCCTTCGTAGCCAACACCTTCTGGCATTTGCTCTCTTCTAAGTTTCATCATTTCGTCTACGAATTTTGTTTTGAAATCTTCGCCATAGTATTCTGCATGATCTACTTTTTCTACATCATCTGCACTATAGTCTTCTGATTCTAATTTAACTTTGTATTCTTCATCTTTTTTTGCTTTTTCTTCTGCAAGTTCTCTAGCCATTGCTGGTTCATTGTGTGCTCTTACTTTAATTTTGTTTTCGCCAATGTTCCATATTCTTACTAGTTCTGTCATCAAGCCAAATTGACTTGCTGGTTGGTCACTATCAAAATCAATAGTTGTTACATTAACACCTCTTTCACCTGGAAAATCAATTGGAGCACTTTGTAAAATTCCTCGCTTGGGTGAATTTACACTTTTTACTTCATACTTTTTAAGATGTTCTTCAAGTGCGTCCATCATTTCATCCGAAACTTCTTCAGAGGTTTTGATTCTGTAACTATAACTGGATTTTGATTCTGTCAAATATGCTTTTAAATAATTCATGTTATCGCTCCGTTAAAGTTATTTATCTTTCTTTAAGCTGTCTGCTATGGTTTTAAGGCTTTCAATCATACTGTTTCTGTCGCTTGTGATCTGTTCACTGTCATGGTGAATCACAGTACCATTGGCGCCGTTGCCATCTCTATCTAACCTTGCTTTTTTAAGCTGTAGGTCTATCATTTTTAGTTTTTTGTTCATTTTTTCTGTTTTGGCTGTAATTGCATTGTTCATCATTTTACTTGCCACATCAAAAATCAAGGCCGCATGCCTATCTTCCACATTGTTGCCTAATGCTACTAGATCATCAAATGTATCCATGGCCTTTTGTGCATAACTGTCCATGTCTGTATCAAGTGAATTAAGTCCTGTTACTTGTGGTAATGCTGAATCTATTTTGTCTGCTGTTGCTATAACCTGTTGTATTTCGTCAGGTGCCATTGTGAGTTCAGTTTTAACTTCTTCTTTTTCTATAGGAGGCAAGTTAAACTCTTCTTCTAATTTCTTGGTCAACGTCTTTTCCTTCTTTTAGGCTTATTACTTTTTGGCTTGTTGAACATTTCGTTTTCTGTTATAACACGAAATCCCATGCCTTGTTGATTTGCCCATTGTCTTGCCATTCGCCATTTTGCTTCATTTACCACGGCATGCATCTTGTCATGTGTGCTACGAGCATTGCCCATAACCTGACTGTTTGGTTTGACTTCCACAATCTCTGCATGTTTTTTGCCATTCTTGTCTGCATATATCATAAAGAAATCAGGCACATATGAAGTTTTCTTGCCAGTAACTGGATTGATGTATGGTATTCTGTGTGCTTCACTGGCCCAGGCAAGTATATTAGGGTGATTGTCACACATACGCATAAAAGCCAATTCCCAACCACTTCTATAACGTGGAGTATGCTTACCTATATACTTAGTAGGGTTCTGTGGTTTAAATGCGCCTTGGATATACTGTGCCATTATCTTTGGCCCGAGCCGCCAATACTTTGATAATAAGATGAAGCACCAACATCAGCCCCGGTATAACTTCCAGGATCTCCATTAGTAAAAGTTTGTGTTGTATTAACGGCAGTACCACCTTGATCATAACTAGGTGATAAATTGGCATTAAAGTTCTGACGATGTGCTATTGGTTGCTTGTTCTCTGCACCTGGAACAAATTCAACTTCAAAATATTCATATTCAAATCCAATACTAAATTCTACGATGCTTGAATCTGCATATGATAATGTATCTCTGCTAACATTAGTAATTACAGGCCTGTACAACATGTATGTGTTTTGTCCATAAGACTGTGGTTCTACAGTATTTGCAAATACCAATGTTCCAGGATCAAATCCTGTGATTGCAGGATCGCCTGTGTTTGCTGGAATTTTTTCTGCAAACTGTCCTGTGTCTGATGTACCAGAAAAGTTATGAATCATGATCATATTGATAGGATCTTTTCTGTTAACAACTTTTAAATTTTCATTCTCTTGAAAACTAGTGTTTCTCATATCAGTGCTTCGTGTAGAACCTGGTTTTCCAAAGTAGTGTTGATCGTATTCTGATAAAAATTGATTGAGAACACCTTCTCTGTCGTCTCTAATAGTCATAGTAACAGGTGAATACTGTTTGTTCAGTATTGATATTACTTTTCTATTGTATGCATTATTTGTCTGTGTTTGATATTGTACGGAAGGCAATGTAACAGTTGATACGTTAAATTGCCTTCCCATCATTTTGTTTTCAGCAAGGTCAGTCAAAAATTCTACAGCATACTGGTACTTTTGCTTTGGGAGTTTGATGCTACCTGTATTAGGTCCATAAACATCGACTGCATAATTTTTGAATCCCATAACATTACCTTACTTAGCCAGTAGCTCTTTGTGTACCTGGTGTACTTGAAGCACCACCTTGTCCTGGTGCTAGTGTATTAGTTGCGCCTGAATCCAGTGAATGTTCACAGTTATCATAACGTATTGTCATTGATATTTGAACTTGTTCACTAGTTGCATATGCTACGTCACCAAATGTAACGTTTGTAAGCATTGCGCCTTCTAGTTTAAATGATTCAATAGGTACAACACTTCCGCCGGAGCCTCCGCTGTTTGTACCATCTAGCATGTCAATTACAGTTTTAAATTTGTAATTAGATGCGGCAGATGGTGTTGCTTGATTCTCATGATCTGTCTGTGCTGATAATTGTGCGTTAACCGCCTGGACAACATCGCCACCTATATCATCACGCACAACGAGTGTGATAGGATCCCATGTGTGTTTTCCAAGCATGTAAATTCTTGAATTGTAAACATCTAGTGTTGTTTCATCATATGTAATTCCTGGTCTGGTTACGCTGACCACATTTTCTGTAATAGCTACAGTATTTCCTGGATTATCTCCGAATCCATTCAATAGTACACGAAAACGAAATTGTAATTTCGGCATCGCGGCTGGTCCGCTTCCTCCATCTACAGGAACTGTAAATTTGTTAAGTGCCATTGCATAACTCCCAATAGTTAAATTCTCTTCTTCTTAATGAAGCTAAATGTATTTATGAAAAAGTCCAAGAAAATTTTTCGGGGTCAAACGAATAGGCCCAAAAGGGCCTATTCTAGTTGTTTTAATTAGGCAAGTTGCCCTGTATTAACAATTCTGATTGGAATATAGATGAATTCTATACTCTTTGCAGGAGCAATAGCAACATCAATGTATAATTCATTTCTGTCTATTCTCGCTGGTGTGTTGTTGGATGTGTCACAAACCACTGCAAAGTCACTCAAGCCTCTTTTTGCTTGAATGTCTGATAGGAAGTTTGTAAACAGTAATCCTGCTCGATCTCTTGTTGTTTCATCATTAGGTTCAAACAAGAAAGGTCTTGCCAACACGTCAAATCTTTCACGCAAATATGCTACCAATCGTGCAACATTAACACGATCCAATGCACTTGTTGTTCCGTGCAATGATTTTTGTCCAAAGATTGTTATTCCAGAATCTGGAAAGTTTGCAATCGGATTTACTTTGGCAGAATATAATGCATCTCTTTGACTGTTTGTCAATGCAGTTGCCTTGAATTCGTTTTCGCCATCTACATGACCTACTCCAGATGCGTTAGAAATAACACCTCTGTTAAGTCCTGCTGGTGCAAACCATTGAAATGATACAGCATCACTTACTGCAATTTGGTAAAGCACAGAGTGTGATGGGTATGTTACGACAGTTGAACCTGCTGTTGGTTCAGTTGCCTTCAGTGGCGGATAGTAAACTGCTGAATATGTGTTTTTGGTTACTAGACCATCTTCACCATTTTCAGTGGTTGCTGTTCCACCAACCCATGTTACCATTTCAGTTGGTGACTTACGTAATGGTGAGTCAATGATTACAAAAGCAGTATTGCCTCTGTTGTTGTTCATTGTTACCATTTCGTCTGCTAGTTCTGGATATCCTGGAGCGGCAATAAGTGAGTAACTTAAATTTTCATCTAGGTTATCAGTGTCAGAGGCTGTGGCTTGTAAAGCAGTTGCAATAATTTTACGTTGTGCAAATCTACCAAACGCACCTGAACCGTCTGCATGATTAGAAGCACCATTTCTCCATTTACCTGCTGTTGAATTATATGCTCTCACAGTATTTTTACTTTGAGCCATGTTAATTACAACCATTCCAGTTGGATAAATCGCGGCATCTGGAGCACCAGTAATTTCTGTTGCGTTACCGCCATCTGTTGCATCTGCGGCCGTGTCTGTAATATCAGCAAATAGAACACCATTTGATGTACTTTGATCTGCATTACTATGAAGTACCCATGCACTATTACCAGCATTTCTCTGATAAATTTTTGGATAGTCACGCTCATTTGCTAAGCCATAACCAGCACTTGTTGTGTCAATCCAAATATCTCCTGCACTTGGTCCTGTTGGAGCCGTTGTGCTATAAGTTGGAGCAATAGTTGTATAGTTACTACCATTTACTTTGTAGACATCTAGTCCAGTAAGTGTGTTATCAAACCAGTATTGACCATCTGATGCAGTACCAGTTGGTTCTGCGTTTTGAGCCTTTTTGGTTGTTAAAGTATCAAGTACTTCAACTCCGCCTGCGGCCGATACTCTTTGAATGATGATTAATGCTTTAGTGTTAGCATCTACGTCTAACAAATAGTTGCCTGGTACGGCACTTGAAGATGTCAATGCAGTTGTGCTTGAACCATCTTGTGGAATAAAGTTACCAATTACTGTTTCCTCGCCAGCACCTGCGTTTGTAACACCTTGCACAGTTTGTAATACCCAACTACCTGTACCTGAATGTTCGTAAATTTTTAAATCTATACCATTGCCTGGTGAAGTAGTTTTGATCCAAACATCTCCTGCACCTGGTGATGCTGGAGCAGTATAGTGTGGTGCCCATGAAACAGTTTCACCTGATGAAAGATTACCATCAAAGTCAAGTTCTTCCCATGCATTTGAAATTCCATAGAAATATTCAAGTGATGCATTACCGTCTTGGTCTAGGTGTACTACAACAAGGAAGTTACCATTGGTTACTGAAGTTGTAATTGAATATCCACTGGCTCCTAATGTATGTGCATCAGTGGCGGCATTGTTAACTTCAATGGTTGGAGTCTGTTTTTCCCAAACACTAGAAGTTGCATTCCATTTATTGATACCATATTCACTGGCGTCTGTGTCTAACCACCAACTGTTTGCTGTTGCATATGAGGCAGTTGGTTCTGTTGTTGTAGGGATAAGCTGAGTAGTGTTTACGTTTGCTCTTGAAATATACGCACTACCACCTTGTCCCAAAAAGCTATAAGCGGCCAACAATCCATATTCGCTGGTTTCGTCTCCAACAATAGGTGTTGATCCACTTTTTCTGAAGAAAATATCTCCAAAGTTTTGTGTTAATTCTCTTTGAGATGTTACCAGTAGTGGTGTGTTTGCTTTTGCACTCTTAGTCATTGGTGCGATTGAGTCTGATGCACTACCTGTAGGATCGGTTTTATCCTGTCCTGTGGCTACCATGATAAATGGTATTGTGCCTCCGCCTGGGGCGGCGTAGGCTGACTCGTCTGAAACACTAACTGAAACACCTGGTGATGTTAATGTAGCCATTTAATTTCCCCTTCTCTTAAAGTGATATATGTATTTACCGTACCCTGCTTAAAACCACGGTTTATAGCCATTAAATACGTATATAATGGCTTGACTTCGAGTACAATTTAGTATATAATGAAATAACATAATTGAGAGGATAACCATGGCTATTGACTACAAGTTCAATGAAGAAAATTTAATAAAAGAATTACAAGCATATGTTGATTCAACATATGATCAACACTATAGCAAAAACAAATTTCAGGCCACTGAATTTATCATAGATGCCGGACACGGCGAAGGTTTTTGCATAGGCAATATTATGAAGTATGCTCAACGATACGGAAAAAAAGATGGGTATAATAGGAAAGACTTACAAAAAGTTTTACACTATGCACTAATTGCCTTGAGTGTACACGACTCTAACCAATCGTAACATAACCAATACTGCTTTCACCAGCGGCGAACAATCTAAGATCTTGTTCTAGTTTTTCAATACTGGCTTGTGCATCAGCTCTTAATGTTTCTGAATTAAGACTTGTTCCGCCTTGTGGTCCTGCAATGGTATTGAACTTGCCACGTGCTTCTGCTAACATAAGTTTTGCATGTGCCAACGAATATTCTTTTAACCAAGGACCTGCATAGATATCTGTTAATAAACTTTCATCATCAACATATTTGTATACCCAAAGCACCACAGATGTATTTGCTTTTGGTTTTCTGTGTACAGTAAGTTTACTATTTCTAACATTCCATGTAAACAGATATTCACTGCCAAACAATTTACCTAGTGTTTCTCTGTGTTGTTGCAGAGCATCAAACGTTGCTAGTCCGCCTGCTCTACCACCTGCAAGTAGATATGTGTTTAAATATGCCGCCTCAAATGGTTCAAAGTCGTTGCCTGAACTGGCATTAGTGCCACTTGTTCTTGTGAGAATATCACGCACTTCAACTATTTCAGTGGGTAATGTGTATTCTTGAATATCTTCTTTGAGTTCTAAAAATACGTATGCTTCTTCAACTGAGTTTTCACTGCGTTGTCTGTATTTTTCAAAACTCTTTTTAATAGCCAAGTCATAATGTTCAGGATCGAGTTCAACATCGACCATCTGTCCACCAAGTCGTAGCTCTATTTCTTTTGTTAAATCTTCTTTAAGTGCCATACTACTATTTACCTTGTTTGAAGTAGTCTGCCGTATACTTTAGCAGTTGTTTGATTTGCTTTGCATTTGCTGGAAATGAATTACGCATTCTATCATAACTCGGCAGTTCTTTTCTGTATGCTTCTGGGTTACGAAGCACAGCCTCAGGATTGTCTAAGTCCTTCATTTCATCTGCTAGATCACTGGCGTATGCCATAAGTTCATGTGGATCACGCAGGTAACTACGCATTAGATCTGCTTGTGTGCCACCTTTTTTAACTTGATCCAAGCCTTTCATGTAACCACTTTTGTATTTGGGCAATACTTTTTGATCCATTTTGTCGTATTGATTCCAATGTATGGTTTCGTGTTGCAACATTCTCATCAATATTTTTTTGAAAGTTTTAGGACCATACACTTTATCTAAATTCTTAGCATGTAGATACACAGTCATAAACTTGCCTTCTTTTTCAGTCCAATCTGCGGCCGCACTTATCCATTCATCTGGATCTTTGCGTTCAGAATAGTCTGTAATAAATTCTATTGGAAAGTCTTCAGTTTCAAAATTGAGCAGTTCTTCTAGCTCATTGATATCATCTTTATCATTGTTGGCTTGTAGGAATTCTTGGTAATCTGCCAAAGCATCATCTATAGCAGGCTCAAGGTCTGCTATAAATTCCCAGTCTGGTTCAACTCGTGCTTCAGTTAGTTCCCAAAATCTCATAACTGTATTTATGGGAGTGTTTACTTAAACACCTGAAGTATCACTGTTTCTGCGTTGAATCTACCATTGAGTTTGGTTTCAGTTGTTTTGAGATATTCAAATTGCTTCGGTACCTTGTGTTTTGTGATCTTTTTCCATTGCGACAATACTTCTTTGGGTTTCCTAATAGTTTTTTGCACACTACGTTGTGCATCAAAGAACTGTATTGTTGTACCTTTCACTTTAAGAGTTGCATGTTGCTCCGGCACATAAATGCCAAGTTTTCGTGTTTTACAGTTAAACACCACCAACATTGTTGAATCAATAATTTCTGCTGGTTCTTTACTGGTTACACCAAAATCACTGTCATATACTTTGTACTTCAGTTTTTTAACCTGTTCGGCGGCAGTTTTTTGTTTAGGCTTTCTGACTATTCTGTTGTGTTTATTTTCAGCCAACAGTATATCAAATGCTTGAAACAATCTTTCATAAAACTGTAGAGCATCTTTTCGTTGTGCTTTGTTTAGATGATCATAACCTTCTTCTAATTGCTTTTGCATTTCATCACGTTTGTTTGGAGAAGGCAAAGAGTCTAGTTCACGATATTCTTCCAATGGACCTGTGTACCATTTACGCATGAATCTAACATGTCCCAAGTTAGTGCCTACACGTTTGAGAGTTTGCAGAATGTTTTTGTCTTTGAGTTTGTTCTTCTGTGGATCAATTAAAAACTCATCAATCCAAGTTTCTATGTCTTCAATTTTTTCTTCTGCGGCCTCTTCTAAACGTTCTTGTATTGTAGGAACATAACCTTTTTTAGTTTTCTTTTCTTCTTCTTTCTTTTCCTCAATCATAGTTGAGCCTGTTTCAATAAGCTCTCCTATACGTTTTTTAATCCATTCAGTCATTGGTGCAAGATCGCCACTGGTACCAGGACATGACTGCCAATACTCTTGTTCTTTTTCATTGTATTCAGGACAACCATCTAGCAGTAACTTACATTGAATGCCCAGCACTATTTGATATTTGCCGGCTTTTCTAACACTTGCTATATCGTCTTTTGTATAGCCATTCTGTTTCATCCATGTAAATGCATGTTCTACATT
>CEOL01034481.1_pt1 | contig 14730 bp, 13 predicted proteins | sample 530381 | NCBI WGS metagenome assembly CEOL01 (sample SAMEA2620014, study PRJEB7988) | marine metagenome | biome: marine biome (ENVO:00000447); feature: surface water layer (ENVO:00002042); material: "saline water (ENVO:00002010), including plankton (ENVO:xxxxxxxx)" | depth 5 m
ATCAGCTACATTTAAATCTAAAGCATTGTGAAAATGTTGCTCTATGTTTCTAGTAGGAGTTAATGCTAAGGTGTTATATTTTTTATCACCAATAGCTTTTAATTCTTTAAATAAATGATTACCAGGTCTTTTTAAAGAATATATAGCATCTATTTCATTTCTATAACCAGGTATTAATCCATACTTATCATAGTATTTACTATTTAATAATCTAGTATTTAATTCTGTAGTCATTTGTAATACAAAATCATATGGCTCTATAGCATTAGTATTTAAATGATCAAAACCTCTAGAAATAGATTTAATATAATCGAAAGACTGTATTCCCCAATCCATTCTAGAAGAAAGTTTTTGTGCTACATTATATGTTTGCAAGTCGTATCTAAAGTCTGCATTATTTACAAACTCATTTATAACTCTAGGTGAATTGTTTATTTCAGCAATAGTAGGTTGACCGTAAAGTAAATGATATGTCTCTGCTAAATTTTCTAATTCTCTTATTTTTGTTATATCAATATATTTAGTTTTCTTTTCTCTTGTTACTGGCTTTGTTCTTCTAGAAGAGGTTGCATCTCCCCATGAAATTTCTGATAATTTACTTACATTTTCAAAAACACCTTTTTCATTTTGAACTTGTAATTGAAAATATCTACTCCAAGTTAATTCACTTAATGTAAAATTGTCTGGTACATTTAAATATTTAGGACTATCAGCATATCCGTTTTTAGCTTTTAAAGATTCTACTTCAAATTGCTTTAAAAGTTTAAGGTAATCTTGTATATTAGTAGAGTTCATAATATTACCTTCTCCGTCTTTTAAAACTATTCTATGTTTTTTAATTCCATCGTAATTTTTGTTAGTGTTTACTTCTACTAACATATAAGGAACTTCTCTTGAAGGTTCTGTAATTTTAGTATTAATAATTGCATCCATAACTTTTATTTGTCTATCTAATGCATTTACTGCACCACCCATAGCTTCTTTACCTATAAATGCACTTCTACCAGCCTCTATTCTTTTATATGGATCTATAATGTCTTTTAAAACGTCATTAGATGTTTTTGGTGCATACTCTACAAAGTATCCTAAATCTGTTAAAAACTTAGGAGGCGTTTCTAAATTAATTAAATTACCTTTTTCATCTCTTAAATAATCTCTATTATTTCTAAATTCTTTATTTAATTCTTTAGGTATATTATAATGTACAAATGCTTCGTCAAAATCATTATCTGCACCATCCATGTAAAACTTTTCTTTTGCATTTACATATATACCTATACCTGGTTTATCAACAAATCCACCAAATTCAGGAACTCTAGCACCACTTACACCACTATTAGGAACACGCAACAATGTTTGTTCATTTAATACATTTTTAATATTTATTGCTTCTGTTTTAGTTAACTTAGTTAAACGTAACATATCCCAAGCTTGCCCTAATGTTTTTATAGCAGGTATTCCTTCTACTCTAACAGGTTTCGATCTAGCATCTCTACCTAACATCCATGCATTTTCACCAACACCAGTTGTTATTTTATTAGGACCTTGATTTTCTCTACGTTGATGCACAGACAATTCTTCTGCATTTAATCCCATTAAAGGTGCTTGAAATCCTTGTGGATCTCTAGGTTTAACATTTCTAGTTACTATAAATCTAAATAAAGCTTTGTTTATGTAATCTTTATAAGGATGTCTACCAAAAACAAGAGGATCATAATTGTTCATGTTTAATATTTCAGAAATCTGATAATTTTCTTGAATAGCTTCTCTCATTGCTGAGTTTTGTCCAGGCTCCCACATAGCAGTACTTAAATCATTTTCATTAGCTTCTACTATCTTTTTTAATACTTTTTTAAATGTAGGGTTATTTATACCACCTCTAGTAGTATCATTTTTCATTTCTATAATTACTTCTTCAGGAACTCTAAAAACATCAAAGTCACGTGTTATTTCTTTTCCAGACCTAAAACTATTTATTAACTCTATACCTAACTGTGGATCTCCTTCATTACTACTACGTATCCACTCATTAACTTCTCTATCTAAATTTTCTGCACGTGTTGGGTCTTCTGTTCTAATTTTTGCCATAGAAACAGAATCGTATAATTGTTTACCAGGACTTATTCCTTTATTAAAATGTGAAGAATCTTCTCTTACACCTAAATCTATATAAGTTTCATTCCAATTATAGTCTACTACTTCCTTTGGTGTTAATGGTTTATCTGTATAATACTCACCTTTTTTAGCATCCCATTTCAATTCTACGGCATTAAAATTACCTTTATTTGTTTTACCACCAGATTCATAAATAACGTGATGTATAGGAAATCCTCTTTGCATTTGATCAAACATCCATTTGTCTAAAGCTTTACTTGCAATTTCAGAACCTATTTTATTTTTAAGTAAATTAACTCCGTTTCTAGGACCTCTAAAAAAAGTTAATTTCATTTTACCGTCTGTTTTATCTATGTAATATCTATTTGCCATAGATTTAAATACGTCAGATCTAACACTATGAACTGAATCAGTATTACCAAGCATTATTTCACCATGTACTTCACCTGGTATATCTTTTAAATAAACTACTCCCATTTTTTGTTTAGAGTCTGTTATTCTGTGATCTTTAGCATTCATAGGTATATTAGTACCTATATCCATAGCTGCGTATTTATTATACTCTACTACATCTTTATAATTTAATTTTTGATTATTATTAGCACGTAATTCTGCTATTCCATCTAAAATATTATCTACTTTTAGTTTACCATGCCCCTTTAAACCTCTTAAAGTGTGCTCTCTTAGCAAGTAATAGGTGTTAGCCATATATACCTGACGGTTTGTTTCTGTTATGTTCTTAAAACCTATTTTTTCTAATATTTTTATTTGATCTGTTCTAGATAAATAATTAGTCTCATTAGGGAATTTATCTTGTATTGGCAAAGGTTCTACTAAAACTACTCCTTTATCTTTCAAAGCTTTAGAAACATAGAAACCGTCTTTTATAAGCTTTGTATTTATAGCATCTAATGCTTTTTCATTTAATGTAAATTCATATTCAGCTTTACCACGTGAATCTAGTTTAGTTCTATAACTATGAGTTAAAATTTTATCGTATTGTAATTTATATATACCTGGAGCATCTATACCTAGTTGTTTTTTGCTAAACATAGTACCAGTACGTTTATCATACTGAACGTCTGATATAACATAAGACACATCTTCTATAGTACCTTTTACATGTTTATCGTGTTTATTTTCACTTCTGTATTTAACTAATATAGTTCCATCTATATCTTCACTAGGAAATTTTTGTTTACCAAAACCTTCTTTAGAAGTATATCCCCCTTTAAAAGGATTTAAATCTTGAATACCATGGTCTGTTTGTTCTTCTAAATTCTTTTTTATTAATAAGCCTCTACCTAATTCTTGACGTATATTTGTAGGTAAAGTAATTCCATATTTTTCTATTTTTTGAAAAAACTCTATATCAGTTTTTGCTTTTTCTGCAATATTGTTTAAATCTAATTTAACTTTTGTGTAATCTAATTTACTGTCATTATTTAATAAATAGTTAATAGCAGTTTCTAAAGGTCTTTTTAATATTGTTTTAGATGACTGCTCAGAAGAAACAGCTTCAATATTTTCATTAGCCATTGATATTTCGTTTTTATAATCTCCTAATCTTTCTTGTGCAAAATCTTTTGTATTTTTAGGTTGTTTCGGTATAGAAGCAACTACTTCATTTGGATTATCTACATTTGCATCAAAAACTGGTTTTTGTACAGTTCCTTCTAAAGATTTGTCTACTACATAATCAACATAGTCTTCATAGTTTTTCCAAGTTTTATTACCTGGTACTCTATCATTACCATGTCCTGCAATATTTAATGTAGGTTTTTTACCTATTTTTTTTGTTACATCTTCTATAAACTGACGTAATTGTTTTGCTTCAGCATCTGCTCTTTTTTTACTTGTTAATCCTTTTGTAATAATAATATGAGGTTTAAATCCTGCCATAAACCTACCACTAGACAATGTTTGTGACGATGAACCATTTTTCCATATACCTTCAGAAGCATAACCTATTGTTCTGTTTGTACCAGCACTTTTATCTATATGTTCTGGTCTTGCAAAAATTACAGTTGCATCTGTATTCTCTATGTTTCTTATAGTTCTATTAGCATAATCTTCTGGAGCAAACTCTCTATCACCTCTTTCTGTTCTTCTAGTAATAGGTTCTGTAACTCTTTCAACTCCATAATCTTTTACTAATTTATCTTTAGCTTTTTTAGATCCAGTAATTTTTGTTTTAAAATCAGACGTTACAAATCCACCAGTTTTTATACCTTTACGTTTAGCAGATTTTAAACCTCCATAATCAGCACCAGATTGCATACCTGAAAATATAGATTCTACTATAGTGCTTTTAGTTTCTATTCCAGCATTTTTATTATATATTTTTTTTACAGTTTCTTGTTTACCTTCACCTATTTCAGGAGCCTGTACATTAACACCTTCTTTTTTTACTGATATTTTTTTAGGAGTTTTAACTTTTTCTTTTATATGCTCTGCACGATCTATTATAATTTTATCTTCTACACTTATAGGTTTAGTTAAATCTATATTTCTTTCTGCAGCTATATCTTTAACAGTTTGAGATACTTGTTGCATAAAACTAGGTTTTTGACTATTTATAACATTTAATTGTTGAACTCTAACAGAGTCTAAATAACTATCTATATAATCTCTATCTACTTTAGGTAACGATTGGTACTCTGGATCTTTTCTCCATTTTTCTTTTACTGTAGTTATGTTTTCATTGCTAGGAAAATATCTATCATTAATAAATTTAGTTCTATTCATAAACCCAGCAGATTTAGCTGAAGCACCAAAGAAGAAACCTAATAGATATTCATATATTTGATCTGGTAATGGTGCCCCTCTTAATGTAGTCATACCACCTTGAAAAGATGCCCCTAATGTACCTTTAATAAGCATTTCTACAGCTTCGTATTTATTAGGGTCTTGATATAATTGTCTTGAAGCTAATTTTACAGCTTCTCTACCCATTTGTACTGTGTCTTTATTACGTAACATATCACCAATACGTACATAATTACCTATACTACCAAACACAGCTCCTGCTGCTGCACCGTGCATAGTAGCATCTAACATAGCTTTAGGGCCTTCTTTCCAAGAAGATACTCCTAATGCTACACCTAAATGAACTGCTTGTGTTGCTGCATTTCTTACAGAAGCTTTACCAAATAATCCTTTTGTTAAAAATCCTTTACTTAGCAATGCAGTAGATCCTATAGCACTTTGTGTTTGTTCTAAAACTTTATCAGCAACCATCATAGGTACTGATTGTAAAGCAAATGTGTTAGGTGATATTTCTTTTCTTAATAAAGGAGGTGCTTTAGATGCAACTTTAGATATACCTTCTCTTACTGCTTTACTACTTTGTCTAGCTGCTTGTTTTGCTTGTGCTATAGGTATCCATCTACCACCACTTATAACACTAGCAATAATATCAGGTGCAAAACCTAATAAGTGACCAAACTGATTTGCTATTCTTTCTGATGTAGTGTCTGCTTCTTCAGCCCAACCTAAGGTAGTAAAACCTTCTACAACACCAGAAGTAAATTGATTAACTACAGATAATATATTTGAACCAGACTTATCAAGATCACGATTCCACTTAATATCATATTTTTTATGTTGTTTTTCTATATAATCAAGATCTTCTTCACTAAAAAGATTAGGTTTCATACGATAAGAAGTATCTAATCTTTTAAGATATTCTTCTGGATTAATTATACCAGTAGTTAATAGGTTGTCAATATAACCTATCTGTGTATTCGTTGTTGCCATTATTATGAAGCTTCTTTACGTGGATCAATACTTAATGCATCCATAATATTATCTATATTATTTGCAAGTTGTTTTGTTTGATTCCAATCAGATTTAGCTTGAAAAGATATAGCAGGCATTAAACCTCTACTATCTTCTGAGGCAACTTTAGAAAATCTTACACTTCTATCCATATAATCCATAGCAGTATTTTCAAATTTTCCTACTTCACTCTCTATCTTTTGATCTATAACTTTAACCATTGGATTGTCTGGTGCCCAATAATTTAACATAGCTCTAGTTGTTGCTAAATCTTGCAAACTAGGTAATGTATTTGTTTCAAAAGAATCTAAATATTGACCATACCTTCTTTGTGCCAATGATTGCTGAAAAGGTAAATCAACAAAACCTCCTAATGTGTCCATACCGTATCCTAAAAAACCAGATTGTTCAAAATTTATTTGATCTTGCATTGGCATTTTAGTTATAGATTGTATAGCCATATTAGCCATATTATTAGCTAATACTCTATTTTCATTTCTTATTGCACGTTGTTCTGCTTTGTAAGCAGATAAACCTGTTACTTTGTCTACGGCTTCTGTTAAACCAGCTAAAGCACTTATTGTTGCAGCACTATATGACATTTTTCCCCCTTATCCTATTAATTTTTTATAACTTTCCATAAAATTGTAAGACATATCATTCGTATATTGTCCCAAAGAATTGTAAGTCGTTTGGTATTGAGACAGTTGATTTCTTAAATTTTGTGCATTTGCAAATGATGTACCTTGATATTTTAATTCAGCAGCATCTATAGCAGCCCCATAAGAATTGTCTATTGCATCTACAACTTGATCTTGATAACCACTTCTTAAATTTGTTCTAGAAAAAGTATCCATTGCACTATCTCTTCTTATTTCTGTTGCATCTAACGCTCTATCTGTAGCTAAATCAAAAGACTCACCTGCCATTCCTTGTTTAATATTATAATCTTCAACAGCAAATTTTCCACCTTGTATAGCATCTGCTTGGCCTATTTTACCTTGTTGTTTCTTTTTATTTAACAATGCACGTTCATCTTTGATAGCTTGATTAGTTAAATATGCACCGCCTAAAAAACCTAAAGCCTTACCCCACGGCATTGCAGCTTCTAACAAACCACCAGCTAAACTACCTTTACCTAAAAGATTAGTAGCTCCTTTAATTATTTTTCCAAAAAATCCCATTACTTATCACTCCTATATCCAAACCCTAATCTTCCTAATACAGCCATCATATCAAAATCTACAGCAAATTGCTTAGATACTATTCTGTGTATTCTTTTGTATCTTTCCATTCTTACATCTGCATCCGTACTTTCAGAAGGAGGTACTGCTACGTTTGGTATAACTGTATCTACTTCTTCTTGTATTGGATTTGTTATTACATCAAAATTTACTTCTTTGTCTGCCATTTTAGTCCTCCTGCAACTTTTCTATAGCTTTACAAAAATCAACAACTCTAACTGGTGTTTGTTTATACCAATTAGAATATTCTGGTTTTCCACGTTTTTTATATGTTATTTCTGCAATAGCATCTTCATATCTTTTATCGCATAAAGCTTTCCAAGCTGATGGAAATTTTTTATACCAATTTACACCTAATTGAAAATTAACAGAAGTTAATGCTATTTTAAAATCTTTATCAAATACTTCTAGTTTAACACATTGTTCATTACAAGCATCTAATGCTTTTTCTATATCTTGTTCAAACCAATCACTTATAATTTTTTCATCTATTACATCACCAACTTTATATAATTCATTTTCTTTTTTAGTTAGTAAATGTCCTATACCACAAGTAGGTTTTCCTAAAGTATCTAAATATACATCTTCTCTATAACCTTCTCTTAACTTCATATGCTCATAAAGTTTTTTTCTAAAAGAGAAAGTAGCTATTGGTTCTGGTATCATCATTAGTTAGAGTACCTTTCATTTGCTTCTTGATCTAATTTCATTTGATTTGCAACTCTTTCAGCAATAATTGCCTCTGGAACATTTTGACTTCTTAACTCTGCTGCAAAACCACTGTATTTTTCAGGTATTATCGGTGCAGAAGGTTCATTGTTAACTTTTGTGTTATAATAAGCACTATTATTTTGAGGAGCTCTACCTCTACTTGCAAACTGATCTTTAAGTATGTTTACATTTTTTTCTAATTTATTTTTTATAAAATCAGCACCTTCACTTATTTTACTTTTTGCTATCTTAAAAGTTGGTTTATATTTATTATAAGCATCTCCTAAATCTTCAAGTATTTCTCCACCTCGATCTTTTACAACTTCTCCAAACATTTCAAGTTTTTCTCCACGTGTTAATGCTTTCATAGCATTGTTATCTGTAAAAGGATCTATATTATCTGTAGTATAAGCTTGTCCTTCAAAAGTGTCTTTTTTACGTCTTATTCCAAACCTTCCATAATTTTCATTTATTTGTTGTTTAGAAAATACCATACTTTCAGTGTCTCCCATAGCAACTGTATCAAAAGTACTTTCACTATAACCAGCACTTCTCAAAGTATCAGCAATACCTGTTTTTATATAATTTCTTTGTTCAACTGATAAATTTTTATAACGATCTGGTAATTGCCAAGAAGTAGGCTCTAAAAAATTTCCACCTTCATTTAGCTTATAAGTTACTACATTGTCTCCTATAGCTGCAATCATTCCATCTACACCTTCATCAAATGCACTTTTTTCTGCAAGTGCATCTGATTGTATTTTATTTCTTCTTAATATAGATAAATATCCTTCTGGATTATCAGCTTTATCATCCATAGCTTGTTCATAAGCTAACTTATCATCATCTCCAGATAGACCAAATAACAAAGTTTCCATTAAGCTCATACCAGTTAAACCACCAGTAAGTCTTTTAATATTGCTTAAAGTTTCATCTTCTGCCATTGCTAAATCTCTTTTAAAAACTTCTCCTTCTGTTACTCCTTGAAACTCACTAGTAATCATACTAGGGCTTTTATAAGTAGAAGAATCTAAACTTTGATCTTTTTTATATTTTCCTTTTGCCATTACAATTCCTCCAATTGTATTTTCATCCACTTGTTCTCTTTTACTTTAATATATAAATAAGAGTCATTATCTAAATTAACAACTTGACGATCTCCTACATTTCCTTCAGTCTGAACTGGTATTTTAGAAGTAACTACACCAATAGGTGTTTCATATTGTGCTTGTTGTTTGTCAAATTCTACGTCAACGTCTCTATCACGCATTTTATCTAATAATCTTTTTACTGTTAAATCACCATATGCCATTATTTTAAAACCTTTCCTCTAAAAACTATTTGTATATCATTTAATACAAAGTTATTGCTAACTTCTCCATTACCATAAAAAATAAGACCTGTAGATAAAATATTTTTAAAATTACTACTACTTACTTTTATTTTTTGTGTTTTAAATTCATTAGAAGAATTAGTTAATTCTGTACCAGTCCAAGCTAAATTTGCACCTGTATCAGTAACATCTGTTAAAGAACCTTCAACTGGTGATGCATCAAATTTAGTAGAATATCCTCCTACAAAAATATTATCACCTGCTTTGTAGTTTATGTATATATGATATAAATTTTTTCTAGCAGCAGGATTAGTAAAGTCAAACTCTTTTGTTCTTAATAACTCTGTTTTGCTTCCATATGTAATTGTTTGAGGTGTATTAGTCCAGTTTTGCATTTTAATAGTATTTGGACTTCCTGCTATTTCATAAAAATATGCTAATGTACCATCATTCTTACTTATAAGATTTGTAACATCTGCAGTTTGCATTTGTGTGGTACTTTTTGTAAATGATTCAGATTTTAAATCATATTTTAATACCACGCTATCTTTACATAAAATTATAATTTCTTTTGTTTTTGGCATATAGCCTATAACAGCATCATCATTATATATTTCTGACTCAAAATCATTTATCAATGGTTGTCCCATTTTACCAATAATTAAATCATGAACACGTTGTCCGTCATAAATATATAAACCATGTTTGTTAAACCATGTTATAAATCCTTCTGCACGAATAACATGGTGATCAAATTCACAACCTTTATATTCGTACTCTCCTTCTAAAAACTCTAATCTTCTAGATATATTAATAATATATAGTCTGTGTTTTTTAAATTGTAATAATTTAGGACCAACAGTTTCTAGTTTAATTATGTCATCACCATCTTCTATAGATACATCAATAAAGCTATCTTCTTCAAAATAATCAAACTGGTTAACCTTGCTTTTTAATATTCTATCGTTTTTTTCAACGAGATTGCCCCTAGAATCGTAATACTTAACGTTACCTATATATGCCCTTCGGTTAGCTATAGTAACGGTCTTAAAACCCGTATTTGCAGGACCTATTAAAGATCTACCACCTACTAAATATGGTTCTTTTAAAGAAAGTTTAGATAATTCTTTTCCTGTAAAATGTGATCCATCATCATCAAATGCATTAGGTGGATATACATAATTATAAAAATTTCCCCCGCTTGTAGAACTTAATTCTTCATCAAAACTATCGTAAGTATCTTCTCCTGCAAGTCTAATACCTCTTACAAAATCTACTTCACATAATAAATATTTATTAGATACAGATCCAACTGCATACTTAGTAGTAGAAGCATTGGTTGTATCATAATTTTCTATTAAACCCCAATAAAACTTATAACCTGTAATTCTTTTAGTAGTACTTGGCGTTCTACCATATAAACCAAAATATAAAAATCTTTTTCTTTCATTATTGCCACTTATATCTTGTTGTGCTATATCTCCTAAAAATACAGCAGGAGATTCTTGTTCTTCATACATACAAGAAACCCATAATCCGTATATTTTATTTTGACTTGTAGGATATACAACCGCTTCAGATGTTTCATCTTGATTTGTATCTGTAGCTTTTTTAGCCCAATAACAAATAACTTTCATAGAACCAGTTTCCTGACCCAAACCTGCTCCATAATCAGTATTACCCTCTAAAACAGTGTGCATATTAGCTCTAGATCTATTATAACTATTAGGATGAGTTGTATCATTACTTGGCATAATATTAGCTTCAGTTAAATTAGCTTCCATAAATACTTCAGACTTATAAGTAGGTTTAAACACTTGTCCTTTTTGATACAATCTTTCAGGATCGTGATTATTTGTTATAGCTTCACTTCCAACTCTACCTGTTAAACCAGCAATAAACATATCACTTTCATAAAATTGATTAGTAGATATATCTAAATTAGTAGAACCAGTGTCGCCAAACTTTCTTACACCTTTTTCATAATGTAACACTTTTGGTGTTCCAGTACTTCCTGGATGAGGAACTGCTCTTATAGATCCGTCTTGTGCATATACACAAACATTTTGAGTAGTTGAAGAACCTCCATAATTAAGAGATTTAGCACTTATACTATTACTACCGCTAGAAGTTCCCGTATAATTTAAAAATTTTACAGTTTTATTTGTAGGGTCGTTTATTGCTATATACTCTGTATTACTAACTGTGCCTGGTGAATTTAATCTTCTATCTAAATTAAAATGATAAATACCATTACCATAAATAATATTATCTATGCTAATAGCAGCATCGCATTTAGAATCATCTACATGCTTACCATAATTTACCAATTTTCCAGGAACTTCATTATTTAAATTTGTCAATGTTGAAAATTCAACATCTAGAAGATCTCTAGAATTAGTAGCAGTATTTAATCCACCAGAAAAGTTAGTAATGTTCAGAGCTTGTTTCATTTTTTCTTCTTCTTTTTCTTACGTAGTTTACGTTTAGGTGCACTCATATTATGCATACGTCTTTCAGTAACAGGTGTTCTAAATTCATTACCTATATTGCTACTATATATTGCCATCTATGATTTCTCCCCAAACACTAGTTACTCCATCATGAATTTCTACAACTTCTACTTTAAACTGACCATTATCAAACCAGTCTACAATAGCAAAAGCGTGAACCCAATTATGAAGTCTACCTTTTAACCATTTATTACTTTCATGAGACATATCTTTTAAACAACCTAAAGACCAAGCACCAATAGTACCACCTAGTTTAGTTTGAGTGTGTCTTTGTAAATCATGAGTATGTCCATAAATTACATTTTCACCATATGTCTCTAAATGCTTTTTAGCATGATATGTAGTAGCAAACGCTCCATGAAAAAAGGTTAATTTACCTACTTGGATAGGTAGGTTGTAATCAGTGTACTTATATCCTCTTTCTTTGATTTTACACGCTTTTTTAAATGTGTAATCAACCATATAAGGATATTTATCGACAAAATTATCCAACCAGAGATCATGGTTACCTTGGAGTAGATATTTTTCTTTACATTTGACTTTTTTAAGAGCTTCATCCCAAACATCTAATCCTTCGTTTACTAATCTAATATCTTCATCTATGAGAGGAATTTGATACTCTAATGGTGGTAATTTTTTATCTTTATACCTCCAAGCAGAAACAGATTCCCACTCACCTACATCTCCCAAATTTACAAAAACATTTGGTTTTACTTTTTTAATTGCTTTTAATACGCAGTTAATTGCAGCCTTATTCTCTAAAGGATAATGCTGATCTGGTATTATTATACCACGTTTTTTGAGCTTCAAGAAAACCCCCTATTTTTTATTTAAGGCTTTTTTAACTTCAGCCCAAAGTTTATCATCAAGCTTATTTGAAGATTTAGCTACTAGCCAATCTCCTAAATGCATGATAACAGCTTTAATAAGTTTTTCTGTACCTAAGCTAGTAAGTACTTTACCTAAAATTGGTCCCATTATTTGCTCTCCTTTTCACAATTAGTGTCGCAAGCTTCAAGGCCTTTCATATATCCTTGATGCTCAATGATCATTTGTTTTAATTCAGCTAATCTTGTATTAGCTTCTTGTATTTCGTTAACAAGTTCATTATGCTGTTCAACCAATGATTCCATTTTAGTTTCAGCTTCTTGTCTTAGATTTACTTTTTTTTCTTTAGCCATTTAAGGTTCTCCTGTTTATGATATTAATTTAAGAATTTTACCCATTTTAGTTTTTCCAAACCCTTTTTTAATCGTCTTATCATCTAAAGATTTAACTCCAAAAGCATCTAAATTTAATTGTTTAGTAGATACTGGTCCACGTGCTTTAGTTGCATCATCAATTTTTCCAGTAATAGGATTACGTGCCCAAATACCACGTCCTGTTTTATTAACACTACGCATGTTAGGACCACCTGGAATATTTCCACTTAATGCTCTACCTATTGCTCCACCTGGCATTCTAGATTGAGGAAGACCGCTTTGTACTCTACCTTGTCTTACGGGAACTCTATCGCCTTTAGATGAAAGTTCTGTAGGTCCTTGGTAATTTCTTATTACAGGTTTGTCCACAGCTACGCTTCTTGGGTTTTTTGCCCTTTCAATCATAGGTTGACCTTCATATTTACTTCCATATAGGCCACCCATTCTTCTACCTTTATTTTTTCCAAATCCACCTTTACCAGTAATTTTTCTAGCCATTTGTTGATTTTTAAGTGAACTTAATCGTTTTTTAGCTAAACTTACTTGACTTTTTGTTGAAGTAGGATCTTTTATTATTTTTTGCTGTATTGTAGCTTTACGAGTTAATTTACTTTTAGTGTCCATAGGACTAAATTGTCTACCAGGACTTTTAAAAGTATACTCTGTTTGCATAGCTCTTTTATATTCTGTGCTTTTAGCTACCTTAGGTCTTCCTTTTCCTTTAGAAGGAGGAAAACCTTTTTCAGTACCAGGTCCTAAATCAGTTATTGTTTTAACTTTAAAAGATTTAGGCATTTTACCTAAAGATGTGCTTTGTTTACCGTATTGATTAAACAATCTTCCTTTTCTAGAAGCTTCAGCAGTTTCAATTTTTCTTTGTGTTCTTTTAGTAGGTGAAACAATTCTGTCTTTATTTAAATCATAATAAGAACCTTTTGGTAGTCTTCCACTAGAAACTTGTTTTTGTACACTTTTTTGTATATTTCTTTGTCTTGGAGTTAACTTAGGTTCAGGTAATCCCAAAGGAGGTTGGTTAGCTTTTGCTTTTCTTCTAGCAGCTTTTTTTTCTTTTGTAGAAGTACCTATAGCTTTACCTAATTTTTGAATATTTTTTATTACATTTAACTTAGGAGTTCTATCTCTAACTTCTTTATAAATTCTTTTACCAGCTTGATAACCAAGATATCCTGTAGTTGCACCTGCAGCTAATTTAGCAGGAGTTCCAAAAACCTGTCTTAAATCTTTTAAACCTTTTTCTCCTAAATTTGGTTGCTCTGCAACAGAATCTCTTGTTTTTGCATAATCTCTTAATTTTTTCTTAGTTTGTATCATCTTTAATCCCTTCTAAATATTTTAGATAGTTTATTATATCCTGCACCTAATACTTTAGCAACTGGGGAAAGAACTTTTCCAGCAACAATACCTTCACCAGTCCATCCTAATACACCTTGTGTTAAATTACCTACAGTTCTTCCATATCCGTATTCATCATAAAATTCGTTAAGTTTTTTTCTACTATCTAGAGGTTCAGATAAACTAAGTAAAGTTTCTTTAGCTTTTCCACTAGTTGTAGCATCAACAACTTTATCATATAAATTGTCTTCTGTTAAAAAACCTGATCCTCTAAAACCAGCATGATCACCAAAAAAGAAATTTATAAGATTATCTCCAGCTTTATGATCGTGATCATCGTCATATACTTTCATGCCAAGCATAGCATTCTGGTATTGCCTTTTTTTATTTTTATCTGATTGCATCATAGTTTTTACCTCTAATATAACAATTATTTATCTTCTTGTCAAGATTTTACTTGACAAATCTATTTTTTCTTT
>CEOL01007458.1_pt1 | contig 14406 bp, 21 predicted proteins | sample 530381 | NCBI WGS metagenome assembly CEOL01 (sample SAMEA2620014, study PRJEB7988) | marine metagenome | biome: marine biome (ENVO:00000447); feature: surface water layer (ENVO:00002042); material: "saline water (ENVO:00002010), including plankton (ENVO:xxxxxxxx)" | depth 5 m
TTTTAATTTTTTATTATGGCACTAAGTCTTGACGGGGATACAGGTATTTCCGGTATTGATGGTTCCGCCACTTCTCCGGCTATCAAGGGAACTCAAGGTACTAGCGGTCTTTATTTCGATTCGACTTCCAGCCGTTTTGTGTCTGGCGGCGCAAACATTATCGAAGTAAATGCCAATGGCTTGGCTTGCTTAGGCAATGTTGTTTCTAATGCCATCGCCCTTTCCGGGTATGACATTGATTGCCGTGATGGGAATTACTTTACCAAGACGTGCAACGGGAATACTACGTTCACAATTTCAAATGTACCGGCTTCTGTGGCCTTCACATTCGCCTTGGAAATTACCCACACATCCGGCACTCTTACATGGCCAGCTTCAATCAAGTGGCCTGCTGATACGCCGCCAACACTGACATCTGGTCGAACTCACGTCTTTGTTTTTGTAACTGATGACGGTGGCGTTCGTTGGCGCGGTGCTGCGCTTGTCGATTATGTGAACTGAGGCGTCTAATGGATATTAATACTTCAAAGCTTGTTCTAGCGGCTGCTGGTGGCGCTGCTTTAGGAGATCCAGTTTATATCGATGATCTTTTCAAACTTTATGACCGTACAGGTAATGATGCTGTTTCTGGTGTAAGTAATGGTATTGATTTTGCTGGTGATGGTGGGCTTGTAATTTTTAAGCATAGAAATGGAAACCTGCCATGGATTGCTGTTGATACCGAGAGAGGTAGTAGTAAATATCTAAGTCTCAATACGACTAATCAAGAGCAATCATTTCCATCTGGTTATGGAGTTGCTTCGTTTAACTCAGATGGTTTTACTCTGGGATTGAACTATACAGGTGAAAATGCCAATAATTACTCACAAAATGAGTACATGACTTGGTCGTTTAAAAAAGCCCCTAAATTTTTCGATGTAGTTACATATACAGGTAACGGTAATGCCAGGAATATTGCTCATTCTCTTGGCATTTCGCCAGGGATGATATGGATTAAGTGTTTAGACAGTACAGGTCATGAGTGGGCGGTTTACCACCGATCTACAGGCGCAACCAAGCACCTGCACTTACAAAGCACTGATGTTGTCGAGACAGATTCGGGGTCTTGGAACGATACTGAACCTACGGCCACTCATTTTACTGTGGGGTCTGGAAGTTTAACTAACCACAATGGCCATAGATTTGTAGCCTATATTTTTGGTCACGGAGATTCGGGGTTTGGCGAGCAATTAAATGAAGGCGTTATCAAATGCGGTTCCTACACAGGTAACGGTAGTTCTGATGGTCCTGAAATTAATCTAGGGTTTGAGCCGCAATTTGTGATGGTGAGGTGTGCCACTCGCTCTGGGGGTGCATATGGTGGAAGTTGGATGGTTATGGATAGTCTTAGAGGAACAGGTTTCAATATTATTGATGATACGAGAACATTAGCTTTTGACGAGACTAATAGTGAAACTAGGGACAATAATATTGGTTTGAATTTTACTCACTCTGGATTCAAACTAAGAACTAATGGCGTTTTTGGAAACGTTTCTGGCGGTGAATACATTTATATGGCGATTGCCAGAACACATAAACCACCCACAGCCGGTACTGAGGTTTTTGAACCGAAGACATTTACTGGCACAGGTTCTGTGTTTAAAACAACCAATGTTCCGTTTGCGCCAGATCTTTTAATTAATACTGAGATTAATAATTTTGGCGGTAACGGAACAGTCGTCTTTGACAAACTTAGACTGCCTGATTCAAGGCTAGTCGCTGGTAACAGCGCATCTCAAGCAACTAACGTTCCTGATGCCCTGTTTCGAGCTTTTAACTCCAACGGTGTAACGTACGGGAATGATGGCTATGGAGTCACTAATTATAGTAATCAGCCTTATTCAGCACTTCATTTTAGAAGAGCACCTGGCTTCTTCGACATTGTAACTTTTACTGGTGATGGTTTAGCAAATAGAAATATACCGCACAAACTTAATGCAAATCCTGAGCTTTTAATTGTTAAAAAGTATTCCGATACTGGTGATTGGTATGTATATTATGGGGCATCTGGAATGGTTATCAAACTCAATCCAGATACAAACAATGCGGCCTACTCTGACACGCTATTTGGAACTCATACTTCCACTACTTTCCAGACCGCAACCGTGACAAATGGGGACACTAATACTCAGGGTGAAAAATTCCTCGCATACATGTTTGCTAGCTTAAGTGGTATCAGTAAGGTTGGAACATTTTCAGGTTCTTCTTATGATGTAAACGTTGACTGTGGTTTCACTTCTGGAGCACGTTTCATATTAATAAAAAGAATTGATGCCGATGGCGATTGGTTCTTCTTTGATACTGCTCAAGGTATTTCAGCTGGGGGAAATGACAACTATAGGAGGTTTAATACCACGGACCCTCAAGGGTCTACTGATTACGTTGATCCTTACAGCACTGGTTTCACAGTTAAGACTACTGCCGGATCTAATTTACTAAACGGATCTGGTAAAACTTTCTTATTCCTAGCAATCGCTTAACTAATTTTTATTTACTAATCATGGAAATTCGCCAACGCCTTACAGGAGAATTGACAACTGTAAGTCAATTCAAAGCTTCCTATCCAAATACGTCGTTTCCTAAGCAGATTACCGCTGAGGTTCTCGACTCATACGGCTACGACCCACTGCTTCAAGGACCACAAGCCACCGTTACTGGTCCGTATGAGATCAGCGTTCGTGACGGCGTGGAACAAATCAATGGTCAGTGGTTCACCAAATATGTCGTAGGCCCGACCTTTACCGACACAACTGATTCAGACGGCAACGTTACATCGGCTGCTGATAATGAGGCTGCCTACAGAGCCGGTATTGATGCCAGTGCAGCAGAAACTGTTCGATCAGCTCGTAACAGCCGCCTTGCCGAATGTGACTGGACGCAGCTTGCTGATCAACCGTTCTCTGCTGACGACCAAGCTGCATGGGCAGCGTATCGTCAGTCGTTGCGCGATCTTCCTGAATCTGCAGGCTTCCCCCACGATGTGACCTGGCCCGAAGCACCCGGCGCATAAGATCCTATGGGTCTTAGTTCCATTGGCTCGCCAACAACCGGCGAGCCTTTTTTATTGCTCAGAACGTGCCCGCATCCAGTACCACGTTGTCGATGGTGTTGCCGGAGCCAGTGATAGCGACATTCGACAGCACCCTGGAAGCACTCAATACCTGCGTCCCACCGACCTGGAATGTGCCGCTGTTCACGATATTGATTGGTTGATTAAAGGTCCAAGAACCGGTCGTCTGCAACCACTGAATCGTTTTATTTGTTGCGCCAGCAAGGGTGATACCGCCCTGATTTGCTGTTGTGTCTGTTGGTGTAGAAGTATCGCCCAGCAGGATATTGCGATCCTCAACACGAACCTCAGACGTGGAAATGCTTGTCAACGTGCCATTGACTGTCAAATCCCCGCTAACTGTCAGATCATTGGCAATCGTGACATCGTTTGGCAGGCCCACTGTGACGGTGGTGCCACTCGTAGCAACATCGACTTCATTCGAGGTGCCTTCTATGGTCAGGGTTCCGCCCAGGTTGACGGTGCCGCCATTAACCGTGACAAAACCGTTTGCCAGTGCAGCGTTTGGAATACTTCCCAGCGTGAATGCACCTGATGAGCTGTTGTAGCTGATGCCGCCTGATGCACTAAGAGCAGCTCTAGATCGAGCATTTGTGTAGTACAGATTTGTTGACCCTTCGCCCAAGTCATCAGAATCCAACGTCAATGCAGCGCCCAGTGCTACGGCGTTGCTGTTGATTGTGACTGAGCTGTTTTCAAGACCTGAATTAGGGATTGACTCACCACCGATGGCAATAACGCTTGTCGCGTTACCTGAGCCGTCGTCGCCGTAACCGTAATAAAGCAGCTTGTCGGTTGTATTTTCATTAAAGGCCAACTCTCCGCTGCTGAGCGTTGCAGGTGAGCCTGGATTACCTGAGCTTGCTCGCCGCTTGATCTTTAGTGTTACAGCCATCAGAATGCACCGCCGTTAATAGTTAGGTTTGTTTCTAGTTCGTTTGTCGGAATAAACTGGGTTCCGTCAAATTTAAGCACTTTGCCAATATCTCCCGAACCAAGGGCATTTATTGCGCCTGTATCAAAGAAACTACTACCGACAAATGGCGGCCCTTGCGGACCTACCGCTGAGACTTCGACTACTTTTTGTCCTTGACTCTGAACCTGTACGCCTGCCGCGACCTTGGTTACTTGAATTAGATTTGATACTTTGTTGACTTTTATATCAGCCATTAGATAACTCCTGTGATACCCGGATCAAGTTTTGTTCTTCCCTGAACTAAAAAGAATTTTTCTCCAGCAGGCTCTGTCACCAGAACGTCATATAATCCTTCCTGAGTTATTCCAGTAGTTACAGCGGAACTCAGCTTCAGGTTGAACTTACCGACTGCTATGTCTGTAAAAGTGCTTGTAAAGGTCGCAAGGGTATTTGCGCCTGTTATGTCTGCAATCTTGGATTCAACTGAATAACCTGTCATATCAACTCCAGCTCCTGTTGAATCAAGATACTGAAGGTCCAGGTTGAATGTTGCGCCCTGATGAATTGTTATGTCTAAAATCCCAGGTTCAACCATGGACAGTGTCCTGTAACTAATTTCATTGTAAACGAAGGTATTATTAAGTTAGTGGGTTTAGTGAATTGGAACCTGTTTTACCTGTCAGCATTGTTTTAGGTATTGCGGGTGGTGCGCTTTCTGCTGCCGTGACCTTGGGCCGTAAATTTGAGACTATCGAGTCAAAACAAGAAGGTCATGTGGCGTCAATCGAAAAACGTATGGATACTATTGAATTGCGACTCGCACAGGATTATGTTGATAAGACCGACTTGCAAAACATCCTAGAAAGATTGGATGCAAGAATTGATCGAATGGATTACAAACTTGATCAAATTTTAATTGGTTACAATAAGACAGCTCCACCGCAAATATAAACGTGGGTATTATTGAGTCTCCAATTTTTTGGGTAGTTCTTGCTGCTGTTTCGGAAATCCTTAGTCTTATTCCGAACGAAAAGGTTCAGGCAAATGGAATGTTCCAGCTTCTGGTTGCCGCCCTTGATTCTCTTCTGAGAGGACGTAAATCAAAGTAGGCTGGCGTCCCGGTATTCGAGTTGTCTTTTATTCTCGATCTACCTTGACGCTAGTACGTCGTTGGATTAACGATCAAAAATTTCTTAAGTCCTTACCTCTGCGATTAGACAGAGCGGAAGAGGAGTTTCTGCGGACGCAACCCGTTGATGAGGTTGAGTCTGAATTTATTGAACATGAACCTGACGGATCTAAAGCGCAGTCTCTGCTCGGCGGGAGTCTCCAGGTTCGTTATAAATTTGTTTCTAGAGATGAGTAGATTTGATCCGCATAAGCTGCGAGATTTTTTCAAGTATTACGACCCTGAAAACCCCCTGCATGTTGATGCCGTAGATCTTTTGCAGGAGGAGGTTGAGTCGCTGGATCCTGACACCATGAGCGATTACGCGGCATGGGCTCGTTTGTATAGGTCAAAAAAGAATGTAAACGTGGGGTTGAAGTTCACCCCGTTTCTTTTCGAGAAGCTTACGGGCCGTCCGGCGCGGAAATTTAGCGTTGAGTTCTGTCACGACTGCAGTTATCTGTTTGAAGCGACAAATTTTTCGGATCATCTTGAGCCTTCTCGAATGTTGATGGCGAACCTCATTATTGAAACTGGGGGGTTTCGTTGGTTAAAAGAGTTGTCCGACGGACTATATTTACGCGGTCGAAGTGACCTTAACCACGGCCCAAACGAGGGAGAAAAGTGGAAAGGGGCTGGTGTCATCCAACTTACAGGTAAATATAATTACATTAATTTTCAGCAGTGGTTGTTGAAAAACGAAGGCATTGACGACCCTCGGATTGTTGCTGAGGGCGCTGACTACGTTTCTGTCAAGTATCCTTTTTCAAGCGCAATCGCGTGGATTCAGCAGAACGACTTGCTGAATGTGTGTCTTAATGATGGTATCGACGCATGTTGTTACCGCATCAACGGTGGATGGAATCATTACGCCGAACGCCTTGATGCTTACGACAAGTGCCGTAAATACATGGTTTAAATATGCTTTATTCAACAAATTTATTTGCCGGAAAACCTAAGCGAACGAAGATTGGTGACGGTCGAAGAGTTCGTACAACCACCGGAAGAACCAAACGTTCACCACACAAAAAGCCCTATAGAGGACAAGGCAAACGATGAATGGCTTTCCATATGACATCGCTTTTATGATCTTGGTTCTGATGATATTTGTGACCTATATCATCGTTGTAGAGATCTTGATGTTGGACGATTAAGGCTCTAAATACCTCTTCCAACCGGTCGCCCAAGCATAAATATTTTGATTGGATTCTAAAGGGGCCATTTCAGAAAAGCCCCTTTTCCAACCTTCATCTTTCATGATTTCTTCGATTCGATCTTTAATCGAATTCAGATCATCCAAGCTTCCTGTGTAACGAAAGCGCAGATATTTTACTTTTGAATCACCCATGTCTCAGCGTATTTTGATCGCCGTAAATCTCTTTGTGTAGCTCAATCGCTGTCTCAAGGCTTCTTTTGGCCTTTACTAGATCATCAAGCTGCTTATTAGGATTTCCCCTGAACTTGTGGGGGTAACGACTCACATATTTTACAGCGTTTACGGTTACAAACTTAAGCAAACCTTCAGCGCCATACATTGTTTTTGCAACATCGTATGGGCTTACTCCTTTGTTGTAATGACTTGGATCGGATACTGTTCCCTTATTAAGGGTTAGTTCACCGCCTTCAGATTCATAGGTGGCGTCATATGTAGCCGACACTGTTGGTTGATCTGAGCTTGGGGTGATTACGACAGCTGCGTTATCACCCCGCCCAGAAACTGTGTTGAACATTTGAACGACTTTTGACTAATCCATATAACCGTCTTTCCTGTGAGCGTGTGCTGATTTAATCAGCTCTCACGGCGGCAAGTACACGGCTTCTGGACATAGACCACTCCGCGGTAGCAGAGCTGCCTTTGAGCGGCTTTCAGGGCCTGTTCCTTGTTGGTCCGGTTCCGAACGATTTCCAGCACGTTCATGGTGACTCCATGGCGTCCGACCCCCGTTGCCTGGTCGGATTCAGTGCAGCCCTAGAGGGGCTCAACGTAATCCCAGTTTAGTAGCAATCGCTACTGTTTGCACCGATACAAATGGAGCCAAGGAGGCTCGAACTCCTGACCTCCTGCGTGCCACGCAGGCGCTCTACCAGCTGAGCTATGGCCCCATATGGATGTGCCCGTGAGCACCGAGCGACTATACAACGGCACCCCGGAGCAGGGCCAGGGTTGTTTGCAGTTACTTGACTCCTTAAGTGTCAACTGGTAGAAACTGGTAGAAGCCTCTGAGATCCGTTGCCCTGACTGCGTTTTCAGTTTAATGGCATTTTACGCGCCTAGTCGCTAAATTCCAGTCATTGCAAGGGTTTTCAAGGTTTTACTGGTAGAACAGATTCGGTCAAACCGGGTCATCTCCAGTCAAATTCCTCCGCTGACTACCGCCCCCCGTTCCTTCGATTTCGGGGTCATGGGGCTATCGGATCAGGTCAAATCAGTGGAGGTCATTGCACCTAACTGGACACAGCTAATGGCCCCTGCATCAGGCACAATCCATAAGGTCGAGCTACCGACTCGGAATGGTTTCAAACGTTCGATAGCGATTGAGGTTGAAAGCAACAACAGAGGCTTTCGTATCCGCGCACGGGACTACTCACGCGATCGGAAGGTTGTCGCCCGCAGTCTGGGAATCAACTGTCCGCGAGACATCACCAGCAAAGAGGATGCACTGTCTTTCTTGAAGCAATATCCCGAAAAGTTCATGCTTTTCCAGGGCGTCCTCGAAGAGATGCGTGACGGTTATTGGATGGGAGAATTACGGACTGATCACGTCAATCGCCCGAGAGTTTCCAAGACGTATCCATTCGGCACTCTTGGTCATGCGCTGCGATGGCACATGCAGCAAAAAGTTGGATCAGATAATCAGAAAGACAACTACGGAGATAGCGCCTACCAACTGCTCGCAATGACCGGCCCCAATGGGGAGACTTTTGGTCACATAGCTTGCGAGGATCTCGATGAAGACGTTGCTCAAAATATGTCGGCTGCTTGGATTGCAGCTGACCGTGCTTACAGCACTCTTAGGGGGACATACGCTTTGCTTTCAACGGCGCTTAGTCGTGGTGCAAGGAAACCCAAAAGTTCTGGAGTAACGCGAGGAATCAACTGGGGCGTCACTGATGCCAAGGGACGAGGCAACCCGATCAATACCGAAAGAAAAGAGATCGACCGAATTATTGAAGAAAGCAAGATCGGTGATGAGAATGCTCGGCCTCAACCATTCACACCACCAGAGGCTGAAGCCTTATGCAAGGCTTTCCTTAGAAACGAATATCTGAGGCCCTACTTCCCGTTGTTTGCGATTTTGCTCGCCACAGGTGCAAGACCTAATGAGGTGCTAGCTCTTCGTTGGGATCATGTGCTGGGACTTTGGGAAGGACACCAGCTCGGCTATCACGTTGAAGTCGCCGATGATTTTGTTCTGACAGGTGATCCAGTTCTGTTTGAAATGGCAGTTGATAAGACGAATCGAATCCACCTCGATCCTGAAAAAAGATTCAAAAAGGTAAAAAACGGTTGTGAGCATCAGCCAGAGCTAAACACCTTTGTTCCTGGATTCGAGAAGCTTTTTGAAAAGGCGATCTTCCAAGTTCTCCCTTCACATAGAAAGTGCATGAAGGACTGGGAATGGCGTAAGCGCCTTGTTTTCCAAGGGCCTGGTGCGGGAGATGATTTTCGCTTGCCTTTCGATTGGCACAACTTCCGCCGCTACTTCATCCGAGCGTGCGCTGAGGCAGGTGTCCGCTACCGGCGTCCGTACAACCTGCGCCATACCTATGTGAGCATGATGTGCCGGATTGGCGAGTACAGCCAACGGCAGATTTCTTATTGGATTGGCGATACCGAGTCAACAATGCGTAAGCACTACTCAGGTGTTCTGAGTTTTCCGCAACAAGACAAGGTCAAGCAGGTAACCGGTGTTCAAGATCTAGTCAAGAACCTATCTGCTGCCGAGAAGCAGAAGCTGGCCATGGAGCTGATCGCTTCATTGAGTTCAAATAGTTAGCGACATCAATCTTGTGTGAACCACGGCCCCCTGACTCTCGAAACTTTTTAAGCCAGCTGACGTTGTAACGGATCGTCCACCGTCCGTACTGGGTGTAGTGAACCCCTTTCATCAATTTGTTCGTGTGCCGCCACCGCTTTAGCGTCGAAGCAGAGACGCCTAACAGGGTGCAGGCCTGAGCACTGGAGATGTATTGCCTGGTCATCGGACCCCACTTTCACCTTTCTAGTCTCGCGATTTAACCTGGAATGGTCTAGGTTAAAACGTGGATTTAACAAAGGCAGCGGAATGCCGCAACATCGGACTCACCCAATCTGGATTACAAGGCGCACCAGAGAAAACGGCCGTCGCACCGTCAAGACAGTGGCAGCAGCATGGACCTGGGAGTTGGCTCAAAGGGGATTAGCCGAGTTGCAGCGCAAAGGTCGGCAAGACGCGGTCTATTCGTTTGTCGATGTAAATAGGGTCAGACAGCCAGAAAAAACCAGCGACTTCCGCTATATCACCGACCCCTTTAAAGCGTCCGAATAGACGTGCTTACAGGCGAGTTTGGCACCCTGTTGAATCATGGGAATGCTCCACTCTTCAGAGGCTTTGACGATCCGCACGGCTTTTGTCATGCAGTCAACCTTGATATGAAGCCGAGAGCCGAGAGAGGCCTCAACAACCCACAGCTCAACACCTGTATCGCCAGTCGGTTGGACACAGAAATGTTTTGTGGCATCAACGATTCCGCATTCAGTTGCGGCTGTCGCAGGCTGTGCAAACAGCAGTAACGCGCTAATTAAAATAAGCATTTTTAACTATATTTTTGACGCATCCAATCTTGGAACCTGAACGCTGTATCTATCGCGAGATTAGTTTCGTCATCCAAAACTTTTTTGCACTCCGATCGCAACTCAGATGCGCCTAAATTGGCGTATTTATTGTAGATGACTTGATATAAGTAGCAGCGTTTATCCTGCTCACTCATTTTTTCAAGGACTGCATGTGTTAGCTCAGTTCGTAAAACGTTGAGCTGTGAAATGTCTAAGGCCACGTTTGAAAAGCAAGTGTCAGTCGTTTGTGTCGCTGGCGTCCATGGGAGGGTGATCCATTGGATCAGGCCCCCCACCGCAGATGCTTACAGCTCTTTTGAAAAACCAGTTTTCCGTTGCACCCACCTTTTCCAGATGGGCACGGATTTTTTGCCAGTTTTCTCTTGTTGTATCATCCACGATTCAATGTCTACCAATCTGTACTTAAGGTCCATAATACCGGCCTTAAGTTCTTGAATCTGCTCCAAGATTTCGTCATCTTTATTGTTAAAAATGCTCATGATATTGGTGCAAACATTGATTCTTCTGAGAAGGGTTTAGCTTCAGCAGACGCGGATGGCTTCAGGCAATAATCAGAGTCACAGGCAGCAGGGCCAGCCTCGACAAGTCTGTCGCCGTCGTATTTTTTGAGTAGTTCATTAAAGTCATCAGATCTGCGGCGCTGATGGACTTCGGCCTGGAGCTGGAAATACTCAAGTTTCGACGCGATCGGCTCAAACGGCAACCGCGGGAATGTCTCAAGGCTGTCGAACCGGGCGAGTAATGCAGCGGAGATATAACCCCGCTGCATATCGATCGATTCAAAAATCAATCTAGAAACATCCTCAATCTCTTCCTCTCGGAATTCGATGGTGGCTGATGTGTTGTGCGTTGTGTAATGCCGTTGAACATTCATATAGAAGTCAAACTGAGCAGCCGCACTGAACTTCGAGATGTCCACCTCATCAGCGCCTGGGATATTTGCCCAGCTGACTTCTGTGGGGATTTCAACCAACCACTCAGTGCATCGCGGGTCAAATGGATCATCGAGGAGCCGCCCCTGTTCATCCTTATCTGACTGTGCAGGGATGACGGAGTAGCCGAAGTCCTTACAAGCCAGGGCCACCGGATCATTTTTCGCAAAGGTGATCCGACGAATAAAGCGGGCAGCTTTTGGTGGATGCCAGCCGCTGCTGGCCCCAGTAAGCAGAGACTTAGTTCCTGCAGGTTGGACGGTGGTGAATCGGTTGGGGCGTCTTAGGTGGTGCTTGTCGCAGTAATCCCAGACTGTTTTCTGTACGACTTTTTTCCAGCGGCGGAGGTAATCCGCTTCGAGCTTTCGGAACTGCCGACCTTGCACGGTGTCACCTCGACCCGCTTCCCACCACTGCAGCCATTCAGCTCCGAACGCATGAACACAGAAGTCAAAAAATCCGGTGAAGCTCACCCCGACGATGGGATCCCACTCGCGAGATTGCTGATAGCGAGGTTCTTGGAAACGGTGATGCAGCAGTGCCGCTGCGATCAGAGCGCCCGCCTCGAACGCACGGTCTAGTTCTTCCCAGTCATGTGGATCCAATCGGTTGAGATGGATCTCTGAGAGGTTGCAATGGAAGTCAGCGCCAAGAATCTCCCCGCAAGGGTTAAGTCCGTAGCGATCCATCCGGTGATCCAACTCCTCTGTAGTGATTGGCTCTTTGATTTGCTCGGCTAAGTACCGGCGAGCATCAGCCCGGCCAAAACGTTCGTAGGCACATAGGAAGTTGCGCCGTTGGGTCTCTGTCTCCAAAACATCGACATTCGACCTTGCGATGGCTTCTGGCGCGTACTGGATCGCCCCTTCACCGCTATAGAACTGTTTGGTGACAGCCGCCTTGACTACACCATATGTAGGGGCTCCGTGGAACACACGGGTGTGATTCGCCATCCGTAGCGCATCCCGTTTTGGATCAATGCTCCAATTACCATCAGCGTCTTGCTGCCAAAGATTGTCCTTAGCGATCTCTGCTTCTTCGTCGTAGCTGTTGAACTGGCGCATCCCAGCACTGCGGCGAATGTTTCCAGCGACCACAACCTGAGCTGCCTCGTCGATCAGCAGACAGATCTCAACACTGGAGAGTTGACGCTTGTGTGCGCCGTTCAGAACGTTGGCAAGCTTCTGGTAGAGGTCTGGCAGCTTGATCGGATTGGAGACGCCGCCAAAGCCCTTGAGACGCTCTCCTGCAGGCCGTACACGGGAGCAATCGACGTAGACGCTGACTGGTCGAGTGTGATCAAAAATATTGTCACTAGCCAGCTCTAGGAATGCTTCGTAGGACTCCACCCACCCTGCCCGTGAATCGCCCACGTCGATGGTGACCGTGTTGCCCCTTGTCTCGACATACGTGTGCTCACGTCGATTTTCAGGAGACGTTGAGCCGACTCCCAGCACTTCCTTAAGGACAATGCGGTTCCTGATTGTCGGGAGGTTGACGATCAGCGCGTCTTCAAGCACCGCTCCGGTGCCGGACCCCATCATCGCCAGATCCATCATCAAAGCCAGTGACCGCCAGTCGGTTACTCGCGTCGAAGTGCAGTTGTATGAGCCGCTGAAATTTTTAGGTTCCGCGATCCACTCCGTGCCGCCTGTCCAAAGCCAGCGTCCAGAGGGGAGCACCTTGCGCTGCTCTTGCATCTCGCGCACTAGATCCGTTTCGTCAGGATTGAACTTCCCGAGTTCTGAAAGGCCAGCAACGGTGCGGTCAGTGACCTGCTCATAAGTCTCCCGACCGTTGTCAGTCATCCGGCTATAGGTGCGATAGAACACCGGCTCAGCGGCCGGAGCTCCGCTGCTGAAAGAATCATTTGACGACATAAAAAGGAGCACGACCGCGTCGGCGCTTATTTTGACTTTTCCAGGTGAACCGGCCAACCTTAAACGGTTGAATTTAAGTTTGAGTTAATCAACTCGTTTCTGGATCAAGTTTTGTATATGTTCGATCTGCAAAAGAAGCACGGTCCTGGCACCTGCGCTTAAACCCGGTTGTTTTGTAAGCTTAAGGTAATTTTCAAGAGCAAGAGATAGTTTTTCTCGTTCTAGATCTTTATCGTTTTCCATAAATGACAAACAAAAAGTGGTCCATTTCCTTTAATGAAAAGGGTGTAGTCGAGTTGCCTCAAGACTTGTTAGATCACACCGGATGGAAACCAGACACTTTATTGAAATGGGATGTGTCAGAGGATGGTGTTATTTCTCTAAAGAAGGCAGAACCGACTCAATGTAAATCTGAGCCTGACGAAGAGTCTTGAAATAATGACGCTGTCCATTGATGAACACATAAAAAGCAGCATCCTCGCCAACAGGAAAACCTACTTCATAAATTTTATGATCATGAAAAGTATAGAAAGTCCTGCCCATCCTTAGCTTTGCTAACGGCTGTATCTCCAAAGTAGCGGCCAAAATAGGGGTTTTCAGCACATTCGTCGTATTCAAAGAATGTGAGCTGTGCGATCCGCAGTCCTGGGTAAATCCCAATTTGACCGTATCTAAGGTTGTTCTTCAGTTCAAGCGTCAGAACTCCATCCCATCCACAATCAACCAGCCCAGAAACCGCGTGCTGCAGCCCTTCTCGGGCTCTGGAGCTTACGAGGTGTAAGTGGGCTTCAACGTTAAACGGGAGCCTTATGTTCTCGATAGTCTCACCCAACATGAAGTCACCTGGCTCCATAAAGAAAGGGTTGACGACTGAAAACTGTCCCAGATCAAACTCTTTCAGCCCTGTAGGGGTGTCGAGATGGGCTCTGTAGCCAAGGTGAACATCGTAGGAGCAGGGTTGAACGCAGTTCTCGTTGTAGGGAGTCACAAGGCCTGCCGTTTCGCATAGCTCGCGGATTCGTCTGTCAATCAAAGCGTCCGTACCCTCTTGGTTTTTGGCCACGCCACTTACGGCGTGATTGTTTCTTCGAGTGGTGCCAGTTCAAAAATTCCTGGGCATCTAAAACGAGCCTATGCAGCAGGCCTACGGGCATCTGCTCGGCTAGTTCGTTCAAGCTTTTGAGAAGCTCTTGTCGATACAATGTATCGGCCCTTTTTCAATACTTTTATACCGATGATCTCGTCAGCCTTAAATTTTTCATAGAAGGCCTTTTCAAGCGAGGTCAGCTTTGGATTGGTCTCCTTTAAGGCTGCTCTGGCCCGTTGTCTGGCGGCCTGAATAACCGATTCAGGATTCGACGGATACGACGGCTTGAAACGTGGAGAGGAGGCCACGGTCTAAGGTTCCAGAGGCACTCCAAACTAGACCTAAAAAAGTTAGACATCCTCACTCTTCCTGGTTTTTGTTGAACCCAAAACGAGAATCCCTTTCATCTCGTTCTTTCATGGCTCGCATGTGGGTAGCGAGCTTGGCAATGCGATCCATTACCAGCAGTGTTTCCTC
>CEOL01028619.1_pt1 | contig 14262 bp, 10 predicted proteins | sample 530381 | NCBI WGS metagenome assembly CEOL01 (sample SAMEA2620014, study PRJEB7988) | marine metagenome | biome: marine biome (ENVO:00000447); feature: surface water layer (ENVO:00002042); material: "saline water (ENVO:00002010), including plankton (ENVO:xxxxxxxx)" | depth 5 m
TTGATCAAGCAAAAACGACCTGGAGGAATCTTGAGCTAATGGCCGCAGAGACTTTCCCCAGCATTGATCCTGACTACGGCGCAAGCAAAAAAGCGCAGCCTAATGTGCGAATGGCTCAGTTCGGGTCAGGGTATTCGCAGCGTTCAACGTTTGGCATCAATCAAGATCCGAAAGTTTGGGATTTGTCCTGGGAGAACAGGAATGCTACAGACGCAAATAGCATTGAGGACTTTTTAGAAGCTAGGGGCGGAGCTGAAGCGTTCAATTGGTCGCCACCTGACGAGACGACAAGTTACGTTTGGATTTGCAAGGCTTGGACTAAGACGATGCCATATTCAAACCTATTTAATATCACGGCAACCTTTGAGCAGGTGTTTGAGCCATGACGACAACCCCCAACAAGGTAGAAAGAGAACTTCATTCGCTTGAGCCGTCGGCAATTATTGAGCTATTCCAGCTGCATTTGACGGCTGCCGTGAATGGCGTCGATGCTGTTTATTACTTTCACGCTGGAACAAATGCAGTGTCTGGCCCGATCGTATTTAACAGCCTTTCTTACACGGCTATTCCAATTGAAGTCGATGGGTTCGAGGTGACAACAAAAGGCACCTTGCCTCGCCCCAGCATGAAGATTGCCAATGCTGACGGTTTCGTTACGGGGTTGCTGAATTCATATAATCCACTTCAGGCGGAGGTCAAGCGTATTCGGACCTGCAAAAAGTTTCTTGATGGTGAATCTGCGGCTGATCCAACAGCAATGTTCAATGGCGGTCCTGAGTCTTGGTATATCGATCGTGTCGCAACCGAGAACATGCAAGTCGTTGAATTTGAGTTGGTTGGCAAGCTCGACCTGACCAATTTGCGCTTGCCTGCAAGGCAAGTTGTTGAGCATTGCCCGTGGATTTACAAGGGCACGGAATGTGGGTACAGCGGTAAAAATAGGTTTGACTTGAACAACAATGGTCCAAATGCTGCGGTGGATCAATGCGCTAAAAATTTAACAGCATGTGAGTTGCGACACCCAGGTGAGCTGCTTCCGTTTGGAGGATTTCCAGGTGCAAGACTTCAGGTCTGATGCTGAGCAGCACGCATTGCGGTGCGTTCCAAAAGAAGCTTGTGGTGTGGTCGTTGACGGTAAATATTGGCCTTGCCGCAACATTGCAGATAATCCCTGCGCTGATTTTGCGATTGATCCGCGAGACTACGCAACGGCAGCGTTTTTTGGAACGGTTGAAGCCATAGTGCATTCACACCCTGAAGGTGGCTTAGCGAGTGAAGCTGATAAGCGTGCTTGCGCTGGGACGAAGGTTCTGTGGCACATTTGGAGCATTCCGGACAAGCAATGGTCAACTATCGCGCCCTGATCGGCAGGCAATGGGAATACGGCAAGTTTGATTGCTTCACGTTGATGCGTGATTGGTTCAAACTGCAAGGAGTTGAGTTGCCTGATTTTGAGCGACCTGATGACTTGGAAGCATGCGACAGCATTTTTCTTGAGCAAATGCCGGTGCATGGGTTTCGTCAGGTTGAGTGCAGCAGCAGAAAGCCAGGCGATGTGTTGATTATGCGTCTTGGAACTGCATCCCCAATGCATGCGGCAATCCTGCTGCCAGATCAAAAAATTCTGCACCAGCGACAAGATTCGCTGAGTGCGGTGGAGCCGTTTGGGAGATACTATGTCTCTAGAGTCGCAGCGGTCTTTCGATATGCAGCAGACCGTCAGGTTGCTGGATGATTTAGGCGAGCGTTACGGCTCAGAGCACGTCTATTTCAATTTGCGCTCTCCAGCAGAGGCGATCAAGTTGCTATGCATCAATTATCCTGCACTGCAGAAGGAGTTAGCTGAGGCTCATCAGCATGGCATCGGTTATACGTTGGTCCAAGCTGGAGCTTTCCTTGGGTATGACGATTTGCATTTGCCATTGGGCAAAAATGACTTAGTGCTTGCACCTGTGATTGCTGGCAGTGGAGGCAAGGGGCTAGGTATAGGACAGGTCCTTATAGGAGCAGCGTTGATTGCGACAGCAATTGTCTTTGCTCCTGTTGCAGGGTCTGCTGCAATGGGCTTTTTGGGCATAGCTGGCGCTGGTGGCTTAAACGCGGCGATGTCTATCTCCCTTGGTGTTATTGGAACAGGTTTGCTTTTTAGTGGAGCGGCTTCTCTTCTGTCTCCTCAACCTACAATCCCTAATCTTGACAACAGAACTGCACCAGGGGAAAACACAAACGCCACAGGGCCACAAGGTGTTTCTCGCGCCACGTCTGGGCAGCAGTCATATGCCTTTTCCGGCCCTGCAAATACCGTTGGTGTCGGAGCAACAGTGCCTCTTGTCTATGGAAAGCTTTTGATTGGCAGCCATTTGCTTTCTTCTCGCGTTGACGTTGCCAATGAAAGCGACCCAACAGGTCAGTACTTCAGCCTTACCGGGGCAAGGTCGATCACCATAAATGGTGAAAAACCTGGAAACAAGTTCAAGGCATTGAACGGCCTGAGGACAAGGACCTGGGCTGATCCTGACGTAAGGCTCGCTAATCAGTCAGGACACACCGCACTGAAGACAACGCCAAACACTGTAATAAGGTTCAATCAAACAGATAACGTCAGGTCTGACGAAGTGCAGTCCTTGGAAGCCGAGGGGAGCACTCGTCGGGAAAATCTTCAAATACTATTTGAGTTAAACAATGGCCTTTTTAATGTCATTGGTGGGCAAATGGTGCCCGCGTTTGTTACTTATGAGATTAGAATCTCTAAGGATGACTATCCTGGAGAGGACCCAATAGCGGCCACCGTTAGGGGAACAATTCAAGGTTTGTTGAAAAAAACAGACGTCTTCAAGTTTGCTCACGCAATCACATATGCAACCTTAGGGGAGGAGGATTCTGACACAACTGTTGAGTTGAATGTAAGAATAATTGACACAGATGCTGAGGATAGCGGCGGCCAATTGGTTGTCAGAGGTTACGGGTACAATCAGTTCGGCAACGACAGCGAAAACAATACCGAGGACCTTACGGAGCTGTAACCATGGGACTTAATTCTGCATCTGTAATTAGGATTCTTGATCTCTTGTGTGAGGGGCCTATTGATGGCATTGAGGGTGGCCGGAAAGGTGTTTACCTTGACGAAACTCCACTTAAGTCCTCGGACGGCGAGAACACTGTTCCAAGAGAAAATGTGGCTTATGAGTTTGCTCAGGGCTCTAGCCAGCAAAGGCGTTTAAGAACTAGTGGATACAAAACAAGTCAAGTAATAAATGTTGGCAAGCCATTTGGCAACACCTTTAGGGACGAAAACAATGTTGCAGAGTTTATAACCAGCTATACCGAAAGAGAATCCAAGAACAAAGTAAAGTCAAGAAACTATGGAGCAGGAGAGCTGGTAGTTACCGTCGACGACGTTGAGGTTGATAGCATTGACTTGATTTTTACAGTGCCAAGACTTTTCTCCACAGCTCAAGAGGGGTTGGTGAGAGGGCAGTTGTTTGATGCGCGGATATTTTTTGACGTTGCAGTTAAAAATAAAAACGCTTCTCGCTACAAAATAATTAAAAAAGCGGACGTGACCAAGATAAGCGAAGACTTTAAGGTGAACGGGGAGGGTAATCTTTTTTACATTGAAGGCATAAGTACGTCTAACTATCAATACAAAATATCCGGCATTGAGTTGGAGGGTGAAGGCCCGTGGGACGTAAGGGTTCGCAAGTATCCACAAAAAAGATTTCAAGGATTTATCTCGCACGGTCAAAAGAACAATGGTTCCCAGCTAAGCGCTGGCGAAATTGATGGGCAAATTTTTAGTGCCACTTTTGACGAGTTTGAGGAAGAGGACAAGCAAACGCCTCTTGAGTCTGGCAGGGCAAACACTCTTATATGGTCCTCCGTTGTTGAAAATTTTGACACCAAACTTGGCTACAACTATTCTGCGCTAGTCGGCATGAGCATTTCTACAGCAGAGTTTCAAAGTCTGCCAACTAGAGCGTATTTAGTAAGGGGAAGAAAGGTAAGGATTCCAAAAAACGCCGAGGAAAACGTTAGAGATGACGGAAGCCTAAGGCTTGTTGGCAACTTTAACGGCTCTTTGTCAAAGAAAGAATACTTCACGACATGCCCTGTCTGCATTTTTTATGACCTGCTTACCAATAAAAGGTATGGAGCTGGCCATTTTATTGACGAGACAAATTTAAGCTGGGTTGATCTTTACCCGTTGTGTCAGTACGCAAACGAGCTGGTCGACGGAGAGCCACGTTTTGCTTGCAATGTACAGGTCTCGTCGCAGGCTGAGGCGTTCACTGTTCTACAAGACTTTGCCAGCGTCTTTAGAGGCATGATGTATTGGCAGTCAAACACGATTCAGCTTGCAGCGGATCACGGAAATCTTGATGGCACAAATATTGACCCAGTTCATATTTTCTCAAACTCAAACGTGGTTGGCGGAATGTTCAACTACAGCGGGTCATCGCTGAAAACGCGCAGTACTAGCATCAAAGTTCGCTACAGCGATCCGGACAACCTTTACAAGCCAAACATTGTCTGCATCGAGGACGCAGATTTGATCACAAAGTATGGCTATCAAGTCAAGGAAGTCTTGGCTTTTGGCTGCACGTCTAAGACTCAGGCTGAGCGCATGGGACGTTGGATGATGAAGTCTGAAGAGCTGGATGCCAATACAGTCACTTTCGCTGTTGGCCTTGATGGGGCTTTGGTTTTCCCAGGTCAGGTTTTTGCTATTCAGGACGAGCTGCGTGCAAACCAACGATTGTCTGGTCGCATCAGCAGCGCGAGCACAACGACTGTTGTTGTGGACCAGACTTACAGTTTGTCTTCAAATGACTCCCCCAAGCTGACGTGCGTTTTAAGAGACGGAACAGTTGAAACTCGAGACATCAATCCAGACAGCTCTAGCGGTAGCACAATCGTTGTTCAAAGCGCTTTTACCTCGCAGCCGTTATTAAATGCCGTTTACTCAATCAGCAAGGACAGCGTAAAAGAAGAAAAATTTCGCTGTCTTTCTGTCTCAGACAATGGAGATGGGACTTTTGCTGTTGTGGCGGTACAATTTAATGACACTATCTACACTGCTGTGGAGCAAGGCAGGCCTCTTGAGTTCCAAGATGTAACAACTTTAGACGAAAAGCCCGGAATCCCTGAGATCTAATGCCAATCGACTTCCAAAGGATTGAAAAGGACGGTGGCGTGACCAACCGAGCGGTTGTCTCGTGGACAAGAGGGGACGGTGGATTTAGCGCATCTTTCGACATAAGATATCGAGTCGGCAAAGGTGACTTTAAGGAAGCAAGCACTACTTCAACGAGTTTTGTGATTGATAACGTTAAGCCAGGAAAAACGCTCGAGGTGAAAGTAAGAGCGGTAGGCGCTGCTGGATTTCCAGTAAAAAAGTCTCGTTATGCAAAGGCAACAGCGATTGTGCCAAACCTTGCGCAAGAGATCTCGGGTGAAGAGAACAAGACGGTTACGCAAATTGTGCCTAACGTGCGAGATTTGACAGTAACGCCTAGGGGCAAGAGGACTGCGATTCTTGAGTTTAAGCCGCCTAAAAATCAAAGACTCAATAACCTCACTGCAATTATTAGGCATTCGGAGAAAACGGGCGGCACAGCTACGTTTGCAGGAACAACCAAGCTAAAAGAAGTGTCGGTCACAGACACCAGCGTTCAAGTCCCTCGCCTACGCGGAACTTATTTGATTAAGCTTAGAGACGATGTCACAAAAAAGAAAAGCGATACTCCGGTCACCGTTGAGCTGAATATCCCAGACGCAGACCCGAAGCTTGAAGTGCTTAATGTCCGTGAAAATGTCAACATTGCAACCTAGGAGGCATAAGCATGTCAATCAGATCCACCTTCAATAACGGCAGCTTTCGTCGCGGCGTTTTTTACGACGATGTCTATCAAGGTCTAGTCCTTGATGGAGATGCCTTGTGGGACGAAGAAATCACAGGAAATGTAGACACATTCATTTTTCTCTTCAAAGATCTTTTGACGCAAGGCGGAGATGAGCTAATCACTCAGTCAGGTGACACGTTGAATGCAGGCATTGGCTCTATGGATTTCATAGGAACCCGTGCGTCTGTTGGTGAGTATGAGTTGAGTTCTTTGCTGGACCTTGGTGGAAAGTTTGGCGTAAACCTAGAGAGCGTTATCAACAATTCGCCTGTCTACCTTGGCAATTTATTTGATGACATTGTTGGTTTTATCGACACCTGGGTCAGCATTGACGGAGCGGAGGCTGAAGATACGAACGCAACTGTCTACTTCCGTGCCAGCGACGACGCACAGTCTGAGGACAAGGTTGAATTAGAGCAAGACTCTGATTTCCTGCTGCTTGAGGATGGAGGCAACTTTCGCCAAGAGCTGTCTATTGCCTTTAGTGAGTGGAGGGTCTTGAGGAACAGCACGTTTGTTGGCCGCACGTTCCAGTTCAAGGCCGAGCTTGAGACTGACAGCGCAGATCAGACCCCAGTGATTGACGAGCTAGGCGTTGAGGTCTCGCTCCCCCCTCGCACCGAAAGAAGCGATTTGATCGATTCTGGCGCTGCTGCAAAGGAAGTGACGTTCACCAATGCATTCCACAAGCCACCGACCGTTGGCGTCGCGGCTTTCAATCTCCTCAGTGGGGACTATTATGAACTTACATCCGTGACTCGCGCTGGTTTCACGGTCCACTTCAAGGATTCCAGTAATTCGTCAGTGGATCGCAAGTTCGAGTATGCAGCCACGGGCTTTGGCTCTGAACAGACCTAAAAATGGCTACGCACGATTACGTCATTGACAATCAGAGCGGAGCCAGCTTTAGGGCAGATTTGAACAATGCCTTGGCTGCCATCGTCAGCCAAAACAGCAGTTCAACTGAGCCTGCAACGAAATATGCGTACCAGTACTGGGTTGATACAAGCGTAAATCCGGCCCTCATTAAACAGCGCAATGCTGCAAATGATGGCTGGGTCACGCTCGCAGAAGTTAATGGTCAGCTGTTGGCAAAGGATGGAACTCTGGCAAAGCCTTCCATTTCTTTCGCAAGCGACACCAGCTTGGGCTTGAGGCGCAATGCTGCTGACAAGCTCAGCATCGTTACCAGCGGTGCTGATCGGCTTACGGTCGATTCAACGGGCAACGTGGGAGTGGGGACCACTGCCCCTGAGGCAGATCTACATCTTGCCAATGCTGCAAACGCTGTATTCCAAGTCACGGCTGGCAGCAGCAACACTTGCACAATTCGTTTTGGGGACACTGGCGACACAAACATTGGCAAAATTCAATATGACAACAATGCGGACAAGTTGGCTTTTGACACTAACAACAGCACAAGGCTGACGATACTTTCCGATGGTAAGTGTGGCATTGGAGAGGCCACCCCAACAGAGCTTTTGCACGTTGCTGGCAACATTAAGACCACTGCTCAACTGCAAATTGACGGCGATCTAATTAACAACAACACTTCTGGAATAGGTCAGAACGGCTATAAGTTCAACAACACTGGCATTCATTATGTTCAAAGAAACGTTGGAGCAAGCGCACAAGTATTTGAGGTTTATGGAGGCAGTGGCAAGCTGGAGGTTGAGGGAGATGGCGATCTTAAAAACACCAACAACAGCTATGGGCAGGTTTCAGACAGCAAGCTAAAAGAAAACATTGTTGATGCCAGTTCCCAATGGGAAGACATCAAAGGTGTTCGCGTTCGGAACTTTAGATTCAAGGAAAGCACTGGATTTTCAACCCATACCCAGATTGGTGTGGTTGCACAAGAGATTGAAGCGGTTTCGCCAGGTTTGGTAAAAGAGACAGATGACTTAGACGCTAACGGCAACCTGACTGGAACAACAAAGTCAGTTTCCTACTCTGTGCTGTACATGAAAGCTGTCAAGGCATTGCAAGAGGCAATGGACCGCATCGAAACGCTGGAGACTAAGGTCGCTGCCCTGGAGGCTGGCAACTGATGGCTGATCGCAAACTATCTCAACTCACTGAGCTGACGGCACCAGCATCAAACGATGAATTTTTGGTGCTGGACGTCTCGGAGTCCAATAACGCCGATAAGAACAAAAAGATTGAGTACGGAACACTGTTGACCGAGGTCCCGGTCGGCAGCGTCACCGCTCCATCTCTTGGCTTCACTGGCGATAGTGATGCGACTGGATTCTTCCGTAGTGCTGAGGATGAGATTGCAGTCAGCACGGGCGATGCGCTCAATTCAAAATTCACCACCGCAGGTTTTCAGATTGGTGATGGAACGGCGGCTGCTCAGCTGCATACGTTTAAGACCACTAGTGGTGACGATGTAGTCATTGAAAACAGCGAAGCTGGAGCCAGCGAAGGTCCAAATGTTGTTCTGTATCGCAACTCTGCATCACCTGCTGATGACGATGTTCTTGGAACGCTTGAGTTCCGAGGCGAGGATGATGCTGGCGGCGCACAATCTTACGCAGAAGTTACCGCAAGCATTGCTGATGCAAGCAACAGCAGCGAAGACGGACGCCTTGATTTTGTCGTAACGAAAGCAGGCAGTCCTGCGACTGTTGTACGACTGCAAGAGAGCAAGGTCGGCATCAATGAGCTTGTGCCTGAATCGCCGCTTCATATCACTGATGCAAGCACTGAAGCGGTTCGCATTGAATGCGCCAATGCAGATGCCGCCTCTGGAGCGGACATCAGGATGTATCGCCACAGGAATGCTGCTGCTGGTCAAGACAATGACGAGCTAAGCACTATCTTCTTCAGGGGCAACAACGACGACTCAACAGAAGCACAGCGTCCAATTGATTATGCGGCGATTCAAGCTGTCATTGTCGACGCTAGTGATGCGACGGAGGACGGCAAGATTGAGCTGCAGGTTCAAAGCGCTGGCACTTTGACGGTCATGGCAGCGATTACCGCTGCAAACGTAACGCTGAGTTCTCGCCCAATCATTCCGACTCATACGCCGGCATCAGCTAGTGCAACAGGCACTGCTGGCGAGATTGCATGGGACGCAAACTACTTATACGTCTGCACAGCGACTAACACCTGGAAACGGGCTGCATTGAGCACTTGGTAGTAAAACGCTAGAGTTACAGCAGCAAAAGTTGCAGTAGGGCTAGCGTGGCGCAAGTCAAGATCACCGAACTGACGGCTCAAACTGATCCGTCCAGCTCTGACGTTCTGCCGCTCGTAAGTCTTAGCGATAACGAGACCAAAAAGGTAACAGTTGCTGATCTGCTTGAGAATGCAGGTGACGGGACTGTGTCCGCACCAGCTTTTTCATTTGATAGCGACAAAAACACAGGCATCTATCGCCCTAGCGCGGATCAATTTGCTGTTTCTGTTGGTGGATCGCAGGCACTGCTAATCCAAAGCTCTGGAGTTACAGTCCCAGGCAACCTGACGATTCTGGGCACGACTACAACCATTGAGACCACTAATTTGGTGGTTGAAGACAAAAATATTCAGCTAGCCACTGTTTCTACGCCCAGCAATACAACTGCAGATGGCGGCGGCATCACGCTGAAAGGTGCAACCGATAAAACCATTACCTGGGTTAACAGCACTGGTTGTTGGACGTTCAATCAACCGATGAACTTCAATAATCATGTTCGCATTGACAGCTCAGGGAACGTTGGCGTGGGTACTACGTCGCCTAACAGCCCTGGGACCTATGCAAAAACCCTTGAAGTTTCTGATGCAAATTCAGCATCGATTGTTGTTAGTCGAACAGATTCGACGGCTCACTCGTTAGAACTGGGTGCTTTTAGTGGAGCTTCTCTAATTGAAAGCACCGGGGCCACCTCGCTTCGTCTCAAAACAAACAGTAGTGAGCGACTTCGTATAACAAGCGCAGGAAATGTGGGCATTGGCGAGTCAAATCCATCATCACTTCTGCATTTAAGTTCTGCATCTAGCCCGGCGCTCAGGTTGCAAGATACGACTAATGACTGCACGTTGTTGATGTATTCTCAAAACACTAATAGTCATATTGGAACGAGCAGCAATCACGAATTGTTCTTTGACACGAACGGCAGTCAAAGAATGATGATTACAACCGGCGGAAACGTTGGCATAGGCAACACAGCGCCCGGTGCAAAACTACAAATTGAGGGCACATCCGACCAACTAAAACTTACTTATACCAGCGTTGCGTCGTACATTCATGAAGTGCATAGCAATGGCGATTATTCAATTGCAAAAGATAGTGATGAGCGGCTGCGTATAACAAGCGCGGGTCTCTTAGGTGTAGGAACATCAAGCCCACAGGCTGAATTACATCTTAATGATGCAGCAGGCTTGTCTCGTATTCGTCTGAGCGGTGGGGCAAGTTCGGCAGATAACTTTGAATTTGGTCAAGGCACGACTGGCGTCACTAACGGTGGATTTGAAATTAGAGATGTTGATGCAAGCGCCACACGTTTTGTAATCGACAGCTCTGGCAATGTTGGTATTGGCGATTCCAGTCCAGGCGAGAGATTGTCAGTTGCTGGAAAAATTGCTTTTATTGGTACGGAGTCTGCTTTTGGGCTCTCTTCTCAGCCAACAATTTATCGTTCTGGTAGCAGCTCTGGTTCATATCCATTTGACAACTTTGGGCATCTAATTCTTCAGCCACGCGCCGACGGTGCTCCACGGGATATTATTTTTGCAACAGGCACTGGTGGCTCAAACAAAACTGTAATCAACAGCGCTGGAAATGTCGGGATTGGCATCTCAAATCCTCTTACTAAACTGCATCTTCCAAACAACAGCACCATTCGTTTTGGAGATTCTGGCGCAGTACCAAAGGCAGACATCGCATATAGCAGCACGGGTTTTGAGTTCTTAGACATTAAATGTCAAGGAACAACAAATGGTTATGGAAACATCCGTTTTTACACAAATGCAACTCCAACCGAGCAGATGCGAATTGACAGCTCGGGCAATGTCGGGATCGGAACCTCTGCGCCTGAAGAGATTTTGCATATTGCAGCAGCAAGTGAAGCTGTAAATACTCGCGATGGTGTAATGTTGCAATCCACATCAGCTTTAGCAGCTGACACAGGATTGCCACTTGTCTTTACCTCTCATATTGGAAATGTTAGTAACTACGGCGTAGCTTCTATTGCAGGTCGAAAAGAAAACGCAACCAGTGGAAATGCCGCTGGTTACTTGCAATTTGCGACGGGAACTGCAGCTGGTGCGGTCACGGAACGGATGCGTATCGACAGCTCAGGAAAAGTTGGTATCGGCGATACAGATCCTGACGCCTTGCTTGTTATTAAAGGCAACAGCGATGCTGCTACAACTCCAAGTATTCGACTTAAGGATGGTACGGATACACGCGAAGCTTGGATTACAAATACTTCAGGTGATTTAAGCCTGAATGTCGGTGGCGATGACAACGTTGCTCACGGCACTTTCAAGATATTCGAGAGCGGCATTCTTGATTTTGCACAGGCTGCCGGCAGCCGATTGCGCGTCACTGACACAGGTGCTGTCGGGATTGGTCAAACAAGCCCGAGCGGTAGGTTGGAAGTTAATGGCGGATATTTGACTGTACGAAACGGAGCATCTTCATTCCCTGATGGTGTCAGCGCCCCAATTATTTATGGCTCGACTGGTGGAGGATCTGGCACCTTTAATGAAACTGGCAACTTAGTTCTTCAATCACGTTCTGATGCAGGTAGTTACAACATCTGCATGGTTACTGGTGACACGCCAACGGAGCAGATGCGTATCAACAGCTCTGGCTTTGTGGGGATTGGAACAACGTCGCCTCAAAGAAAATTTGTTGTCTCAGACGCTGGCGCGGAAGGGTTTGAGTTTTACCCAGGTAGCAGCGATACGGGCAACACTCTGAATCACTACGATCGTGGATCATCTGCATTTATAGATATCACTACTAACGCTGACCAGCATATTTTTGGTCGTGCGGATGGTGAAAAGATGCGTATCGACAGCTCGGGCAATGTTGCTATTGGAAAGACAAGTGCCAGTGCAAAACTAGACGTTAATGGAAACGTTCAGTTTGGCGATGGCGGTGGCTTTGATATGAACATCAATGGCACTCGTCACCAATTCAGTATTAACGGCACCGAGCGGATGCGTATCGACAGCTCGGGTAACGTCGGCATTGGAACGACAAATCCCACTGCCAAATTACACACGATTGGTAACGTCTCGCATGAAGGGGATGTTGTAATTAGGCCTGAAAATACAGGCGGTGAAGGTGGTCAAATAACACTTTATAACCCGGACAAAACATCAACTGGCGCAACTATTGATATTTCTGCTGCAAATGTGTTTCGCATTTTCCAGCTAAATAACAACTCAGTTATGGAGTTGGGTCAGTTAGGTGGCACGGGCGGTTATATCAAATTTGTAACGGAAGGCTCTGAAAGAATGCGTATCAAGCCTGGGGGTAATGTTGGTATCGGCACTTCAGGGCCTCTATCGGTATTTCACACAAATGGCACTCGCGATTACACAGGAACAACACCAGGTGCAAGTAGCTATGACGTAAACTTCCAAAGCGGTACTGCTTTTGTCGCTATCGGCCAAAGCAATGGCTGCCCAGCGATTCAAGGTCATGGCACTGGTACGTCATACAACCTGGCTTTAGCCCCAAACAACGGCAGAGTCGGTGTTGGCACAACCAGCCCCGATGGCACGCTTCACGTCCACACGAATTCAGCCGGTTCAGTAACTGCTAGTGCTGCCGCCAACGATTTAGTTGTTGAAAACAATGGCGATTGTGGCATCAGCATTCTTACGGCAACTGGTAATAACAATTCAGCAATCTTCTTTGGTACTCCTAACGATTCTGTGGGAGCAGCTATCCGCTGGAACGATGATGCTAATCAGATGATGATCGGCCCTGATAAATCCGGGGCAAAACTGCGCTTTAACACTGGCGATGGTGCAGAAGCGATGACTATCGACAGCTCGGGCAGAGTTGGCATTGGAGCAAGTAACAATAGTTCCTACGATTCAGCCGCTCAAAATTTACTTGTAGCTGATGAGTCAGGAAATACCGGCATCACTATCAGAAGTGGTGGTGGTACTCCCTTTGGAGCCATCCATTTTGCTGATGGAACCAGCAGTAACGCTGAAAAAAGAGCCGGACGAATTATGTACGGCCACAGCGGCGACTTTATGGCACTTCATACTGCTAACGCAGAAGCCGTGCGTATTGACAGCTCAGGGCGGCTGTTGGTTGGTACGTCTAGTGCGCGTACTAATTTCTTTAATACAACTACAGTTACGGCAGGTATTCAGGCAGAAGACACAGGAGAAGGCAGCATAATTGCTGCAATCCGTAATGTAAATGACGCAAACACTGTTCCAGTTTTTCTGCTTGCCAAATCCCGTGGGACTGCAGTTGGAAGCAATACGATTGTTCAGGATGGTGATCATCTCGGATACTTATCATTCCAAGGATCTGACGGAGGACAATTTGTTGAAGCCGCACAAATCAGAGGACAAGTAGACGGCACACCTGGCGCAAACGATATGCCGGGACGCCTAGTGTTCTCCACCTGCGCGGATGGGGCGTCCTCTCCAACGGAAAGGATGAGGATTGACTCGGAAGGAAAAATATTTATTGGTTCGTCAGTGGGTGTTCCTCACACTGCGGGCAGCGGTGTCGACCGAATCAGGCTTAAGCCAAACGAAATAAGCGGTGCTGCTTCTGACGCGGCAGTGTTGAAACTCAACAGAACGACTAACGATGGCGATATAGTCAAATTCTTTCAAGATGGAACACAAGAGGGTGCAATTGGTGTAAATAACACCACTGTTTCTCTTACAGGTGGTCATCTTGCACGTTGGTCACAACTCGCAGGCGGTGCAGAGCGCACAGAGATTCTTCGTGGAACTGTCCTTAGCAACCTTGATGAAATGTGCGAATGGGGAGAAGAGGACAACGAACAACTTAACCGCATGAAAGTAAGTGATGTCGAAGGAGACCGTAATGTCTCTGGCGTATTTCAAGCCTGGGACGACGATGATCAGGTCTATACCAATGACTTCTACTGTGCAATGACAGGTGATTTTGTCATCCGTATTGCACAGGGAACAACAGTTGCTCGCGGTGATCTTCTGATGTCTGCTGGTGATGGAACGGCAAAAGCTCAGGACGATGACATTGTGCGTTCTAAGACGATTGCTAAGGTGACAAGTACCACGGTTTCAGAGACTTACTCTGATGGCAGCTACTGTGTGCCCTGTGTGCTGATGGCTTGCTAATCAGCGTTTAAACTTTCTCCATCACGACACTTCCAATGTCTACCCCAACCACCAC
>CEOL01007759.1_pt1 | contig 14138 bp, 7 predicted proteins | sample 530381 | NCBI WGS metagenome assembly CEOL01 (sample SAMEA2620014, study PRJEB7988) | marine metagenome | biome: marine biome (ENVO:00000447); feature: surface water layer (ENVO:00002042); material: "saline water (ENVO:00002010), including plankton (ENVO:xxxxxxxx)" | depth 5 m
TGACTACCTCTGAAAAACCGCAAAAATTGGAATTCAATAATGTGATTTCCATGGGGGTATCATATTCTTGGGAAAATATTGCAGGCAACGGGGGAGCAAAATCCTGCGAAGGCTTGAACCGAGGAAAAGAATTAGTCAAAAGAACAAAAAACGTTTCTTTAGACGTATTGAATTTAGACCTCGCAAATGCTGGCGATTCAGTGATTGATTTCATGGCTAATAACCAATCAAAATATGTAGCTGGAAATTTAGTTGACATACATGCTAATGGAATATATGCAGGCAATGGTAAATTAACTAATTATGCTATTAAAGAAGGAGGTCAAAGTAATGCTGTAGTTACTAATTTAAATTATCAAATGGACAATGGAGGTCCTGACGATGAGGAAAATTTAGACAAGCAAGAAAATCCCGTTCAGAGATCTGAAGTCATAACGGTATCAAGAGACATTAATGCCAACTCATATACAATAGACCATACATATTCAATAAATTTTGGCAATGAATTTAACTTAGTAACCGATCATCCTGCATATGCTGACGATCCAAATTACGCGAGCGTTGATGCAAGATTAACATTGGGTGCAAATGAGGCAAACGAAGCGTTTATGAGCCCAATTAATTATACAGATTATATTGATTTAAGTGGATTCGCAACCGAAGATGGCTGGGATTTTGAAATGTTAGAATTGAATTGCATGGGCGCTTTTTCTACATCTTCTGAGACTAGAGATTATGTGAATGGAAATTATTCACAAACGCTCACAAGAATAATAAGATATACTGGCGAAAATATAGATCAAAATGATACTGAGCCATATGAAATTGAATACAGCATGTCATTTCAATCAAAAGAAGTTAAGAAAGACGAAAGTTGTGCGGTTGCTACTATTGAGGGTTCAATTAGAAGTACTGCAGGGGAAGTATTAAGTAACTGTGGAGGTAATGCTTCAGATGCGGCTCAATCTGGGTACGATTCTTTTGTTGTTGGAAATCAATGGGGTGATTCTCGCGCCAAGTCAGCATTAAAAAACTGGTTTACAACTATCGCTCCAGCCGCTGGAATTACAGATTCATTAAATGATGTAGCAGTTAATTTAAAAACTCAAGCCTGTGTTCCTAATGTTCAAAAAGGAGAAGCTAAAAATAATGGAGTAATAAATTTTAGTTTTGAAATGAACACTTGCCCTGGCGAAAAGAAAACCGAACCTGATGGGCAAGGAAATTCATATCCATACAGTGAAAGCATTACTGAAAGTTACAGTTATTCAAAGCAAAAGGATTGTGATGGAAAACTAGTTGACGTTACCAACTCTACAATCAGTAAATCAGTATCCGCAAATTCTTCGTGCGCCACGAATATAGATGAAAATGGAGATTATCCATTAAATGAAACGATTAGTTCTGTGGAGGCTCCAGATGAACCAGAATACCATGGGGACCGTCCAGATGATAATAAAATTCAGTCATCCTCAACTTCTAATAGTCCGTATCAAGGAAATAGCAGTTGGAGTATAACTTATAGCGACGCAATTAAAACAGACGATTGTAAGGATAGACAAAACACAGCAACTGGAAGCTGTTATTCTTTTAATACTTCAAGCAATAATTCTAAAGCTACTCCAAGAGTAGTAAGTACCGAGACTCAAAACGGAACATACGAAGAGACTCAAGGTACAAATGCAGCAAAAAAATCTACATCTGTTAATTTAGTTGTTAAAACTGACAACTGTAGTTTTGACATAGATCAATTAAAAAGTGAAATGTTTGATATATTAGATGATAACGCACCAAATTGCGTAACTACCAGTAAAAACTGGTCGATATCTTTTAGTCAAGGAAGTCCTCCATCGATGCAAGGAAGCATAGGAGGAATAGAACAGTAAAGTCATGGGCTTGATTTCAATAAATGGAAGCAATCCTTTTGATGGACAAAAAGATCCATATCTTTCCCTGGACTCAAACATTGACTATAATCAAAATCCAAATGGGGACATTAAGAATACATATACTTTAGAAGGTGTATTAACTGGATGTAATAAAAACACATTAAATACATTAAGAGATGATTTAGTAAGATCATTTGATTGGAAAGAAGATTCCACAATACCTGAGAATATAATAATTAATGGAATAATATCTGCAAATCAATCCCAACGAATTATTCCTACGTCTTTAGATTTCGAATCAAGTAATTATATTGGCTCTCTTGCATATACAATCAAATTGGAAGTGTTTACTGGTTTTAGTGAAGAGGCTATAGAAGAAGAATCTTTAATAAATAAAACTCATACAGTAACAACTACCGTAAATGAGAAAGGGTGTGTAAATGTTTCTACAAATATATCCTGCTCACCAAACGAAAATTTGACTGGATGTGGAGCCATAGATCAAGCAAACGCATGGATAAAGAAACAGCTTGGTGTAGTGCAGGTCGGGCAGGTCTCTGCTCAAGCAAGCTATCCTTTGCAAAACGAAAGCTTGACAATTAATCCTGTAACATCTGAAGTTAGTTATTCCAGCACACATGGTCATAATTGCGATCAAGCACCAGAAAGAGACAAGCAAGATGTGCCAGGAATATCTGGCCTACAAATCGCGCAATGCGTAGAGACAAATACCGAACAACCAGAATGCGGAACTGCAATTTCAACATCTAAATATCAAGGAGAAGTTTACAAAAAAGGGGCTGACTCCGATGAACTTCTTGGGTACTTAAGTAATCAAATTCTATCAAACCATACAAACATTAAAAATTTAAGTACGCAATATTCTTCGTCAAGTGATAATATTACTTTTTCTTTTGACGTTAAGGAACAGAATGGCGAGCCAGTTTATGAGCCAACAGATGAAATAATAAATGATTACACAGTATCAACAAGTACTAATCATGATGATGGAAGTTCGTCAATATCCATTAATGGATCATATAAATTAATGAACCCAAAAGAAAAAACAAAAGACGAGGTTCTAGAAAAAGATGACGATGAAGTTCAGAGTGAAGCAGAATCTAATGCTGGCGCAGGAGGATTTGATTTAAAAAGCAAAAGTATAACAAGGAATCCTCAGGCTGGGACTTTAAGCTATAGTTATGGTTGGGAAAGCCCTACTAATCCAGATGACGACAATGGATTACAGGGTAAATCTGGAGTATATAGTTATTCCGTTTCAGTTAGTGAGCCTTTGAGGCAGTACGCAATTGTCCCAGTTCTTGGAACAGGCTGTCCTGATTATATTATTGATTTAGGCTATTGCTCTAAAGGTAGCATCAGTGTTAACACTACAGTTCAATCAGGAGCTAACGCTAATGGTCAATCGATTATAAACGACATGATTAATTCATATGGTGGACAAAACATGGTTGTTACAGAAGATTCCACGAATACATCTAGCGACGGAACAGTCTCCATGAGTTATTCCGCAACATTTAATTCAGATAACTGTTCATAAAATGTCAAATCAATTTTTAAATAAAACAATTAATGATCTTAATTTAAGTGGCAATCTTAAGATATTTTATGATTTTAATGATTACAGTGGATCTTATATCAATACGGTTGGATATGCTGACCCCGAATACTCTGGTCAAATAATAAATTATGATTCTAATTTTACTGGACAAGCTAGTGGCTCAGGCTGTTTCAATAATCAATACATCGCTATCGAAAATACAACAGGAATAACTTCAGAAGCTGCAACGATTATTTTTTCACAAAGGAAAACGGGAGTATCTGACGGAGTAATTTATGGAGATCTTGATGAGCACGGGCCATCTGGGTGGGAAGTAGGAATAAATGCGGCCAACAAATTATATTTTAAAAATTATATAAATGGCTCTCCTAATTATGTAATGCTTGAATCTTATTTGTCAGATCAAAATCTTTGTGCGTTAAGCTTATCAAAAAATGGAAAAGGTAAACTGTTTAGATTAAATTACGAAAAAAAAGTAGGAAACAGCCAAACCAGACAATTTATCACTAATGATAATCCAGAAAACAATATAGAATATTATGATTGTGATAGAGTAGAATTTAATCATTTGCCGCACACCATATCAAATGGCACAAATTGGAAAATTGGATCAGGTGAATTTTTGTACAATGGCTATATGGATCATTTTTTATATTTCGATAGAAACTTAAATGATTATCAGATAAGAAAATTATTTTTAAGCCTGTATGGAGATTATACTGTCAACCCTCCAGTTTCGGGTTATGTGTCTGGGTATATTACTGGACATGATATATCAGCTAGTGGTGTTAGCGGAGAAGTTGGTAAGCCGTTTATTGTGACTGGAACAGGATATCAGTCTGGTTATTATACTTATACATCAGGAGTAGCAAAAACAGGAAGCGTTGGGGTATCAGGTTTTGTTTACGTTCCTAATACTGGAGTCGATCAACTAAGCGGAACAAAACAGATACAACAAACAATATATAAAAAAGTTCATAATTTATCAAATGTATTTAGCATAGATGGAAGTGTTACGCCAACTGGATTATCTAATTATTATTCTTCTGGTACTTACTGGGAATTTAGTGGTAATAGTGGAACTTTTAATGGTAGTAGTGCTGTTGGCCCAAGCAATACAATCTTCGGCATAACTGGTTTTGATACTGTCACGCTAACTGGTTATCAAAGCGGATACGGAAGTACATTAGTAACTACAGGAAGTAACACAGGTTTACTTTATAATGTATTTTCAAAAAGCGGAATATCTGGCTCTGGAAGGTATTATCGCATAAGTGGCGAAACGATACAATTCAATCGAGATCCAAACCCTGAATATTATTCTAATGCTATCAGCGTTATCGATGAATCAAATGAACAATATTTTTATGAAATTGTTTATGATGCATTAGAGGATCAAGATTTAAATGAAATAACCAAACAATACAATTCACCGAAATACAATCGCTTAATACCTATTATCAAAAAGTCATCCAATAATCATTCTTTATATTACGCAATTAACGGAGTGAGTCAATTTACTGGAGAACTGACCTTTGGAAAGAATCAATTCAATTTTCAAACATATAATGTAGCTACTGGATTTCACGTTGTAAATGATCAAGTATATACTAATGAAATAATTGAAGCTGATGATGTATCAATTTATGATTTAGTAAATAGTGGTAATAAAAATGCATTTGAGGTTACTGGATTAAATCAGTATCTATCAAGACCATTTACAAGTTTTGATTTTAATAATGCAGATGTATTTTTAAATGGTGTTAAATTATATTCAGGCATTGATTATATTGATAGCGGCGGGTTTTACCCAATCAATAATTCAACAGGTACTTTGGGTTTATATTTTACATATCCAAAATACAGCGGGGCATATTCTTTTACGGGTTATGGGTACACAGGAATAACAATTGAGCATGATGCAATAAATCCAGACTCATATTGCGCGTTTTACAATGGAATCAGACAACCAAAAGATAATATCATTGCACATGCCAAAAACTCTGATTTAATTCAAGGAACCACCACACAAGAATCAAATCAATTTTTATATTATATGGTAAACGGAAAAACAAGGGAAATATTATGAGCTGTAATATTATATCAGCATCACATGCATCAATAAATGGATCAAGTGATGCCTATGGAGGTTATATAGTTAGTGCTAGTTATATGCCAAGCACTATAAATGGATACAACAAGGCTAGCGTTGTTCTTGCAGGAGCAAATAGTACACCAGCAGGAAATGATGAAGCTAGTATAGGCATAGCAGGTTTGGAATTAAATATGAGAGTGGGCAGCATCACAGAATCCACAAGAGCTGGTTCAGTATCAACAACTACAATTCATTATTACGATAATTCACAAATTTTAGATAATACCCATGTGCTTTTAAAAGAAGAGGTAGCCGAAGGTCTTGGAGCTATAGGGGATAAAATTGGGCCAAGGCCAGATATACAAGCATTAAATAGCCTTGGATTAATTGTCCCAGCTTCAGATACGGTATTCGTTAAATTGCGAGAATTTTATGCAGGAATTGAAGCTGCAGGATTCAATGTCGATGACATTATTACTAGCGCTCCTGGAAAAACGATTTATGATACCGAGCAATTCATGGATGCATTTGGAGAAATATTAGGTGATTCATTCAGTATTCCTGATGGGGCAAAAATGGATTTTCAAGGTCCATTGCGACAAGTTATAGGTCAAATGTGCAACACTTTTGGAATGGTAGCTTATTGGGATCCAGAAACTGACACTGTAGTAACTTCTGCTATTGGAGCGACAAATAGCACAGCAAGCTCAAACAATAACTGTACAATAATTGGATCTTCTACTACTTCTGATTATACCGCTTCTCGTGCGCAAGGCGCTCACGGAACATTTTCAACGAGTAATGATGGAGAATCACAGAGTAGTTCTGGTGGTAATATGTCAAGGTATTTTTTAGCAACTCTATTGGAGCCAACATTAAAAATGAGAGTAAATGCTTGCGGTGGAGAAAAAATCGAATTGAATTTTTTTGATAAAGATGGAAATGTCGATGAAGATATAGCTAAAGCAATGAGCGCCGCGCAAGATTCAAAGGTTTATTCTATGTATGCATTACAATCAGCTCTTTCGGATGGAGCAAACGGCGGAGAACTTCCTGAGATATCAGAACAATTATACGGCCAAGGCAATGCACAAAATCAAACGAAATTTAATTTAAATGATATGATTCCCGTGCAGTATCCACAAGCCAATGCTTTTTTGCGCGATTATTATAAATGCCAGCTGGAAGATGTTCATTTATTGGATGCTCCAGGAAAAGACTACGATGGTATTGGGAAATTGTTTGCCAATCAATCAGATGCCTGGAATAGCGATATAGGAAGCTCTCCTCGATCAAAAGTAGGTAGATTTAATGATGGAAAATTTACTGGAGGGCATTTTTTATTCTCTAAGAAGTCTACTAAGTCATCAATTTTTGGAGAAGGATTGTCATTAACGGGCGAGGGAGATATCCTAAGAAAATTTCTAAACATCATCCCAAATTTCATCAATCAATTATGGGTATTAAAATCAGCGAATGCAGCAAGGAGCGCGCAAACATCCGCTAGAAATTATGGATACTATATAACTTCAAATGCTACCGTAGGTGGCCAAAATCCAAGGTTTGGAGATGGCTTTGATGAAATTCCGCTTAATCCATGGGCTCCATTGTCGGATTGCGGAAACCAATTTATTCAAGATCTTGCTATGGTATTATTTGCAATGTCTGGAACCCAAGGAACATGCGGGCCGCACCCGTTGTCTGAATTTACTGTTATTGATTTTGTTTATGCCTTAGAAAAGGATAAATTGGAAGCTTTGTTTTCAGGGAACACAACTGAAGCCCAAGAAGACAGCTCACAGCAAGCTGCTGATCTATTTGATCAAGGTCACACCATGTACTTAGGAACAAAGAAGGGTGTTGGAGTAAGCCCTCCTGACTTGGGCCCAACGACAGTAACGTGTTTTGACCAAGCTGAAATTTCAGAAATAAGTATTCCTTCTGATGTTGTTGTTGCAACTGAGAAGATAGGATCGATAGGCTTTAAAGGAGGATCAGGCGCACAAAAAACTGCCATGGAGGATTTTGGAGAATTATATGATATGGGAGTTCTGTCAAGTCTTCATCCAATTCATACGCAAATAGAACCTATTGAGCTTGTTACTTCTCCACCAAGATCCAAGATATACCTTTGGTTTAATGTTGAAGGAAATTCCTCTTCGTTAACTTCTGGTCCTGGGCAAGCATTTATTGGCGGAGGAAGCCTACCTCCAGAAGGAGCATGGAAATCAACTATGACTACAGTATCAGTAAATTCAGCTGATATTGCAGCAGCCAATGGAATCAATCAAAATTATTTGGCAGATACATACGATGAAGGATTTACATATTCAAGACAAAACCTTGGTATAATGGCAGACGCATTAGCTGATAAAATAAATGAAGCAACTTGGGTAGATGACGCTGTTGGAGAAAGCACGTCCACAACATATTTGTTGATAGATGATGAAATGCCTGATATACCTAGTGTTGGAGAAGGCTTGGACTCATTAAACATAACGACGGCAGGCGGTAAAACTGAATTGACTGTAACAGTCGGAAATGCTAATTATATTAGAGCACGTACCACGCTAAGAGACCTAAAGGCTGAAAACTCTCATCTTCAACATTCTCATTCATTGATGCTACCAAATGTATTAAACAGCGCACCAAATACAAAAATACAGAGCATTGCAAACGGAAATTTATAATGATCACTTTCCCTCAACAAGACAATAATTTTAATTATGTATTTGGATTTACTCCAAAAACTGGTGAACATAGTTGGTCATTAACATTCGGAAATCAATCTGGTCATGTTTCTAAATTTGATAATTTATTATTATCAGGTAGTGTTTCTGGAGATTTTAATCAATCATATTCATTGGCACAAAACAATGATTATTTAGCTATAGGCGATCCTGCTCAGGGTATAGTTAATACATATGAAAACTTTTATTATACAATCAATAGAGATGATAATAGATACGTTAAAAGAGATAAACTATTTGGGGTAGGGCCTGAAAGCATTAGTGGCTTCGGTGAATCTTTATCTTTAATTGAAGATCATTTATTTGTTGGCGCGCCCAATTCAAATGATAATTCAGGATCTGCTTTTGTATACAAACAGTTTTTAGGGAATAACAATGGATCGACTGGCTCATCAGAATGGGGTCAATCGGAATTTATAAATGGTTTTGAACCGAGCGGTTATTTTGGGTGCAGAATTGCAACCGTAAAGAATGTAAGTCAATACATTACGGCGATTAGTGCGACTGGAGAAAATAATGGAGAGGGTAGCGTTTACATACATAAAGATAATTTATTGAACTATTTATACAAATTAGCACCATCAGATAGTAATGTTTCTTTATTTGGTAGATCAGTATATTTTGCAAGAGCTCAGGAAGTTAGATACTTAGCGATAGCATACGAACAGGGAGGTACTGGAAAAATAAAAATGTACAAAGAAAGTTCTGATGGAGCTCTAGATTTCAGTGAGTACAGAACACTGACGTCAAGCAATCCAAGCAGTGGAGATTTATTCGGGTATTCAATAGAAGGAGACGATGATTATTTTGTAGTAGGTTGCCCAAATGAAAATAATTCAGGAGCCGCATATTATTATAAATATAATTACGATTCTGGATTTTTTGAAAACAAACAAAGAATTGTAGCTGATGACCTTGGTTATAAGGATAACTTCGGAAAAAATGTATCCTTTAATGATAAAGATGGCGTAATTACATCCGACAACTCTTCTGGCAAAGCGTATATTTACTACAATAATGACGATGACTCATGGGAACAAGTAGCAACTATTACAGGCAGCAATTCTAATAGTGGAAGTTTCGGCGGCAATATATATGGATCATTTAATACATCAATTTACAATCATTTATTGATGATAGGATCATCCAATGAAACAGGTACTTACATTTATAAAACTGGGGAAGAGAATTTTACAATATCAGAATCTTTTTCTCTCAGCGGAGTAAATAATAAATTATATGATAATGATGGAAACTTTTTATATGGATATAACGCTAATAAATTTTATGAAATAAAAGGAAATGTTTTTCCTCACTATTCCACACTATATATTAGAGATCATTTATATAATTCAAATATGTCGCGGCAAACAGGGTACATTAACGCCTGGGACTTTAGTGGAGGAGAGAACCTGAAAGAATATTACTTAAAGATATACGATATCAAGAATTAACTTTTTTCAATATCAACGTCGCTAATTTCCTTCCATTTTTCTTCGTCAGAACTAAGATAGACCTTGAATTTCTTGGGTAATCCAGAATGCAAACCAAAGCGTGGAAATGCTGTAATCGATTTTAGCGGCATATCTTCATTCAAATCAATGATAAAGCGATGAGGGAAGTTAGAAGTATCTGAGGGATTACTTTTCCAGTAACTTTCTTTGGTGAGTAAATTTTCTGATTTATAATTTGGATCTTCTGAACTGCAAAATTTAATGGTTGCTTGCTTTGGTTTTGGGTTGATATCTATATGACTTAAGCAGGAATTACCATCATAAGAATCATTAATTTCATATTTGATATAGCGAACTGGACTTGATGAGTTGAAGTTGATTTCTGATTTTTCCCAAAGTTTAACTTCTTCAGATGCAGGTTTTGGTGGATCTTTAACTTCAGTAAAATCTCCTTGCTCCACTTCTTTTATTAATCCATCGATATCAATATTAGGATTTGTTTTATTGAAATGATCAATTATATCATCATATGGCAACCCAAGCTCTTTGTGTCCATTGATATAATTTTTAATTCTATGTTCCAAAATGAGAGGGTATTTAACACCAGCGGGACGATCAAATCTGTGAAGCCAGCGTAAAAATGGCAGACACCAAGTTTTACGACCAGCCTTTTCATATTTCTTGTGAATATATCCTTCTTCGCCGCCGAACCCTATAAAGTTTTCATTGAATCCCAGCCACTGATCAGTTTTACATGCAAAGATTCCAAGTCCGTGCATGGGGATTTCGAAGGGTGGATTATCTTGTTCGTTCCCTCTTTTATCGTACCCCCAAGTTCCATACATATGATCTCTCCAAACTGGATCCATATGGGTGCAGGGATCGTGCCCGTTTATTACATCATAGAACATCGGGCCATGAAAAAGGTCTTTTGTGTCAGAATTATCTTCAAAATATTTTATCAACTTTTTGATTGTGTCAGGCTCAAAAAGAACATGACAGTCTATACTCATGCAAAACTTACCTTCTGCATTTTTAAAGATTTCGTTTCTGACAGTTGTGCTTTTCTTTTCTGTGTATGGAACATATCTTATGTGACGCGTCTTTTCACAAAATGATTTTGTTGCCTTGCCCTGTGCGCTTTCGGGGTTGTTATCGATAATTAATAAATCAAGATCATCCCATATTTCTTGGTTGTTTAATCTGATAGATTGATATGAAAAATATACGCCGTCAAAATCATCATAAACAGCAGAACCAATTGTTAGCTTTTTCATCAAAGGATGATATCAAAAAAATGGGAAAATGTCAATCAAAAGAGTAATTAAATAATTCTATATCTTCGCTGTATATTTCGCCAACTTGATTAATTAAGGAATCATTGTATAAATCTTTGTAGAAAGTATTCTTGCGCAGCTTCTTACCTTTTCTTTGGTTTTTATGGGGGACATTACAGTTTTTAATGTTTAACTTATCACAAATACTTTTAAAGTCCTCTTCTAGATTTTCTAATTTGCCTATAAAGTCAATAGATAAATCGCCGTTTTTATTTTTTAAACATAAAGCGGAGGGCCAGAAATGTATTCTACCAACTGGAAACTCTGGTATTTTATGGTTAGAGCCGTAAGAAGTAAATTTTTTATTTTGAAATAGGGATTTGTTTTTATACAAAATATTAATATAAGTTTTAAAATCAGGAACTTCATCATGTATTTCAGGGCAATCCTCAAAAGCTGAGACCGCGCGCACCCATGGGTTCCTCACAAAAGACCATGTGAAATAATCGGAGATATTTAAAATTTTACTTTCGTAGTCAGAATATGAATCATGACCACTACCTTGATTCCAATCAAAAGAGGATAAGCTTGATCCGCCGCATTTTGCGACATGAATAAATATTGATTTTAACTCATGGTTTACGCAACTCATCAACTTTCAATATCATTTTTTTTAAATAAAAAATCAGTTTGGACTTGCTTTACAAGGGTAAAGCCTTTGCTGGTAATGTAATCAATAATTTTAGTTTGGCTGACATTCATTTCAATAGCCAAAAATCTTATATCCCTGTTTTCGAAATCAATTCCTTGTATTGCGGTTTCGTATGAATCTTCTACATCAATTATCATGTAATCAATTATTTTGGGAGCATGATTTTCGATTAAGATTTGCTCTACGGATTTGGTGTTAACGCTAATTAAATCTTTTCGAGAAACATCTACATCGGGATCCTCTATCAATTGAGAGTGTCCAACATGCCCTTTAGATTTTTCTAGGAAATAAGATTTAGCGTCAGGTAGGCCTATACATTGATTTACTAAAATAGATTCTCTTCCGCTATCCTTTAACAAAGAGAAAAGCCCTCTGTGGCATTCCACTAAAATTCCTTTCCATTTATATTTTGATTCTAATGTGTATGTTTGCGACATATGAATTCCATCGTGAGCTCCACATTCAAAAAAGAACCCTTCTCTGTCAGGCTTGTGGTTGTCTATGTAGTATCTTTCAATAGCGCTAAGGGAATATTGTTTTCTTATGAAATCTGAATATTTAAAATCTGGGATTATATACTTGTCAATTAATTCTTGTTTAATAATATAATTATTATGCTTTTCCCCCAAATCTTTTTCGGCGCTTTCTTTCAGTACTTTTATATGAGATTGATATATTCTTTGAATTTCATCATTACTAAAAATGCCTAAGGGTCTTCTTGCATGATCTTTAGTATTTTTTTTGTGATGTTCAAAATTATCTTCTTTACCATATGTTCCGCTTTGTTTATGCCCGCGCATTTCTCCTTGATCCGCCCAGTTGAAACAATACGCAGGTATGCTGTTTCTATCGACAATTAACTTTTTATGTTTGCGAAAGGCTGTTTCCCATGCTAGATGTTCGCCGCCTCCTTGATGTGGATCAAATCCAAATTCTAGTATTTTATCAAGTCTTGAAATTATGCTTGCCTCCATAACATTACCAGCTAATGCTGGCTCATGGTTGGTTTTCCAAAACATGCTCCTATGAGGTTTCCAAGACCATGCATCTGGATGAGCTTTTAATCCATCCATGCATTGCCTGATATTCCATGGTAAAAATATATCATCGTCATCCCAGCAAATATAATATTCTCCATTTGCATGTTTAAGAGAATCTCTTCTTATAGCGCCAATGTTATTGTACGGCTCGTTTGTTAAGTAATCAGTATTATTATTAATAATAGTAATATTTTTATTTTTTAATTCATCTGATAGTTCGAGCGGGTATTCTGTGTCAGTATTATAAATGACAAGTTCTGTTTCGCCCTGGAAGTCTTGATTAAGAAAAAATTGAATTGAACGTTCTACACAAGTAAAACGACGGTATGTACACATTATGCAAGAGATCATGGAGATGTAGTAGTGGTAGTGCTAGTGGTGGGCCCAAAAGTTGTACTGGTTGTACTGCTTGTACTGCTTGTGCTAGTACTTGTGGTGCTTGTTTCTGGGGGAGTCGTGGTCGTAGTTCCAGCTGTAGCTGTAGTGGTTGTACTAGTTGAAGTAGATGTGCTAGTAGATGTGCTAGTGGATGTTGTCGGACTGCTAGTAGTTGTGCTAGTAGATGTGCTAGTTGAAGTCGTTGGAGTGCTACTGGTAGTCGTGCTAGTTGAAGTCGTTGGAATGCTACTAGTGGTCGTGCTGGTAGTTGAGGTAGTCGTAGTAGTAGTTCCACTTCCTTTAACAAGAAAATCATAGGTTACGCATCCGCTGCTACAATCCAAAAAGCTTATGCTTTGTTCTTCATAACCCAAGCAGGTTAATATTTCTTCCTTGCTTATTGAATATGTAACAGTTGTGCTTGTTGTACTAACGCTTAAACAACCATCAGCTTCAAAGGTTTTTTCGGATGGAATATCCAAACACCCAGATAAACCAGATGGGTCTAAAGAAATCGTTGCTACGCCATCTGTAACCGAAGATTGTAATCCGCATCCGCTCGCTTCAATATCAGTCAAATAATCAAGACACCCAGATAAACCAGTAGGGTTTAGAGAAATCGTTGCTGTACCATCTGTAACTGAAGATTGCAATCCACACCCATTCGCTTCAACGCCAGTCAGGTAATTAAGACACCCAGATAAACCAGATGGGTCAATAGAATATGTTATTGTCCCAGCATCTTTCTGCGCATTTAAACCGCAACCAGAAGCTTGAAAGCTTAGTGAACTGTTGATAGTTAACACATCGTCAACTATATTTGTTTCTATACCAGTTCCACCAGAAAAAATAAAACCGTCACAACCGATGGCGTCATAATGTCCTTCATTAGCATAAAAGCTAGAAAATGCATCACTGCATCCAGATCCTGAAACTCCTGATCCAGTATACTCAATAATTA
>CEOL01033805.1_pt1 | contig 13741 bp, 18 predicted proteins | sample 530381 | NCBI WGS metagenome assembly CEOL01 (sample SAMEA2620014, study PRJEB7988) | marine metagenome | biome: marine biome (ENVO:00000447); feature: surface water layer (ENVO:00002042); material: "saline water (ENVO:00002010), including plankton (ENVO:xxxxxxxx)" | depth 5 m
GATACTCACAATAGTGATATGTTTAGTATAAGTATACCATATTCATATAGTGATGGGTTTCAAGGCACATATCCTAATTATGTTACTGATGTAAATGATATTATAACAAAGACTAAGAAGACTGCATTGCATCAGAGATGTGGTATCATATCAGATCCTGCTAAGATTAAACTATTTAATCAACTTACTACTACTACAGCTAGTATAGTATTAGATGAAGAAGTTAGTAAAAAGATTGATGAAAGTTTAGTGACTCTCACTGAAGAAGATTATGATAACTTATGTACACAGATAAAGAGTGATAATATAGATGACAGGAGTGTTGCTTTAGAAATGATGGCCAATTGTAATCTTGAAGCATCATTTGATATTGTAACTATGATATATTATTTTTACTTTGAGTATTGTAAATCTACTACAAACTGGAATACAGTAAATGTAAAAGGTTTGAAGAATAGACTTTCAAGTATAGCGGGAGGTTGTCAGAAGTCTCAAGGATATACTTATAATAGATTAGTTCAGTTTCTTGTTAAGCAAGGGAAGCTTACTCCATTTGTTATTAGAAAGTGTAAAGAGATGATACATAGCCGTGTACTAAAAGCCTCAGCATTAGGTGACATATGGAAGATAGATATGGAAAGTATATATCTTAATGAGGATTTACAAAAACATATAATAGAAAAAGATGCATAAAGATGTAAAGAAAGAGGAAGAGTTCTATGCAAATAAAGATTTTTGCTTTAGCTATTCCTCTTTAAATAAACTTATATTTTCTCCTTATTTGTTTTATAAGGACTATATACTACAGGATCGTGAGATTAAAACAGATAAGCATTTGATAGAGGGGAAGCTATTGCATTGTTTGATGTTTGAACCAGAAACTTTAAATCAAAAGTTTGAAGTGGTTCCTGATAAACTTCCTAGTGATAACATACGTAAGGTGTTAAAAGATATGACACTTCATACAGATGCAGAGACACTTGCTGATTGTGAAGACTTTGTGATATTAGACTCTCTAAAGTCTATGAATCTATATCAATCTTTAAAAGCTGATGAAGCTAGATTAAATAAAATTAGAACAGAAGATGCAGAAACGTATTGGAAGTTTATAAATAATAAAGATAAAGATGTTATAGACAGGGAGACATTTAATAGAGTTGGTGTAAGTATAACTTATCTCAAGAATAATGAAGAGGTATTAGATATACTAGTAAATGATGCACCAACAGATTTTGATTTAGATCCAATATCATATTACAAAGAACAATATCTTAAGTCAGAATTAGTTGATTGTGATTTTGGTTTGCATGGTTATGTAGATTTCTATAAAGTGGATACTGATAAGAAAGAAGTTACTATAGTTGACTTGAAGACAACAGGTAAAACTGTTTCAGACTTTAAAGAGACAATTGATTTCTATAATTATTGGTTACAAGCAGCTATATATATGAAGCTTGTGTATGATTCTCTTGGAGATGATAGAGATGAATACAAGATACAATTTAAGTTCATAGTAATAGATAAATACTATCAAGTATATGTATTTGATGTCACTGAACAGACAATAAATGACTGGGCAGATGGCTTTGCAGGTGTATTAAATGTAGCAAAATTCCACTATAATAGCAGAAATTACTCTCTTCCAATGGATATGTTAGTAAATAAAGTTAAATTATAGTATGGGAGTATATACAGAATATTTTCAGAAGAGTAAGGTCTTCTTGTATCCTTTATTAAAGTTTAGGAAGGGACTGAAATATGTTCCTTCTCAAACTTATATTGGATGGAGTGACGTTTATGAGACTGGAGATATGATGTTTCTATGTTTATATAATACAAAGTTAACAGACTCTTTTAATGTATTTGCAAAGAGGCATCTAGTGTCCCATCCTATGTACAGAGCTTTTACTTCTTTATCAGATAAAGAACAGCTGTTTATGTTTGACTTTAGTAGATTTAAAAATGATTGGAAAAGATTTATAGATGGTAAATACTCACAGTTTAGTCTATCAACCAAAGTAACTATATTAGATTACTTTGATGATAAGAAAACTGTAAATTATATACAAGGGTTTTTATCTCCAGAAGATGTACATGAAGAATATGCTAATAAACTTAATGTCAAACTAGATATACTACAAAAAGTACATGAAGTATGTACTGCACCAGACTTGGAAAAAGAAATTTTAGTTGATAATAATTATGTTTTATATCAATTATTAAAAGAAAGTTCCATATCTTTGACAAAATAAATAAACCAATATGGCACAAATAGGTCAGAATATGATGTTAGTTAATTCCACATTTAGGAATGCTAAATCATTTACATTAATTCCAGTGAGCCAAGACTCACCATATGTAGAAGCTATGTTTGATCCTGCATCAAGCATCTTAGCTGTTATCAGTAAAGTAATGAAACAATCTTATCACATGGTTCCTAAGTTGGATGATGAAGGTCAACCAATGAGATTAAAGAAACCAAACATGCAAACAGGTAAGACTGTTAAAGAAGAGAGAAGACTGGTAGATACATTCTCTGAATTTTACCTTAATGATAAAACTGATATAGAAACTTTTATTCATATGTTTGCTGTGAATGCAGATACATTTGATTATAAACAGTACTTTGTTGATGTAAAGGAGACTAAAACATCACCAATTATTTTACCTGGTCAATAGCCTCCTATAACTCTATTGACTATAAAAAAAGAAGCCTATTGACGTAGGCTTTTTTTGGCTATAAAAACTAAAAATGCATATGAAACACTGGGTAATGGATTATGAAACCTTATCTAATTGTTTTACAGCCGTGTTTGAACATTATAAGACTCAGGAAACTAAAGTCTTTGTTATACATGATCTGCAAAATGATACAGATATCTTCATAGATTTCTTAAAACAAAATATACAAGACAGAGAGTGGCACATATCCTACAATGGATTGGCCTTTGATGCACAAGTCACTCATTATATATTAGATAATTATGAAAGTTGGACAGGACTTAGTGGTTGTGATATAGCTTCTGCTATATTTAAGTATGCACAGATCTGCATTCAGAAAGCAAACAATAAAGAGTTTAGTGATTATGCACAATGGAAGATGAAGATAGGTCAGATAGATCTGTTTAAGATGCACCATTGGGATAACCCTGCTAAACGGTCCAGTCTGAAGTGGATTCAGTATAGTATGGATTGGCAGAATATATTGGACATGCCTATCCATCATGATACAAAGATAGAAACTAAAGAACAGATAGATACCATCTTAGAATATTGTATTAATGACGTAAGGTCAACAAAAGAAATATTCAACAGATCAAAATCACAGATTAAATTAAGAAAAGAACTTACTAAAACATATGGTATCAATCTCTTTAGTGCCTCAGAACCAAGGATAAGTAAAGAAGTATTTGGATATTTCTTACGTCAGATGCTGAATATACCCAAGCGTGATCTTAGAGGTATGAGAACTTATAGAGATATAGTAAAGGTAAAGGATATTATATTACCATACATCTCTTTCACATCTCCAGAGTTTAACATGCTACTTGATAGGTTTAAATCTCTAGAAGTAACCGGGAATAAACTTAAAGGTAGTTTTAAATATAGTGTAAACTATAAAAATGTTAAGACTCACTTTGGTTTAGGTGGTGTTCACGGTGCACGGGACAAGGGAGTTTATGAGTCTACTGATGATATGGTTATTATGTCATCAGATGTTACTAGTTTCTATCCTAATCTTGCTATTAAGAATAAGTTTGCCCCAGGTCATTTTCCAAAAGAAGAGTTTTGTAATCAGTATGAATGGTTCTTTAATGAAAGAAAGAAGATACCTAAGAGCAACCCTATGAACTATGTATATAAGATTATACTTAATAGTACATTTGGTTTGAGTAATGATGATAAGAGTTTCTTTTATGACCCTGAGCTTTGTTTACGTATTACTATTAATGGTCAATTGACTCTAATGATGCTGTATGAACAGATCATGGAAAGAATACCCGGTGCTGTAGCATTACTGCATAATACAGATGGTATAGAGACTATGATACCAAGGGATCACATTGATAATTATATGCAAATATGTAAAGAATGGGAAGAGCAAACAAATTTACAACTAGAACATGATGAATATCAAAAGCTAGTACTTGCTGATGTCAATAATTATATTGGTGTGAATAACTTTGTAGAAGTTGACATCACAAAGTGGAGAGAAGTTAAACAAAGTCAGCCTCACTATCTATTTAAAGTAGACAATGACAAGTTTAGCTTTGCTCCTGTAAAATTAAAGGGACGTTTTGACTTTCATAATTTGCAATTGCATAAAAATAAATCTAAATTAGTGATACCCAAGGCTATATATCAATACTTTGTACACAATGTATTACCAGAGGACTATCTAAAAGACAATAAAAATATTTTGGATTATTGTATAGGTGGTAAATCTAAGGGTGATTGGAAACAAGTTGCTAAGTTTGTAGAGAACGGTGAGTATCTTGAGAGAGATCTGCAAAAGATTAATAGATACTATATCTCTAATAATGGAGTTAAGATTGTTAAAGTGAACAAGAAAGATGACCGGGAGATACAATTAGAATCTGGCAAGTGGCTACAGACTGTGTTCAATAATATGAAAGTAGAACCTAAATGGGAAAGCTATAATATAAATCAAGGATACTATCTTAGTGCAATTGAGACAGAGATTAATAATATACTTACAGTATCGTCTAACCAATTAGAATTATTTTAAAATGCAATTAGGAGATTTAGAAAAAGGAAAAAAGTTCAGAATCAAAAAACAAGAACACTATATAGGAAAACCGCCTGAAAATCTATTCAGTTCTGATGGATCTGTTATAAAAGGAGAAGTCTTAACATATGAAGAGAAGGATGGCATGTATTGTATTTGTTCAGATCATGAGGGTAATAAGTTTAATTACCCATCATGGTCACATATTATACCAATAGATGATTAAAGTACAACAAACCAAAACTTTAGTTACAAAACCTAATAACAATAGTGCAAACTGCATAGCTCCCAACTTAATCTATGGTTGCTTTGGTGGCTGTGTAGACACTTATTGTTATATGTCCAGGTATAATGGGCGTAGAGTATTTGTAAATAAAAACGTAGATGACATATTTAAGTCTGTTGTTGAATGGGAAAAGACATATATCAAAGAACCAGATCAACAAGACCCTATATATACTATGGTAGATATTGCATGTAACTCAGATTTAGTTCTTATGCAGAAACATATGCCTGAATCTCTACATGATTATTTAAAGCGTTATGATGATCATCCACAACTTAATAGTACTATGGCTACAAAGTACCCAAGTCTTCTTAAATTGGATGTAAACCACTTTAATAAGGCTCCTAGAGTCAGAGTAAGCCTCATGCCCCAGGTTTACTCTAATATATTAGAACCTAAGATGCAGAAGATATCTAGTAGAATTAAAGATATCAATAGACTGAAGAGCTTAGGATGGGAAGTACATTGTAATTATAGTCCATTAGTCTTCTATCCAGGTTGGAAAGAGGAGTATAATGACCTATTTGCTGAGGTAAATGCATATGCAGGAGTAAATAAATGTGAAGTTATAGCATTAACTAATCATAAGAATCAAATGGCTAAGGCAACACCAGAAGCCCAGGAACTAATGAGACGTTCTTATGAAGTAAAGAATGCGTCAGGAGTTATGAGATATCCCTTAAAACATAAAACTAGATTGCTAGCAGAGTTTAAAGAGATATATAAACAATATTTTCCATTAAATACAATAAGATATATATTTTAATTTGCTGAGTCAGCATTTTTTTATTATATTTACACTTTAAAAGTTTAAATAATTATGGGACATTCAAAACCAATAGAAACAACTAGGTGGCATCTAGAAAATGCACCTTTACCTAACCATGGTAATACTTATACTGTAGTATCACATAGTGAAGTTATAGCTAATACTTTTAAATTATTAGCTGATAGTGGATTTATGGTAACTAGAGAGATATACAGAGCTAGCAAGAATGCAAGTGTAGCTCAAGGGGTGTATCATATATACCCTGAACAAACAACTGATATAGATGTAGAGAATGAAAAGGAACTAGGGATGATGTTTGCCTGGACAAACTCTTATGATAAGTCCAAAAGCTTTGTGTGTGCAATTGGTGCATACGTACAAGTTTGTTATAACGGTATGTTATGTGGAGACATGATGAACTATAAAAGAAAGCATAGATGGTCAGCATCTAGAGATATCTATATGCATATGTCAGATCAGATTAAGAATGGTGAGAAGTATTATAAAAGATTAATAAAGGATAAAGAGTCTATGAAGAACGTCAATCTAAGCTTCAGAGAACAAGCTGAGCTTGCAGGACGTTTATTTATAGAAGAACAATTGGTCAATACTCATCAGTTGGCATGTCTAAAAAGAGAAATAGAGAAGCCATCATATGATTATAATTGCTCAAGAGAAACTGCTTGGGCCTTTTATAATAATGTAACGCATGCACTAAAGCAAACTCATCCACGTGAGTGGCTTAATGACCAACAGAACTTTCATGATTTCTTTACAGTAGAGCTACAGGGATCACCTGCTAGCAAACAAATGTTTGAGAAACCTCAAGAGTATGAAGACTTAGGGGACCCATCACAAATTATTATAGATGAGGATGCAGATATGATAGTTGAAGTCAATGAAGAGACACTACAAATGGACATAGACTTTGAAGAGATAGAGATATGATTAAGATGTTGGCCCTTAGTGTATTGATGTTATTGCTTTTATATGTAACTATATATGATAAATTAGATAAGTAGGAGAAACCAGCTGGGGTCAAGTTTTTGCATTCTTGGCCCCACTCCTATATTGTCCTTCTAAAAATAGAGTAACATGAGAAAATTTATAGAATTTGCATTGATATGGTACAGTCAACAGATGGCTATACCGTTTTGGATTGTTGGTCATATCCACTTATCCGTTAATATATATAAAGATATACATGAGATAGTGATTAGTATGGGTCTTAACTTGCTCGTACTAACCGGATTCTTAATAGATTATAATAAAAATAAAGATAAATGAACGCAAAAGAAAGAAAAGAAAGGCCAGTGTTTACTGGTGTATTAAAGTACTTTCCTGATGCTATAATGGAAGTAGCTCGTGTATCACTTGCAGGCAACAAACAACATCATCCTGACAAGCCTCTACATTGGGATCGTAGTAAATCAACTGATGACTATGATGCTTTAGCTAGACATCTGATAGATGCAGGAAAGATAGATGATGATGGAATTCGTCATACTGCAAAGGTGGCGTGGCGTGCATTAGCTTGCTTACAAAAAGAAATAGAAAATGGAAAATAAAAAAATAATCAAATATTGTATATGGACAGCATTATATCTTATAGTACTGTTTCATTTATTAAGTTGTAAACCAACTGTATATAATCCAGATACGGATCCTGAAGTTTTAGATTGGTATATAGATAACAATGATACTATTATTTATACTAGACAGGATTCTATTAGACATGAACGTGAAAGGTGGGAGTATATTAGAAGCCTTGAACATGACAGCTTGTGGGAATGAGGTACTTTAGTGTTTGGTACATACCATATAATAAATTACTTAATGATGATCCACAGTATTACACCAAATGGATGGCTGTAATGGCTGATAATAAAGGAGATGCTAAGCAAATGGGAAGACAAGATGGTCTTGTTACCAAAGTTGAGCTATTAAATAAAAATAAAAAAACTATATTCTAAAGATAAGGGAGGGTTGGCGTATTGCCACTAATAATAATATTAGATGTTTTTGCCCTTCCTTATTTATTTCCAGAATATACCACCTACAACATCACCTGCTCCTACTGCATTAGTATTACCATCAGCAGATCCTGTAGTTAAATTCATACCTAATCCTAATTTAAATTGAAAACCAACTTCTAAAGATAGATCTAAATAGCTATCTGCTGCTATACAGAAGATTGCTGTAGGAATATCTGAATTAACAGGGGCTGTAGCTTTATCAAATAATCTTATAAATATATCAGAACTAGTATTATTATGAAGGCTTATAGCATATACACTACCTCCACCTTTTTTAATAAAATCTAGATTGGTATCAGCTGATGAAAGTACTTTATGTATTGATAGTCCTCCAAACCCATATTGATTTGGAACTGACATAGCTTTAGGATACTCAGCATTTAGACTTGATGACTCTGCGTTATTAAATTTTACTCCCATTTTATTTATTTTTATTTATTAATTTATATATACTATGCATACATAGTAACTGCTATTGCAAAAGTTTGTGTACCACTTTGTACAGTTTGACCTGTATCTATTACTTGCATTTGGAATCCTGTTGTAGTATGGTTTCTAGTTACTGCTTGAAGCATTTTCTGACCCATACTAAGCATAATAACTGGTTGAACTAAATAGTTTGCACTAGGTCTTGTTTGATTGAAAGTTACTGTATATAATCCGGTTCCTGAATTATAAGATACTGAATTGTTTCCAGTAAAGATAGACTCACCTTGGTTAATTATACCACTAGTACCACATGAAAAATAATCACTTGGTCCTGGGTCAGATACTACTAAGTTTTTAACTTCAGTATATTTAACTGTATTAGAATCACTTACATCTTGGAATAATACTAAATCATTTTTATCAGGAACTAAACCTGATGCACTTGTTGCAGATTGAATAATAGAATCTGTTCCTACATAATCTACAGCTATATTATTTGCATTAGTTTGTAATCCTGCTCCAGCTCCAACATTTAGGGTTAATGCTCCTGTAGTACTACCACCTGCTTCTGAACATCCTGTTCCTGCAGTTAGACTTGTTACTACTGGTAATGCACTAATAGCTGTTCTCTTAACTGCATTAGTATCACTAGCATCATTGAATAGTACCTCATCTGATGCATCTGCAGTACCTGCTCCTGGAACTTTTATTAAGTTATCAGCTCCTGTAAACTTAACACCTATAGTAGGATTAACTGTACTTGAACCAGACTCAATTTCTAGAGCTTCACCTGCACTTACAGAAGTAACTGTACCAGTTGATGGTGCTGATCCTGGAGTAATTGCTGTAATATGTCCAGTTGCATTATATGTTATAGATGCAGGATATGCTGCTGTAGCAGCTGTAATAGAATCAGTATGGTTAATTGTAACTGTATTAGTAGTTTGAGGACCTGGTCCTGATGATGTTTCACTAATTACTGATGATAAACCTGTTCCGCCAGCAATATCAAAGTTCTCATCTGTATTTACTACAGTTGCTGATCCTGAATCTGCTTGTAATGTAAAGCCATTGTAGAATCCGGGTAGTAAATAAATCTGTTGTTTCTTAAGTGTGTTAGAATCTGAAGTATCACTAATCATAACCCAGTCAGTAGTTGCTACATTTGATTCTGTTGGTTGTGTTAGTATAAGGTTATCAGAACCTACATTGTCTACACCTATTGTTATAGTATTATTAGTAGCTGTATCTATAGTAAGACCACCCTGTGCAGATGTTTTTGCAGCTACATTTAATGTACTACCTAAATTAATTATTTGTGGATTACTTGAATCTGTTACAGTAAAACTACCTGCAGCCATAAATTCTGGTATAGTGTTTTTCTTAATAGTATTAGAATCACTTGTATCACTAAACCATATGTAATCTTGATCTGTTGGGGTTGCCGTACCTGCTTCTAATATAGCATTATCAGTACCAGCATAGTCTATGTTAACAATTGGATTACTTGATGTACCCGTTACATTTATACCTGTTCCTGCACCAACAGTAGTACTACCACCACCACCTCCAGCTGGAACTTGCCATGTACCATCAGCTCTTAAGAATGTAGTTGATTGATTTGATGCTGATGAGTCTGGAACATATCCTACTACATTACCACCACCAAACTTATTTAAGCTAAGGTTAAGGTTACTTCCAGAAATACTTCCTGCAAAAGGTGTAGTGTTACCTGTAGTTAATGATAAATTTAAGTTAGTTAAATTATTAAATGGTAAACTAGATACTAATGATTTCTTTACAGTATTACTATCATTTATATCAGAGAAAAGAATAAAGTCATCAGTAGCTGGTGTACCTGCAGTTTGTACTTCTATAAAGTTATCTGTACCGGCTATATCTAAAGCTATTGATGCAACATTAGGAATACCACCTGCTACACTAAAGTCTAAACCAGCTTGTCCCACAAAGTTTATAGTTTCTCCACCAGTTATTTGTTGTATTACACCACCATCTCCTTGAATACCAAAACTATCTGCTCTAAGAATATCTACAATAAGTGCACGCTTTACTGTATTACTATCACTAACATCATTAAATGCTATACTATCTGTATTAATATCTAATGCTGAAGCAGCTGCTTCTAATATAAAGTTGTCAGGCCCAACATAATCTACAGCTACTGTAGTTGTTGGTCCTGATCCATTTGTTACTGTAATACCTGGACCTTCTTGTATTGTAGATATTGTACCAGTTCCTGCAGCAATCCAATTAGTACCACTACCAGTAGAACTTAATACTTGTCCAGCATTACCAACGTCATTACTACTATCATAGTATCCGCCAGTTACTCTTATATTACCATCAACATGTAATTTTTGTGTTGGTGTTACACCGTTTATACCTACACCTCCAGCTTCTATTCTTATTGGTGTACTTGTTGTACCATTGATAGTTTGTAAAAATTCTAATTTAGAAGCACCTTGACCAGTACCACTTACACCAGTCTGTCTAATTTCATTTTTTATACCTGCTGATCCAACTGCATCTGCAAGTATAATTTGTGCTGTTATATCACCTGCATCATTATTGTTAGAATCAATTTTTACTATAGTTGGTAGATCACCAGGATTTTTAAGAGATAATGTAGTGTTTGCTGTAGGTAATGATGGAAGTCCTATAGCTAAACAATCATCTGAATTATGCCAAAATAAGTTTGCATCACTAGAGATTGTATCAGTAGCTGACCAGAAAGCAACTCTTGTTGCTACACCTGTACCTGTTACAAAACTAAGGCTTGATGCCAAGTCTCCAAGTTTAATACTTTTATTACTATCAGCTGACTCATCATATATCATTAACTTATCAGATATAGTTGCATTTGTTCCAAGGTCAGCTAAAGAAAGTATGGTAGTACCAATTACTATATCAGTACCTGTAGAAACTACATTTGATCCAAGTAAATTACCAGTAGCACTAGCCCCTATACTTTTATAACCTACAGTTGTACCATCTGATATAATTAATTGACCAGCTGTTCCTGGTGGTAAAGGCTGTTGTATATTACTAGAGTTACCAACCCAGATATTACCAAATGGAAGAGTTACTACTGGGTCATCATCTGACCATAGTACTCTACCATCTGCTAAAGATCTTAATACTCTATTAGCAGCACCTGCAGCTGCTCCTGAAGAGTCATGAACTACATTTAAAAGTGCTGTAAAGTTAGTAGTATCACCTGAAGTACCTAGGGTATTGTTTAATTTTAATATACTATTCTTGTCAACCTGTAAGTTTTCATCAACGTTTAAGTTTCCATTAACTATAATTGAATCACCAGTGGCATTCTGGATCATGATGCTATCCTTTATAGATGTATTCAAAGTTGCACATACACCAGAAGGATCTGAGTACATAGGAATTCTAAACTTTGTTGCAGTACTATCAGGGTCTTGCATCACTACACCAAACAATAAATCACATCTGAGGTCACCCCACTTAATAATGAATGGCTCACCTTTAGGATTGTAAGCCGCTCCTGTATTTAGAAAACTATTAGAATAGATCTTAGCAAATTCAAACCAATCTCTTTTCTTATCTAGTTTTACTTGTTTTTTATTTCTTTTTAGTAGGCCTAATACCTCTTGTAAGTAAACACTCATGATTTATTTTTTTATAAGTAAAGTGCTGCAAGTTTTATGCTAGCTTGCACTGAACATGTTATTGTTATATTTCCATCAGCATCATTAAAAGCATCAACTTCAAATGGCCCTAAAAAGCCAATCTCTCCTGCAGCTAAACTTAATACTGCATTTTCTTTTTTTAATGTGCCCAATAGTGGATCTACTACTGTAGTAACTACTGGTACTACTGTAGCTGTCATGGAACCACTGCTTGTATTTTGCACCCAAAAAAATTCTTTTGCTGTATTTTTGAGTTTATCTCCTCCTGAAGCTGGTGTTACCGTTGAAGGTTTTATTCCTGCCTGAGTTATTTGTTGTGCTGTTAATTGTGCCATGATTAAATTTTTTAACTATTTCTATATCCATTTTTAAAAGCTGCTGACTGAACAGGTTCTTTAGCTCTTGTGTCTTTCATTTCACAAACAATACCTGCTTTTGCCAGCCTTTGTCTCTTTGCTACCTTCTTTGCATTTCTTTTTTGCAATTGCTTTTGATACATAGAGGTAGGATTAAAGTATCCGTTTTCCATAATTTCTATTTATTAAGTAAATGTGAACCATCACATAATCCATCAGGATTAAGAGTGCTTCCACATGTACATTGCTGTCCTTTATTATTCATTATTTTTTCATTTTTCCTAAAGTTAATGCTAGTCTAGCACGTTGTGCCGTCTTACCACTGCCTTTTGCTTTCTCTCTCAGCCAAGATTTTTTAATTGTACCATCAGCTTTCATTGCTCCTGCTCTCTTTGCAGTAGCTTTTAAAGCACCAGGCTTTTTGATTGCACCTTTAATCCAGTTCTTACCAGATTTTTTAGCACCACCTTTTTTATAGGATACTACACTCTTAGGCATAGTCCCTTTTTTCTTAGCAGGTTTGATTCTTTTTGCAGGCATAACTATTTTTTCTTTCTTCTTCCTTGTGCACTTGATCTATTACCAGAGTAAGACTTTCTACCCATAGCTTTTTCCATTCCTTTAGATTCTTTTCTACGTGATTTCATAGATTGTTTTTTCTTACCTCTATTTCTCATCCCCATAGACTCATCTAATCTAGCATTGTATCCTTGCTTCTTTTTCTTTTTAACTGCACCACCTTTTTTGTATCTCATTTCTCTGCCACCCATTGCGTATTCCATGACATCACTTACCATTTCCATACCCATTTCTGCAAAGTAATCTATTTGCTGCTTCTGCATTGATTTAGGACTTACAAATTTGTCTCCATCCCCACTTGTCATTGCAGGTCCACCATGCCCGTATAATTTTTTTGTTCCCATGACTTTTAATTTTATTTATTTATTACTAATTGCTTTGAATTTTTCAGCCCCTCGTGAGCCAAAATATGCTACATAGACAGTAATCAAAAGTGACTTGAGTAAATCTACCCAGCCAGCATCTATACCAAACTCTATGTTAAAACCATCTAACAAAATAAATATAACTAATGATACAGTTAAAAATATTAATGTCATTGGTCTTGTGTTTTTACTTAAATATGAATCTGATTGCATGTCTGATGCCCATCTCTTAGACACCTCTTGCATCTCAACCATATCCATTTCTAAAAGCTTTAATGCTTTTTCTTTATCTTCTGGTGGTAACACAGCAGGGTCTTCCTTCTCTATAAGAGATTTAACCATACCAAGTACACCAGCATCTGGAAGTAAATCTCCAGCTACACCTAACAGACTAGGAACTTTCTCAACAAGAAATTTTCCCACTCTGGTGTCTTTAAATTTTTTCTTTCCTTTGCTCATAATTATTTTTTCTTACTTGCAGTTACTTT
>CEOL01010514.1_pt1 | contig 12840 bp, 14 predicted proteins | sample 530381 | NCBI WGS metagenome assembly CEOL01 (sample SAMEA2620014, study PRJEB7988) | marine metagenome | biome: marine biome (ENVO:00000447); feature: surface water layer (ENVO:00002042); material: "saline water (ENVO:00002010), including plankton (ENVO:xxxxxxxx)" | depth 5 m
TGTATAAACATCAGGGGTAGCGTTATAATCAAAAACAAACTTAGTGTACCTGTCATAGATTAAATGCTCAGTAGAATAAGCATATTGAACAGATTTGTCCATATCATTAGTGAATTTTACTAAATGCCTAATCTTATCTGAACTAACTGAAGTATCTATTCGATTGTCCTCAGTTTGTAAGAATGTAGTCAGGTTAGTTTGTGTGATTGCTTGTATCATCCTACTATATAATAGAAAAGTGCCGAATTTATTTGCCTTTAAAAAAGAAAAGAGGGCATTAAGCCCTCTAATCAAAGAATATATGAAAACTACTAATTATTTTATGCGGTTACTATACTCAATCCTGTTATGCCTGAATTAGAGAATGGTTCGCCACCTGCTGCTACATCCTCTAGCATAGCAAAAGGCTCTGGCTCTAAACCATCAAAGGTTAGAGTGTAACCGTTTCTATCTCCAAACGCTGCCCCACTATCCATAGTTCCTGCGTTTAGTTCCATTCCATTGATCATACCCATACAAATAATTACATCATTTCCTGTTGCTGTATGAGTTGCATTAAGTTGAACAAATATTCTAACCTTAGTTTGACCTAATAATTTTATCTGATTTTGATCCTCTTTTGTAAGTCGATTAAGTATGATATTAACCGTAGGAGTGTAGAAAACAGTTCCATTTTCACGACTACCTGTTATAGTATCAGTTATAGATGCTACACCAAGAGGCATAGTATATCTATAGATAGTAGATGATTGAAAGTTTATAGTATCAATTTCTAGTGGATGGGTTGAATCATAAGCCCAATCTGATCTTGCAAAATCATCATAAACAGAAAAGTAAACATACTTAATCCCACCTGATATTCTATTACAATCAAGTCCTCTACCTTTTGTTAAAGCTGTACATGCCATTTTATTTTATGTTTTAAAGGTTAAAGGAGCAGAGGTTTTTACACCCCTGCCTCTATAAATTAAGTTAATTACGACTGTCTTACAATGTCAGCGTTGATACCTGTCTGAACTCCTGCTGAATATCTAGCAACTACTCTTAAATTATCAGAACCATCCAAGCTAGACATGTCTAAAAGTTGTATTCTTGTATGATCAGATAATAAGTCAGTTCCGAAGAATAGGTTAGATTTTTCAGCACAAACAAGTTGATTATCTACCATTCCAGGACAAACTGCAATGTTATGTCCTTCAAATACAGGCGTATACTCTCCCATATTATTGAAAGGGAACGCATTTAAAGCTGAAACTGCTGAAATGTAAAAAGAATAAGTTTTTTTATTCATGTATATATACGTATCTTCTTTGTACATTGTGTTTACTGCACTTGCAGATGCTGTCCAATCAGTAACTAATTGCTGTAAGTTAGCAATAATGTTACCTGCTGTATAAGCTGCTGAAGCTGTTGAAGTAACAATACCTGCACCTGTTGCAATACTACCTGCTGCTGCATCTAAAAACCCTAAGAATCTTCCTGCACCATTATCACCTGCCCAGATATCACTTTCTACTCCATCTGCTATAATTCCACTTAAATAAGAAATTACATAGTCATCAAAAGATGCTGGTGGTGGAGCGCCTGCTCCTGCTCTCATTTGTAAAGCCTCCCACGAATCTAGTAAATCTTTTTTGCATAAATCTGTATTAATCATTAGCAATTTTGGTTCTAGCACATTTTCGGTCATTGCTAGTGTTCCTGCTTCATTAAAATCACACGTGGCATTTGCAACCATTCCTGTCGCAGCCATTTTCTGTATGTTACTTTTAAATTTGATGTTTTCAATAGTGGTTAAGTAGTCCAATGACTTAGCCTCTTTAAGAGCTGCTGAAATATAAAAGCCAGCTGCTTTACCACTAAAGTTTGATGTTGTTGTTAACGCCATTTTTTTTATTTTTTTTTGTTAATATTATTTGTTTAAATTGTATATAAATCTTTCTTGTCTTGAAAGCCTGTTGTATTCTTTTCTTGACAATACTGGTCTTTCTGAGCTAAATTTATTTGTGTTTACTGGTGCTTCAGCAGGTGATTCTGCTAACTCAATTTTCAACGCTTCATTCTCAGCTTTCAATTTTTCAATTTCATCCTCTGCTGAAAACTCAACTACCTCAGTAGTTTTTATAGTTTTAGGTTTGTCAGATACTTCTGGAGTTTCTTCAGACATCTCCTCTACTTCATCATCTCCACCTACCTTATCTCTTTTTAAATCAGCCACTGCATCCTCTAAGTTTTTGATACGTTTCTCCATACCTTCCCAGTCATATACTGCTGCCTCTTCATCATAGTCCTCTTTATCTTTCTCTTCTAATTCTACATTTTCATCAGTAGTTTCAGTTTCAGATAATTCAGTTTCATCAGATGCTTCAATTTCTTCTTCAGTTTCTGATTCCATAACTTCAGCAACAATACCTTCAGTTTCAACTCTGAAAGATACGCCTGTATCTGTTTTGTAAGTACCAACTGGTAATAAAATAGTAGTTCCATCTTCAGTAAGAACTGAGATGTCTACGCCTGCCTCTAACTCCTCAGCAGTAGAAACGAAAATAGTGCCATCTTCGCTTTTTGCTTGCCAAGCTAATTTAATTTCGTTGTCTGTGTTTAAACCAAGAGCAACTAATATTTTTTCTTTTAAGTCCATAATTTCTTTTTTAGTGTTTATTATATAATAGATTAATTTTGATTTTATTTGATTTTTGAAATTATCTCATTCAAAGCTGAGAGTATTTCGTGTGTTGTTGGCTCTCTTTCTGACATCTCCTGCATACGATCAGTAAAATAACCCTCGATGGATAATCCTCTCAAAGAGCCATCTTTTACTTTTTGCCATAATTCGTCATTATTGATTTTCATCGAAACCATCCAAGTGCCTTTCGGTAGATTATAGCCATAAAGCCTTGACTTATCCATTTTAGTATCTTCTATAATCCAGCTTTCAGTAGTCAACACACCAGACACTCTATCTTGATGCTCATAAGTTGCTTTGTGATGATTGTTATGTTTTAAGTAAAGCTCACTAGCCTTTCTAACTGTATCAGGACTGAAATACACATAGTATTCAGAATCAGTATTTGGATCGTATCTAAATATCTGTTTGTTAGGTATAAGTGCAGGACTAACTAACATTCTCTTTTCATCATCTACTTTAGCAAAAGTTAAATTGTTTTTTTCTTTTCCAAAGTAAACAAAGTCCTGTTCTATGGCAGGTGCTGACACTAAGCTAATAGCATCAATAGCTAACTCCTCAGAATTATTATCAATTACTAATTCTCTGATAGTTGTAACTTTATCGTAGTAATCTTTATTAGCAGCTTCACACTCAGCAATAGTGTCATACTCGCACTTTCCAGTGTTCCCCCATTTATATTTTCCGTTTTCGCATTCTTTACAAGGCATATTATTATATAGATTTAATTGTTATTTATTTGATTTTATATTGTTGCTCTCCTTCTTATGTTAGCTAATTGATTTTGACTGTCAGACATTTCATCAGTTAATACATAAGCTCTTAGTGGCTCTGGTGCTACTCCACCGCCTAATTCAAAAGCACCACCTACCATTTGAGGTGCTATTGCACCGCCACCTGCTCCAGGCGTTGCACCACTAACACTTGGTGCTGATCCTAGAATTTGTTTTGCTTGATTTACTGCACCTAAAATAGCTGCAACTTGAGTTGCATAAAAAATAGGAAAAGCTAATGCAGCTCCAGGACCTGCTGCTGCTGCTGCTTTTTGTGCTATATCTAATCCCTGCATATAAGCTACTGCTGTATTTGTTGCTATTTCTGCTAGTGCAAACGCTTTTGCAGCAGCACTTCCTTCTTGCATTAACTGAGAAATCTGACCTACTGAAGCTCCTATTGCTGTGGCTAATTTATATCTTAATGCAATTTCAGCTTCTAAATCTGCTATTTTTTTTTCTTGTCTTGCTTTTTCATCAGCAGCAATTTCTTTTTCTAAAGTATTAACCTCTAGTATAACTCTTCTTTTTAATCTAGCTTGAGCAGTTTCAATATCAGTAATATCAGCTTTAAGCTGTGCTAACTCTCTTTCATCCTCAGCAGAGTTTTCACTTAAAGCCATCTCTTCCTCTTTTATTTTCATTCTTTCAGTTGCTAATTTTAACTCTTGAGCAGTAGTTTGCTCCTCTAATTCTAATGCATCTTTAAGATTTTTTAGCCTTTCTTCTGCACTTAAAGTTTCATCCTCAGCAGCTAATCTTGCCTTTTCTATCGCCTTACGTGTTTCAGCTTTTACAGTAATAAATTTAACTTCATCATCTCTTAGCTCATTCCTTCTTTTTTTAAGGTCCATCATGGCCTTAGATTCATCTTTTATTTCATCTGTAATACCACTTATGGCTTTTTTTAATAGTTCTGATCCTTTAGCAAACTCTCCACTAAATATTAATGACAAACCCTCTCCGAAGCTAGAAAATCTATCTGTTAAAACATCCACAACAGCACCTATACCTGCCATAGCTTCAGATAGTTTATCTGCTCCTCTTTTAGTATTATTAAAATAAGATATTAATGAGCCTATTGCTACTAAGAATGCACCAATACCAGTGCTAATCAATCCTGCTCTAATAGAACCAAACATTACCTTAGCTCTTTTGCCTACTGTTGTAAATGCTGCTTTTAGAGAGTTTAAAGAAACCCCCATTAAGGCTATATTTCCTGCTGCATTATCTGCATCTTTTGATACATCTCCGATGTTTGATTTTACTTCTGCTTCTATTACTACTTTATCTGCCATAATTTTTATACTTTTAATTCATAAAGGTCTAGAGTTGCACTCCAGCTTATATTCATACTAGCTGCACCTGATACTTGTAGCACCATGTCGCTACCACTAAACTGCATTGCTGCACCCCATCCCCCTGTTGTTCCAAATTTACCTATGTCATACGTTGACTGATCTACTGTTGTTGTATATACTAATCCATATACTTTAACTGCTATTCTATCATTAACAGCACCACTTGCTGCTGCACCACCTGTTCTTACACCCATAACTACTGCTTCAAATGATAAAAATATACCACTTGTTCTTGCTATTGCTGTTGTGTTAGAATCTCCATTAACAAAAAGGCTTGTAGCACTTGCATCTGTTGTTGTTCCTGTTAAAGCGATTCTTGAACTTTGAGCATTACCTGTTCCTGCACCACTAAAACCACCACCACCTAAAACTATTTCTCCCTGTCGCTGTGCAAGTCCAAAATTACCAAATACAGAAGCATTGTTTATACCATGAGAAATTTCATGATTACTACCAACTACTATATTATTTCTTGACACGCCAGAAATAACATTGTTTTCTCCCATCACATAAGAGTTATTAGTTCCTGCTTCAATCTCGTTGTTTGATCCCTGCACATTATTGTTTTGATTATATATTACTGTGCCAATATTTAAGCTGCTTTTGTATACTCTACAAGAGCCAGTTTCTTTGTCGTAAGTATATCCATATGCCTCACACTGTTTTTGATTAGGAGCTATTCCTATGTTAAAGCCATCTGTAAAAGACACTACTCCTAGTGAATCTGTCTTATATGGCTTTATTGAATAACCTTCTAAATATGGTATTGTTGCTTTCATTATGGTATTAATATAAATTCAACTGTAGCTAAATCGTTTGGTTTATAATCAATTTTATTTACTCTAAACTTTCTATTTTTAATAAATACAGTGTCATATAAATTGAATGTAGAAATATCTCCTGCTGTCAAATTCACTTTAAGTGTCATTATTCTAGTATTTGGATTGTACAATTCTGAAAAGTATGGCAGCCAATATAAATTAAATAAATTGTCATTAACAGCATTGCCAATAGGTTGTATTAATTGACATTCTCCAAAATGAAAATCTAGAGTACCCTGTGCAGTTGATATTGTAGATAAATGACTAAACTGTAAAAAGTCAGATTGATTTTCACTGCTTCCACCATTTTGTGCTGGTATATAGTAAGTAGTTCCAGAATCTTTTACGCCATTGTCATACATTATTCTAGGACTATTATCAAACCCACTAGAAGTTCCATCATCTGGGTTATAAGAATAAATCATTGGAACTATAAAATTAGGAAATTGTGAATCTAAAGGGCGTGGTACTGTTGCTGCAAACGGTTCTGCTATTATTTCTTTATTTCCTTCTAAAATAGTAAACCCTGAAGCATCAAATACTTTGCTGCCATATAAATGTCCACTCACTGCATCTTTATACATTGAAAAGGCATAATCATCATCATCCTCTACAAATTTAAAAATAGTTTTTTTGTTTAAATCAGTAAGAGGTGTTAATTTAATTTCACTTACATCTACTTTGTCTGTCCAGTCATGAGATATACTTCTGTCTGCTAGTGAAGTTCCTTTTGTGGTTTTTATAAACACATCTGCATATGGCTCAATTAACATATTATTAGGATCAGATTTGTCAGGAATAGACACTAAGTTAAACATAGTCATTATACCTTTTAAAAACTGCCATTGACCTAATTCTCCTCTTAAATTTTGCATTAAAACTTCAGATGTAATAACAGATGTACCTGTAATAACTGTTGTGCTGTTTGGAGTAAAAGCAGCTAAACCTTGTGTGGTTTCTTGATCTAATGTTACACTTCCAATCTTTTTAAATACAGGCCTGATGCTTTCTCCTGCATTTAAAACCACTATGAAGTTTTTGCTATATTGAATTAATCCAGCAGAAATTCCTGCTGAATATAAATCTTTATATCCTGCTATATAATTTGTTGTAGTTCCGCCTGAATCAAATTTTTCCCAACCCATTACTCCAACTTTCTGTGATGCAGGGCCACTGCCAGCACCAGAATATCCTATAACAAAATCACTGTAAACATAGTAATATTGATTATCTCTATTTGCAGTAAATTTAGAAGTTGAATTATCATAACCTAATTCACTAGCATCTGAAAAAGTTTCTACATCAAATCTTAATCTAGTAAAAGAAGTGCCTGCTGTAACGCCTGTGGTGTCATCATTTTCTCCTTCTCCTTCACCCATATTTGTATTAGGAGCTAAAGCATCTCCCCAATTAAAGTCCATATACAACTTTTTAAAATCTGCTTCATCAAAAAATTCAGAAGTAAAAGAAAAAGGTGTATCTTGGAATATTCTCTCTATTAAATATTTAATTTTAACAAAAGGCCTATACGCTTGTTGTAGTGATGTTAACTCTGGATTGCCAATTGTAGCATTGTTTCCTGTTGATCCATTAGATATAAGTATTTGGTTATCCCAATTTACAAATGGGTACTTAACTGTATCAGATGTTCTAAAGCCTGAAGTACCTGACTGAGTATATGTTACTCCAGATGTCCAGCTACTCTTAATATTGGCCTTAGTATAGTTATGCTCTAACTCAGTAAGATTTAAATCACTAAATGTTCTGCCCTCTAAATAATCTGCTAGTGCTATAACTTCTGAATTTAAATTAACATTGTAACTTGTCTCCCCTAATTTATCTTGTATATCTATTAGCCTTAAATAACCCTCAAATATTAGAATGCCATTTTGCTTTAACACGCATTTTGTTCTAACATAAGGGTTAAATATAATTCCATCATCATTTCTAGTTATTTCAAAAATGTTGTTGAATATTTGATTGTTTCTTTTAGTTGCAGGTAGTGAGAATGCTTTAGAGTAAGATTGTATCTGTTCTGCTACATTTTTAAAATCATCAATACTTAGTGTCAACGGTATATCTTCATCTTCATATAAATCACAAAGAACTTGACCGTTTTCAAGTATAGAAATTGAATCAGATGGAGATATAGCAGTAGGCAAGCAAGATATGCTGCTTATAGCAATATTTGTTGCAACAGAATTAGTATATCTTATTGTTAAAATATTATCAGTTGCTGTTGCTGTAAAATTAAATGTTATGCTAGATGATAATGCTAAAAAAGGCTGTCCAAATGAAACAGAAGTACCGTTTGCAATACTTATATACAAACTGCCAGATGATGTAGTAGAAAGATTTAATCTTACAGTATAAGAAGCTCCTACACTTAAATTAGAAAGTCGCTGATAAATTCCGCTTGTGTTATTAGATGCAATAGAGTTAAAGACCGCATCTCCACTTGTTACAGTAGGGAGAGCAGGAGTACCACCAAGTGTACTTCTGAATCTATACCAGGTGTTAATAATGTTTGGGGGTTGATTATTTAATGCATCTTGTAATACTGGCAAACCCTGAGTAGTTCCTATTCCTAAAGAACTATCAAAAGATGCAGAGCTTCCTAGTCCAACAAAATTTAGACCATTTACTACAAACTCATTTGGGTCTGTAGATAGCTCGTTATATTGGCCAGAGGTGTTTTGCGGATATAATATTAATTGTACTGACATTAAACTGCTTGTGTTCTTAGTGTTTTAGTTTTTTCTATTTCAAATGTATATTGCATTAACTTGTCATTTGCAATTGTCTTTTTTGTAAAGCTAGAGCTAGTAACTCTAACAGGTGTTACAAACTGATTAAGTAACTGTGTGCTTGTTGTAGTTTGAAAGCCATCTAACATATAAACTTCTGGACTATTCATTAACTCCTCAAACATTACATTTTCATTTTCACTTACAAAATCTGTATTAACTCTGATCATTTCAGTTGTATTAACTCTAAACGCTTTTTTTCCGCCTTTAAAGCTATCAATTTTATATTTGCTTTCATTCCATGTGCCTGAAAGCTGATTATATGTTGTTGAATTTGTTGCTAAACTTCTAACTGATTTTTTTGTAAACGTATAGTAATCCCAAGCACCCCATTGATTAAGCCAACACAGCCTAATGCTTTCGAAATCTTTTAGATCAGGACAGTTTACGTTAATAATATATCTTTGACCTACATTAGTTGATCCATTAAAAGCTCTCACACTATAATATGCCAGATTGCCTGTTGCTAGTTGCGTTTGGAATACTGTACTCCAGTTTCTAAGATTTCCAGGAAAGCAACCAAAGTAGATTAGCTCTTGTTCTGCTTTTGCCACGTATGTATCGTATGAACCGTTTGCAGATGATCTGTCTACTTGTATTGTGCTTCCAATTTGAGCATCTGAGCTGTTGTACAGTTTTATTTTAATGTTGTCTACATACCCATTTTCAAAACCACTTGTTTTATTTATTTCTGTAAGATATGCAAAGGTACCATAGTCCTCTTGATTAGCATATTGAGTTAATGGAGCATTAGTTAAAAATTGACCTGTACTTCCATTAGTGTTTTCAAACTTTGTAATATCATAACCAAAGTTAGAGGCATCAATACCAGTTCCTATGTTTAAACTGTCAGAATGCTTTATATATCCGTTAAAAATTTCAAATACATCTGAGTTAACAGCAGTACCAGCTTGCGTTCTTACTATGTTATCATCTTGATTTCCTGAACTATCAGTAGCACCTAAGTATTCTACTTTAAATTGTAAAGCCAAATAAGTTACAGCGTTATTGTTTAGAGAAAACTTATCAATCAAATGTAGTGGGTGCCTTTGATCATCACTTGTTGTAGTGGTTTTAAACGCACTACCATTAGCAGCTATATTGTCTGGTTTTACGTAGCTTTCTATTATATTACTTAAATCAAAAATGCCAACTCCTGCATTATTTGGCGTTGTTTTAAAAGTTCCTATTAAATCATCTGATGTACCTACAACAGGGTATGTGTTGTTGCTGATATGTACTTCACAAATAAATTTAACATGAAATTGACCTGCAACTGCTGTCTGATTAGACACTACAAATATAACTTCTTGTCCTACTGGAATTACATTATATAAAGGTTGTTGTTCTATTATTGAATTTGCTGCCATTATTTTTTCTGTGTTTCATTTAACGTATTTACTATATCACTTTTAACATTGCCTAAAAGTGCTGGTCCAAACTGTTTTAATCCAAGACCTAATGGTTTTTGAAAGAAACTTAATCCTTTTATACCATCTCTTTTAATCTTTCTACCAATTATATATGCTAAAGATAAATTGCTAATAAACCTTCCTGTTTTTTTATCCCTTCCCTTTATTCCTTTCTTTTTTATCCATTTTGCTAAAATTCCTGGTGGTGGCTGCTTGCTTTTATATTTATAAGGACTTGATACTACTTTGTTTTTATAATCTTTAAATCTTTGCTTTTTTTTATTTCCAGAAACTCCTTTGTCTACAAAAGTCCCATAATCTAACATATAGAAATTTATTTTAAAGCCATTAGCCTCTTTAACTATTTCAAACTTTATAGATTTTTCTAAATTAGTTCCGCCGCCTTTTGCTTTTTGAATATTACCTTTAGTTCTGTTTACTACTTGTTTCCCAAAACTTTCTAAGTATCTTTCTATATTTTCAGTTTTCATTATGATGAAGCAACAAATATTTCCGCATCTACATCATTTTCTGAAACTGGTCTAATTTCAATTTTTGTAAGGTCTTTCAAACCTTCATATATAGGTACTGCACCCTCTGAAGTTGCTACCATAATGGTTGATCCCTGTCCTATTATATGAGATACCCCTGCTGGAATCAACATAGTATAAGCATAAGAAGTTGCAGCCACACCAATATACATATCATGTGTTGTAGATAAATTACTTACCCTAATGTACTTTACGTTTTCAGTGTCAATTGCACCTGCACTATCATATACATTAGATGAAAATGTTGCTATTGTTGTTGTAGCTGAATGAGGACAAGTTACTACTCTTTCAAATGTGTCTGTAATTCCTGTCACTGTTAAGTTATTTGTTGATCCTCTTAATGCACCATTGACTGTTACACTCTCGGAAATTGTTACTACTAAATCTGCCATATTTATTTATTTTTATTCATTATCTATTTGTTTTAATTTTCTTATTGCCCACTCAACGCCAGATGTACCACCCCAAGCATCCCACATTAAACCACCACATCCTTCTGAGTAAGGCACATCTTTATTTTGTTGATGTCTTTTAAAAGATGCCATTCTTGCTATTGTATCTCTACTTATTGGTTTTCTGTCTGCTAATTGAGCTGATCTTGTCCAGCCAATACGACTTCCACAATCACTTCCATTCTCCTCTTTCCATTTTCTAGCACGCTTTGCATTATTAGTTGCTGACTGTGGGTAGTCAGTATATGATTGAAATCTTATGCTGATAGATTCTAGCTTTTCTACTATATCCTCATAGCTCATAGCTTGATTGTTATTTTTGGTGGTATTATCTGTATCTCTATTTTCCATATTTTAAACTTTAACATTAGTACCCAGCACCTGCATCTGTTACAGGTATATTACAGGTACTAAAGTCATTCATAACTTTTACGCCTATTGTAAAAACCCAACCACAACAAAGATTATCAAACCGTTCTTGGAATGGCTCTATTGTAAACTGGTCTTGTGTGAAATATAAAGGCTTATTAATATCATTTACTCCTTCTAACGATTGTCTTGAACTATGCCTAAGCATACCAATAAAATCTGTGCATATTTCTAAACATTGATTAAATACTTCTTGCTCATTGTTTTTCATATCAACTAACTTAGTCAAATCAGCATGCTGTTTAGTTTGCCAGTCGCTTTTCTCACTTACCATATCCATAATGAATATCTGATAGTTATACACTAACTCAGAATCTCCTGTTGTTACATTTACTGGGTTGATGTGTAATAATGGGAACTTTTCCATTTTCTCTAAGTTGATGTCAAATATATCTCCAACAGAAACAGTAGATATTTGATCATGATACTGTGCTAATCTAATTAAAGTATTAGTTACGTTATTGTATGTCTTATTGTTGACTGCCATGTTTTACTTTATTTTGTGAGTTTAAATCTGTCTCATAACTTAACCAAGTAAACGCCTCTAACAAGTTAAGTTTTGTTATTTGTTCTAATTTTGAAATATCTGCATTGCACAATCTATACATTATTCCGAAGTACCCCCATTTTTCAGCAAATGATTCTGTTGCAACTGCAGTTTCATTTCCTTCATGCGATCCATCAAATATGATGGCAAAATCATTGACAATTCGTTCCCTAAATGATAAAAAAAAACCAGCGCACTTTGCACTTGTTCTGCTGACATCTTTTTCATCTGTTCGGCTCGTATAGAAATATTGCCATCATATGCTGCAATAGTATAAATTCCGTTTGCTGTTTCATCTGTTACAGGTCTATACAGTATTGACATTATTTCTGGCATATGGTTTTCTATTCCTTTTGTAAACATTGTCTCTAAGTCACTCCACTCCCCAAGAGTTATCTCCTCTAAATTAGGATGAAACCCATATTTTTTACCTTTTATTTCAATTATCTTTTTTAAAGAACTATCTTGTTTCTTTTGCAGTTCTGACACAGCACTCATAATTGCCGCTATATCTTTCAATTCTAATTCCTTTATTAGCTTCTTAGGAATATTAGAAAGTTCTGCAATTGTATTTAATGCTTCACTACTCTTTGTGCCATTATTATAATCAATTAGCTTTAACCACTTTTCAAGAGTGACATCACTCCATTTACTAATTAATTTAAACTGCTTTGTTTTGCCCTTCTTCTTAATCTTTACCTTCATCTAATATATAATAGAAAAGTTAATAATTTAGTTTACTGTACAAAATACCTTCCTGCATTTGGATTATCTAAGTGGTAAATAACATTGTATCTTACGCCATCAATAGCGTGATTATAATTATCTACATAGAGTTTTGATCCTTTGTCTGCGTACACATAGTTGTTTAATTCTTTAGCTATGTTTGTTGATTCTGGACTAACTACTAATTCATAATCTTGCATTCTTGTTACGCCACTTTCAATAGTTCCTTTTTTAACTGGCTTTATGTTTACGCCTAAATGCTTTAAATCTGCAAT
>CEOL01034472.1_pt1 | contig 12547 bp, 8 predicted proteins | sample 530381 | NCBI WGS metagenome assembly CEOL01 (sample SAMEA2620014, study PRJEB7988) | marine metagenome | biome: marine biome (ENVO:00000447); feature: surface water layer (ENVO:00002042); material: "saline water (ENVO:00002010), including plankton (ENVO:xxxxxxxx)" | depth 5 m
GCCCCGGGTCGAGATTACTATTTAAGACAAGAGGTACCGATTGCAACCGCGTTTGGTGTAGGTGCTGGCGTAGCCGAGCAGATAGACCCCGGAGACGCAGTAACGTCATTTTTAACGTCTTTGGGTGCTGGTTTAGTTGTGCCTACTTCGGTTTTAAGCAGAATTACTGGCGGTGCTGCAGCAAAATCAGCACAAGCTGGACAAGCGTTAAGGCACCCGAGCGAAACTTTTCAGAATATATTAACCAAGCTAAGAGACAAGAAAGAAAGTAAAGCAAGAAATGATTTAATAAAACTTTACGAAGGTATAGTAAAAAATGCCGAGTCCCCCGGTAGGGCTAAAGCGGCGGCCGAGGGTGTCCCTTATGATCCAAAAATACACAGTCCTAACGTTGATTTTACAAGATTAAATCCAGGAGGCGCGGCAGAAACTATGAGAGTCGCAGAAGAATTAATAGCCGAGATAATTCCTGGAATAGAAAAATATCTTTCACCTGGAATAATACCCGTTGACCCTAAAGCTCCTGGGTATGATGCTTATTTTGGTGTGCTTCGTCTACAAGGAGAAGCAATGAATAAAAACGCTAAATTAAAAAAACAAGTGAGTGATGCAACACAAAAGGCGTTTGTTTTATCGGCTAAAACTTTAGGGGACGCTATAAAAGTTGGAGAGCCTGACTTAATAGCCGTTCACGCAAAAAGATTTATAGAAAGGCAAGAAAATTTTATTGGCGAATTGTTGCATAACGAGTTAAGCACAGTCACAGAAACATTAGATAAAATGAAAGCTAAAGGCATACTTAAAGATGGTCAAGCCAGCGAAATAATTGTTAGAACAATTAATAAATTAGAAAGTTACGCAAGAGACATAGAAAAACGTTTATACGATTCAGAATTAATAGATTACCTTGCGAGCGTAAAACCCAATTTTCTTATAAAAGGTCTTAACGAAGATGAAGCTAAAGCTGCCCTACAAGGGCGTTTTATGGCTAGTGACATAAAAAGTGCAGATGGCAAGAAAGCTCTTGAGTTAATCGAAGAAATTAAAGCTAGGATTCCTAAAGCAGATCCCACGCTTCAGAGGCCACCTAAGTTAAAGGGTAAGGCTTTAATGGATGAAAACATTAGGAATCAAAGGGAAGGAATCGAAGAATTAATTAAAACTCGAAACGAACCCGATACAATAAAATTTTTAATAGATCAAAACATTGCATTTGGTGGGAGGTTATCTGAAGAACAACTGAAAAAAATGAGCGACGGTGAATTTAAGATACTTTTATCTAAATTACAAAATGGTTCTTCCATAACAAAAAGAAAAAGCCAAGCCATTCCTTCTATTTTGAAGCCGGGTATAGAGCCAAAAGTGCCAAGAATAAGAGATATTGTTAGAAACATTGATCCGGACTTTGATGAAATGAGCGAACTTGTTTCTTCTATGGGTCGCGACGCAAAAATCTCACGGAAAAAAAATCCTCGTACGGGTCTGCCACTTGGTATAGAAATATTGCCGTCACATAGAATGAAAAGAGGCGGCGAAAGTAGCATTGATGGCCTTATGGAAAGAGCCATAGATGAGGGTTATTTTCCGGGATATGGAATAAATGAGTTTACGGCTGGTCCGGGAGGAAAGGTATTAAGTCGTGATGAATTTTATGATGCTTTAGAAAACAATATAGCCAAGTCGGACGACCAAGTTAGGTTAGATGAATATCAAAATAAAGTTGAGATAGCCGCTGATCTTCAAGAATCTTTAGACAAAGCGGGTATAAAAAATAAAGATATTCGTGGCATGACTGATGATGAGCTATTTGAATTAGTTGCTGATATAGATTCCGGTATATTACCGCCAAGAAGAATTAGAGAACAAGTCGGTGGATTCCCTAAAGATATGCCGGCTAAAGAGCGTAGGCGTTTAGATAAAGAATTAGAAGCACAAGCGCAAGCGCAAGCTGGTCAGATACAATACGATCCAGATATTCCGGCACAGATTATGACGGTTGGTGATGCAATTAGGATTCGTTCTTTGATAGGAGATGCGCTTAGAGATACCGTTACAAAACCAAGCGAACGAAGGTATCTTACTCGCATACGAAAAAATGTACTCAAAGATTTATTAGAAAACACAGATTTAGATGAAACGCGAGAAGCTTTAATTTTGGCAAACACTTTTACAAAAGCAAAAAATGACGTGTTTTCCCGCACAAAAGGCGGTGAAATGGCTAAAGACCTAAAATATTCAGACGATAATGTTTTTGCAGAAAACCTTCTTGCTGCAGGCAGGCCTAACGAATTAGGCAATAGGGTTACTGGATTACAAAAGTTTGGACAGTTTTTTGAAGATCAAGCTACAGAATTGTTAAAAGTAGGCGATCCAGAACTTACAGCACTTGTAGAAAACATAATACCGATTTCTCAAAACTCTGCTTTAACTATAGAAAACAGTATAGTTAAAGTTATTAGAGGTATGCTGCTTAACGGCGTTCTTGAAACTAAACCACAAAGCAAGCTTATTCCAAGAGATATAAAAAAAGCATTACCCGGTCAATTTGATGCAGATCAAGTTGTAGTAAATGAAGCAAAACTTAAAACTTTTATGAATAGGTATAAAGCTGCTGCCGATCAAAATCCTAGCATAAGAGAATTGTTTGAAGACATGAGCGATCCAGTTAAAGCTCAACAAGTTATCCAGGGCCTTAGAGAAGGTAAGGGTATGCCTGAAAGAGGTATACTCCCAATGCAAGAAAGAATAGATCAGAAAAATGCTTTGAGCGATATTCTTAACGTAGACAGCCCTGTTTTTAGGATCCTTCAAATTTTAGAAAGCAAAGATCCACAAACTAGATTAGACAACCTTATAAAACAGGTTAATTTAATAAGGACTTCAAACATACCAGTAACGTATAAAGGCAAAAAGGTTCCAGCAAAAGAGGTGTTTGAACCTGCCGTCAATAGTTTAGTAAGTTCTTTTATACAGGTTGCTCGAGACGCAAGTTACATAAAAGGTAAAGATATTTTTGAATCAGGGGATCTCACACCAATAGGTAAATATGACGCAAAGATATTCCGTCAAGTGTTTTTTGAAACAGGAGAAGTTTTTCCTCAAATGAAAGACTTACCTTCCGTTGCAGATACTTTGTTAAAACAAGGAATTATTGATAAAGCTAAATATAATCAAATAGATAACGTTACGTTAGCTATGGAACGTATGCAAAATCAACTAGCGTACATGGATCTTTTGCCAGATATGTCAACAAAATCAAAACAACTTTTTCAAACTTTTGTTGCTAGGTATATCGGTGCGAGAGGGGGTTCGGCTTTAGGTACTGATACTATACAGGTTCCGGGAGCGGCTGCCGGACTCGCTGAAGATATTCTTTTGAGATCGCCTAATACGGCTTTTATATCTTTTTTGAGTGAGTTGTTTGAACCAGGCGGCTACGAAAACTTTTTGAAAATGCTTGAAAATACTGCAGAACAAGTAGGAAAAAGACAACGTAGTCAAGCGTTCGAGACTCCATTGTTAGTGCCACCATTAAAAGATTCTCCGTTAGCCGTCGCTGCTCCGGTAGAAGCAATCACTCGAGACAGGGAAGAAGAAAGAACGATCACGCCTCCACCACCACAGCTATCTCAGGCGTCACCGTCAGTAAATCCTATGCAGACCGCTAACCAGAGAGCACGCTACGCGGCTATGTTCCCACTTGATCCGGCTTCTTCACTTATCAGAGAACGTCAAGCACAGGGCATAGGAAGTCTTCCTAGACCTTAAATTAGCCACTCCCGGCTTTGTTCTCCCAATACTTCTTGAGCAATATCAATTTTACCCTTTAAAGCAGCGAGTATTTTTTCATCAACCGTGTCCGGGCTTACTAAGTCTACGTAGGTTACGTGATTTTTTTGTCCTATGCGGTGGGCCCTGTCTTCTGATTGTATGCGTGTTTCTAAATCATAGCCGTTATTCCAATAGATTACGTTAGTTGCCGCAGTTAACGTCAAACCGTAACCACCTGTCTTGGGATTACCAACAAAGAAACGTAAAGGATTTTCTTTGTCTTGGAAGTTTTTGACTATCTCTTGGCGTTTGTCTTGTGGCGTAGCTCCATAAAAAGCTTCCGCACTGTCCTCACCATATCGTTCTTTTAACTTATTGACTATCCGTTCTAAATCATACACCCACGTAGCCCATATAATTACTTTGCCTGACATTTCATCAATGGTGCTCAGTAGTTCGTCTAAACGTTTATTCGGTATCTCTTGTATCTCACCATCATCTGTCTTTAAATGCCCGCAGCATATTTCTTGTAATCGCATTATTTGAGTCAATACGCTAGTGGTTGTGGATAACTCTCCTTTTTCTAAACGTGCGATAGCTAGTTTTTTCATCTGCACGTATGCGGATAACTGTTCTTTACTCAACGGCACCCGCCTTGATGTGTATATCTTTTCAGGTAAATCTAAACAATCTTCTTTTAAAACCCTGGAACTAAACGAGTCTAACTTACCGTGCAGTTCATCTAAACGTTGGTAGCCAGTAATTTCTTGGAAACTACGCATACCCATAGCTCTTTTCCTAACAATTGCATAACGTGCTTGATATGCGAAGAAACTTTTAAATCCAAGCAGTTGCGGACTTAAAAAATCACATTGACTGAATAAATCCATAGGATTCTTTGTAATTGGAGATCCTGTCAGTATGCGTTTGTATTTAGCCAGACTGGCGGCTTTCAACGCATTTTTTGTGCGTAATGCTTTGCGATTCTTTATGGCCGTACTCTCGTCCATAATAAATAGGTTGTTGGGATTCATCTTTAAAAACTTAAATGCACTGGACGCGCCTTTGACAGTAGATAAAGCTTCTACGTTCATAGCCAATATATGCAGATCAGTGTGTCCCGGATCAGCTAACTCGGTTAACGCTTCACGGTACTTTTTAGTTATGTTAGGTTGCCACTGGACCATTTTAGAATTTATGCGGTCGGGCAAATGTTGTGGTATTTCTTTTTCGACCCAGTTTGCGAACACACCTTTTGGCGCAACGATAAGAACCGTATTGATAGCATTGGCTTCGTACAATGCTCCGAGAGTATCTATTGCAATCTTTGTTTTACCCGTCCCCATTTCAAGAAAAAGCGCGTGCTGCTTGGCTTTCCACGTTTTTTCAAATATCTTTCTTTGATGCTCATACGGCTTCGTTTTATATTTATACATTTATTTTGCTCCAGGTGTTGACGTATATAATGATATGCGATATAAATATGTTTGTCTAGGAATGTAAAACATTCCTCAATTCACGAACCACGGAGATTAAAGATGGAAAACGACTTTCTTTCACAATTAGAATCAGACGCAATCGCAACAGATTCTACCCCAAAAGATCAGGATTTGAACAGTGTCGCAAACATTGCCAAAGCTATTCAAGATAAAGAGGATCTTTTAGCCGACTTAGAGAAACAAGTTAAGACGGTAAAGAAAGAACTTTTAAAACTCACTGATGAAGATTTACCGTCAATCCTACAAGAACTTGGAATGACTGGGTTTACATTAGATGATGGTTCTTCAATTTCAATCAAACCCACGTATGGCGCACATATAAAAGTCTCGGATAAAGAAGAAGCTTTTGCATGGTTGCGTAAAAACGATTATGGGGACTTGATTAAAAATGTAGTGAGTTGTACTTTTGGACGCGGCGAAGACGAAACTGCTGTAGATTTCATGGCTTTTGCCGAGAAAAGTGGTTACACACCGCAACAAAAGACAGATGTTCATTCACAGACACTCAAGGCGTGGGTCAGAGAGCGCGTGGAAAACGGCGATAGTTTTCCTTCCGAGCTATTTGGCGCATACGTAGGACAACGTGCAATAATCAAGAGGAAATAGCAATGGCTAGTAAAGAAGTATCAAAGAAGAAAGACAGCAATGTCATACAGTTGGACGCTTCTATTTTTGAAGCAGACGCGGGTAAAGGCTTAGAAAATGTAGGTCAAGAAGACCTGGCTTTACCTTTTATCAAAATATTGAGTGGACTTGATCCTGTATTAGATGATTTGGAAGAAGCAAGAAAAGGCGATATTTACAATACCGTTACAAATCAAATCTATAAAGGTAAAGAAGGCATTAAAGTTGTGCCTTGCACTTACCAAAGACGATTCATAGAATGGGCCCCGCGAGGTAGCGGAACTGGCGCACCTTTGAATATATTCACTCCAAACGATCAAAGACCAAAAACCGAACGATCTCCAGACGATAACAGAGAATACGTTGTAGACGGAGACGGTAGCTATATCGAAGAAACGCATCAGCACTTCGTAGTAATAATAGAACCTGATGGCACTTCGAGCACGGCTTTGATTGCAATGAAATCTACGCAACTTAAAAAGAGCCGTAAATGGAACTCAATGATTGCTTCACGCAGTATCGTTGGTGCAAACGGACCTTTCACACCGCCTAGATATTCTCATGTTTACTTACTCAAAACAGTAAGTGAGGAAAACTCGAAGGGTAGTTGGCATGGTTGGGACATATCTTTAGTAGGACAAGTAGAAGATATGGCGCTCTATGGTAACGCTAAAGGTTTTGCAGAGTCTATATCTAGCGGTCAAGTTGAGGTAAAACACTCTCAGGAATCCACTGAAAGCGCTGATAACGCTCCTTTTTAACCAACATAGGGGAGACGGTAGCAATACCGTCTCTCAGGGAGCCTTATGTCTAATTACAAACAATTTTCGTCTATTTTTGATGGCCTACGTGCGGCTTATGGCACCTATAAGGTAGACAAAAAACAACTAAATGGATCAAAGACCACCGGGAAAGCGGGCGTTGTTCGCGAAACACGCACCAAAGAACTTTGGGAAGGTCACTTGTCCGGTAAGGGACAATCCGTTGGAATTATTCCAATCAATGAAGATAACAATTGTAAGTGGGGTTGTGTCGATATAGATCAATACAACTTCGATCACAAAACACTTATCGAAAAAATTCGTAAGTTAAAACTACCTTTGGTAGTTTGTCGTTCAAAGTCCGGTGGGGCGCACGTTTTTGTTTTTACATCTGACTGGGTATCTGCAAAGAATATTCAAGAAGTGTTAAGACACGTTGCGTCCCTACTGGGTTATGGAGAATCAGAGATATTTCCAAAGCAAGTCAAGCTAAATCTCGAACGTGGCGACGTAGGCAACTTTCTTAATATGCCTTATTACGATCACGAAGACGGTTTACGTTACGCAATAAAGGACGACGGCACAGCCGCAACCTTAGAAGAATTTTTTGATATGTATAAAGAGTATGTCTGCACACCAGAACAACTCTCAGCAATAATGATGGAGGAAGATAAGTTTCAGCCAATAGAAAACGGGCCACCTTGTTTACAAGTATTGTGCAAAGAAAAAGTTTCCGAGGGCGGTCGTAACAATGGGTTATTTAATATTGGTGTATATCTTAGAAAAGCTTTTCCTGATTCCTGGGAAACAGAAATACTAAACTACAATATGCAGTATTTAGATCCACCTTTGCCTTTGAACGAGGTAAATATTGTAGCCAAGCAATTACACAAAAAAGATTATGCGTATAAATGTAAAGACGCCCCAATAAATTCTTATTGTAACGCGGAGTTATGTAAAACCAGAAGGTTTGGTATTGACGCCGCGGTATCGGGAGTAATGATAGCTAATTTAAGAAAATACAATTCACAGCCGCCTGTTTGGTTTGTTGATGTAAACGGTCAACCTTTAGAGTTAGATACCGAAGGTTTGATGAATCAAGCAACTTTTCAGCGTGCGTGCGTAGAGCAGTTAAATTTTATGCCTAGAAGTGTCACAAAACCACTTTGGGAAGGTCGTATGAACACCTTGTTAGATGAAATGACACAGAACGAGGGAAGTATAGTAGAAGTAAGTGCAGACGCTAGTGTTAACGGGCGTTTCTATGCGTTCCTAGAGGAGTTTTGCACTTCTTTACAACAAGCTCAAGATAGAGAAGAAATACTTCTCAGACGGCCATATACGGACGAGAAAGAGGAAAGCACATTCTTTAGATTAGTTGATTTAGAGAACCATTTAATCAAAGCAAATTTTAAAAACTATAAAACACATCAAATAGCACAGCGTTTACGAGACATAAACGGAGAAGCTACGCAGATAAACATAAAGGGTAAAACCGTACGTGTTTGGGTGATACCTTCGTTCAATCGTGTAAACCCAGATATACCACCACCTGATTTTGGCAATCAGGACGAGGTACCGTTTTAATGTTTCGTATTTTTGGTCCACCCGGGACCGGAAAAACAACAACATTACTTAATCTAGTTGATAAAGAGTTAGAGCGAGGAACGCCTTCATCAGAGATAGCGTTCTTGGCTTTTACCCGTAAAGCAGCGAGAGAAGCTAAAGAACGTGCGTGTCGTAGGTTTGGGCTAGACGCTAAACAAGACTTACCTTATTTCCGTACACTTCATTCTTTGGCTTTTCGTTTAGTCGGACTAACGACTGAACAATTGATGGGTACAGAGCATTACAGAGAGATAGAGAACCGTATCGGCTTTGATCTATCAGGAAGCACTAATATAGACGAAGAACACACCACGTCTATAAAAAGAGAGTCAGAGATCCTACGACTGATAACGTTAGCGCGTTTGAGAAGAACAACGCTACATTCCGAATACAATAGAAGCAATGTCAAATACAGTTGGACTGAAGTTAATTATGTAGCCAGTGCCGTAGAGCAGTACAAAAAATCAAACGGCTTACACGATTACACAGATATGTTAGAACTGTTTGTGGCTAAAGGTCGCAATATATGTCCACCTTTGCGATTGTGTTTGTTAGACGAGGCCCAGGATTTATCTCCGTTACAATGGGAGATCGCACACCTGTTAGACTCTAAATCAGATAAGATGTATTGCGCCGGAGACGACGATCAAGCTATCTATGACTTTGCCGGTGCAGACGTAGATCACTTTATAAATTTACCGGGCGGTGCAGAAATATTAGAAAAAAGCTATCGGGTCCCGGCTTCCGTGCATAAATTGGCAATGGGGTTGTCCTCGAGAATACAACGACGTTTTCCTAAGAATTACGTGCCTAAAACAGACGTGGGTTCGGTGCAAAGAATCTACTCCCCAGAAAGTTTAGATTTCAGTAAGGGCGATTGGTTAATCTTGAGTCAAGCTAATTATCAAATTAATCCTGTATCTTCTATTTTGAAGCAAAGTGGGTATTACTTTGAAAGATCGGGCTATCCGTCTGTATCTCCTAAAGTAAGCACGGCTTTGTTGGCTTGGAAGAAGCTACAAAATAATGACGTTATAGACGTGGGTTCAGCACAGGTTCTGTATTCATTTATGCGTGGCAATGGCGTGCGTGTAGAACGTGGGTTTAAAACACTGAAAGCGGGAGAAAATGTTTTTTTAAGTTTAGATCAATTGCAAAAAGATCACGGCTTATTGGCTACGGCAGATATGGATTGGCAAACGGCACTAGATCGTTTACCTGATATGGACCGAGCATACATCAACGCATTACTGCGAAGGGGCGAAGATTTAGAAGAAATGCCTCGCATCAAATTATCCACGATTCACGGAGCAAAAGGCGGAGAAGCAGAGAACGTAGTAGTGTTTAGCGATTTGACCGCCGCGGCAGATGAATCTTTACAGATCAGTCCAGACACCTTGCACCGTGTCTTTTATGTTGCCGTGACTCGAACTAAAAAGAATCTTTACATTGTAGAGCCAGAAATTTATCAAAGGAGTTATAACTTATAATGAAAAAAGAAACCAGATTACAGTTTCCCATGTTTGGGACAAGCACCGATTGGACTCCGCCCGTAGACTTACCCGATTTAAGTGACGCTAAAGAAATAGCCATAGACCTCGAAACACGCGACCCGAACCTTAAAACCAATGGTCCAGGGTGGCCTACTGGGGACGGTGAGGTAGTGGGCGTTGCAGTAGCTACGGCAGACTGGAAAGGGTATTTGCCTTTCAGTCACTTAGGCGGTGGAAATTTAGATCGACGCATCATTTCACGTTGGTTGACTAAAATTCTTGCCGGAGACGGCGATAAAATTATGCACAATGCTCAGTATGACGCCGGGTGGCTACGTCAAATGGACGTGCCTATCAATGGTCGCATCATAGATACCATGATTACAGCGTCCTTATTGGACGAAAATAGGTTTAGTTACTCATTGAACGCACTCTCCTTTGATTATTTAGGCAAAACTAAGTCCGAAAAGCTGTTAGTAGACGCCGCAAGGGACTTTGGCGTAGATCCAAAAGCAGAAATGTGGAAGCTACCGGCCCCGTATGTGGGTCCTTACGCAGAAATGGACGCAGAACTTACACTCGAGCTATGGCAGTTATTTAAAACACAGATAGCCGTCGAAGATTTACACTCGGTGTGGGAATTAGAAACGGCATTGTTGCCGTGCCTTATAGATATGACTTGGCGTGGTGTTCGAGTAGATGTAGATCGAGCAGAAAGAACCAAACAAACTATATTAAAAAGAGAAAAAGAAGCACTGGCACAAATTAAAAAGTTAGCGGGGTTTGAAGTAGAGGTATGGGCTGCGGCTTCTTTGAAAAAAGCGTTTGATAAAATTGGCATAAGCTACCCTAGAACTGAGAAGGGTGCCCCGAGTTTTACTAAAGCGTTTCTAACCGAGCACAAGCATGAGTTTCCACGTTTGGTGGTAAAAGCACGTGAATTAAATAAGATACAAGGCACGTTTATAAATACGATACTCAAGCACGTTGGTAAAGATAAGCGTATTCATAGTCACATCAACCAGTTACGTTCGGATAATGGCGGAACCGTGTCGGGACGCATATCAATGAACAATCCAAACCTTCAACAAATCCCGGCCCGCGACCCAGAACTGGGACCAATGATACGAAGTTTGTTTTTGCCTGAAGAAGGCGAACAGTGGGCGGCGATAGATTTCTCGCAACAAGAACCACGGATCTTGGTGCATTACGCCTCGGTCTTATCTGATTGGAAGGGCGGTGGCTTAGAGGGCGTAGATGAATTTGTAGACGGTTATAAAAACAATCCAGATATGGACTTTCACACAATGGTTGCGGAAATGGCTGATATTCCTAGAAAAAGCGCCAAGACTATTAATTTAGCCATGATGTACGGCATGGGCGTTACCAAGCTATCGCACCAGTTAGACATCAGCATAGACGAAGCAAAAGACCTGACTAAGCAATATCACAGTCGCGTGCCATTTGTTAAACAATTAATGCAAGGCGTATCGAGAAGATTAGAAGACGCGCGATCTAACGGAAGTGTGCGCTCTCTGAAGGGCAGAAAGTGCAGATTTGATTTATGGGAACCAAAAGGTTTTGAAATGAAAAAAGCGTTGCCAAAAGAAGAAGCACTGGCAACCTATGGACAAACTACACAATTAAAACGTGCATTTACATACAAAGCACTTAACCGATTAATCCAGGCAAGTGCCGCAGATATGACAAAACAAGCTATGGTTAACCTTTATAATCAAGGGTTTACGCCACTTTTGCAGATACATGATGAACTTGATTGCTCGGTAAAAGACTTGGAAGAAGCACAAAAGATTTCGGGAATAATGGAAACGGCTCTGGAACTAAAAGTTCCCAGTAAATGTGACATTGACCTCGGACCAAGTTGGGGAGAGGCGAAAGAAATAAAATCCGTTTGAGTATTGCGGATTTGTCCTATATAATCTCAGATATGGCAGATGAAGCTATGCTAAAAGCAGATGGATATGACGAGGCAATTCTTGGAATTACCCGTCGCTGCGGAAAGCAGGACATCATAGCCTACGATGTTGCTAAAATTTTAGACATTCTAGTAACGCGCGATGGTATGACTGACGAAGAAGCAATAGAGTTCTTTGAATATAATGTTCAAGGGGCCTGGTTAGGGGAAGGCACACCCTGTTTCGTTTATACCCATGAACTAGAGGATTTAAAAGACGAATTAAATTGGAACCAAGAATCGAATTAGGAATTACTATGGACACAGATAAGTGGAAAAGTATATTGGTGCCTCGCGACACGTACGAAGAAATAAGAGAAGTTGCCAAAGAAGAAGGTAGAACTATTTCTGGACAATTACGTTTGACTTGGCAACAATGGAAAAATGCAAATAGAACACAAAAATTGGACAGCTAGAGAGTTTTTAAAGATCGCGGATCGCGTGTCACGGAAGTTAGAGAGAGGCGAGAAAGTTTACCGAGACGAGATAGAAAGATTAAAGCTATTAGCTCAAATAGAAGTCGCTAAAAAAAAGATGTTATAAGGTCCCTCCCGTCCTTTTCTTTTTATACCCGCTAATTCCTCCATTATTAGCGGGTTTTTTTTGCGCAAACCACCCCTAAGTTATTGATTGTTGGTTGATTTTTGATGGTTTTTGAAAAACCGACCCCCTATGTTTATTGGCCTCTGCAAGGTATAAGACATTATGTTATAATACTTATACGCGGTTTTTTATGAATCGCGGTTGTTCTTTAACAATTTGTTTTATCCTTTTAACTAATGTGCAAAAGCACGGGAGGCATTAGCTATGGCTAAT
>CEOL01003543.1_pt1 | contig 12516 bp, 25 predicted proteins | sample 530381 | NCBI WGS metagenome assembly CEOL01 (sample SAMEA2620014, study PRJEB7988) | marine metagenome | biome: marine biome (ENVO:00000447); feature: surface water layer (ENVO:00002042); material: "saline water (ENVO:00002010), including plankton (ENVO:xxxxxxxx)" | depth 5 m
AGCATCTTTGGACCATTCTTTTCCAGTCCACCATTCAAAACCAGGTATATCTGCTTTGTATATAGAACTCTTTTCATACCCAGGACCTAAATAGGCATACTTATGATTTTTCTCTTTCAACCAATTAAGTTCCATTGTAAAAGAATTATGTCCAAGTTCAATATCTGGAACAGAATAGTCTTGAACAAAAAGATTAGTTTCAAAACAACTTGCTTCCCTAAAGAAACGCAATTTGCTCCAACCAATCAATTCATCTTTGTAATAGTAATTAACAAGGTCATCAACAATTTCGTAGTTATCTTCTGGAATAATATAAAAGTCTTCTTCATACATTTTAAATCCTTTGATATTACAAAATTCTTTAAAAACAATTTCGTTAAGTTTACTCCACTTATTTTCGTGGGTAACAGTAAGATGCTTGATTACTGGATCAGGTTTATTAAATTCAGAAAGGACACAACGTGTATTACGAGTTTGTAACCAAGTTTCTTTGCCGTGGTCATTCGAATACACAAAACCACCTTCAAGGGCAGTTTGATGTTCAAATGATTGAGGTTTTGCATAGACCTTTACGTACTGCAAGAAACCCTTTTCGATTTTACCATAAGGATGTTCGTAATAAATATGCATAACATTATTTATATAAGGCGATAGGATGGACGTTTATACAATATACGCAGACCACAACCAAAAAGTAACTGCACATCATTTTGCTAAGAAAATGAAATTATTCTTAGATAAAATGGTAGAGTTAGGTCATATGGAAGGTTATAGACTTACTAGAATGAAATTAGGTTTTCGTTCTATGGATTTACCAGAATTTCGTATTGATATGGACTTTAAAAATATGCAACAACTTGACGATGCAATGACAAGTGTATTGCGTAATGAACAAGACATTGAAGGCGAACACGTTGGTTTTAATCATATGGTAGATGTAGAGACTATACAACATTTTTTATATAGGGACTTTCCAGATGAAATACAGAGTTGATAAAGTAAATTCTTGGAACGGTTGGGACCCATTAAAACAAGTAATACTTGGTAATGTATTCGAACCTAAATTTTTCAGAGATATACCTGATTTACAGTTACGTGATTTGCTAACACAATTATTAGAAGAAACACACGAAGATTTAGATAACATACAAAAGACACTTGAAGGATTAGGTATAGATGTAGTTAGAGTTGCACCTAATAATACACAATATTCTGAATTACACGAAGAAGATGTAGGTTGGAGTGATAATGTTATGGATTATTGTGAACAAGATAAAGGTCAATTTTTCTTTGGTGGTATACCTAAACCTTGTTTGTCTCCTAGAGATTTTTTAATTACACTAGGCGATAAACTTATGCAAACTAATATGGTTAATAATATACACCACGATAATCAATCAATGATAAATCCTGCGTGTGTAGATAATAGATTAGCCGATGGATTTCTTGAAATAGAAAAACAATTAGGTAAAGGTAAAGACGGAAAAGATAATACTCATCCAGAGATTTATAGAAAATTATTAGGTCCATTAAAACCTAGACAAAAAATGTTAATTGAAAGATTTGGTAAAAACTTTCATACTGATATGCTTGACAGAGATATGTTACACAAATATTGTAATAGGTTCAATAAAATGGATATTCATATGAAAGAAGTTTTAAGATATACTTGGAGTTATTGGGCACCAATGATAACACGTGTAGGTGATACTCTTATTATTGATACTTTAGAAACAGAAAATTTAGATGAATATATCTTAGATAATTATCCAGTATACAAGAAAGCAAACGTGGCAATAGGTGGACATAATGATGGTTCATTTAATTTACCTAAACCTGGACTAGGAATATGTGCGCCTTGGGTAGATCCAAATATGTTTAAAGACACATTACCTGGTTGGGAAATATTAAAATTAGATGTTGAGAAAACAGGTGAAATGACACACGATTTTGGCAATGAAACATTTGGTGATTGGAGAAAAGAAAAGAATATTACTCAAGGGAAGTGGTGGCATCCTGATGCAAAACAAAATCCGCAGTTAGTTGATTTTATAAACAAGTGGTTAAATAATTGGGTAGGGTTCGCAGAAGAAACAATATTTGAAGTTAATATGTTAAGTGTTGATGAAAAAACTATTATATCATTAAATCATCAAGAAGATATTCATAAAAAATTAGAAGAACACGGAATCAATCCAATTTATTGCAGATTTAGACATAGAAATTTTTGGGATGCAGGTTTACATTGTTTAACTGTAGATACGTTACGTGAAGGTAATATGCAGTCATATTTCAAATAAACGAAGACTAAATACTATTATGATAAACAATGATTACAAAAGTCTTTCCGAAGAGGAACTAGATACAAAAATAGGCGATGTAACAAAGAAAATAAATTTAGCCTATAATATCGGTCAGCATAGTGTCTTACCGCAACTTGAGTTTCTTTTAGAAGAACTACAAGTAGAATTAAAAGAAAGATTAGATAAGCAAAGATTTGATATCATTAATCAGAAGACACCTAAAAGAATGCTCATAGGAGAAGACGATGGAACCGAAGAAGAAAACAGAGATAGTACTACAGCCGCCAAAGAAGGCTAACAAAAGAGTCTATCATTCATTAACTTGTGATTGTGATGATGTTTCGATTACAAGATTAGTAGAGTATATTAATGACACTTGGGTTCACGATTGGAACTCCGTACTTAATATTGTTAAGATGAAATTTGATATTGGACACGACATATTACATTTTGAAACTAATGGTCAAAAATTAGATTTGATTAAATTTATTTTAAAACTAAGTGATAAGTTTCCTAAAATATTTTTTATGTATGATTTTTATACGATAAATGAAAGAGAACACGAACAAGGAACTTATTTTGTAATGGGTGGAAAAATAACAGATAACAATGTAGTAATCAACAAGACAGAGGCATAAATACTTTCAATGACGGAAGATTATATTAACAGTTATACCACATACGAGGCACAATTCAGTGCAACTATAATACAAACAGACCCAATAATTCTAAGTGATACTTTTGATGTAAGAATAGATTTTGCCTGGAATTCGTCTGATTTGGCTAAAGGCAATGCGGCCTTTTTAAAGATTAAGTATTTTGTGGAAGATTATTTACATCAAGCAATTTTTACACACAAAGCGGCCACTATTGATATGATGAACGTAAAGAACAAAATAGTTGTATTTCCATTTGTTCCTACTAGTGATATTATAGCAATGTGTTTGCATTCTAAGTTAAATGCTATAGCAGATCCTCACGTTGAAGTTATTGCAGTTAATATAGGTAGTCAGATAACATCACCAAAAATGTCATATACATATAGCGACCCTACATATCCAGCACTTCCAAATTTAAAAGATTGGGTCGGAACAGAGAAGTATTATTACGATAAACCCTGGTGGAAACGACCTACAGTTGAAACAAGAGATTATGAAGTAGATGAAAAAACGGACTTGACATCACCACCAAAATTTGATAATATACTAGATAAGATTGACCAACTAACTATGGGCGAATTGCATATAAAAGAAGAAGGCGGGGAAGTAGTAGATATTAATGGCTGGAAACCTAAAATCGTCAAAGATTGACAGTTTAAAAGACCAATACGGCAGAGTTGTATATAATCGTGAAGATTTGTACGAAATGCTTTATAATGGTGATGATATCTCAGGAATCAAAGAATTAGAATGGCACGAGGATATAGACAAATACAACAAGGCTTTATCACTCAATAATATAGAAAAAGACTTATTACAGCCAATTCAAAAGATTTCTAAAGAAATCAGCGATTTTGATGAAGAAAATCAAAATAAATGGTTTATGCCTGATGAATATAAAGATATAGATTTATGGAAGTATTGTTTAGATAGATGTCCTGATGATGCTGAACATAGTGCCAGAGTATGCAATGAACTATATTTATATGATAAATATGGTATAATAGACGTACTTAAAGTGTGTGTCTATATTGTCGATACTTTACGCAAGAATAATCTTGTATGGGGTGTAGGCAGAGGATCAAGTGTTTCAAGTTATGTGTTATATCTAATAGGTATACACAAGGTTGATAGCATTAAGTATGGATTAGATATAAACGAATTCTTGAGATGACAGATAGTATTATAAAGTTTCCAGATAGTAAAAGACGTTTAACGCCAAAAGAAGAACGTCTTGTGAGAACTTGTGTAAATATTATACATAACTCATATGAAAATGGGAATCCTTTTGTAACTAAAAAACAAAGAGTTGTCTTTACAGAATCACAAATAAAAACTTTACTAAGAAAAGTTTTTGAACTAAACGAGGATGTGTTATGAAACAATATAAAAGTATGCGTGGCGCCAGTGTAGACCTTGCTAAATTAATGGCAAAAGCAGAAAAGACTATTTCTGTTGGTAACACTCAATCAAATGCCCGTGGTGACCAATTAGGTCGAGGCGGCAGAGTTGTAAAAAGTGCGGCTGATATAGCCCGTGAACATTACAATCAAAATAACCCACGTGCAACAGTGAATTCAACCATAAAGGTTGATAATCAACTTGACGCATCTGGTAAGACTAAAATCGAAAAACCTATGGAAGATGATTGGGTAGAACCAACTCCTAGTTCGACTTACGCAGAGACAGTTGAGAAAGAGACAAAGGCTAAAGCAAAACCTAAACCTAAAGTAAAAGCGACACCTGTAGAAAGACCAGAAGGTGCAATGACCGAAGACGAGGAATATGCAAATGCTGGCATTTCTAAAGATGCGGCAGAATCATCTAGTGAAAAATCAGATGATGAATGGGTTGAAGATGCTGAAGGTAACTTTGTAAGAAAAGATAAAAAATAAAACGAAGAGGAAACAAACTTATGGCAAAAGCAGTAATGGCAACTATGATGTTGTTATTTTTAATGGGGTGTAGTGCAACTGCTACAAAAATTATTCCTGATAATCCAAGAGTATCTTTTGGTAAAAAATGCTCAGTAACGGATGAAGGACAAATTGCGTACAGTTGGCTATGGATTTATAACAAGGAAGCAGGTCTAAAAGCAGACAAGCAAACTTGTGAAAAAATCGCAGACTAAGGAAAGGTAAAAAATGGCACAACTTAAACCTCTAGGGGATAAGATAATTCTAACGAATATCGAAAAAGGCGAGAAAGTTACTAAAGGTGGTATTATTATCGCTGATGATAGCACAACGGCGGCTGGTGAGCGAGGTATCAGACCACGTTGGGCAGAAGTTTATGCTATTGGTCCTAAGCAACAGGACGTAAATGTGGGTGATTGGGTTCTAATGGAACACGGAAGATGGACAGAAGAACATCAATTAACCGGTGATAATGGAGAGAAAATCTCTGTATGGATGGGGGATCCTAACGGTATTCTGGGCGTGAGTACTGATGGAAAACCCGAAAATCTGTAAAAAATAATAAATACATATGTTATAACAACATATAACTTGTTAACAAGGAGCATAAAATGGCTTATTACAAATATACAAACACAATCGATGTTCCAGGTACTGTAACTACTGAGGATGATTTCTTGGCTTGGTTACAAGCAGAAGTTGGTGATACAGTATATAATGAGGCAGAAACTGCGGTTACTGAGGAACGTGAGGAAGCAACTTGCGTATACTATAACCGTTCTATTGCAGACGGCAAAGTTACTGCAACTAAAGTATCAACAGACCAAGCAAAAATGACTGAAATGAAAGCCGCAGTAGATACTGCGATTGGAAAATTCAGTGGTCTAACAACTGCTACTTCATCGATTGCAGAAATCACAGAAGACGAATTCAACGCACTACCATAATTTATAGAAATTATATAGATGTTGGATATCTTCTACCTAACATACCACGATGATTATTCTCAGGATAATCATCGTCGGTTGAAGGAACTCGCCCAACCAAATCAAAATGTTATTCACGTAGCCGATATAGATGGTATCTATAACGGACACAAAGAATGCGCCTTACAATCATCAACCAAACACTTCTTTGTTGTAGACGGAGACGGATGGGTTAAAGATGATTTTGACTTTTCATACATACCAAACGAAACTGACGAAGTTTATCCTCAAACAAGTACTGCACAATGTACTCACGTTTGGAGAGCAGTAAATCCTGCAACAGGACAAACATACGGATATGGCGGTGTAAAACTATTTGCCCGTGATGCTTTTATGGATAAAGCATATATTGATATTCAACATCCTTTAGTAGACGTAACTACAGAGGTTGCTAAAAGAGGTTATCCTTATCTTCCTATAGAACAGATATCTAATGAAACTAGATTTGCAACAACACCTTTCAATGCCTGGAAAAGTGCATTTAGAGAGGCAGTTAAACTCGCAAGTGGTGTAGCAACACAAGATAGACGTAAAAGAATAGACGAATGGAAAAATCCAAATCCAAATGTACCATATCATCAAGAAATTGCCTTAGGTGCAAAGATGGGAGAAAACTATGGTACTGCAAATACAGGTAATGGCGATAGACTATTTCGTATTAATAATTGGAAGTGGTTACAAACTTGGTTTAAACAAAGAAAGAAATGGAAACCTCAGCCAGTACACGAAACTATTGTAGATTTTCAAGATGGTAGATTTATGTTATCTGGTATACAAAAATTTGTAGACTGGATTGACCATCCTGATAGAGATATAATTGATGATGTAAAAAATGCAGTTATGCTTGAACGTGATGAATACATACAAAAGTGTGTAGACTGGTTAATCTTTGGTCCAAAAGATTCTCAAAATTTAAAAATATTCTTAAAGTATATGCATTCAGGAAAACAAAGAAGATTTAATCCAGAAAGATGTATTCATTATATGTATGAAATGCACGATGACAATTCACCTATGCCTTTCTTTGGAATGTTTATGGGTGCTTTTGTTGAGAACAAAGAAGTTAACTTTATTGATGCTCTTGCCCAACATCAAGTAGAAAGTAAGATTTGGTTACTAACAGAATTAGAAAGACTAGGTAAAAAATATGATAATGGATTATTCATAGGTGGTTGGTTAGGTATATCAAGTTATTGGGCACTAAAAAAAGAATTAGCAAAAAATATTACAAATTTAGACTTAGATGAATCAGCAATAAAATTTAGTGACAAACTAAATTCATTCAATGCCGGATATAAAGGTATAGCAAAAGATGTGGCTGATTTTGATTTCAATGGGTACGATTTGATTATAAACACAAGTTCAGAACATATGAATACTGATTGGTTCGATAGGGTTGAAAAAGGCACAATGGTTGCTATACAATCTAACGATTTTCACGAAATAGAAGAACATATTAATACAGTAAATGACTTGACAGAACTCCAAAAAAAGTTTAATATGAAAGAAATACTATATTCAGGAGTTAGGGATTGTGATAGATATAATCGATTTATGCTTATTGGGGTCAAATAATGTGTAACGCAGTTTACATTATAGCATACCACGGTTCCAGACAAAACGTAGAGACAAGACAAAAAAGAAGTGACAATCACTCAAAACAAGTAGAATGGTGGCTTAATTATGATAAACAAATTGAAATTAGAATACTCGCTATGGACTTTGATGAAAGTGAGTTTTGGAATGATCCTCGTGTTCGCTATATTGACAGGCTTGACTCTCCTACTCCTCCTGCAAGTGCAAGAAACATATTATTTAATCACTTCTATGACACCGGAGATGATTGGGCTATCTTTGCAGATAGTGATGCAATTCTTAATCATCACCCTAATTTTCCTCACACTCATATCAATATTTGCGATATCCTTCGTAACAATCCGGGAAAGTTTGAGGACATCACGTTATTCGCCCCACACAATGACCAGAGGCCAGGTGATGGTGCGTTCTATGACAAATTTCAAGGAGTAGACCCAGACTACAAAAATGTAGACTGGAATAATGATTATGTGTTTGATAGAAAACTAACACATATGAAAGGTACTCTTTTCTTTCTAAAAAATAATAAAGAAAGATTAATGATGGATGATTACTTTAATGTACATCCATTAGGTACAAAACCTATACTTGGTGGAGAAGATGACGAATTTATAGTTTCTTGTGTAATGGCAAACAAGGGAACATATATGTTACGTAACATATTGTTAAAAGAAATGACCGCTGGATCAACCTGGAGCGATACAGAAACACGCAAAGATGATGAAAAGATGCGTGATGATTATATTGCAAAGAAACACAGTTTGCCACAAGATAAAAGTAAATGGACACAGTTCATTAAAAAAGAAAGAACAGGTTATCCAAAGCAGTTAAGAATTAACTTAAGCAAAGCCGACTCGTTTGCTGATTTATTTGAATAGAGTTAAATGTGAAAATTGTAAAAGACAAAATTAACGACTACTTTAGGTGGGTAAAAGGTACTGAACTCGTGGAACTTGATGATATTGATGTATCAGAAGATCCCGTAAGGCCTGAACTCACACTAGGTTGGCGTATAACAAATGGAAGAAAAATATACGGGCTTCAATATGGAGATGAAATTGAGGCAATTATGTGTATTGCATATACTAATGATATACCAAAAAGTGTTAGAGAATTGGATATGATGTCAGAATTGGCTTATCTAAAAGAAGATAAAACTTGTGCTATTGCGTATACAGTATGGTCTAGAAAAAGAGGTGCTGGAAAAGAAATAGTCAATAAAATATTAGATTTTGCCAAAAAAGAAGGACTCAAAAGAGTAGTTACTTTATCTCCATTGACACCAGTTGCGACACATTTTCATATTAGTAATGGAGCAAAACAAATAAGTATCAACGAGGATACCCAAAACTTCGAATATAATTTGTAAGATTTTCTCGGATAAATATTGACAGATATCAGATTTGTGCTATATTAATAATGTAGGTCAACTGATATGAGAGAGAATCATAATGCTTTATTCGATACGTGGCGGGAAAAAATCAGAGAAAGATTTGGTTATAAAGGCGTTATGGTTTGCCAAAGATTATTTACTTCCTAGACATAAAAACATTGAGATTGATATTGAATTAAAAAAGAATATCAAGTGTGATGCTGACGTTGTAAGTGGAGATGAAAATCGTGAATACATAATGCGTGTTCGAAAAGGTCTCAAAGAAGACGATTTACTGACAAGTGTTTTTCACGAAATGGTACACGTTAAGCAAGATGTTAGAAAAGAACACCCTTTATTCGATTGTTCTGATATCCCTTACTTAGAAAGACCTTGGGAAATAGAGGCTTACGAACTTCAAGAAACAATGTTAACTGCTTATAGAAAGGAAGAGAAAGTTGCGGCCGCTAAAAAATACAAATCTAAAAAGAAATGATGTAATTGTCCTCAAGGGCAAATCTCGACACGGTAAGAACCGTATTCAACAACACGGAACACTCTGGACAGTAAACGCACTTGGTACGTTAAATGGTACTCCTGCGGTGCGTGTTCAAAGCGAAAATAAAACTTTCAAACTTGGATCCTTTGGAAAAAAGACACACGATGAACGTTGGGTTCTTTTAAAAGATGATCCGGATTTTCTTTATTTTTGTTAAGGAAAACTTGACAGAATCACGAATCGTGCTATTATAATAGTATAGTTAATAAAGAGAAAGAATCATCAATGTCAAATATGGATTTCAACACTTCAATACTTCACGTTAAGACACTCAATGACGGTACTAAGTTGCTTGTTGACTCTTCAGGTAAGAACGCCTGGGGTTCTACTGCACAAGAATCAGTTGATGGTGCGATTGCAGATTTTGTTGCAGAAGGTGGAGAAGCAAAAGATATTGTGTCCATAGAGACAGTTGATTTGAGAGACTAGGGAGAATTAAAAATGGAATGCACATATACATATAAATTTGTAGTTGACGAGTTTGGTCGTCCCGGTGGTATGTATAGTTTGGCAGATTTGCCAATCGTTGGATATAAAGTACTAGAACGTACTGGAAATATTATCTCACAAGATTCTAAGAATCAACTATTTGAAATCAAAGATACTGGTAAAGATCCAGGTGGATTTACTATAGTTATCCCAATGAAAGATGTAAAAATCACAGATACCCGTGATATTTAATTCTTGACAGATCCTGAATCTGTGTTATATTGAAGAAAATCAAGAGAAAGGTAACTTATGTCAATCTGGTCAAACTTAAATGAAATTCGTATGAAATTCGATTGTGAATCTAAAAAAGCAATGGGCATTGCTGATGGCAAATATGAACTTCGTACAAATATGGCTGACTATCGTTTGGACACAGACGATTTCTTTCTGATGCAATGGGCAACAGAATATCCTGTAATTGTTAAGAACGGTGAATTTGATATTCCTTCTGTTCTTAAGGCTTCACAACATCTTATGGATGCTTGTGGATATCACGGTGTTTATGTTGAACAACTTGATTATAATTACGAAGGTGATTATTTGGAGTTGACAGTAGGTTCATAATAATGTATATTGATTATAACGTCAAACTTAAGAATTTGAAAGCAGAAATTGATATGAATATGGTACCAAACATTATACAAGCAGGAGGTTCTCCTGGTTATTGTTTTGGTGACTTGGTTACTATCGGTTATGCACACAAACTTGCAGAAGGAACAGGTCGTTATACTCAACAAGAATGCTGGAAATATACTGGTCCAAATTCTATTAATACTCAATGGAACGGTATTATGAAAGCAGGCGACCAAACAGATTGGATAGAAGTGGATTATTCGTAATGATAGATGTTGTAAAAGATATTGAAATTTTAGAAGAGGCTCTTATCGGTATTAAAGAAGGTGCTAGTGATGAAAAGCGAATGGCTATCAATTCACTTGAAAAACTTCTTGCAGAAAAGCGACTTATTCTTGAAACTTTTGAAAAAGAAATGGCACCGAAATATGTCTAAACGTTTTACATTCGCAGATTTGAATTTTAAAGAAGATCCACATCTTGCAGAAAAATATCAAACGACTTTTATTCGTACCCGACTTTCATTCGGTGAAAAGTATGGGCTAAGTATTGTTCGATTGCCAGGCAAAAATACATATGAGATTGGTGCCTTGGTAGATGGAGAACTAACAGAATTGCCAGGCATTACTGAGGATGGAGATACAGTTAAGGCTGGACTCACACCAGATGATGTTTCTGGAATTATTTTAAAGATGCAATCTATATCCGCATCTGAGCCTAAGGAGGAAGATGTTACATTTTAGCCTCCTTGGTGGAATAGGTAGACACAAGAGACTTAAAATCTCTCGCCTCTAAGGCGTCCCGGTTCGAGTCCGGGAGGAGGCACCAAATATGCTCCGTTCGTCTAGCGGTTTAGGACACCGCCCTTTCACGGCGGCAACACGGGTTCGAGTCCCGTACGGAGTACCAATCAAATACTAATTGCTTTCGTAGTTCAACTGGATAGAACAACCGACTTCTAATCGGTAGGCTGAGGGTTCGAGTCCTTCCGAAAGCGCCAAATCGAAAAGGAAACTAAATGAGTCAAAATTATAGTACAACAAAAGGTTTGATATGGCCTGTTTTGTTTTGCGTTTTTGTTATAGTAGTACTTCCGGTATTATTAGTAGACAATGCAAAATATTGTAAACAAAGTATCGTACCTTGTTATCCTTGGGTGGAGCCAGAAGAATGGTAATGGATCCTAAAGAACAAGCCCAATTGGAAGCAGAAGTTACATTTAATGGATTTATTGTATGGACAAAACGTGTAGTGCTTTATTCGGTAATTCTACTTTGTCTTGTAGTGTTTGCTTGTAATAATGGTGTAGAGACAGGTGAAGGTAAAACTGGCTCCCAATACAACGGCGAACAATATAATCCAAGTAATTTGAATAAGAAGGACCTGTAGTTTAATGGTAAAACACCCGACTTATATTCGGCAAAGTCTCCAGATTAGAGAGCGATGTGGGTTCGAATCCCGCCAGGTCTACCATTTTGCAATCGTGTTGATTACGTGTTTACTAATCTCCACGGTTGCAAATGCTAATAATATAATTGCAAAAAAGTGTTTTGCAAAATTTGAAAGACTTACTGATGTTGCTTATTGCATTGATAGTACTAGAAATGAAAACATTAGAATTAAAAATGCAAAGCAATGGGAATTTCTAAAAGAAAATCCTGAGTATCGTTTTCCTGGTCAAAGTTTAAACAAATGTTTTGCTAGACCAAAAGAATCTGTAATTCATCGTGTAGTCTCAACTAAAAACAAAACCGTTGTTTATTATAAAAATTCTGTAAAGCCTTGTATAAAATAATGGATGAAGTGATTTTATGGGAGCATAGAAAATATTTGATTAAATACATTTGTATTAACAATTATAGTATTATTCACGCCAGACATATTTTAAATAATAAACACTTTAAATATAAAAAAGAGGTTAAAAAATGCGTAGAGGTCAAACACCAACAGTAGAAAAATATCTTAAAGTTAGATTACAATTTCTCTATGCTGAAAAAAAGAAAAACAATGATAATGTTGCACATTTAGTTTTAGACAAAGCAATATATGAATTATCAATAGTT
>CEOL01024531.1_pt1 | contig 12497 bp, 12 predicted proteins | sample 530381 | NCBI WGS metagenome assembly CEOL01 (sample SAMEA2620014, study PRJEB7988) | marine metagenome | biome: marine biome (ENVO:00000447); feature: surface water layer (ENVO:00002042); material: "saline water (ENVO:00002010), including plankton (ENVO:xxxxxxxx)" | depth 5 m
TTGGATAAGTTACTTTTGTTAACTTTATTGCTGTATTGTTCGCATGTAATTTGTCACCAAGAGCTTTTGGTATTAACACTGTTTCTCCTGCTGCTAATGACATTGTTGCACTATCCGTAAAATCTGCTTTATAATAGGATAATAGATAGGCTGTTGTAGCATGCGTATTCACAGCTCTTACAACTCTGGCATCACTTACAGTCGTGGCTGAGCCTGCACTGTCTGGGGCGTTGATTTCAACTGATTTGGGTTTATAGAAGTCTACCATTTGTCGTTCCTTTATACATAGGTTTACATTTATTTATAATCCTAAGATTTTTGGACTGAATTCCAAAGATTGTAATCATCTATTGTATTAATTTCAATACCATTAAAATCAACATAAACACCTTTTAATGTTACATTATTTTGTATCCATCGCATCTGCTCAATACCTTCATTTTTTTCTTCCATATATCTTTTAAAATTTTTCCATAATTCTGATGTATTTTTTTTATATCCATGAAATCCAAGAGTTTTATATCCATAACTTATTTTATTTCTTGTATACCAGTGTATAATATCGTTGGTAACAACACACTTTACACAATTTTTATTATTTTGTTCCTCTTCACTTAAACTAGTAAATGCATTAACAACCAATGAGTCACTTAATTTTGTTTCAATGGCCTTTATAATTTTTCTAGTAACATCTGGATTATCACCCTGCACATTAATATAGTTTTCATAGTCTATTACATCAACAACATTGTGCATAAGTCTATCTGTGCCATTGTCATAATCCTCATCTGTCATAATAACATTTTCAATGGGTATTCTATCTGCAATGTCTCTTGAATCAGTTACAACTATGGTATCATATCCAAAGCCTTCGCACTTATCAAATACAGTACGAATCATGGATTTGTCATTTAAAGCCAAAAGCAGTTTTTTTGGTAATCTAGTACTTCTAAGGCGTGCAGGAATTAATATACAGGTTTTATTCCTCTTCGTCATCATCTCCGTCACTGGATTCATCATCTACATCTTCTTCAGTTTCTTCAGATTCCTCTTCTGTTTCATCATCAGCCAAAGCATTTTCTATTTCTTCATCAGATAATTCAACTTCCTCGTCATCTTCAGGTTCTACATCATTAAATATTTGTCCTGCCATTTTTATTTTTTCTTGGTCAAGAACATCATTCTGTTTTTGTGCCAATGTTTGATGTAATGCCTTTTCAGCATTATTAAAGTTGCCTTTTATAATATCATCTATTAAATCTAATTGAATTGCGTCATCAGCCATAATTTATCTCCTTTTAAAATTCATCGTCATTGCCACCACCGGCTTCTTTTTCGGCAGCAATTTGGTCTTGCATTGTTTGTACATCTTCTTCAGACATCATCAATACATTTTTCATAATCCATTCTTTTGAGTAATATTCACCCACATAATTTGAAATTTGGTCAAGAGTCTGTACTCTTTCTCTCATGAGTTCAGCCTCTCTTAATTCGTAGAAATTATTATCCTTTAGATAATCAACAATAATATCACTTTTCCAAGAGTTCCAATCATCTTCAGTAATAATACCTTTTAACATCAATTGTTTTTTAAGTATATCTTTAAATAGGTATGAGAATCTTGCTCTTAATCTATCAATAAATTTTTGGAATTTAACCTCATCTCTGTTTATTTCAGTAGCACGTCCTATTGTGAATTGAGATGATTCTGTTTCCAATCTACTAATAGGTACATTCAATGAACGATATAATCTTCTTTGGAAATAAACAATATCATCTATTTGTCCTAGATTATCACCACCTGGTAGTGTAGAGATTTCAGTTCCTCGACCACCTTCACGTCTTGGTAGCCAGAAATCTTCCAACATTGACATATGTTTTCTATCATCACGAATCTGTCCTGTGTTGGCATCATAAACAAGTTTGTTACGATACCTAGACATAATCTGTTTCATATATTCTTCAGCTTTACCTTTTGGTAAGTTGCCGACATCAATATAAAATATTCTTCTTTCAGGTGCTCTTGCAAGTCTGTAAATAACAAGTGCATCTTCCATCATTCTTAACTGATTAATTGGTTTTAATGCCTTATGAAGATATGATATAACTTTTCTTCTGCCTTCATCTAATAGACCAGATGTTACGTAGTTAACTGAATCCTCTGTTAATCTGACACCACTTGTATAATTTCCAGACCCCGCCTTTTCTTGATAAACATAATATTCGTTTACTTTTGTTACTAGTTTAGCACCAGTTTTTTCATCTTTTTTAGTCTTAACTTCTTTTACTTTTCTTATTTTTGCAGAATCAACAGGTCTTATCTCTTGTATACCTGCCTTTAAATTTTTTTCATCTACAACAAGATGATGATATAATCTTCCATCAACATAATATCTTCTAAAAATATCATGTCCATTTTCATCAAAATTTAACATACTATAAATGTTATCGAATTCTTCTTTTATTGCCTGTTTAATCTGGTCTGATGTATCAACATTATCCAATATAACATCAACTGATTGTTTTGATTCACCTGATGTAATTGCGGCATCAATAATATCTTCAATTGCCATGTCAACTTCAGGGTGCATTGATACACCACGATATTTCATGATAAGGTCTCTATTATCCTTAACCTTATCGTTGCCTTCTATGTCAACATATTGACCGTAATATGAACCAGAAGCTGTTATATAACCTGCACCATCTTCGTCCCTTGGTGGAACAATCGATGGCCTATCCTTCATAGTATCATCTTTGGTGGATTGTCTTTTGATTTCAAAACCAAATAATGTAAAGCCGTTTTCTGCCATGTGTAATTCCTATGTTACTGTGGGGGCCTTTCGACCCCCTTTAGTAATATTTATCTCAATATTAAGTAGTGGTTGCTATTGGAGCAAGTGATTCAAAATATTGATATGTAAACGTAATGTCAAATTCCTCGATAGTATCTGTCGTATCATATGACACTTCGATAGGGCCAATTTCACTAGGAAATGCACCTCTAAATGTATATGACTTGATGGAATCTCCATTACGGTCTAATTGTTCGACCTTTAAGTCTGCTTCATATTGAATAGGTGAAGTAAGACCAGTATTAGCTCTATGATTATTAATACCGTTACTCCATCTTTCTATAGCATTCCTAACTGCAAAATCAGTATCATTAATGACGGTAACAGTCCATGTATCAAATGTCTTGTCACCAGCCATTTTTAATATTCTTCCTCTGAAAGGAACATCTATAACACCAAATGTTGAACCAGGTAACTGAGCTGTTTTACATAAAAATGAGCTCAGTTCTGCATCACCATTTGCATATGTAGGGAAGTTGATAGTCGCTTTAAATAAATTATTACGAGCACCACCACCACGAAGTTTAGCCTTAAAGTCGTCTACGCCTAATATCGCCATTGGTTACCTCCTTACACTGTGCCCACAACTTCTTCAAACTCTACGCCGGTTCTAACTGCAACAAAGTTAAGTGTTACATAGTTAATTGAACGGGCAGGTTTAATGAAGATTGAGGCCTTAAATTCGTTAGCATCAATTACTGCTGGAGTGTTATTTGTTTCGTCACAAACAACTCTAAAGTCAGTAATACCTCTTCGTCCTTGTACTTCACGAAGTAATGGTTCAACAATATTTACGAATTCAGCTCTTGTAAATTCGTCATTAAATTCAAAGATGACTGTTTCAGCAGCCCTTGAAATTGCTCTTTCAAGTACTAAGAATAGTCGTCTTACATTAATCCTATCGAACGCAGAAGGTCTTGCAAGTTTAGTTTTATCACCAAACAATACAATTCCTTGACCAGGTATATTAGCAACAGGGTTTGCACCAGCCTTGTATAAAGTATCTCTTTGTGCTTTGGTTGGTATGTAATTAATTGCTGTTACGCCAAGATAAGTACCTCGTCTTTGTCCAGCAGGACTGAACCAAGGAGCTCTATCTCTATCTGTGGCTGCCATTATACCGGCAGTTGATGAAGATGCAGGGATTTCAATAAATTGGTCATTAAATTTATCATACACTTTTAGATAGTTAGCATCAAGTACCAGGTATGATGAATTAGTTAGTGCATTTGCTGTTGTCACAATATTAGTTGTGATTGTTGCGGCATTTGTTTGTCCGACAACATCACTTCTTTTTGGTGAGGCAACTGCAACACAGTCCTTTCTTGCAGCTGCAGTTGCAACAAGGTCATTTACAATAGTTGTATGTGCTGAACTTGTGGCATCGGGAGCAATTAAGAAATCAACTTCAACGATATCCTTATCTTCAAATAGGTCAAAACCTGAAGCAACTTCTGTAGCAGTAAGAGTTGCAGAATTTACACCATTTGCAAGTTCGATATCAGTTGTTGCAGTACCAGTGAATGTACGAGAAGCCGCTAGTTCACCAAAGTTTGCATGAGTTGAATCAATAGCATTCAGCATATAAACATATTCTGAAGTGTTATTAATTACATCTTTAGCAAATATTGATGTTCCGTCAGCAGCCTTGGCGTCTGAGGCTTGAGAAACAAAAGGATATCTCTCTAAAACTTCGCCAGGCGTGCCTGTAAATAAACCATCTTGGTCTACAACGACAATGTGCATTTCATCGTTGGTTCCACTTCTATTCGATGCATATGTTGAAGTGCTTGGGAATGCATCAAATGAGCCTTTAAATGACCAGCCATTATAAACCGCACCTGCGGAGTCTGCGCCTGGACATAAACTTACTTTTAAACTATTTCCTAGAGCACCAGGGAATTTTCCTAAAAAGGTATATCCTTGTGTCTCTAGATTAGATTTGTTTGCATCAAAAGATGCTTTGTTATCAATTTTATCACCGCCGTCTGCTGAATCAGTGGCAGTTTTAAAGACAGTTCCATGTGAATTTAATGCTACACTAGTTGCTTCGCGAACAACTTGTAAATTATTACCATATTTTAGGTAATATGCAGCAGTATGAAAATCTATCGTATTGAAGGAGTCTGGATTGGCAAAAGTATCAACGAGTTCATTTTCATTTGATACTTGCACTCTTTGCCCTACTGGACCCCATCTAAAGTTTCCTACGGTAGCACCAGTTGTACTCTGGACACCAGGTACAGCATTGGTAAGGTCAATTTCTCTGACTATAACCGCAGGCGATTCTGAAGGAGTTGAAAGTGCCATTTTATTTTCCTTATTTTCGGTTACTAATTATATGTTTCATAATACGGTTATATTCAATTTACATATATTTATAATTTTCCCAAATTTCAAGAGACTCTCGTTCATTCTGTGAATTTTCTGGTAAAAGATTACAATTTTTACAAGTTGAGAAGGTTCTTATACCATTTTGTAATTTTATTCTTATGTCATGCAATTCCTCTGATAACCATACAGAGGAAAAAGATTGTTCATATATATTACCAAATGATGTTTCCTTGGACCAATCCTCGCAACAGACATATACATTACCATTCCAATCAACAATTGATTTAAGTGATGGTTGATAACAAGGACTTTTATATTTTTTTGCGAACCACAAATAACCTGCACGGTTTGATATTTCTGTAGGTCCAGTTGTAATTCGTTTATATGTTTTTAAATTCTTTAATATTTTATTCATTTTATTTACATCATCTTGCCCATCATAACAGTCAATTTTAATTGATAATAAATCCCAATTATCTATTTCTTCTGCTGTAAATTTACCATTTAATATTCTATCACCACTTGTAATTAATCTTGTTGATATACCTTTTGATGTAAAGGCCTTAATAATATCACCAATATTTGGGTGTAACAATGGTTCGCCATATCCTGATACACTAATTACACCGTCCCATTTATAATATGATAATTCCTTTGCCAATATTTCTGCCAAATGAACCTTCATATAATTTTTTTTATTTGGAAATCCCATGGAGTGTGGGCAAAATGAACAGGTTCGATTACATAAGTCTGTTGGACTTATAACAATTGATACCAACCCTAATAATTCTGGTATTTTAGAGGGTGTAAAAAGTCCATGTTCTACTGTCAAAATTCATCTCTATCAAAATCATATTGTACATACCACGGCATCTCTTGTCTATCCTTTTCGTCAATCCAATCACTACCATCATCATGAAAACCAAATGGCACAATATCATCTTCAATGGCCTTCATTCTATCATTAAATATCATCTCTTTTAAATTTATATCAGAAATATCTTGGAACGCCTCAGTATAAACAAAATAACCAAACATAACAAGATTCATAACCAAATCATCATGGTTACCTTGTGAGGCCTCATATGATTGACCTCTTGCCTCAAATGTAGATATTTCCATGATAGTTTCTTGATCAACTATTTCTAATTTATCATTTTCCAATAAATCCTTAAATGAACTACAACCAATCCTTTTGGATTTTCTTGTTATTTCTACACCAATTTTATCGGCCTTTACTGCAGATTCCAAATACATATTTTCGTATTCAAAGTCATGGTACAATCCATTACATACAATACCACCCTGGTCATTTGCCTCTATCACAACATATGCATCGTTATACACTTTTGCGTACTTATAAATAATATTTGGGTAGAGTATCGGAGAGATAACATTGTTGCGATACACAGCCACTTGTCTAAATGGCGAGGCACTAATATCGATTATTGTAAAAGTAGAATAATCCTGACCTCTACCTTTTGAAACATCGACCGTCATAATATATGCATGATTTTTTTGTGTCTTTTCATATATTAAAAGGTTGCCACTTTCTAATGCCTCAATTGGATTTTTTGCCTTTAATTTCATCAATGATTCTGCATTGATTAATGTATCACCAGTACCAAAAAATGTATTACCAAACTCTTGGTCAAATTGTAATTGTGATGTATTTGCTATGGTCTGTATTTTCCATTCATCATCGCGACCAGGCACGTCCCACCAATCAACTCTAAATGATTTAAATTCATTTACACCTTGTTCTGCACCTTGCCATATATTATAAAATATATTACCAACACCATTTGCAGTAGATGTAACAATAATTTTTGTATCTTTACCTGCAGATACCACAGGATATGTTGATGTATAAAATTCAGCAGCTCTTTCAACAAAGGCAAACTCATCAAGATATAATAGGTTAACAGACATACCACGAATGGAACTACCAGATGTTGCAGCTGCAACTATACGAGAATTATTTGAAAATTCTATTGAACCTTTATTTAATGCCTTACACCCTGGTTGTAAAAAAAATGGTAAATTTTCCAACATAAGTGTTATACGCCCCAGCATTTCACGTGCCGTAGCACCTTTATTTGCCATTATGGCGATGGTTTTTTCGGAATTAAACAGGGCAAACCATAATAGAAATGCACATGCAGATATAGACTTACCTGACTGTCTACATGCTAGTACAATATTAAATCTTTCATCTTGGAATTGTTTAAACATTTTCTTTTGATAAGGATATAATTCAAATGGAACCAAACCTTTATCAAGTGAAATAATTTTTATATATTTTTCTGTAAAATATGAAGGACTCTTCATGCATTTGGCATATTCCTTTATTTCTGCCTGAGTCCAATCCTGTACAACACCATCTCTTTTTACGAGTGGGTTACCAAGATAATATTCATTATTCATTGTTCTCGTTAGTAACATCTATCACTTGTTCATCATCTTTTAATAATTTTTGTAAATCAGCAGTTGTACCTACAAATAAATTATTAGTTGTATTACCTATTTGTTTTTGTTCTTCTTTTTTATCCATATCTTTTCTTTTCTTATTTAGGTCCATCAACTTGTCATTGACATCTGCCATATTTTTTATAAGATTAGATAAAACTTCGTATGCGCGAGGGTGCTCTGAAGAACGAGCTACTTCCATCATATCCTCGAGCGACTCTTTACCTTTTTCTAGTAATTCGTAATATGTTGCCCTGGAATATTCAAAATCATCATTTAATTTTTTTTCATCACTCATTATGAACTATCACCTATTAATTGTATTACAGTTGTAAATCCAAAGTCACTATCAGCCAAACCTATTGCACTATCAGGATTTGGTGTAACTGTAATCCTTGATATTTGTATATCACTATCAGATAAACCAACCTTAATTTGTGATAAATCTGTAATAGATTTTCTGATAATACCAGATGTATTTATTGGTCCGTAAAAATTAGCTTTCATTTGGAAATCCAATGTATATACAATTGTTCTTCTTGCTGCCAGGTCACCCTCATAATCATCACTGAAACTTAAACCTTGTATTATAATTGGCATATCCTCTTTAAAATTAGGAAATTCTGTTGCAAAAGGTTTAATTGTTAATGAATATTGAGGATTAAAAAATGGTAAAATTTGTTCGACTATTTGTAAAGCATCATCTTGTGATTTAGCATATACATTTAACTGAAAGTTTATATTATATGGTATAGGTGTGAAAAATTTTCTTCTGTTTTCCTTTGCTGTACCCTGACTGTTAAATGTACTAATCTTTGTTAGTTGCCTTGTTAGGTCGTAATCAAAACCTGTAATTTCAAATGACATACGAGGTAATTTAATCGCAACTTGAGAGTTATCACTTAAATCAGCCTGTTCTCTTATTCTTTCAAGATATTTTTGTTTAGGTGCATATGATAAAGGTACTTTAACCTGACTGACCACAGCGCCTGATGAATTTTTTCGTATCACATATATGTTATTAAACATACGGCCAAATATGGCAACTGATTTTTTAATTTTTTCGTGATAAAAATGAGTACCAAACATTATTGATTCTCCACATCACCAAACGGATTGTTTTCACTGAAATCAAGAAAACTGGAACCACTACTAAAGAAATCATTTTGTTCATTTTCTGATATACTATTTTCTTCTGCAATTGCAGTCACAGTAAAGTCTGAGTCAGCAACTAGGCGCGTGGTAGTATCACCTGAAATGGTAATGGTACGATTTGTTATAAAGTTGCGATATGTGCCATCACTTGCACCAACATGTACAAGATGTAATTTACTATCGGAATCAGAGAATTTAGTTACCTCACCAGTCATTGTTAAACTTGATGCACTATCCAATATCATAGTTGCCTTGTGACCAGCTTCTATGAAATCACTATTTCTATTTAATGTAAGAATATATGTGTATGCATAATCTTTTTCAATTTTATCAATGTCTGTCACACCAGTGTCAAGGTCCTCATCATTATATTCAAATAGAGTACAACGTAATTTAAATACTGGTAAATTTTGTAATTGATAGAATGGTTGTTCGTGTTCAACCATTGTAATTTGAAATAATTTCTTTGTCATTGGAAGATAAATTAAATCACCTTCAAGAGGTCTTACTGATGTTACCTCAGCATCCATTTGTTTTACTGCGGCACTCCATCTTCTTCTTGATACAACAAATGTTGCTTCATCACGAATCTCAACACCGAATTTTGTAAACAGGTCTCCCTCTCCATCAAAACCTTCTGTATTTTCAATATACATTTCTATTATGTGTGAAGAATTGAATCGTGATGGGATATCATCACCAAGAATTGTATCTTCGTTGACTATATCTCTTGGTAGATAAAATACGTCTTGACCATAAATTTTTAATGATTCAATAACTATATCTTCGTATAAATTTTGTTCTGACCTAAGTGATTCAGAAAAGTATATATTTCGTGCCATAGCCTATCCTATAAAAAAGTCTACAGGTGTTTCATGGTCAAGTCTTAATTTTTCTCTTAATCTTTCTAAATCTTGTGTAGCATCATCATATATTTGTCTGCCGTTTAATGTAACACCACCAGGTAGTTGCATGCCTTCAAATTTAATTAAATTCTGACCCCATTGTTGTTTGATTAGTGCAGTTGTGTATTCTTTCAACCACATATCATTAAAAACCTTTGTAAATGATGCTGGGTCGATTATTTTGTATGCTTCATATACAATAAAATCACCAGCCTTTAAATCGCCTTCAGCAAAATCACCGAAGATGTATAATCTATCTTGTTTTCTTGAATATTCAATTTGAGGCGTACCATTTAATTTCATATCTAATAATGATAGATATTGTTGCATTTGTTCGTAATATGCAAGGTCGCCAACATAATTGTGCATATCTGCAATATCATTTAACATCATTTGATATTTAATATCAAAGAAATTTAAACTTGAACCAAATGTAGAATCAATGGCAAACATTCTAGCAACAAATAATATATCACTTGCAACTGAAACATATTCATTTGTTACATCATCTGCAGTTATTTGTTGACTAACAAATGTTCTGACTGTACCTTCTGAATGATATTCCTGAAAAATTTGTAATGCTTCGTCAAGTCTATCTTCTAATTGGTCTTCGTCTACATTTATCTCAATAACAGGGTCGCCTAGTTTCCTCTTACAATAATCTATAAGTGTAGCTCTTGAAGTTGGATTTGCCATAAATTATCTCCTAATGTTACTATTTATAATATTATGTAACAGTAATCCCTAAAAAGTATGTGTTTATAGTTGTTGCGGTACCAGCCGGATGTTCTTGAGAACGATAATCATCAGCACTTGCTAGTACATTTGATTGACTTGAACTATTTAATTCAGTATTGGTTATTGAAACACCTCTTTGTGTACCAGATGAATATGCATAATCTATTTTACAACTATCAATAAATACAGCACAATATTTCATCATATTTTGTAACACCTCACCAAAAGTAGCACTATCAGGTGTAAATACATCACCGCTAGTATTAAGCACATGTAAAGGAACCGTATAATCATTATCAGCACCATCCTTTTGATACAAATAATAATTTTGAACTGTTTCAGGCTGGTCAGCAGTTTGGTCAACACCAGAGGTATTTCCATCATTTCTTGTGTCAATGAATACAGGATTTGAATTAACAATTGTACTTCCACTAAATGATGTACCTGTTTGTATATGAAATATTCCACCAAAACTGTCCTCGTCGGTATTAGTTGTATCATATGACGCCAGTGCTGGTTTAATAAATGTATCAATAAAATCAGAATCACTCATTGGCTGAACGTTATTACTACCATCAAGAAAACATGGAAATTTTATGTTGTTAGAATCAACAACCGAATACATATTGGTATCTTTATTTTCATCTATGTGAGCATTTGCTACGGTAATTTGCGAACCTAAAGAGGCATCTTGAAAGGCACTTGCATTGGTCAATGTTGAGCCTGATTGTTGTCTTGTATCATTGATTGTACCTAACGAACCACTGCCAGATGCATACGTTAGTGTTACAGAAGGACTCTCTGAATATTTAAATTTTGCTTGTCTTTTGATTGCATCTATTTGAGCGGTGGACATTTCTTGAATGTCGGCACCGTTAAAAAAAACTGGAGTTCTAACTGCCATTATATATTACCTCACTATGTTGCCGAACCAACGATTGTTTTTAATGTACTTCCTGCGGAATTTTTAATTAATAATGTTACTGCTGATGTAAAGTTACTTGATGTAATACTTGTTAATGAAGCACCTGAACCAGAAAATACAGTTGCACCAAGTGTTCCATTACTAGAATTAAATGTTAAATTTGAACCACTCTTTGGTTCAAGGTTACCACTTGCTGCTGTAGCAAATAGTGGGAAACAGGTTGTATCTGTTGATTCATCAGCAACAGTAACTGCAGTAGCAATTGCAGCTGTTCCTGATGTATTCTGATTACCAGCTGTATTAACACCAGGCAGGTTAATATTCGCAGTACCATCAAATGAAACACCACCTATTGTTCTAGCAGTCTCCAAGGCTGTTGCCGTTCCTGCATTACCAGACGCATCACCTGTTAGGGCACCAATAAATCCAGTAGCAGTTATTTTACCTGTACTTGGATTATAGGTCATATTACCATCAGCCTCAACGCCGATGTTACCAGAACCTGCTGCCCCAGCACCAAAGAGAATTACGTTATCTTCATTTGTTGATTCATTGTCTGTAACTGTAACTGTGGTCGCAACTGCCGCTGTACCTGAAGTATTTTGGTTACCTGCAGTATTTACACCAGGTAGGTTGATATTACCTGTTCCATCAAAACTCACACCTCCGATTGTACGAGCAGTTTCAAGCGCAGTTGCTTCTGCAGCCAGTGTTGCTATACCAGCCCTTACAGCTAAGGCCGCTGCGGCTGCACTATCAGCAGATGCTGCAGTGGTAGCTATTCCAGCCCTTACGGCTAGCGCTGCATTAGTTGCAGAGTCTGCTGTCGCTGCATTTCCACTAGTATTTTGGTTACCGGCTTGGTTAACACCTGGTAAATTAATGTTACCAGAGCCATCAAATGATACACCACCTATAGTCCTAGCAGTTGTTAATGTAGCAGCTGACCCACTTGTATTCTGATTACCAGCAGTATTAACGCCAGGTAAATTAATGTTGGCTGTTCCGTCGAATGATACACCACCAATTGTTCTTGCTGTTTCTAAGGCCGTTGCCTCTGCGGCTAGGGTTGCGATACCAGCTCTAACTGCCAAGGCTGCTGCGGCGGCACTATCG
>CEOL01017434.1_pt1 | contig 12495 bp, 21 predicted proteins | sample 530381 | NCBI WGS metagenome assembly CEOL01 (sample SAMEA2620014, study PRJEB7988) | marine metagenome | biome: marine biome (ENVO:00000447); feature: surface water layer (ENVO:00002042); material: "saline water (ENVO:00002010), including plankton (ENVO:xxxxxxxx)" | depth 5 m
AATCTCTCTTTCCTATGTTATACTTATATAGTATGACATCTTGCTTCTTTTGTCAACCATTAAAATGTGTTAATTTAAAAAAAGCTCTAATTTGTTCATCATGTATATAAACGTGAGCTTCATTCAGTTCCATTCGCCCTGTGTACTGTTCTTGTTCCTGTGTGTAAACTTCGTAATCTAATCTGCTGACATTGTTTTTTGCAAACCATTGGTGCCATTGTCGGAGTAGATCATGTTTGCCAGTAACATTTTTAAACACCAATGGTTTGACATTCTTTTTCCATTCATCTTTGTATAATGCAATTTCTAATGCTTCTGGAATAGTTTTCCAGTTGTCACGCCAGGCATCTCCGTAAAGACGCCTGACCACTCTTTCCCTTAATTGGGTTTTATTCATCATCAGTTCCAAGGATGAGTTTACCATATCTCTTGAAAAACTCAGGAGCATGTTTGTTCTTCTTTGGGTGAACAGGTAATTTGTAAGTGTTCAACATCACCCTACCACTAGCAAGAACCAATTCAGTTTCAAAGTTCTTCATCATAAAAGCAAGAACATTATCCATTGCTTTGGTAAAAGTTTCTTCTTTACCATTACGTTCAGTAGTTTCAAGAAGCTCTTTCAACTCGTATGCAATCGAAGTTGACAAAGAATACTTTGCACTAACATCAGTATCTGATGCAACTTCAGTAACCTTACCTGATATAATATCAGTTGGGTTAGGCATTTTAGCACTCATCTTCATGTGAGTGTTGAACTTAAGAGCAAGTCCTTCACCAACATAAGCACTCACCATGTCAATGATATCATTGTCTGTAAAGTCAGTATCTTCGATACCTTCAAGGTTATCGCTCACAAACTCCCAAGTTCTAGGAGTAGCAAAGCCTCGTGAACTTGAAGTAGGATCGAAGGTGTACAAGTCTTGCTTGTGACAAGTAAGATAACCAACCACATCAGGATGAATAGGAGTTGGTCTCTTTGTACCAACCTTCACTGCCCAATCCAACCATGGAAGAAATTCACACTTCAATTCAAAGTGTCCAAAACGATTCTCCAACGGCTTAGGCATTCTGTAAGAAACACCTTTGTCTGTTTCTCTGTTACCGGCCGCGATAACAACCACATTGTCAGGCAGTTTGTACTGTCCAACTCGTCTGTTAAGCACTAGCTGATAACTTGCGGCCTGTACTGCTGGTACAGCCTGGTTAAATTCATCTAAGAACAGTACGACAGTATCATACTGTTTAGCAACTTCTTCTGAAGGAAGATCAACTGGATCAGCCCAATCCATCTTTCCTGATTCTTTGTTATAATAAGGAACACCACGAATATCTGTGGGTTCAACTAAACCTAATCGCATGTCAAACATACATGCTTTACCAAGATCACCACTATCGACAATCTGTTCAATAAGCATAGATTTACCAATACCTGGTCCACCCCATACAAACAGTGGTCGTTTCAGTTTAAAAGCACGTAACACCTGCTTCTTCAACTGTACAGTATTAACTGTTCTGCGATCTTCTATCATTGTTGCTGGCATATTCAACTCCTATTTTTTTCTACCTACACTATTATAGTATGACATCTTGGTATAAAGGTCAACCTTTTTATGCATCTTTTTTTAAAAAAATTGTGTTTTTCTTCTGTTTCCATGTCCACCACATTCAACTACACACCTACTGATATAAAGATTGTGTTCTGTGTTCCAACTATCTGCTAATACTTCTTTATAATACTCGTGATCTAATATTTTGTCAATTGAATTGTGTTTCAAATTGTTCCAATCTGTGCCGTACAAGGCTTCTAATTCAAGCAGTTTTGCACGACCTTCTGCTTCTCTTATGCTGTCATGATACATATCTCCAAACCAACAACAGGGCCATAATCGTTGATCGTGTGACACATATGCTTGTCTTTGATGTATCAGTCTACAGTTTATGTCGTCAAATTTAACAGTTTTTAGATTGGACATATTGTTATATACTTGGTGTTTTTTCCGTGCTTCTGTGTGCAAATTTGAAGTGGTTACTTGGTATGTTTCAGTTGTGTTTTTTCGTTTTACAGTTGTGGTCCACGGCACATAGTTACGAGCAGATCGACGCAGTCTAAATTCAAAATTAAGTTTTTGTGCCAAAGTTCGTGCATTGTCAATGTCGTGTGCATTGTGATCAAACTCTATGTATTGCCATCTAGCTCTACCACCTGTAGATGCATATGCTGTCATGTTGTTCAACAGTTTTTGCCAATCTACATTAACACGATACATATGATTTGTATCTGTATAGCCGTCTACATTGAATACTATGCATAATCTTTGTTCATATGATTCACTCAGTTTGCCCATGGTATTCCAAAATGATTCAGTTTGCATTCCGCCATTGGTATCCAAATAAACTTGATCAGCATTATTTTCTAATAGATATTCACAGATAGGCAGTATGTCACGAGCCATGCCTGGATCACCATACACACCTGAAAATCCAAAATGACGTTCATTGATAACTTCTGGAGGAAATATGTGTTTAAATTCTTCTAGTGTGATTTCCAACATATCAAGATCAGGATGTGTGTCGCCATCTAGTGTTCGCGAACAACCTGGGCAACGAGCATTGCATTTAGAAGTGATTTCTATTTCAAACTGTACTGGTAACATTTTTTATTCCGCAAAAATATTTAACCAAGTATCAGCATCACCATACATTTTTAACCAAACTGATGCTTCTTCTTCAAACAGAATCAAATGTTTTTTTGTAATATACCAAGGCCAATTCATTGCTCGATCTAAACGAATAAGTGTGCCAGCACGTTTGGTCCAATCTTGTTCTACTTTGAACTCATAACTTTTGTAATGTTTTTCTAAAAACATCAGCCCTGTGCTTTTCAAACGAAGGCTTTTGCCATAAAATATTTGGAGGGGATTGAATTTTTCTACTGCTTCTTTTTTTGCGTCAGTTAGAATTTTTTCACGTAAGATCTGTTTCCTGGATGATTTGTCCATCTGTTAGCATGACAACAGTAAAAGATTTTGTCGTAAACTTTTTGTTGAGTCTTTCTGCTAGATTAAAAGCATGACCACTGTTACTAAAGCTGACTTTTTTATATTTGGGTCCTGGATAATCTGCGGCATAATTGCTAACACGTAGGTTAATTGGTTTGCCTTCATAGTAGACTGCATAAATGGCATTTGCCTTTAGTATTTGTTCACTCTTAAAAGTCTTCTTGTCTACGTGTTCTAGTATTAATTCTGGTTTAGGTCTCGCCATTGTCGTATCCTGTATTATAACAGTATTTATCGACTCAACAAGTTTTAGTGGTGTTTAATTATTCTGATGGAACAATATCTTTTAATGCTGGACCTGTGTATGGCGTAAAGTTATTTCCGGAACCTAACAGACACATCATTCCGTCTGGCATTCTAGCAAACATACTAAAATGTCCTGTATCTTGGTTAACCATAGCCCACAGTTGTGTCCATACTGGTTGACTCTGTGTTGGATGTGGACCCATATTAACAAGAAGTTGTCCATAAAATAAAGGTTCTTGTTTTAATGCGGCCGCGGCCTGCCAGCCAAAATCTTGCGGTTTGCAAAATCCGTTTATTGCAAGATACATATTAATTTGTGGTGAAGGTAATGTTGGTTCTGGTGGTGATTCTTTAGCAAAAGTCACAGAGGTCCACAACGTGGCTAATAACACGATAATCGTCAGTCTCATGTTTATACTCCTCTAATATGATGCACCTAAATATTTGCTATGATCGGAGGCTTTGTCACTTAACCTTTGTAGGTTCCATTTGCCACAAAAACGCAAAAAGTGTAACCCAATCTGTCCCTTGGGCAAAGTATTTACCTTGTTTGTGATTGTTTCATCTAGTACTGCTTTGATATCATCTGGCTGTGCAGTTAAATCAATCAGAGTTTTGTTTCGTTGATAATCTTCCAGCACTCTGTGTTCTACATCTTCATGATCCACCCAACGTTGCAACATGAAGTTATTCCATGTAAAACCTTTGCTTTCTCTATCTGCATAGGCTTCCATCATTCCTATTTTGTTTTTTGTGCCTTTCTTTCTAGCACCAGGATATGCTGAAAAAATGTTATCAGAAGAATCACCTCTGATACACTTTTCAAATAGCAAATATTGTGGATCACCTATTTGCTTTTGTTCACCTGTTTTCTTATCCATTACAGGTTTATTCTTATCATCAAATACACCATCTATTGTGATGTGTTGATTCATTATTCCATTGTACTGCGACACATTATCATTAATCAATTGATAAAAGTCAGAGTCTGAACTGATAATGACATGTTTATGATCTGGATGGTTTTGTATAAATCTTGCAATAAAATCATCTGCTTCGCATTGTTCGTGTTGTAATATTGTGCAGTTGCTTTTCTTTTCTAAGTAATCGTACAGTTCATCAAAGGCTTCCCAAAATGCTTCATCTTCTTCTTTTTCTTTGGGTGTGCGAGCATCAGCAACCACTTTGCGATTTCTTTTGTAAGGCTCATACACATCTTTACGCCATGAACGACCTTCCAAACAAAACACCACATGTGAACCATCAAAGTCATTCCATGCTTTGTTTATTGAGTTAAACATAATGTGCATGGCCATGCCAATTTTTGTGTCAATGCTATCGCCACGTACCACGTGCCTAGCACGGAAAAACATGTTAGCCGTATCTACTAAAATATATGTCACTCTTGTACCTCTTTATCAGTTCATCATTCTTTGCAGTATACTCATTAATCATTTTAACATATTTGTCCAAATTGTCAACCTGTATGCCCACCTGTGTGCATATTCGTTGCAGACTTTCTTCCACGGCATCATAAAACAAATCATGGTATTCAAGATACACATGCGGAATTTGCCATTCTCTAAATTCATCTCTTACCCAAAGATACGAACGTCTACTCTGTTTTCGCCATTTGTGTGCATGATAATCGTCTGTTCTATCTGGCAAAGTTTTGCCTTCCCACTCACCATTTTTGATTGCACCCAAACTTATTGTGTAATATGGATCACGTGAATTTATAACAATAAATGTAGATTTGTGTCTAACACCATACAGTAGAAACTCACCCCATTCTTTTTGACTGAGTTGTGGATGATTTTTCCAGTCTAACCATAAATGATTATGACTCATAAATCTATTATTTCGGGATCTATATTCGTTCTTTTCAGTAACTTCGTGTTGCATAGGGATATTGAACATATCTGCTAACATCTGCATCATGAAGTTACCACCTGCTCCACCTGGATATATTATGTGTATCCGAGCAGGATTAACCCTTGCGGGTTTCATGTCTAGTTGTTCAGTTACTTGGGGGAGCACCTTGTTCTTGTTCAAATGCTACACTCCTACACAAATCATTGAACCAAAGATTAACCACATCTTCTGGTGTGCTTCCTGAATAACCTGCTTCACGTAATTGTTGCACAAATAGGTCATTCCAATCCAATTCAAAATACCCACCTTTGGTTGGGTCATCTTCTTGAAAGCCAATTTTGATTACTTTTATATAAGGTGCTTTGATTTCATCAGCAACCTTTTTGTCTTTTGTACTTTTACGTTTCGCAAAGTATTTCTTTACATCATCTACTATTTTCATTCCGGATCCGTTTCTAGTCCACAATGTGGACATGTTTGTTTGCCTGGTATAATATCAAAGGCTGTGTGCAACATAGAAATATTTTCTGCCGTTGTTGCACAATGAGGGCATGTCATCTTTTTTGGCTTCCATGCATCTGTGGTTGCATAGCTGAACCAATTTTTACAGTTACCACAATTGAAGTGCCAGATGATTTCACAACTAGCACTCATTATGGTGTGTTTGATTTCCGTCAAGTACGATTACCTCTTAATGCAAAATACATTCCGCCTACCCATAAAAATACATGCAAGTTATCATACCAAACAACGTCCCAAAAACTTTCAGGTTCACCAATCCATATCACACCTGTCATAATACTTGCTACAGTAATACCTGAAAATCTTGTCAATACATCTGCATATTCACGTAACCAAAACCAACCGGCCAATAATCCGCCTATCAGTAATCCAATACCAGCACCTAATTCACCGTATGCTACTACCCACCAAACCAAATATGTTAAACCAAATGATTCAGCAGTTTCTACATCAACGGGTAATTTGTCCAAACCCTGTTGAATAAAAACAATGGCCACTGGTATCCTGAGCAACCAGTGAGACATACAGAATTCAGGTATGTTTGCTACAATCTTTTTGAACATTAAAATCCTCTTTTTCTTATTTCTTCTATATTAATTGGTGCCTTCATAGCTTTATCCAATTGACTGTTACTATGTACCCCAGGCGTTTCCAAAGAGGCTGATGTGTAATCTTGGCGTGAACCTCCAGCCTTTTTCCATACATATCTCTGCCACTTCTTTAACGTTGAGGTTATACTCTTCAGACCTACCACCCAATGGCATAAGATATACAGGGCATTCGATGCCTGCTTGGCGATACTCGTCAACAGCTCTGCCAGCCTCGTCAATATCTGTACGATCAGCAACAACAAATTTGAGATAAAGATCGCTGTTTTGTACGCCGTAGTAATCAGCAACGACATCAGGCTTGATAGCAGTATCCCAAGGTTCTCCAGAAACGGAGAGTTTAGGCGAACATGAAAATGTCCATGTAATTCTTTCGTGATTGTCGAGATAGTCTCTGAAATTATCATGTAATAATTGAGTACTGTTTGTTTCAAACGTAACATTTTTTAAATCTTTCATACGTGGATGTTCAAATAGTTCAATGTACAGTCGTTGCCACGCCAACAACGGTTCACCGCCAGTCATTATTAAGTGTATGTCCTGGCCATTATCCTGTGTCCATTTGCCTTCTGGCAATAGACTGACTAAATGATCAACAACCTCATTTACGTCTTTCAGCATATTAAAATGTTTAAATTCAGGATAGATACTTGCATATGTATCGCATCCTGTGTGTATAATTGGCAAATCTTCAAATCTATTTGTTGTTTCGTGTACTCTGTCGTCTAACAATCCTTGTACTTCTTGATTATGTATGATTCCTTCTTTTTGCTTTACATCTCGCATCGATTCAGATCTATCCAAACCAAAATTCATACAGCGAAAGTTACAACCGAAAGTACGTAGGAATACACTAGGCACACCTACAAATTTGCCTTCACCTTGTACTGAATAAAATGCTTCGCTATATCTAAGTTTTTTCATAGTTCTTCTGCAATTCCTAATACTTCTGCAATCACAAGTAACCCACCAGCCAATATAATATTACCATATATCAATGATGCACCTGCAACAATACGTATACCACTCTTTACTAAACTAATATAAAAATGTTTCTTACTTGGATCTTTTGGTTCCATTATACTCTATCCTTATTTAATTGTTTGTTTGTCGCCTTTACTTGTTCTAGTATACTATGTTTAAAGAAGTTTGTCAATGCTTCAATGTCTTTGGGAAAACAATGTCCTGTGTATCCTAATCCGCCTTCATCGTTGGGCACTATCATGTGACTTGCACCGATATTTTTCATTCTTGAAAGTGTCATGCTCAAGTCGTTGTAATTAAAATTTTCCATGTTACGAGTTCTTTTAAACAGTTCATGAAAAAACGCAACCTTTGTGGCCAACCATGCATTGTGTGTATATTTGATCAGTGAAGCAGTTTCTCTACTGCACTTGGTTACAGGACAATTTAAAGGTGCAAACAATTCTGCCCATTCATCTGCATCTCGACTGTTGTTGTCATGATGTCCTATCACCAGAACTTCGGAGTTTTCAAAGTCTTGTTTGGCATGTCTTGCTCTTAAAAACTCAGGCGATACACAAACCTGTACAGGATAATTGTTTATTAGATCAGGAGTAACTGTGCTTTTTAACAGTATCTTGTGTCGGTAATCCATTGCATGATCTGACAATATTTCTTTTACTGCACTATCATCACATGTACCATCTTCCTGCATTGGTGTAGGTACTGCAATAATAACATGTGTACACTCCATGAGAGCTTCTTCTTTATCTGTCATTGGATAAAGTTTTGGATCAATTCTGTAAACTGTGTGTTCTTGTGATTCTAACCAGTCAGCTACAGTACCGCCAACATAACCACAACCAAATACTGCAATTTTCATCTATTTCTCTATTGTAACTTTTTCTGTAGGAGTTGGAATACAATATGCAACTCCATTAAACTTAGGTACGTTCATCAATGCATGATTTACATTGTGAGCCGCTTCTGCACATTTGTAATAATCAAAGTAAACCATTTTTCTGCTGGCTTCTAAGTCAGTTCCGTTTTGATCTTCTATAACGAGTGTCCACAGTAGGACCATACCCCAGAGGGTTTTCACTCATTGTTCTCAAGATGGTTAAACAGGTCTGCAAAACCACTTCGCATTACACTATATTCACCTATGTATTCTTCCATAAAGTGTTCAATTTCTGCGATTTGGTCTTTTGTTAAATCTAAAACATCTTCAATTTCATAGTGTTCACGTACCTGTTCACTTACTCGATCAAAAATATCGTTTTCAATTTGTTCTTCATGTTTGTGTATTCTATGCCATTCAAATGCCATATCTTCCTCCTTTAATCGTAGCCTCTTTCAGCCACTTTGTCGTCATCTTCATCATCTGCAGGTTCAGGTTTTTCCTTGTCCATCTGTATCTCCTTTAGTATAGTTTATCATTTTTCTATACAGTTTTTGATACAATCGTTGTCCGTCGTAGTATACCTGTGGAGGTGTCTTATCTCCAAGTTCGAGCTGTTGGTTAATGTCGTCATAATGCGAGATTGCATTGTTGATAACTGTCCATTTAGCCCATGCACGTTTACAATGCCCTTCACCGAAAAAGCCGTCAATAAACCAACAGATGTTTGATAAACCCTGTTTCCTGCGTTCGTAATTCCTTGCACTAACTGTTTGATTGTTTTCTCCTCCAAACAATGTGTTAAAAAATATACTGGTCGCTATTCCTAAACGACCAAAATAGTCAGTAATCCCAGACATTAAAATCCAAAGATTTACCTGTTGTATCACCACCTTCGTTATCCAAAAACTCGCCTTTATAGGAAACATCATTAATGATTGTATCCCCGTTTGGCATTTCACATAAATCAAAATTGAGTAGTTTAATATCAAATTCTTCATCGTCACCTAATTCTATTGTTGCAAAATAAAAACCACCCTTTTCAACACTCATACCATAAAATACATAGTTGTGTCCATCTTTTGTAGCATGATCATCCAAGTCTAAAATACTTTCATCAACTTCAATGTCTTGCTCTGTGATTAATTGTTTGACATCGCCATCCCATACATCTGCCACATGCTCTGCCATATAATCATCACTTTCAACTTCACATATTTCTAGATTTGCTGAACTGAGTTCACAGCCATTGCTATGCTCAATATCATCTAGATCATACCAATCACAATCAAATTGTGCTTCTTCTGGAATCTTATCATTGAATTCTTCTTGATCCCAAAAGTATTCATTAAGAGCACCTGAATGATCTTCGAAGACTTTTTCTACTTCTTCTTCGTTGCTCCAAAACTCATATTGTTCTTTGGTGATTTTGCCGTAAACACTTTCACCACCATAACCACTGATACGTACAGTATAATATCTAGCCATTTGCTACTCCCATGGATATACCAGCCAAACTGGTTTTTCCGTTTTGTTAACTTCGTCGACATAAAAGTCTACGTCTTGCGTACTTCCAAGATTGTTTGTTAGTACTGCAAACCTAACATTCTGATGCCATACATGTTTCCAACGTTCATTGCGTGGTTCACAGTTGTTTTCCCAATCCTGTTTAATCCACTCAAACGTTGCACCAGAATCATTTATATCATCCACAATCAGTATGTTCTTTGCTTTATCTGTATTCCATTTAATGCCATCTGATCGTTCATCATAACCTAGTGCATCTTGTGCCATACATTTGTTGCTTTCAGCAGTATAACCTTCTGAAACATCACGCAAACGAACATCTAATGCGTACATTGGAATTGTTAATCTATTGCTTAAAATTATTGCTGGAGTTAGTCCTCCACGTGTTAAGCCTACTATATAGTCCGGTTTCCACGGTGATTTATAGAGTTGATATACAAGATCTTGTACTTGATCTTCAAGGTCTTGCCAGCTATAGTATTTCTTTTTTACTGCCATATTATACGCCTAGTTATTGATTTCCTTTTATTATATACATTTTTAAGCACTTGTCAATACTTATTTGAATGGATCTTGAAGTGTGATAGTTTCATCTCTATCAGGACCTGTAGAAATTTGTATCACTGGCACTCCAACTAATTCTTCTATTCTTTTTATATAATTCTTAGCTTCTTTGGGTAACAGTTCGTGGTCTGTTATACCATATGTGCTTGTCATCCAACCTTTGTGTTCTTCATAACCTTCTCCGTTATAAATTTTAATTGTTCCAAGCTCATCTAGTACATCTATTTTTGTTAATGCTATTCCTGTTACACCATTTAACATACAGGTCTTTTTAACCAATGGTGCATCAAACCAACCACAACGTCTGCCTCTACCAGTTACTGTGCCTTTTTCTTTACCCACAGTTGCAAGGTGTTCTCCAACTTCATCAAACAATTCAGTTTCCATTGGTCCTTCACCAACACGAGTTGTGTATGCTTTTGTAATTCCCAGCACGTTTGGTATTTTATTGTGTGGCACACCTGTGCCAATACTGGCCATTCCTGCCAATGTGTTTGAACTTGTTACATAAGGATATGTTCCCCAATCAACATCTAGCATGGAACCTTGGGCACCTTCAAACAAAATCTGTTTGTTTTCAGACATTAGTTCATGCATGTGTTCCCAAACAGGCCCAATGTATGGAACAATGTCATTGGCAATATCACTTATCTGTTCAAATAACCAATCTTCTTGTACAGGATAATTTCTTAATTTGTTATGATGCTGAAGTGCTATTTTAAGTCTTGCTCTGAGATGATCTAAATCTTTAAGATCACCTGTTCTAATTGCACGTCTACCCACTTTATCTTCGTATGCTGGACCTATGCCTCTGCCAGTTGTGCCTATTTTATTGGTACCAGCTTGTTCTTCTCTGTCTTGATCTAATTCTCTGTGATACTGTAGTATCAACGGAATGTTATCAGCAATCATTAATCTATCGCCAATTTTAATACCCATTGACTCTACCAATCTTATTTCATCCAGCAGTTTCCATGGATCCAACACAACACCATTGCCAATGATTGCTGTTTTGTCAGATCTAATTATACCAGAAGGCAACAGAGAAAGTTTATAGGTTTGGTTGCTTATTTTAATTGTGTGTCCTGCATTATGGCCGCCTTGAAACCTTACAATAGTGTCAGCCTGTTCGGATAGTATGTCAACAAATTTGCCTTTGCCTTCATCTCCCCATTGTGTTCCGACTACTACTAGGTTTGCCATATCAATAACTCTGTGCTAGACGCCATTTCAAGTATGCCAAACTTTCAATGGGTTCATATTTTGCTGGTTCTTGTGTTAAGTTTTCTACCATTGTACCTGGTTTAGGATCTACAAAGTGTGGCATGCTCCAACGTTCTTGATCTATATGTGTATTTACGACACGATGTTTTGTGCTTTTGAAATAGTCGTTGGTCCATCTTTGCAGTAAATCACCAATGTTGCAAACCACACCATTGTCAGCATAAGGTACAGGATGCCAATCACCACTAATGTCTTGTACTTCAAGTCCTGGTACATCATTGATTTGCCACAGTAGAGTGATAGTTCCGTAATCGCTATGTTCACCAATTCGCATTTGTTTCTTTTCAATTTCTCCTGTGTATGCAGGATAATGAATAACTCTTGTTGTGCTATAGTTTTCTCTATGACAACGTGTAAGTGGCATGTCTGCTCTGTTTAATATTCTATCAAACATCATCATAATTTTAATTGTTAATCTATCTGCTATATCCACAGTTGCTCTAGCAGTGGTTTTAAAACCTTCAATGTCAGGCCACAAATGGTCGCCCATTCTGTCATTGTTATAGTTAAAACTTTCTTTCAAATCTTTTGGAGCAGTAGGATCAACATTTTCTGCACCCATAACTGAATAACCTAAATTTGTGTCGCTTTCATATGGATACTTTAGTTTGGTTTCTTGATCAAGTTCAAAAAACTGTTTCATTGTATCAAACCACAAATTATATGTGCGTTGTTCTTGTTCATTGAAATGATTAGTAAAAACTGCAAATCCTATTGAAGTGTATGCTTCTTCTATTTCTTTGAGAGCTGTGTCTGATTTTAAATCTATTACTGGAATCATTTTTCTTCCAATTTTATTATTCTGTTTTCAAGTTCATTGATCTTATCAGCCATTCGTTGCATCTCATGTCGCATTGAATCACCAGTTGAGGACATAAAGCCTTCACGTTTTCTAGACGTAAAATCTAATCTAAGTCCAGCATCTGGATCTGTAGCTTTATCATAA
>CEOL01034395.1_pt1 | contig 12355 bp, 6 predicted proteins | sample 530381 | NCBI WGS metagenome assembly CEOL01 (sample SAMEA2620014, study PRJEB7988) | marine metagenome | biome: marine biome (ENVO:00000447); feature: surface water layer (ENVO:00002042); material: "saline water (ENVO:00002010), including plankton (ENVO:xxxxxxxx)" | depth 5 m
TTTTACGCTTATCATCTACAATATCTTTATACCAATCGTTTTCTCGTATCCATGTGTCTTTGGGATATCCTTTGTTCCATTGTGAATAAAACGATCCATATCTTTTTGCTAAAAATCTAATATTAATGTCATCAACGTTAGGAGACACTGCTCCAGTAAACTGTCCAACTGTAACACCTCCTGGACCGTTACTACTCTCTATTACAGACTTATCAAACATTCCTAAACCACTTTCGGGTTCTTCTGATAAAAGTTTAAATAGTGATTTTGTGTTAGTGTATTTTTGGCCATAGAATAAAATGTCATGGCCTGAGTCATTATCATCGTCATCGTCAAAAAAAGCATATATTGGAAACAACATTAATCCAATGTCTACCTTCTCTTTCACAGCCCATAAGTCTATAGCTTGAGGTCCTTTAAGAGTTTCTTGTTTTGTTTCTATAAGTTCTTGATTAAAGTATGTTATGTCTATTTCTGTAGTATCGTCTGTACAAGGTATTATTTCGATTGGAGTTAGTGGATCACATGTTATTGGTGCAATACCTCCTCCAGCTAAAAAGTTTTTATATGATTCGTAATCATAAACAAGCCATGGATAATCCACAACATCTCCATTTTGTATCACTCTAATCTTATATCTACTCAAAGCAATTCCAACATATGAGAAGAATTGTGCTGTCATATAATCAACACCTCCTACTTGTCCGTCTACTAAGTTAGCTACTTCACTTATGTCGATAGTTTGGGTAAAATCATGCTCCTCATCTTCGTTGAATTCAATTAAGTCTCTTGTAAAATAGCTTGTTGGTCTTACCCCTTTTTTTAATTCCTCTTCTAGTGGATAAAATCCTTGACGTACTGATTCATTTCTGTTATAACGATCAATAAACGCTGGTGCTGGAAAGTATCCTTGTGGAGCATTTTCGTTATCTATATCTTCGTTTGGAATAATACTTGCTCTCTGTGCTACACTAGCATAATTAAACCAATCAGATATCTTAGCTTTCATTGCATCAGAGGTCGGTATGTCTAAATTTAACAAGTCTGGTTCTTTACTAGACCATAAATTGTACATTGGATAAAATAAGTTCCATTTATTTATCTGTGTGTTAAATCTAAAAGGAAGAGGTGGTGTGTAATCTGGATCAGTGACTGGAATTACTGGATAGTCGCTAGTGTATCTTGTCATGGTGTTTGGAGTATATCTTGCTGAGTTGTTTCCAACTACTGATATTATTTTACCACTAGGATTAGTCCAGTTTTCTAATCCAAACTCTCCATCTCCGTTTTTGATTAAATTTGTATACAAGATTGCACTACTGTCTAAATCGATTACTTGCAGTGTAAATGGTACTGTACGTGTTGTGCCAAATTCGTTTGATACCTCACACACATACTCACCTTCAATTTCACCAGTGCATTGTTCTTCTGAAAATTCTATGGCAGTTACACCAAGTCCATCATTTTGATTATTAATTGTAAATAGCGAGTTTCCATCTCTTTTCCACACAAATTGCAAATTTGAAATATCATTTATGTTATTAACATTAGATGGATCAACACAAAAAAACTCAAACCTAACTCGCGTACCCTTTCTTACAGTAAACACATCGAATATAGGATTCACTTGTTTGAAAGCTAAACTACCGTCTGAATCAACTGATGCCCATGTTAGTTGAGAAAAGTTACGTATTGGATGTGAAGTAATTACCGGAGGTTGTGGGTTATCCGGTAACAAAGCAAAGTCCCCTACACGTAGTGCGTCATCTGGTTTAGCTGTTTTTATGTTTACTCTTTGTTTCATAATCTAGTCTAGTGTGGGAGTATATCTACTATAATCTAAATCTGGGTCTGTTACACCTCCACTAACCGTTTCAATTTGTTCTATCTTAATATTTTTTACAACATACTCTACGTTTCTTGAATCATCTTCACCACTTAACGGTGTACCTACAAACGAATCCGCAAATACAACATCGGCTCCTTCTCGCGCTGTTTCAAAGCCATTAATTTTATTTGCTAATGTTGATGGTCGCACACCATATAGGCATACCCTATAATTAGGATCTGGAGCCATTGAACCGCTTCCATCAACGTCTATCATAGGAATTCCTAATCCTCCTTGTAATCTGGATCGAGTTAAAAACTCGTCAGGTAGTGGAATACCAGCTGTGGTTGTTTGTGAGCCTGCTGCTTTTTCTATATCAATTATCACAGGTTTCATGTTTATAGACTCACTACCAAAAGATTTATAAACCTTTGTACCAGTTGTTGTTGTGTTATCTTCTGGAGTTAATCCTTGTACTGCAAATGCGGTAGTTGCACTTGGATCGGCAAGATTTGTTATATCGTTTGCGGACGGAAATTCAAAGCTGTCAAAGCTCGGTAAATATTCAACACCTCCTAAGTTTGGTGTTTTGTGAATTATAGCTTGATCTGCTCGACAATCTAAATAATAATTATCTACAGCATACAAACTTCCAGTACTGTCTATACTTTCGCTTACGTTATGTACACCAAGCGTAATAACAAATCTACTTTCTTGCATCCAAGTAGTTTCTTTCTCATCCATCTTAGGTTTGAAAAAACCTTGGCCTGGTGAGAAAGGTCCGTTATTCCAATTTTGTATATATTGTCTGTAATTTAGATCTGAACCTGGAACAGCCCAGTATGTGTATTTTTGAAGAGCATCTGTTGCTACAGATCCAGTTTTATATATGTTTAATTTGTCCACATCTCTTAGAGAGTACCAATATATTGGAAATCTTGGAGCTATGGTAGGATTAGGGTCAAACAGTTTGTTTGTTACTCCCTTATTTAAAGCCTTATCGTGTAGTTGAGTATATCTTGTTCGTAGTTGATCTTCTATAGGTTGTATGTATATTGGCGACAACAAGCCGTTTGTTTTTACCATATTGTTAAACAATCCACCTGGTGGATTTGTGTTTAAATTTGAGCTACCTTCTATTGTAGGTGCTGATGGTATTGTAGTTATTGAGCTTGGTAGAAATGGAAACAATCCAGGAACATATTGTTCTACGTTCTTATTTGACGGTTTGCTTGGATTGTATGTTTCTACCTTTATGTTAATATTGTTTTGATCTTTTATTAATGCAAAACTAACATCAACATGTTTAGTTTGTACTTCTGTTGAAACAGTTTTATCGACAATTGGTCCTGGTACTAATGCTTTTACAACTTCGTTTTGAGTATATATGTTGTTTACTGCTGCTCTTATAGAGGCTTCTTTTCCTATTTCATTAGGAATTAAACACAAGTTGAATCCAGTTGCAAATGCTTTTGATAATGGTGATTTTGGCAATCGCTGTTCAACAGAATCTGGCCAAGAAGCGCTTGTTCTGTATTCATTTCTTATCACATCGACAATTCTACGCTCTGTGGGAGGATCGTTTGTTTTGTTGGCTGGACTATTTTGTTGATAAGTACCTTGCCAACCAGGCTGAGCAAATACACCACCCCTGAGAGAAGTTACTGGTAAACCGGTTTTTGTTTCTTGCATTACAAATCCTAGATCACCCATTACTTCGATTGTAAAGTTGATGCGAATTTTATTTGTTTTAGGATTAAGGAATGGTATTTCAATTTTATGAAACTCTGCATATTGACCATATGTGTATCGGTCAGCTATGTTTGGAACAAGCTCATCTATTATATACAGATGTACATCTCGACTATCACCAGTCAGAGATGCTGGTAATGCATCATCGCCAGGATCAGCAAAATATCTTTGGTTTCGGTAATTTGGTATTCTACTATTCCATGGATCGAGTACACGTTCCAAAATTTTTCGTGGATTACCAGCTGCATCTAAGCTAAGCAATCTCTCTTCTCTATCATACTCCTCAATCTCAACATAAATTTTTTCTTGCACAAATCCTGGTCCCATTTTTCTAAAATTGAAATATCCTACTCTTGGACTATCAATATCATAATTCTCAATGTCAGCTATTGTGTCGGGTGTTACGTTTGGAAAGGCTGGAATAAAATTGTGTATAGCCATTCCTAAGTAAAAAGATACAACAGCTCTAACTCCACCTACTCCGTAAATAGATCCATTTATCTGGTTTTGGATTTCTGATAAATCTATATCTTGATAAACTTCTAACGTATTAGATCCACCATTAAGGAGATATTCGTGATTTTCTTTACTAAAGTAAGAGTTGAGATTTTTTAGTGGATTGTTTTGTAGAGTACCTCCATCTAGTTGATATGGTTTAGGATGCAACATTTCTTTTGTCCAACGAAAATCTGGATTCATTGGGTCAACAGCTATTCTTTTATCACGAAATCCATTCGATCTTTGTATTAGTTTTCGTGAAATAACATCACCTCCCACTGTATTCCAGTTATCTACCGATAACTCACCATCTACTCTACCATTTGGATTTTGTATAAGATTAGTGTAGAAAAAACTATCGAAATCTGAATTGAAGACTTCTAAATTTATTGAGCCACCATCAGTAGCTCCTATATCGTTAGACACTAAACATCCATAAGTTCCAGCAAATTGCGGACATATGTTTTTAATTGTTAATGTATTGCCGCTTACTATTCTTGATGATCGTAGCTCAGGAATTGCATCGTTAGCTACAATATTTTCGCCATCAAGATTCCATCGATATGTAAGTTCCGTTTTAGGTGGAATAATTTCCAACACTCCATTCTCTACATTGAATACGTCAGGTTGTTCTGCTTCAATTCGCAATACAATTGTAGTTCCAGCATGCACTTTAACTGTACCATCTGGGAACAAATACATATGATCTCCTTGTAGAGACGTTCTTGCTGCTGCATACGGTTTTACTGATGGAGTAGAAGCATCTGCAATTGGTTTTGTTATTATTGGAGGTTTATTTGCTAATACTGGAAGTAAATCATATACTGTATCGTTTTCGTTTAGATCTGTGTTTGGTGATATTGTTTGTAGTGGTCGTGTTTTGCGTTTTCTTCTATTCGTTGTTGCTACTATAACTTCGGAATCAGTTGAATGTCCAGTTCCAGTCATAAGTGCTCCAGATGGCATCTTATGAAAAGCACCAATGTAAGGTTGGCCAGTTAACGTAACGTACTCACCTTCCTTCGCATAGAATATGTTTTGTTCGTTGTATTCCATGCTTTGTTGTTTATTGTCTTTCTATCTTGAATATAAAATTGTGATCCCGTACTTCATAACTCACACCATCTTCTTCTGGTACTTTAATCATTATTCTATAATATCGCTCAGGCTGAAAGCTATCTAAATGTAATCTAAAGAAGCTGCCTCGGCTGTCTGATGCCATATATGTGTATTTTGAAAATGGTATCACAGCATCATCAGAATTTGCATAATAGACAGCATATTGTGATCCAGTTGGAAGTCTGAATGAGTCTAAGAATAGTGATGATGTTTGGTATACTAGAGCTGGATATCTGTATCGTGGAGCGAAATTAAACTTAGGTCTTGCTGTTTCTTTGTAAACTTCTCTCAAGTTAGTACACACTAAATTGTAATCTTCCTCTGTATCTAATACTGCAAGTGAACCGGTATTTGTTTGATAACTAGACTCGTCATACCTTGCTTCAATTACTGGAGAATATATAGTGTGAGTTTCTTTGCTATAAAATCCTAAGTTTCTAAACTTGTTCAAGGATGTTTCATCAGCTTCAGTCTTCTTTATAATTAACCCATTAAAGCTAATAGATCCGTTCTGTACTTCTCGTATAATAGATGTGATATCCATATCAACATCTGTAGTTGTATAGCTGAAAGATTGTGTAGCTTGGCTTGATGTATACCAGGTTCCTCCTCCAGGATTAACTGAATATGATCCAGTTGATAGTGCCGCAAAGGATGCGGTCAACCATGCTGTGCTTGGTGTTTCCTTTCCTTCTCTATAATACCAACTACATCCTTCTGTCGTTGCGGGAGTAGTTCCTTTTTTTCCTATTCCCATATTCCATGATTGTGATACTGGAAAGGCTTCTATTGTGTAGTCGAGTGGAATCTCATCTGCTTGTGTAGCATATAATCTTAATCCAAAATCAAAAGTATTTGGATCGTATCCTAAATCTACAATACTTTTTGATATAGCGGTATAATCAAAATCTAGTAATATACGAGAATTAAAGCTCGACGTTGCAGCAGCTCCAGTAGATCCTGTGGCTGCTTGTTTTGATATCTCCAATATACTATCCAAACCGGTATTTGTCTCCGGTGAGTTTTCATATATTGTTGCGTCCTTTGTTGGGTAAAATCTTAATATCATGTTAGTAGTTTACAATTCGTCCTTTAATATCGTTATCTGGAAGCTTCACTTCAAATATCATTGGATCAAGACTTGGATATATAATTCCGTTTCTTGTTGCTTCTTTTATGTTGTATGCAATATTACTATAACCTAAACTAGAATCATTCAGATTGTTTATTACCACATTTGTTACTGTTTGTACTCCAGGCTGTCTTAATAAGATATTGTAAATGTCTGTGTATTGTATTGGTTGGTTTATTTGCCATTTTTCAACATCAAAATAATCTTTTATGGCATTCACACAAGTTAGTAATACTTGATTTGCGTTTCGATCACCAAGTGGTATAATGTCAAAGTTTACTTGAATATTAATGATAAACGCATCTCTCAAATTAATACTATCTGTCAACATTCTATATTGTGATAGATATGTTTTAAGGTTTTCTTTTACAGCTCGATTTGTTGTGGTTAGGTTCTTATTAGAATCGTAACCTAACACATACATATTCATAGCTAGTGGGTTAGATACGGTATCTGTAGTATCACTAGTCAGTAGGTTGTTTTGCTCATCTGGAGTGATAAACACCTTGCTAACGCTTCCAAACTTAGGTGGCATTGTTATTGCTCTCACCATATAATCATCCCGAGTAACTGCTCGATTTTGTGATGATAATTGTTTGATTGCATTTTGACGCACCTCATCTAAAGTTTCTTGAGATCTTCCTCCAAATGCTGGATTTGGATTGTTGCATGCTACAGAGTTTAAAACTGTAGTGTTTAGTGTTCCAGTATTTGGAAATCCGTTTGTGTTGGTGTCTAGTGCTGTTATGTTGGTGATAGTATCACTTGTAACATTAGATCTTATTCCTCCTCCAGTCAAGTAAGTGACTGTTAGTGTTGTGTTGGAAGGTGCAATACCATATGCTTTTGTTACTCCTGGAGAATTGGGATCAATCGATTGGTCAATGTTTATTTTTCCAGTAGGTAAGTTTAATCCTATATTTTCTGGTGTAGGTAAAAGCTCTTCGTCAGCTGACGTACTTATTCCGCTACCAAATTGAATTTCAATTCCATCATCCAGTATGCGAGTAACAAAACGTCTTGGTACTTTTTTTAATTTTAATAGATATGGTATTTCATCACTATATACAGCAGCATCTGGATCATTTAGAGCTGTGTTTTGTATTGACTCAAATACAGTATCTTGAGCGAGGTATGGTACTTCTGTCCAAGTGTTTCCATCTGAATCTACTATTGAGTCGATTCCAATAAAGGTTGGAGTGTTAATATCGTCAAAGGGTATCTTAAATTTGTAAAACTTTTTTACAGCTCCAACAACTTCTTCATAAACTGTTGGTGTTGCTGATACTGCTTTTGCTGTTTTTTTAGCTAAGTAATATTCTGGATTACCAGCGGCATCAATACTATACACTTGAAATTCAATTGGATCATCTGCTGTATCTATAGAAAAATCAACAGCTTCTTGTATATAAAAATCAACAGTATCGCTTTGGTCTTGGCTTTGATAAGTGTTATCAATTAAAGTAGATAAAGTAGCTTGTGCTTGCATTCCAGGTTGGATACGTAGTGCATATCTCATATCAGGAGCTGCATTATCACCCGTACCAGTTGAAGGCATTAATTGAAATATGTCTAAGTCTACATTTGCAGGAACACTTGTAAGAGGCTTGTATCCCATTGCTGCTGCAATAGCTAACACGTTTCTTCTTTCTGTTGCTTGAAGCAGTTGAGATTCTTTAAACTGCGAATCTATATAATAGTTTAATGTATCACCAACATACGCCATCAACTCTAAAAACATCATTCCAGGTGATGCCTCATTGAAATCGTTGTAGGTGTTTGGATAATAATTTTTAACAAACTCAACTAAGCCTTGTTTGATTGTATCAAAATCTCTTCCTAAGTATTCTATATTTTTTGATGGATCGTATTCTGGCATATTAATAGCTTGTTTCAGGGTTATCGTTTTCTAATGTAACGTCTATTTGTCTGGTATCGAATTCGTTCCCAATCAAGTTTATATTTAACGTGATACCAATTAAATTAGGATTAGTATCGGATCTAGAAACTGTCAGTTTTTGTATATTAATGTACGGTAATTGTACTTGAAAATTGTCACGAATAGTTTCTTCTACTTCTTCTACAAATTCATCAGTGGCGTTATCGAACAAGACTCCTCTTAAATTGCATCCAAAACTTGGACGCATTGGTCTTTCTCCATGATTCGTTAGTAGTAAATTTTTAGCATTAGCTACTGCTTGATCTATGCTAGCATAATTCAATTGAAATGTAGAACCAGCACGTCCATTCATAGGTAAATCAATACCTATTGCTACATCTTTTTCAAAATCTAATGCTGGTTGGTTTATCTCAATTGCCATTATCCTCTATTATACTTTTTATCGTGTATTGCTGTTGCTGATTTTAATACTTGTGAATAATCTTTAACAAATGCTGATGTTGGATCATTTGGGTTTACTGCTGGCATTGTATCCTGCATCATATGTCCAAATCCTTGAGCTTGATCAGCAGTGAATTGTGAAGCCATATCTGGATATGCTCCGTCATCTCCTATTGGAGCTGATAGACCGCTTCTCATAGCGTTAGCTGTTTCAGCCAATATTCCATCCAAACTAGTATTTCCAGTTTTTGGAATTGGTTTTTGAGTTACTGGAGCGTGTGTAGTGCTCTGTATATCTCTTACCGGTTGTTTGTTTGTCTTTAGTGCTTCTTTCAGCTCTTCTCGTATAACTGTTCGCACTTCTTTTTTAATGATCTCTTTTAAGATCTTTGCAAAATCTACTGCTTTCATAATAATTGTGTTGTTTTATATAAATAGGCAAGTTTTTATTTATACCCTACAAATGGAAAGGGTGGAATTCCAGTTGCTGGATTGGGTATACATAATCCTTGCATTTGTGTTAATTGTAGTTCAAAGTTTCTTGCTAACTCTCTTACTGATGGAGCTGTTCCTTCTAATCGTCCATCAATTCTTAGTTTCTTGAATGGTGGAATAGTAATTACTTGGAAAGTTGCTCCAGTTGTATTTGTCCATACAGCTCCAGTCCAAAACAATAAAGATGCTATATTGTATGTTATAGATTGAGGAATTAAGTCGTTTTGTAGTTTCTTTTTGAGGATAGCTTGTAATCGGTCTTCGTATTGTTTTTTTTCTTTATCAACTCTTCCTTTAACTTCTTTTTTTATAAAAGAAACAATTTTATCTATTTGTATATTTACAAAACGTGTAAACTTAGCTATTAATTTTGATAATTCTTTTATTAGAAAAATTATAAAAGAGCCAGTTTGTTGGCTTAAAACTTTATGCATTTTTCGTAGAGTTGTGTACATTTTTGTACTTCCTAATTTTTCTTTAGCAGCTTGCTGTCTTCGTTCTTTTGCTTCTTGAGCTTTTCTAAAATTACTAGCAATTAATCCTTCATTGTTTGTATCTCGTATTGGATCATCCTCATCTTTAGGCTCTACAACGCCAACCATTTGTCCTAATAATTTTCTTACTTTCACCAAATACTTTTGTTCTAAACTTATAAGGCTAGGCGCAAAACTGACCGGTTGTAAGAGATCTTCTAAAAGAACTCCTTTTGTTGTAGCTTCAATTTCTTTGAGAGTGCTGATTAATCCTTTGGGATCTTCTATAGGTGCATCAATAAAATTTTTAACAATGTTAATATTGTTATTAACTAACCTGCCTGCAGTATTGCTAAGATCTATATTTGTTGCTTGATTTTGTACTCTATTAGCTGCTTGTAATAGATCTCGCTCCAACTCTTCGGCAAAGTTTTTTGGTCCATCTGCAACTTTAGTAGGGTTTTCTCTTAATCCTTTAATAGTTAATGATGCAATAGTAACCAACTGTTCAATCTGTTTAAGAGTTTCAATTTCTTTTAAGAATCGTTTTTTATCATCTTCTTGTTTTTTATATTGTGGACTGGACGATTCTACACCAACAGTAAAATATTGAAACTTGGCATTAGCTACTTTTTGTAGGGGTTGTTCGTTTTTGGCTGACGAAAAGTCGCCTCTTCCTATGTTTGTTCCAACTTTAGCTGCATTGGAAGCTAATAATCCTGCAGCTTGTATTTTTTGTTTTGTCTGTTGTACCTTTACCTTGTATTGTTTTATTGTTTCTTTTTTTTCTTCGGCTGCTGCTCGTTTAGTTTCAAAGTCAGCTGTTATTGTTGGTATTGGTAGTGAAGCTATTACAGCTATTTCAATATCTTTTGCTATACGTTTTGCTTTTGCTATTTGCTCATTAGCTATCTTTTCGGCTCTCTGCAATTGCTTATTTATAAACGATTCTACCCGCTGCAACAGTACATTTAATTTTTTTAAAACTGATATGATTGTGTTTCGAGCTCTAGTTCTAGTTGGTGCTTTTTTCCTTGAAGGTTTTTGTTTTGGTGGTATGTTTTGAAATTCTCTTAGTGAATTTTCAATAGCTATAAATTGATCTTGCAAAGCTACTATCTTTTTTTCATACTGATCGTATTTTGTGTCTGTTTGTTCGAGCAACTTCCTTATGTCAATAAAATCAACAGTTAAAGATCCTATAGATTTATTAATAGGTTCATATAACTCCTTTAAACCTTGTGCTGTTAAATAACTTCTCAACTCACCAGAAGTGTTTGATCCAGATAAATTAATACTTGTTTCTACAACATCTTTTTTAGTTCGTTCTTTTAATTTTTCAAAATCTACTTTTAATGTGTCTATTTCTTTTGTAATCTCATCTGCAAGTTGAGTACCAGCTGTCAAAAGTGCAGTTCCGTTTTTTGTTATGGTTGTTACTAATTTTATTGCTTTTTTAGCTCGAACAATATTAGCTTCGTTTTCTTTTTTTAATCTTTTAGCATCATCAATATACTTCTCAAACAATTTCTTTTTTTCAGATTTATTTTTACGTATAGTGAGTTCTTTTGCCTTTTTGCTGATTGCTTCTTTTTGTCTATCAAGCTCGGTTTTAATCCTTTTTTCAATGTTTTCTTTTTGAACATTTACCTTTTGTTGCAAAACTCTAATTTGAGGTTCTACAACAAACTTAATAAATTTTATAGCTTGAATTGCTTGATCAGCTTGCCGAAGTTTTCTTTGTGTAGCTTCTGTTATATTAGATTTATCGGCTATGAATTGAGTTAATAGACTGCCAAAACTTTCCGGTTCTATTAGTGTTGCTACAATTTTTGTAATTTTTTGTGCAGCTGAAGATAGTCGTTGTTTTATGTATCTTCTAGTTTGATCTTCGTTAGATGCTACACGATTAGCTTTTTCTATATATTGTATAACAATTTGTATATTGTTAAAAGTCTGACGGATTTCTCCTATAGAGCTAAGCTTAAACTCTAAGTTTTTTAAAGTCTCTATTACAGCATGTTCTTCTGGAAAAGCATCTTCAAATTTAATGTTGATATCAATATCTGAAGCAGCTATTTGTTTTACTTCATCAGCTACTTTTAACAATTCTTCCACATAATACGCTTCCATCTCTTTAGCAGTTTCTCCTAGCTGCTTTATGTTGGCTGGAAGTTCCTTTACTTTTTGAGATAGTGTTTTAATTTGAGTTATAGTTGCTTGTATTAGTTCTTTTTGGTATTTTGCTTTTCTTATAATACCTTCAAGAGCTTTCTTTTTTTGTTCTAAATTTTCTTTTTGTAATAAAAGTTCTTTGGTGTTAAAGTATGCAAATACAGCTCTGTTGAACTTTTGTTTGCTGATATCGTTAAATGGTAGCTTGTAGTTGTCACCAGGACCAGTGCCTACTGGAGCAGGAGCTCCTAACGCTACCGGTGAAGGTAGTGTTGGTGGTATTCCAATCGGTGCTCCTTTTTGAATCGTTTGTGTATAATATTTTGTCACACCATCTGCAAATTCACCAACATCTTTAAAGTTGCCGTTTTCCAGATCTTTTAATAAGGGCTGGACAAAATCTAACTCAAAATTAATTGGCATTATGTTGGTATATTATTCAATCCTAAATCTGCATACCATAAGTTAGATTCACTATTTTTTACTCTAGCATATGGTCCTTTAACAGCTTCGTTTGGTCTAAATTCAAAGTGCCACTCTTC
>CEOL01095465.1_pt1 | contig 12057 bp, 12 predicted proteins | sample 530381 | NCBI WGS metagenome assembly CEOL01 (sample SAMEA2620014, study PRJEB7988) | marine metagenome | biome: marine biome (ENVO:00000447); feature: surface water layer (ENVO:00002042); material: "saline water (ENVO:00002010), including plankton (ENVO:xxxxxxxx)" | depth 5 m
AATCTCATGCAAAGCGTGAGGGAGAAGAGTATGCACCAAATTTACAACACTTACCTAGGCTGAGTTGGTTTGAATGGATGAAAGAGTTATCGACATTTAAGTATGCTGTACATCTTATGCCAACTATCGCAGCTGGTACATTCAGCTTAAATTGTGCATATTTTGGTATTCCATGCATAGGTAATAAACATGTTGATACTCAAAGGTTATGTCATCCAGACTTGTCTGTTGATGTTGAAGATGTTGATTCAGCTAGACGTTTAGCAAAACAACTTAAAGAAGATCGCGACTTCTACACAGAGTGTGCGGTAAGTGCAAAAAGAAATTATAGAAAACATTACGATATACAAGTATGGAGAAACTCAATAGATTTAAAATAGTTATACCTTCTTTTAATAATCAAGAATGGGTTGAAGCTAATATAGCTAGTATTGTTAATCAAACATATACAAACTACGAAGTATTGTATATAGATGACGCTTCTACAGATGAGACAGCTGCTAAAGTTACCAAAATCATTAATGACTATGATTTGAAAAACAATTGGAAGATGGTTTCAAATGATGTAAACCAAAAAAGAGGTTTTAATGTGAGTCCTTACAACTTAAACATCACTAACTTTATGGATGATGATGAAGATATTTTAGTGTTTGTAGATGGTGATGATTGGTTAGTTGATGATCAGGTTCTAGAAAACTTAAACGCTTACTATAACAAACATCAGCCTTGGATGACGTATGGTGGAATGTATTGTTACCCTTCTGGAGATATAGCTAATCCACAAAACACTCCATATAGTGATGAAGTGCACAAACACAACCTATATAGAAAAGATCACTGGAGAGCTAGTCATTTAAGATCATTCAAATGGCATTTATATAAACAAATCAAAGAAAAGGATATGTTATACAGTAAAACCGGAAAGTATTATTTTCATGCTGAAGATCTAGCTACTTCTTTTCCGTGTTTAGAGATGTGTCCTCAACACAAAATAGGTGTTGTAGATTTTCCAACCTACATGTTTAACGCTACTCCATCCAACAGAGAGCGAGGAGTGCAGAGGGAAGCTGATGCTGGTGAAGCATTGGAGTCTGAGATCAGACATCAAAAACCTTATAAGACATTACACGAACCTTTACAAAGTAAAGACTTGTTTAAATGGAATAGGTTTGATCTACCAATCAAAACAATGTTTTTGAAGGACTGTAATAGAGGAATTGCTTTTGGAGAAGAGTTGTACAAAGAGCATTTACGTCTGTGGAATGGTTTCAAAGAGTACAACAATCCAGACAAGAACACTTATGAAAAGTTTAGAGATGCTTTTTTGCAAATGGAAAGCGATATGCGCAACGGAGATTTTGATTGGAAAAGATCTCCAATCGTTATAGATAGTCACAACCACTTATTAAATGGATCTCATAGAACAGCAGCAAGTGCCTTCGTGAATACACATGCAGAATTTGAAGTTGGTGTTGATGTGAAAGATGGTCAGAAGGTTTGTGATTATAAGATGTTCAGAGAGTTGGGATTGAGTGAGGATTATATGGATGCAGCAGCTTTAGAGATGGTTCGACATAATAAGAATCTACTGATGGTTAGTTTGTTTCCATCAGCTAACCATAGTCGTGACATTGATCATATACTCAACAAATACGGTAACATAGCGTATAAGAAAGATGTGCATTTAAACAAGAATGGAGCATTTAACTATACACTACAATTATATAAAGGTGAAGCATGGGCTGGAGATTGGCACAACAACTTTGCAGGATTTCGAGATAAAGCAAGGTTGTGTTTTACAAACGATAATCCTATGACAATCTACTTAGTTGAGTTTGATGACTTGACACAAGCTAGATCAGCTAAAGAAGACGTGAGAAGCATCTACAATATAGGTAATCATTCAGTACACATTAACGATACACACGAGGAAACATTAAGACTATCAAGATGTGTCTTAAACAAGAATAGTATAAATTTCTTGAACCATTGTAATATGAAACCATATCATAAGTTTCTTCAACAACTAAACTACTATGAGAATTATATCGTAAACAATGGTTTAGATTTTGAGGACTATTGTATATCGGCTAGTAGCGTGTTGTCGTTGTATGGTTTACGAGAGGGTAACGATTTAGACTACCTTCATACAGACTCTAAAGAGATACAAGGACATCCAGACATACACTCACACAACAGTTATGGTATAGGTAGATATACAAAGAAGATAAAAGAGATTGTACATGATCCAAACAATCACTTCTATTACGGCAATTTAAAAGTCGCATCTTTAGATGTTGTAAAAGCGTTAAAAGTTGCTAGATGGGAAGAGAAGGATAAAGTTGATGTTGAATTAATTAACTCTATAGTATGATAAAAGTATATTTCGCACCTAATTGGGGATTAACACCAGAACAGATGTTGATTGATTATAAAAAACAATCTCCAAAAGAATTAGGAATATGGAAAAACATCAAATCAACAGTAAATGAAGATGAAGCTGATTATTTAGTAATACAAGATTTTTGCAATGACTCGTTATTAAATAAATTTCCGAAAGACAAAAGATTATACTTTTCACGAGAAGCTATGGATTTTGAGTCTCAAAAAAAATATACTTCCAATATCGTCGAGCGATTCAGTTACTGGGATGAGAGTGGTTATTTATGGGTCAAGTGGGCTTATCCTGGATCTTTGGGAGGCGTCAATAGGGTTTATGATGAGCTAATTGCAGAAGATTATACCACTTTTGAACCTCTAAAAAATAAAACATTAAGTTGCATCTTGTCCGACAAACAAACAACTCATGGCCATCAGCTGAGATGGAATTTCATGAAGCAGTTTATAGACGAAAAACCAAATAATGTAGACTTGTTTGGTACAGTGAGATATGCCAATGCTACACTAATGAATAACGATAAGTTTTTTGGATTAGCAGATTACAAATATTCCTTAACTTTTGATAATCAAAACACAATTAAGAACTTTGCAGGTACACAACTAACAGACGCTATTCTTTACTACACCGTACCCATCTACTGGGGTGGTTGTGATTTGTCTAAGTTTTTTCCTGAAGGATCTTATATTGCAATGGATATAGAAAAAGCAGGAGAGGTAGAAAGAATTTGCGATTTAGTTGCAAACGACAATTACGAAGAAAGAATCCCTGCATTGGAAGAAGCTAGAGATTTGATACTGAATAAATATAACGTGTGGCCAATGTTGCATGAAATAATAAACACAAATAAAGTAACATATTATGGATGAAATGTTTAGATGTTTGTGTTGCGGTTCTAAAGACTATGATATAGTTTATAAATTTAGTGATATTCCTAAACGTAAACGTATAGGAGAAAAAAGAGACATTGTTAAGTGTAAAAAATGCTCACTACAGTATTGTTATCCTAGGAACTTAGAAGAATCTATGTTAGATGTATATGAAAACGATTATTGGCATGAATTTCAAACTAAAGTAGGAGAACAATCGATCGATCATAGAATAGAGGATTTTGAATACATATCCAAAGAGCGAATGCAGTATATTAACATACATCGAAAACATAAATCCGTAGGTAAGTTTTTGGATATTGGGTGTACACAAGGGTTTCTTGTAAATGAAGCTAAGAAACAAGGGTATGATGCATACGGAATTGATTTAAGTAGTAGAGATATAGAGATAGGTAGAGAGAGATATAATGTTAATATTGAAAAATCATTTATAAAAGATTTTAATAGATTTAATTTTGATGTTATAACAACTTTTAATGTTATTGAACATCTATCTAATCCTATTGAATTATTGCTTGATATAAAAAAACGACTGAACAATGAAGGGTTATTGGTAATAGGTACGCATGACATAGATTGTAAAACTCACGCAGAGCAAAAAGAAGAATGGGTACACATTATACCTAATGAACATATGTACTATTTTAACATAAAAACATTAGAGAGTTTGTGCCTTAAAGCAGGATTTGAATTGACTTATTACAACAAACCTATAGACAATGGAATAACAGCATATTTTAAAAAAAGAAAATAGATATGAGTTTACAAAACAAACTAACAGTAGTATTAACAACACACATACTCCCAACAGCCCCTTCTACGCATGTAATTGAATCATGCATATCTTCAATTAAAAAACACTTTAAAGGTATTGATGTATGCAATTTTTTAGTATATTGCGACATGAAAGATCCGTCACAAACCATCACACAACAATACATACAGAATCTAGAACAAATAAAAGATATTACTCTTATATTAAGCCCTCAAAGTGGATTAAAAACCAACTACCTTAGAGCAGTAGATAGTTTGTGGACACCTTTCATGTTATTTGTTGAACATGATTGGATCTTTTTGAGAGATATCAACACAAAGTTGCTCATAGATGCAATGAGCCAAAATGATAATATTAATTTTGTAAGATTCAATAAACGAGACAACAATAAACCACACATCGATAATCCAGAACCAGGCGATGCTGACTTTTGGGAAACCTATATTGAGGCAGAAGATAAATACAATCAACCTCTAGTTAAGACAAACTGCATAGCTACTCATCCACACATCATACGAGTGGATAGTTTTCAAGATAAGTGGCGAAAACATTTACACACTTTTAGTATTGAATGGGATGTGTATCAAGCATATAACAAAGATATCGATACTTATGGATTTGAAAAAGCCCATAAAGATTGGGGAATATACAATTACGGAAGCATTGCAGATAAAAAAATAATAAATCATTTAGATGGTAGCAACCACTACACTCACATATTAAAATAAAACGAAATGAAAATAAAAAGAAACAATTTGTATTTAGTAACTGGTGGATCCGGATTTCTAGGATTTCCTCTAGTTGAGAGTATAATAAAGCAGGGTGGCAGAGTTAGAGTGTTAGCTCGCGATGAAGGGAAACTTGTTGATCTAAAAGAAAAGTTTCCTTCAGTTGAGATATATCCAGGAGATGTGGCAGATCGATTTGAAGTTCGGCAAGCAATGGAAGGAGTTAGCGGTGTGTTTCATTTAGCAGCTTCAAAGCATGTTGGATTAGCAGAAACATATGTTCGTGAAAATGTAAAAAGTAACACTTTAGGTTCCTTAAATATTCTAGAAGAATCTCTTACGAGAGATCTAGACTTTGTTTTAGGCATATCTACAGACAAAGCTGCTCAAGTAGCTGGAGTATATGGAGCTACAAAATTATTAATGGAGAGACTTTTTCACCAATTTGAAAATATGAATCCTAATTGTCAATATCGTATTGTTCGTTATGGAAACGTCTTATATTCTACTGGATCGGTTTTGTGTAAATGGAAAGTCTTAATCGAACAAGGTAAAGAAGTTATAGTAACAGAACCTTCAGCAACTAGATTTTTTTGGACTGTTGATCAAGCAATTCAATTAATTATGGATTGTTTAGAATTTGCATCAGACTCAAAGCCGTATTGTCCATCAATGAAAGCTATGAGTGTTGACAATCTACTCAAAGCTATGATACAAAAATACTCAAAAGGACAAGAAATTCCTATTAAGGTTATAGGTTTACAGCCTGGAGAAAATCTCCACGAAAAGGTGATGGAAGCTGGTCCATACTCAAACGAAGCTGATCAATTTACTGTTGAAGATATTATTTCATTAATATGACAAAACTAATCATATTTGATTTAGATGGAGTTTTAGTTGAAGCTAAAAACATACACTACGATGCATTAAATAAAGCTCTAGGAGTTAACTATCACATAAGCTGGAATGATCACCTATCAATTTATGATGGATTGAAGACTAATGAAAAGCTGAATATGCTGAGCAACTTAAAAAAGTTACCAAAGAATAAGCATGAAAATATCTGGACTAAAAAACAACAATACACACTAGCAGCTCTTAAAAAGTTAAAACCATCAAAGCAGTTAATTGTGTGTATGGAATCTCTCGTAAATGCAGGTTACAAAATAGCAGTATGTTCTAATTCAATAAGAAAAACAGTACTGACGGTTTTATCTAAGTTAGGAATAATGGAGTATATGGATCTTGTAATATCTAATGAGGATGTAAAAAACTCTAAACCACATCCAGAAATGTATTGGAAAGCTATATCAATGATGAGTTGTCTTCCCGAAGAAACTCTAATTGTAGAAGACTCACCATATGGATTACTCGCAGCTTCTCGTTCTAAATCACATGTACTCAGAGTTAAAAACCCTACTGAAGTTACATACAATAATTTACACAAAAAAATTAAAGAAATAGAAATGGGAGAATTTAAAGATAAACCAAAATGGGTAGATAAGAAGTTGAATGTTCTAATTCCGATGGCTGGAGCTGGAAGCAGATTCCAGAAAGCAGGCTATACTTTTCCAAAGCCTTTGATTGAAGTAAAAGGCAAACCTATGATACAATTGGTTGTTGAAAATCTAAACATTGATGCTAATTTTATATTTGTAGTACAAAAAAGTCATAGAGAGCAGTACAATTTAGATACCCTATTAAATTTAATTGCACCAAATTGTAAGGTAGTTGAGGTTGATAGTATGACGGAAGGAGCAGCTTGTACAGCTCTACTCGCTAAAGAATATATTAATAGTGATGATCCACTCTTCTTTGCTAATTCAGATCAATTTGTGGAATGGGATTCTAACGAGTTTATGTATAAGATGAATGAAACTGATTCTGATGGAGGTATTGTATCCTTCACAGCAACACACCCTAAATGGAGTTTTGCAAAGGTTGATGAAAAAGGATTAGTGACTGAAGTTGCAGAAAAAAATCCTATATCAGATATTGCAACTGTTGGATATTATTATTGGAAACACGGATCAGATTTTGTAAAGTATGCTGAGCAAATGATTAAGTCTAACACAAGAGTCAATGGTGAATTTTATGTATGTCCAGTATTCAATGAAGCTATCCAAGATAATAAACAGATTCGTACTTTCAACATAGATAAAATGTGGGGATTAGGAACGCCTGAGGATTTGAAATATTACATAGATAATTATAAATGAAATTAATATCACATAGAGGAAACATAAATGGTAGAATTCCATTAAGAGAGAATGAACCAGCATATGTAGATTTGGCTATATTATCAGGCTACGATGTTGAAGTAGATATTCGTCAAGACTCTAATGGTATTTTCTCCTTAGGTCACGATGAGTCTCAATATGAAGTAACGTATGAATGGCTTACACAAAGAGCTAACGTCTTATGGATTCATTGCAAGAATATAGAAGCGTTGGGATGGTTTAACAAACAAACACTCACTAACTCAGCACAATTTATTCGCTCGAGCTTCAGATACTTTTGGCATGAAGAAGATGATTACACCCTAACCTCTTGTGGAAAAATTTGGACTTATCCAAATAAGAAATTATACACAAATAGTATATGTGTTATGCCAGAAAAAGGGTTTGAAGGAGATATCAGTATGTGTTATGGTGTGTGTAGTGATTATGTTAAAGAGTATAAGAAATGAAAGTAGCATTATGTTTACAAGGCCTATCTATAGGTTCAAACGATAAAGGAAACAGTGTAGATTCTCATGCTTGTATGGATCTTATATACAAAAACATTATTGAGCCAAATAATGCAGATGTATTTATACATACTTGGAATACAAACGAAAGTTCAACGCAAAACCTAACTAAAACTTACAAACCAAAAAAAGCTATTTTTGAAAAACAAAAGATGTTTGATAGCACAAACAGCAAATACCACAGTACTAAGAGTAGATGGTATTCGCAGATGAAATCTATTGAGTTAAAAAAACAGTATGAGCAGGAATGTGGTTTTATTTATGACTTTGTAATGATTAGCAGATTCGATTGCTTATATTGGACACCTTTTGAGTTTTTTAAATATGATAATACAAAGTTTTTTGCATCAAATTGGAATCCTGAACATTTGAAGATTGGTTTTTTAGATTATTGGTTTTTTGCAAATTCTAAGAACATGGATTTATTCGGAGATTTATACAACAGAGTTGATCAATACCTATCAACTGGTTTAGAATTATCAAATCACGTTCTCTCAAAAAAACACACCGAAGATGTTGGATTATATCCAAAAGTTTCTTATATTAAACAAGAACACTTAGACTTTAAAATAAATAGAAATTATTAAATATGAAAGTACCACAATTTATGCCATACGTTGATATGGAAGAATGGAAAGCACTGAAACCGTGCTTTAAAGAAAACTGGATCACAGAAGGTCCTCGATCGAAAATATTTGCAGAAAAATTGTGTGAAATAATTGGATGTAAGTATGGGGTTTTTGCAAACAACGGAACTCTTGCCTTGTATTTAGGACTACGATCGATAGGTGTAGGTCCAGGTGATGAGGTTATTGTCCCGTCCTGCACATTTATAGCTTCCGGTAATGCAGTACAAATGACTGGAGCTACTCCCATTTTTTGTGATATTAACGAAGATGACTTGCAAATAAATCTAGAAGATTGTCATAAACTAGTTTCACGAAAAACAAAAGCAATTATGCCCGTACATCTATACGGCTTTGCTGCTGATATGGATAAAGTTATGGCATTTGCTAAACAACACAACATCAAAGTAATTGAAGACGCCGCTCAAGCATTAGGCATAAAATGGAAAGATAAAGGTTGTGGATCCTTTGGTGATGTAGCTACCTTTTCCTTCTTTGCCGATAAAACAATTACAACAGCTGAAGGAGGGTTTGTTTGTACAAACGACAAAGAAACTTATACACAATTGCTCTATTTACGGAATCAAGGAAGAATAAAAAGCGGAACCTTCATACATCCAGAAATAGGGTATAATTTCAGAATCACAGACATGCAAGCTGCAGTTGGATTGAAACAACTAGAAAAATTTCCAGACATTGTAAAAAAGAAGCAAGACAACTTTAACCTATATTGTGATTTATTGAAAGGTGTTGATGAGGTAGAAATATATACTCCAAAAAGTAGTGTATCTCCGTTTATTCCATTTCGCGTTACACTAAAAACAAAAAAAGGAAATGCAGAACAGTTAATGTCTTTTATGGCATCTAAAGGTATAGAAACCCGAACATTCTTCTATCCTCTACACAAACAACCATGCTTTGAAAACATTATGTTTAAACAGCATAAGAAGTTTTGGAGGAAAAAAAGCAAATGTTTAGTAGCTGAGGAGGTTTACGACAAAGGAGTGTGTCTTCCAAGTTTTGCAGCACTAACAAAAAAACAAATCAAATATGTGTGTAGCGTTATAAAAGAATACTACACAGATCCTTATTTACAAACTAGATAAACAACAAACAATGAAATATAAATATAGTAAGGTTTTTGGTAAAGATGTAGCTATTATCCAACCAGATGTGTTTTACGATTTTCGAGGTGAATACATAGAAACATGGAATATTGAAAATTATAAAGTGTTTGACCCAAAAGGACACAACAAACAACTTGAGTTTAAGCAAGACGATATCAGCACATCCATAAAACACACCCTAAGAGGATTTCATGGAGATGCAAACACATGGAAACTCATACAGTGCGTATATGGTGCATTGTATCAAGTTGTTGTTGACAATAGACCCGACAGCGAGAATTATCTGAAATGGGAAGCATATGCTTTGAATGATAAAAATAGAACACAAATATTAATACCACCTGGATTTGGAAATGCTCATCTAGTCTTGAGTGATACAGCAGTATTCTCTTACAAACAAACCACTCTATATGAGGGACAGGGCAAGCAGTTTACAATAAAATGGAATGATCCAGCTGTTGGTGCATATTGGCCGATTGATAATCCTATTCTCTCGGAGAGAGATGAACAAGCAAAATACCTATAAGCAATGAAAAAAATATTAGTCACCGGAGGAGCCGGTTATATTGGAAGTGTTCTAATCCCAGAACTGTTAAAAGAAGGACATCAAGTTTGTGTATATGATTCTTTGTTGTTTGGAGGAAACGGACTTTTTCCACACTTTAGAGATCCTAATTTTACTTTTGTCGAAGGTGATATACGAGACACAGAAAAGTTAAGTGAATACATAAAAGATCAAGATGTTGTTATACATTTGGCAGCAATAGTAGGCTATCCTGCATGCAGTAAGAATCCAGAACTAACTAAAGAAGTCAATTTAGAAGCAACTCTACGAATGATTGATTTAGTCACACCAGATCAATACGTTTTATTTGGCTCTACTGGAAGCAATTATGGTGCAGTAAAGGATGTCTGTACAGAAGAATCACCACTTAATCCATTAAGTCTTTATGGTGAAACCAAGACACAAGCTGAACAATATATAATGAAAAACAGCAATGCAACTGCTTTCAGGTTTGCCACTGCATTTGGGTTAAGCCCTCGATTACGGTTAGATCTATTAGTAAACGATTTTGTAAACAAAGCAATTAAAGATAATTATATTGTAGTTTATGAATCACACTTTATGCGAACTTTCATCCATGTGTATGATATTGCTAGATCGTTTATACATGCTATAAATAATCAAGAAACGATGCAAGGTGAAGTGTACAATGTGGGTAACGATAGAATGAATTGTAGTAAAATAGACATTTGCAATCTAATCAAGAATCAAACAGATTATTATCTTCACACAGCTGAATATGAACAAGATGCAGATAAGAGAGATTATGTTGTATCTTATGACAAGATTAGTAAGACTGGGTATGATACAACTATATCAATCGAAGATGGTATTGAAGAATTGTATAAAGGAATTAGTTGTATAAAAATGAATAATCCATATGCAAACGTCTAATCAAACATATGGAGCAGGCGAGTCCTATGATATCCTACACAAAAATAAGGATTATGAAAAAGAAGTAGATTATATACAAGAATGCTTTGATAAGTATGCTGATAACGTAAACACAGTTTTAGATATTGGTTGTGGAACTGGAGGACATTCAGCAATCTTACATAAGAGAGGAATAAAACAACTAGGAATAGATCCATGTGCAACAATGATTGGTTTAGCAAAAAACAAACCAGGAACATACAAATGTGCTAGTTTAAAAGAACTAAAACCCTCAGTAGGAGATTATGATGCTGCTATTAGTATGTTTCACGTTGTGAATCACATAACAACCTTAGATAATTTATTCAAATACTTTCAAGCAACTTTTTCACAACTCAGAACTGGAGGTGTGTTGATTTTCGATTGTTTTAATAGCATAGCTTTCAATAGAGATGCACCGAAAACTTTACAAAAAGAATCATACACAATAACGCCCGTTGTTGATTACTTTAAAGCTCAGATGGATTTAATAGGACAAACCAAATCCGATCCAATGTTAGATTATAACATACGACAAAGAATATGGAGTATCGATGTTTTACTAGAAGTAATTCACAATTCCGGGTTTACTCAAAACAATACAATAATATTAAAACAAAATACACACACACTGGCTACGCCAGATGATTATAAACTCACAATTATATGCCGAAAATAGTTTACATAACTGGATGTTTGGGATTTATTGGATCCTATGTTACACGTAAGTGTTTGAAGAGAGGATGGTATGTTAAGGGTGTTGATAAAATGACCTATGCAGCAAACAAATCACTACTTAAAGAATTTAAAGCATATCCTAATTTTTCATTTGTTCATTGTGATATAAATGATTTGCATTTTTTATATGATTGTGATTATATAATTAATACCGCTGCTGAAACACACGTAGGTAACAGTATAGCAAGCAGTGGTGAGTTTGTTAGATCAAACATTGACGGAGTACACAACTTATTAGAGTTGATAAAGAACCATAGAGGAGAGCAAGACAAAAAGCCAGTATTAATACATTTTAGTACGGATGAGGTTTACGGTGATATTGATGAAGGAAGCCACACAGAAGAAGCTCTTCTCAAACCAAGTAACCCATACTCAGCTACAAAAGCAGCAGCAGACATGCTAATAACAGCTTGGGGTCGTACACATAAGACTCCTTACATGATACTAAGACCAACCAACAATTATGGTATAGGTCAATATGTTGAGAAGTTGATACCTAAAACTGTCAAGCTAGCCAATCTAGGTCGCAGAATCCCATTGCACAATCAA
>CEOL01005127.1_pt1 | contig 11764 bp, 8 predicted proteins | sample 530381 | NCBI WGS metagenome assembly CEOL01 (sample SAMEA2620014, study PRJEB7988) | marine metagenome | biome: marine biome (ENVO:00000447); feature: surface water layer (ENVO:00002042); material: "saline water (ENVO:00002010), including plankton (ENVO:xxxxxxxx)" | depth 5 m
TGCCAAGCATCTGTTGCTAAATCAGAAAATACTGCCCAATCTCCTACGGCCCAATCTTCTATGCCATCTAGGTTAGTGTTTCCTGCAGTTCCTACAATATAATAATGTCCGGGTGTACCTGATCCACTTGTTAATGTTGGTGAGTTTGTATTTGCATTCCAGGTTCCTTGAAATGCTAAAACTCCTGTTACAGCTGTATCAATAGCTGTTTGAATTTGTGCTCCTGTTGCTAAGTTTGATGAACTACTACTTACAGCACCTGTATTGGCTGATATAGTTGGTGCTGTTGCTGCTCCACCTACAGTAATTGTATTTGAATTACCAGAGGATACAGATGTAACACTACCATCACCAGTACCTGCACCAATGTCACTTCTAATTTGTGCTTTAGTTCTATATTTTAGTAATCCACTTTCTGAAACAACAATACCTGTATATGTACTATTACTATCAGCACTAATTGAAGCTGATAGACTTCCGCTAATGGTTGTATTACCAGTATCTAAAGCTATTGTAAGTGGAGTAATACTAGTTGTTGAAATAGTAAAATTAGTGCCAGATGCAGTTAGTGCTGGGTCTAATCCACCTCCAGCTGTATTATTAAATTGTATTTTTGGTGTAGTTTTTTGTATTTGTAAATCACCTGCAATAGTTACAGTACTACCATCATCAGTTATTATAGAATCATCTAATTGTGTTCCATTAAATTTAACAACTTTGTTTGTTACAATATTTGTAGGTCTTAAACTTGCAGCTGCAACAAAACCTGAAACAGTTACCTTCCCTGCAAATGTACTTTCTGCTCCTGAGTTTGCAACTGCTATACCTGTATTAAAATATGCCCAACCTTGATCAGACATATCTAATTTAAGAGCTGTGATTGTAGAACTATTATCAATTCCTTTTAATAGAATGTCATTGTTATTTGACATTGATTTAATTATAAAATCAGAACTAGCTCTTGTAAATCTACCAAATTCAGTACCGCCATCTTTAAGTGCAATATCTGCACCATCAGCATCAAAAACAATATCTCCAGCTGAATCTAAAGTTATACTACTACCTTCTACTTCAGTAGTTACTACTTTACCACTTGCTTCTAAATTTGTTGTATATATTGTATCAGCATCTACATAAAAGTCAGAATCAGAATCAATAGCAGTAGTACCATTCCAAATAGCCAATCTATTATTAACTCCTGTACCAGTTACTGTACCTTGAGGTACGCCTGAGATAGCATTATCTACATAAGTTTTATTAGCAGCATCAGTACCTAATGATACTGTATCTATACCTTGTATTCTACCAGTACCTGATAAAATAATATCACCACCTTCAACTGTTAAGTCACCTCCTATATTAACAAAATTTGTAGCATATTTAACAGATATTGCTACAACATCTAAATTATCATTATATACTTCCCAGTTTTTATCTGAATCTTGACCAACATAGTAATTTCTTACATTGTTTGTTTGAAAGTTTATATAGCTCCATCCTGTATCAGTGCCTGTTTGATTAAGGGTAAGCATAGCATCAGATGAACTACTTAATACTGCTGAGTCAGCTGTTATAGATGAATCAAATGTAGTTGCTGTTGATGACATAGTCATCTCATTTGTAGTACCTATTTTTATTACAAATTGATCACTAGTATCCATTAGCAATCTAGCGTAGTTATTTGCTGCATTATAAAAATATATACTAGGTGAGGATCCACTATTATCATCCATCACCAAATCACCTGTCATTGTATCACCTGCCACTTCTACATATCTACCATCAAGATCTACTGTAAGAGAAGACAGACCATTTCTTGCTGCAGTAAGAACGCCATTGCTTGTATTAAAACTTAAACTAGTTACATAGTGATTATCATTATCATTAGCTGAGTTTAAAGTTATAGTATCACCACTTGTAGTAATAGTCATACCACCAGCTGCAACTAATGTTAATGTATCATTATTAGAATCAGCTACTACAGTACTTTGTCCACTAACTGCAATATTCTTAAATATATTTTGACTTGATCCTTTATCTGCATTAGTTAAAGTAATTGTACCACTACCTGTTATAGGAGATCCACTAACGCTTATACCACCACCATTAGAAATAGCAACACTGGTAACAGATCCACTTCCTGTTCCTGCACCTATATCTGATCTAACTTGTGATTTAGTTCTATATTTAAGAACGCCACCATCCCAAACCAATATACCAGTATAGGAAGAATTATCATTAGATATAGAGGACACACTTAAAGTACCTGTTATTGACTGATTATTTAAGAAGTTTATTGCCATCTAATTTATTTTTAATCAAAAATACAAAATAAAAACATAATATGAAAGAGTGGTGATTAGACCACCCTTTCATGAATTATATTATTATCTTATTTTTGTAACAAGAACTCTTAAAGTATTAGCTGAAGTAGTACCTGAAGTAGTAATTGTTACTTGACTTGTAGAGTTTCTTTCAATTCCACAGAATACAGTATTACCAGTACTCTTCTCAAATACTTGAACAATAACATCTAAAGTACCTAAACTATGTGTTATAGCCTGAGATGCTGAATCACTTGATGGCCAATCTACTGCATAACTTTGAGCATCTAAATGAGCTTTTAATGTAGCAGGAGTTACCATTAAATGATCTCCTGAAGTACCATTATCAACTTCTGTTTGAGTTGCTGTTTCAGCTACACCACGTGCACCTGTAGTTGCATCAGGTAATGATCTTGTAGAGTGTGATTGAATAACACCATCAGTCATATTTAACTGATCAATTACAATAACACCTGAAGTATTAATGTCTGAGTCAGTACCAATAATGTAATTAGGAGTATTTGCTAACATAGCATTGGATATACCACCTGTTTTGATTGTGATAAATCCATTTGCTGTTGCTGAGAAAGAAGCACTGCTAAATCCAGCAACACCTTTTTCTGTTGCTCCATCTGTTGCACCTGTACCTGCAATGTTTTGATCTTGTATAACTATACTATAAGCTGTTTCAGCTGGATTAGAACTTGCACTAATATCTGAATTAGCATAGATCATATCACCAACCTCTACAGCTACAGTACTACCATTAAAAGATATAGTACCATCTGTAGTAACAACAAAGAAGTCACCTGTAGTAAGTGCAATGTTACTTGCCCCTGCTATTTTAGGAGTGTTTGTATTTGCATTATATCCACCTTGGAATACACCAACTCCAGCAACAAGTGATTGTACTTGACCTAAGTTAACAGCATCAGTTGAAGCAGTACCGTTAGATAAACTAACTATTTTATTACTGCCCACATTTACATTACCATTAGCTTGTCCAAGTACGTTAAGCGGAATATCACTTAAAGATGCTTTTCTTACTGCACCACTTGCACTATCATCACCAATTAAAATTTCATCATCTCCCTCTGCACTACCTGACATTCCAGTTGCGTCAGCAATAATACCAGCAGAACTATAATCTACACTTACAGTACCAGTTGCTGTTATAGTACCACCTGTAAGACCTGCTCCTGTTGCTACACTTGTTACACCATCTACTGGTAAAGTAGCAAGTGTTAAGTTACCTAATATTACTTGTGAAGCAGAACCTGCACCAGCAATATTTATATTACCATTGGCTGTTAGTGGAGTATTAGTAATTGTAAGTGCACTACCTGTTTCTGTAATACCAACACTTGTAAGTCCTGTATTTGTATCTGCAGCCCATTCTACAATTCCACCAGAAGATACTTTTAATACTTGTCCTGCTGAACCTATAGCTAATTTAGCTAATGTTGTTGCACCAGAAGCATATAGTATATCTCCTGTTGTATAACTTGAAAGTCCAGTACCACCGTTATCTACATCTAATGTACCTGACATTGTCATAGTACCACTAGAAGTAATTGGAGAGTTACTGAAAGACATTCCTGTTGAACCACCACTTACACCTACTGAAGTTACAGAACCAGCAGCTGCATTAATATATGTTTTTAGTTGAGATAAGTTTGCATATTTAGCAGCACTGTCTGACGCATCAGAAAATAAAAAGTCATCTGCATCAACTAATGTTACAGATGTTCCATCTCCTGCAGCTAGTACAACGTTATCACTTCCTGTATAGTCTACTGCTAATGTACCAGTAGTAGTTATTGTACCACCCGTTAAACCTGCACCTGTAGCTACTGAAAGTACTGTACCATCTGCCCCAAATCCTGGGAAGTTAGATAATAATGATTTTTTGATTGTATTATCACTTGCATCAGAGAACCATAATGTATCAGCACCAACAGGTGTTGCAGCACTAGCAGCTAAGATTGCATTGTCAGTTCCTGCATAATCAATATTAACTGTTGGAGTAACTGATGCTGATCCAGTAATTGTAATACCAGTACCACCTGACACGGAAGTTACTGTACCGGCTGCTGAGTCAGTTCCTGTAACTGTAAGTGTATTACCACTTCTTGTTACCCCTACTGTACCAGCACCAACAATTAATACATCATCATTGGTCCCATCTGATCCTGCTAATCTAATACCAGCTGATCCATTTGTTGAACCTACACCTGATAAATCATATGTAGTGTTTCCTTCTGACCCTGTTTGGATTGCTACCCATGCACCGTTGGCACGTAAAAATAGTTTATCTACACCAGTGTCATAGTAAATTTGCCCATCACCATATACGGTTGGACTAGATCCTAAATTCTGTACAACTGCATTTTCCAGTTGACTTCCATTAAGATTTATATTTTGTAAATATTTAATACTTGCCATGATTACTTAATTTTTATTTATTTATTTATTTAATTTAAAAACGCACACCCAGAAAATGCTGAGTTAAAATTTAACTTTATTACATTTGAGTTAATATAATCTATATCTCCTACTACTACACTATTACCACTATCAACTACTGTAACAGATGGGAACTTACCCAAATTATGTGTTATTGTCCAAGTTGCTAATGGAGCATCTTGACAAAATGTAAATGTTCCTGTGTCAGCTAATATTGACTCTAAGTCTAGTATAGTACAAACGTTTGTTGGTATTACTGGACAAGAGATACTAACATCTTCATTTACTTTTGCAATTGGTTCTAAGAATAAGCTATCTGCATTTGTTGCAACAATAACCTTATTGCTTTTTGAATTTTTCCAATCACATAAATCTTTATCTATAGTAGCATTTACTAAATCTGTATAACAACATGGGCTGATACCAAACTTTACTGATTTAAAATTTGCATATGCTTGATTTGCAAAATTTTGTTCAATCTGTATTCTTTTCATCAAAGAATTATGTTCCTGTTGTAAGGTATTAGATGATGATACTACAGCCATACTATTTATTTCTTAAATCTACTATTTGTTGTCTAGCTAATTCAAGACCTTTATCTCTATTAGGATCTTGTTTAGCTTGACTTGCTTTACTTTGTTTATAGTTGGTAACGCATGTCTTACAGACAATTATACCATCTACATTTGCTTTTTGACACCCACAAGTGAACTGTCTATTGCAATGTGCACATGTGCTACTCATATTTATTGGTTTTAATAATAAGCTTTACTGCCACCCTTACAATCTCCTGTAGGACAGATAATCTTATTTAATCTAATTTTTGCATAGTTATATAATTGCATTCCTTGAGCTGCTGATGAACAATATTCTACATTAGAAACTGCTGCATCAATCATAGTTCTTATATAACTTAATTCAGCTAGTAATGATTCTTTAGTTGAATTAGGTTGACAAGCATGCACATCAAGATCACATAATACTTCATAGTATGATGTTAATAATGCAGTAACTCTTAAATGATTATATTCAACATATACTTTGCTATTTGGAGATACACTATATCTTACAATATAAATACCATCTGGAATGTTTTGTTGAGTATCACCACACTTTTCTTTTTGTAAATTAAGTGCACATGCTGTTAAACACATGTCAAAATCTTTATCTACTTTTACTAGTACGGGAACTGAAAAACCAGGTAATGTTATTTGTAATTCTTCACAATCTACTGCTAAATCTTTAGAGTACTGACTTGTATCCTTGATACACAGTAGATTACAGTTAGAAACTGTTGGTATCTCTAAACTTAAAATATGTTTATTGGCCATTTGAACTTACTTTTATATACTATATAAATAATATACAAAAAATTAAACAGAATATAAAATAAAAAGAGCAGGAGATTTACCCCTGCTCTAATTATAATATAAGATAAGTAATGACTACCAGTATTGGTTATATCTTACTGGGACCATATTAAAGTTAGCCTCAGCCCACTTATGTATAGATTCCCACATCTGTTCCATTGATGTTTTTAAAGCACCGTCATCACACTTGATGTATACTTTATAAACATACTGGTCATTATCAAATACTCCACTTGGGTTGTTAAACCTTGGAACACTGTGTTGTAAATAATACGGTCTATAAGTAGCCGTTCTATCTACAGCAGCAAGTAATTCATCAGACATTTGGATTTCTCTAAATCTTGCACTGTCTGCGTTTCCTTGGTTGTAAGGATTTTGTCTGTATCTTTCAGACATTATTAGTTCTCTAATTACTTCCTCACCTTGTACTTGTTGCATTGATCCTGGAGTTCTAGATGCTACACCACAATCATTACATGGGTTACCAGTTTCATCTAATGAAGATAAGATGATTTCAACTGGCTCTGCATTATAATGATCTCTTGTATCAAATGAACAGTTACCAAATACAGTATCAACGTAAGCACCTTGTAAAGTTACACACGCTGAAATCTTAGTAGATCCATTAGGATCAGTTGATGGTACATAGTTACCAGCAGCAGCTACACCAGCAGCTTGTGCTATAGTGTAATACTCTGTAGTTACAACACCAGCAGCAGTAGTTTCAGTTACTTCAATAGATCCTGCAGAAACACTAGCTACAGTTAATGCACCATTATTTCCACCACCTACTACAGTAACAGTATCTCCTACTGAATATCCAGCTCCTTCGTTTAATACAGTAACTGCTTTGATAGCACCTGTAGCAGCAATAGAAGCAACAGTAACTTTACCATCACTACCACCTGCAACTGTAAGAACCTCTCCTACAACATATCCTGAACCACCAGAGTTACCTAATGATGGAGAAGTAATAGCATTACCAGAACCTGTATAATTAATAGTAGCACCTGAACCAGCACCATCAGATGTAGTAGCTACGTTAGTTTGTGCACCATTTGTATAACCTGTTCCTCCTGCAGTTAATGAAACTGTTACTACAGCAGCAGTAATAGAATCAACTTTTACTGTTAAACCTGAACCACCTGCAGGTGATACAGTAGTTGCTAAAGCAGTAGAAGAAGCAGCATAACCTGTTCCTACACCTACAGCAGCAATAGCATTAAAAGTTTTTACCCCATCAGGATCACCTTCAGCAACAAAAGGAGTAATAAGTGGATTACCAGCTTGATAATTTACATCATCTTTTGCTAGTCCATTTCCAATTAATTGTTCCATCATTTTTGCTAAAACTAATGCTGGATCAAGATATTCTTGTCCATCAACACAACATACGTTTGATGAGTCACCAATTGCATATGCGTTGTGATTTAAGAATCTTAGTGCAGGTGAACCCTTCACATCAATTCTTGCAAATTGTGTTTTACCACATGGAGCACAATCTGAAGCTAAACATAATTTAGCTGTAGCTTTTGATGCTACTGAACAGTTTCCTCTCCATAAGTCAGTAATATATCTTGGGTTAATACCCTTAGATTTAACTGACTCTTTGTAACCTCCATGTCCTGGATTGTTACCAATTGAGTCTTTTGAATAAAAAGATCCTTGAACTAAGTAAGCTAATGCTCCCTCAGGAATTAAAGGTGCTCCACCACCCGCAGCTACTGAAGTCCAAGCATCTCCATTCACAAGAGCTAACTGACCTGAGGCCAGTGCACTTGTTGCAACTCCAGCTCCGGCTACAGAACCTACAACAAATGTCTTGTTAAATGCATGATTAAAATAAGCCATAATTTAAAATTTGTGTGAGGACCATTACCCTCACTGGTTAATAAAAAAATGATTTTAACAGTTTACTCTGCTTGTAGCGTTAGTGCTACTATAATAATATACAAAAAATCAATTTAATTAATTGTATATTAATTATTTCTTTCAGCTTGTGCTTGCCCTCTTTTTTGTTGATATAAGTTTTCTATATCTCCTGCAATCAAAGCTGCTGTGTCATCTAAAATAACTTCTACTAAGTCATCTTTAAATTCACAATTTACATTTACTAAACTGATGTTACCTGTATAAGGATCTGTTACATTAGGTATTTGTATATATACCGGCTTTCTATAATAGGTTAGAACAGGATTTACTATATTAAAATCACTTTGTCTATATATTCTAATTCTATTATCCAGCATAGTACAAAACGTTTCACCCCATTCAAAACTAGGGTTCTTTAACGGATCTCTTAAGATCAATGGAACATTAGCCTCTTCAGCTAAATATACAGTCATTGATCTAGGATCTGGACAACATTCTGTTGTTGCATCAGTACTTACTCTTTTAAACTCTAAATAAGTTTCAAGCGGAAAGTTGGTAGCTTCAAAGTAATCATCATACTGAGTACCAGTAAGAGATAACTCTATTAATAAAGGTTGTAAATCATCTATTCTTTTTTTAGATAACTCATCTCCCTCTTTGTACATGTTACCACCGTGTAAATTTCTTCTACACCATTCAACTTGACACTTATTAAATGCTTCAATAAATTGCCATGTTTCAATATTATCAAAATCTTGACTATCTAATTTATTTAGCCTTTGTTTGAGTTTAATTATAAGAGTACTATTTTCCATTTATTTCTTTTATGAGTTCCAATATGGTTCAACTTTAGACAATAAAGAATCTAAAATTTCATCATTCTCTGGTTTCATTAAATATTCTAAACACTCAGCAGGAATTTTACCTAATCTATGTCCACTATCAATAGGCTCAATCCAACCTCCTGGTTTTGTTGTTAGGAATCTATAAAATAATGCATCTTTAATTAGAGCTCTTATTTTAATTTCTTCCATACTCAATCTTGCTACATCTAAAAAGTTCTGAGCTGCCCTTTTCTTGTTTGACTCAGCACCATTTCCATTAATGTAATCATTCATATTTTCATAAAGAATATCTGTTGGAGTACTCTTTACATATTGACTACTATTAACATCAACAACTTTTGATACATACATTAACTTGCTTGTGTTTGAATCAAATAATTTTTCTAATTCAACTACAGCTTTGTTTCTTATTTTGCTTAACTCAGTTCTTGTACTTAAAGTTTCTTCTAAACTATCTAAGTAAAACTTAGGAGCTCTAGGAGCACTTTTAGCTGCTCTTAGAGATTTAGCAACAATAGAAAACCCACCTGCATTAATTGCATATATTTTTATTTTATCATAAGGATCATACTCTGGATCTAAAAAGACTGGATCATTTCCACATCTAATTGAGATCTTATCCCAGAACTTAGAGTTATCAGGCTTTAATAATGATAGTTTATTCCAAAAGTCTTTGTCTTCTGGATCTACTATATTAGCAGCTAATTCTGCTTCAAGCTCTGCAACTACTTTTCTTATTTCATTTATTTTTTCTTTCTTTTCTTTTGGAGGTAACATTTTTACTTCTGGAGCAAACTCATTTAGTCCAGTCACATATCTTTTAACTCCATTCATTTCTAAACATGCTAGAGATTCCTCATGGTAAACTCCATCATGCATAGCTAAACCGTATTGTTCTAATCCCATATTTTCTTTATTGGGATTAAAGTATGGACGGATGGCAACAGTACTTTGCCTTTTTTCTTGTTGGTATTTTTCTACAATAGTGTAATCACTCATAATAATTGGTTTTAAAATTAATAATTGTTTTAGTCAAAAGTACATAATTATGTACATTCTTATTATTAAGTTTCTAAAGCAAGGTATTATCCTTGCTCTAGTTATTTGACTAAGTCAATACAATGTGAATAGATGAGTCTCCATTTTTTAAATAAAGATCACCTTTTTCTAATCCAGCTGCTTTTGCAGCAGCTTCATCTGCGTATGTATCAGAACCAGCAAGATCACGTAACCAGCTAATTACTAGATTTACATGAAGTAATCTAGCATTACCTGTCTGAGCTCTTGTAGCCCCTTCAAAGGCAGGGCTTTCAAACTGTTGACTTAATTTATATACTTGCTTTGGTGCCGCCATAATTTCTAATTTTTAAAGGTTAAAAATAAAGGGAGGAGGTTTAACTCCCCTCCCTTATTTATTATTATTCTTAGAATGATCCTCCCGTAATTGGGTTTCTCATTACAATTTTAAGAACTTTAGTCGGATCTTTAACCCATATAGCTGGCATGGTCTGAGTCATATAAACTCTATATCCATTGAACTGTCCTGTAGAAGCAAATCCTTGAGTTCTTCCCATGTAGTCCATAGTACCATTTTGGTAGAACCACTTAAGTTGATTATCCCAAGAAAGTTTTAACAAGTGAATGTTATCATTTCCTTCATCAGTAACGTCAAATATGATAAAACTAAATGAACTTAATGGTCTTCCATCAATTAATGGATTCTCAATATCATTAGTATTTAAGTTATCAAACGCTGGATTCAATACAAACTTAACATTTGCTAAGAAAGGAATAGTAAAGCTTGTGTAAGCAAAACCATAATCTAAATCCATACCTTGCCCACTAACAGCACCAATTTGAGATGCATTTTGGACTAAACCTGAACCATATACTTCATCAGCAATTGCTTTGTTGATAAGTTGCATTCCACCAATACCTGTTTGTACAACAAGTGATCTTTGTGGATCTGGTCCTTTAAATTCTACTTTACCTTGGTAGAAGTTGTAAAGCTCAGACTTAAACATGTCAAGAGTAAATGATGACTTGTTATAAACTCTTTTAAATGAGTTATCTAACTGTGACCATAAACCTACAGATAATCTAATGTCATCTGGACCGTCTTGTTTAATTCTACCACCTTTACCCCACATTAGGTAAGTTTCTATATCTGTTGCAATTTTAGATAAGTGTGCTGCTTCCATATTTGTAATGAACGTTCTTGTAAGAGTTCCATTCTCAAATGCTTCTCTAGCACCAGCTTTACCCATAGTTGCTACTAATCCTTCTATACTAGGTACAGATGGGTTATTTGGGTCATTGTCAAAGTTTCTCCAAATCTCAGTAACTGGTACAGTACCATCAGCATTCAAACCACCTTTGATCATAAGATCAGCACGGCTTGAAATTGAATAGTGTACGTGTGCTTCAGCTCCTCCTACAAAGTTGTAGAATTCACGGAATCCAGATCCTGTTTCAATGTCAGAAAATCTTTCCCCATACTCACCTCTAGCAGAACCTTTTCTAAAGAATTTTGTTCCTTTAGCTAGGTACTTGTTATCTAAAACAGCAGAGTTGTTATTGTTAACTAATTGACAAGTGTAGACAAATCCATCACCAGCAGGTATAATATCTGCAGCAGTAATGTATAATTCTAATCCATTATACTTATCATAAGTAATAATGTCACCATGTCCAAAAGTTCTTTTGTTGATCTTAATCTGGAACGTTGTTCCGTCAATACCCTTATTAGCGTTAGCAGGCTCAATGTCTGCAACAATATAAGGTAGATCCTGTGCAATAGGAGTTTGCCACTTGTACTCACCTCTAGCGTTATCCACAAGAATTGTATTCTTTCCACCAAAAGAAGCCATTTGATATAAAGGCATTT
>CEOL01026376.1_pt1 | contig 11587 bp, 17 predicted proteins | sample 530381 | NCBI WGS metagenome assembly CEOL01 (sample SAMEA2620014, study PRJEB7988) | marine metagenome | biome: marine biome (ENVO:00000447); feature: surface water layer (ENVO:00002042); material: "saline water (ENVO:00002010), including plankton (ENVO:xxxxxxxx)" | depth 5 m
CTAATCAAAAAATTATTTAATAGAAAAAATGAAGATGTTTATATTACTCAAGGAAACACATTTGAAAATGAAAATAATTTAGCAGAAAGTGCATTAGAACAATTCAAAGAAAGATATGAAGGAACAAGATTAGGTAGGCAAGAATTATATGCAGAAATATTAGATGATGTTGAAGGGGCATTGTGGAAACATTTTCAGCTAGAGAAATGTAGGATAAAGAAAGAACAAGTGCCAGAAATGAGAAGAATTGTAGTTGCCATAGACCCAGCTGTAACATCAAATAAAAATTCTGATGAAACAGGAATCATTGTTGCTGGTATAGGAGAAAACGATAAGTACTTTATTTTAGACGATAAAAGTGGTAAGTTTAGTCCAGATAATTGGTGTAGGGTAGCCATAGAGGAATTTTATCGCTATAATGCTAATATTATTGTAGCAGAAACAAACAATGGTGGTGATTTAGTGGAAAAAATTATTAGAACAATAGATAGTAATGTACCATATAAATCAGTAACTGCAACAAGAGGAAAGATGTTAAGAGCCGAGCCAGTATCAGCTTTGTACGAACAAGAAAAAGTTTTTCATTGTGGCATATTTCCTAGCTTAGAGGACCAGATGTGTACTTTTACTGGAGAAACTAAAAAATCTCCAGACAGATTAGATGCCTTAGTGTGGGCTTTAACAGAATTAAGTGCTTCCTCTAGGAAGCCATTATGGAGAATAAGTTAAATGAGTATTATTGATGACATTAAAAAATTATTTATTAAAAACATTAAGACAAAACAAGCACCAATAACAGTTTATAATAACGTAGGATATTCAACACCTAAAAGAGATTCATTTATACAATATGCAGAAGAGGGATACCAAGAAAATGCAATTGTTTACAAATGTGTTAATGAAATCTCTAATGGTGCATCAAGTGTAGAATTAAAAGTTTTTGATGATGATATAGAATTAGAAGCACATCCTTTAATAAATTTGCTTGAAAGACCTAACCCCCTGCAAGCAGGAAATGAATTTTTTCAATCTCTTTATGCCTATTTATTATTAAGTGGAAACAGTTATGTGCTTAGAACAGGCACAGAAAACCAACCACCAAAAGAGTTGCACTTATTACGACCAGACAGAATTAAAATAGAACCAAGTAATACTACAATTCCAAAAAGCTATCAATATGAATTAAGTGGACAAGTTATTGCATCATATCCAGTAGATTCAGAAACTGGTGCAAGTGAAATCAAACACTTCAAATTATGGAATCCTACTGATGATTATTATGGACTGTCTCCTATCAGAGCCGCAAGTGTTGATATTGACCAACATAACTATGCCTCAAAACATAATATAAATCTTCTGATGAATGGTGCTAGACCTAGCGGTGCTATTGTATTTAGACCAAGAGATGAAGCTGGTATGAATGTTCAATTAACTGAATCACAACGACAACAATTAATTTCTGACCTTGAGTTAAGATTTCAAGGTACAAATAACAGTGGAAGAGCAATGTTGTTAGAAGGTGATTTTGATTGGAAAGAAATGGGTCTATCTCCAAAAGATATGGATTTTTTACAATTAAAGAATATGAGTGCTAGAGATATTGCTATGTGCTTTGGTGTTCCTAGTCAATTAGTGGGCATACCTGATGCACAAACCTATTCAAATGTACAAGAAGCAAGATTAGCACTTTATGAAGAAACAATTATCCCATTAATACGAAGAGTTGAATCTGATCTAAATGAATATCTAGCTCCATACTTTGGTGAAAGATTAAGAATACAATATGATATAGATTCTATTCCAGCTATGGCAGAAAGAAGAAAAAGAATTTATGAGAATGTAACTGTTGCTGTAAGAGAAGGAATTATATCAAGAAATGAAGCAAGAGATAGATTAGGTCTTGAGCCAATTACTGGTGGTGATGAAGTGTATATTAGTGCTAATTTATTTCCCCTTGGAGAGCCAGAAACATCTAATTTAGATGAAGCAGAACCTAACCCTAGTAAAGAAGGTTATGATGCCTATGGTATTAAAAGTGAAATTAGAAAAGATGTTTTTACAACAGAGGAAGAAGCAGAAGAAAGAGCCAAAGAAATAGGATGTAGTGGTATTCATTCTCACGAAGGTGATGATGGTACAGTCTATATGCCTTGTGCATCACATAGTGATTATGAAAGAATTACTGGTGAAGAATTAAAATATCATACTGCAGACCCTGAATATTTGGTTCAACAAGACCCAAGAATGGGTGAGGGTGAAGATTTATATGAAACAGTAGCAGAGGCATCAGAAAGAGCAGAGGAATTGGGATGTGATGGTACTCATACATTAAGAACACCTGATGGTAATATCTATATGCCTTGTGCATCTCATTCACAATATCTTAGAGTTACAGGACAAGATAAGGCATTAGAAGATATTGATACAACTCCAACTCAAGGTATGGTGGAGGAGGCACGAAAAGGTTTAGAATGGAGAAAAGAATTTAAAAGAGGAGGCACTGCTGTTGGGGTGGCTAGAGCCAATCAATTAGTAAGAAAAGAAAAACTATCACCACGAACTGTATTGAGAATGTATAGTTTTTTTGCTAGGCACGAAGTAGATAAACAAGCAGAAGGCTTTAATGCTGGTGAAAAAGGATATCCAAGTGCTGGAAGAATTGCTTGGGCATTATGGGGCGGAGATGCTGGGCAAACGTGGTCAGCCAAAAAAAGAGATCAAATAAAATTAGAAATAGAAAAGGCTTGTTGTCAAGACTGTGAAGAAAAAGCACCTGTATCTGGTAAAATAAAAAAAACCTTAGAGGGTAAAATTAAAGAACACAATGATAAGCACGGAAGTAAAAAAGGCAAAAGAGTTACCTTAGGAATGTTAAGTAATGTTTTTAGAAGAGGAGTTGGTGCATATAGAACAAATCCTGAATCAGTAAGAAGAAACGTAACTGGTCCAGACCAATGGGGTATTGCCAGAGTCAATGCTTTTCTATATGCTGTAAGAACTGGAAGATTTAGAAGTGGGCAATTTGATAGAGATTTACTACCAAAAGATCATCCATTATATAAACCAAAAGGCAAAGACGATTAAATAAGGGGAAAAAATGGTAAGACCTACTAATTATCAACAATATGTTGATACCTATAATACTTTTTTAAAAAATAATAAAAATTATCAAAAAACGTGTGAAGAACTTGATATTAAAAGACCTACACTATGTAGTCGTTTGTGGAAATATAGAAAAGACAATGACATAAAACCATCAGAAGAAAAAACAGAAGCACAAAAACCATATCAATTAATGAAGCAAGAATTAAAAGAGATAGTAGTTCCTAGTTTGAAAAATGACCCAAATGAACCTATTGATGAATTGATTAATAGACTTACTGAAAATTTTAAACGAACTAAATTACACGAAGATGAAAAAAGATGGCGACCAGTACAAGTCAACACAGATAAACCCATAGGTATTGCTTGGTTAGGTGATCCACATATTGATGACCCATATTGTGATTGGGTTACATTAAGAAGAGATTTAAATATAATTAAAAATACAAAAGGGCTATATGGGGCTTCTTTAGGTGATCAAACAAATAACTGGGTTGGAAGATTAGCACGATTATATGAGAATCATACTGTAACCAAAGCTGATTCTTGGCGATTAGTAGAATGGTTAATCAGAGAAATGAATCCATTGATCCTAATTGCTGGTAATCACGATATGTGGAGTGGAAACTCTGACCCTGTGCAATGGATGAAAAGACCACATCAAATCTACGAGAAATGGCAATCACGTTTACAATTAGAATTTCCTAATGGTAAAAAAGTAAAAATAATTGCATCACACGATTTTCCCGGACACTCAATGTGGAATAATCTACACGGACAAATGAAAGCGGCAAAGTTTTTATCATCAGCTCATCTTTATATTGCTGGTCATAAACATAATTGGGCATTACAACAAATTGAATTGCCTGAAAATGATATTTGTTGTTGGTTAGCAAGGGCAAGGGGATATAAGTTTTATGATGAACATGCATTAAGATTTGGATTTGAGGAGCAAAGATATGGACATGCAATCTGTACAATTATTAATCCACAAGCTACCAATAAAACTGATTTAATGATATGCTTTTCTAATTTAGAAGAAGGTGCTGAGTATCTAAAATGGAAAAGACACAAAATCAAATAAAAGAATTAACTCTAACATTAAAACGAAGACTTAGTGCCAGAAAAGAATTTCAAGAGCAATCAAGACTGCGAAGAAATTATGAACGAAAATTTCGTAGACAATTAAATCTATATTTTAAAAATTTCTATGATGAATATGCAAATAATTATGAAAATGGATTTACTTATGAAAATTTATTAAGAGATGAACAAAATAAATTATTCCAATTATTTGCACAACACTATCAAACTGTAATCAGAGCATTTGGAACAAGAATGTTAGAAATGCTCAGGAAAGATGAAGAAAGATTTGAAAGTATATACAGAGATTATCTTAAAGAAAATGGTGGTGCTAAAATTGTTGGAATAGTAGAAACGACTAGGAGATATATTGAAAAGATTATAGCTTTAAATTTAGATGAGAATTTAGGCATACCATTAATAGCAAAAGAGATAAGAAGATTAGATAAATCATCATTTACAAAATATAGAAGCGCAACAATTGCAAGAACTGAAACCCATAATGCCGCCAGCTATGCAAATCAAAAAATTGTAGAATCTATGGCTATACCAAATATGCAAAAACAATGGATGACAACTCAAGATGATAGAAGTAGGGATATACATTTAGCTGTTAATGGAACAAGAGTAGCACTTGACGAAGATTTTACTGTTGGTGGCTTACCTATGGCATATCCCGGAGATCCAAGAGGTGGAGCAAAGAATGTCATAAATTGTAGGTGTGTTCTTTTATATGTTACTCCAGATGACGATTTAAGATAATCCGAACCCTTTAAAGAAAATTCGCAAAAAAAAATCTTACTTTATAAAAAAAAAGAACCTAATAAAATCAATTACTTACAAGATTTTAGCAAAATAAATGTTTTAATTATTAAAACCTAAGTAATAATAGTAATATAAACAATAAGAAAAGGAGAAAAAATGAAATATCAATATAATGATGGGGGTCGTGCCCAATACTTTAAAGGAGATGCTGGTGATTGTGTTGTAAGAGCAATCGCAATCGCATCAGGTCTTGATTATAAAAAAGTATATGACGATCTTTATAAACTAAATGCCGAGTATGCGATTTCCAAAGATACAAGGGTGGCTAGAAGATTAAGAAATAAATCAGCCACTCCAAGAAATGGAAATTATAAAAAGGTTTACCACGACTATATTTTAAGTCTTGGTTTTAAATGGACTCCAACAATGCTAGTAGGTCAAGGTTGTAAAGTTCATTTAAAGGCAGATGAATTACCAAGTGGTACATTTATCGCTAGAGTGTCAAAGCATCTATGTGCTGTGATTGATGGAGTTATTCACGATACTTTTAATCCATCAAGAGGGGGCAAAAGATGTGTCTATGGATATTATCAAAAGTAATATCTTAAGGTCAAGGGGCAGTACCAAAAATCTGCCCCAAACAATGGGAGAAAAATATGAATAAAAATAATTTAAATACTAATAATTTAGTTGGTGAAATAATAACTACACAAATAAAATATATTAAAACAAAGCAAAATAAAAAAGACCAAAAAAAAGAATGGTCTAATTATCAAAATAATATGAAAGATAGAATTAAAAAAGGTTTAGAACCGATTAGTATTTATGAATGGAGAGGGGCAAACAATGAATCGTAGAAAAAATAGAAGATTTAGTTCACCCCAAAGATATTCTCTATTTCCAAATAGATATAGAGTAAAAGATTATTTAACTAACGATTGGCACTATATAGAAAATTGTCCATCACACTTTATTGGATATAAGTATATGTTTGCCAACAAATGTTTTAAAACTTTTACAGATATGAACTGTTACATAAATAAGGAGAAATTATGAAAAGAAGTAAAAAGTGGATTGAAGAACAAGCTATAAAAATTAGTGAAATCATTATTGAAGATAATAAATGGGAGTATATACCAAACTTTCTTTACGAAGAAACACAAGAAACTCAAGATGCTATTTCTCACGAAATGTCTCTTTTAAAAATTAAACCAAGGAGACATTTATGACGACTAAAACTTTTAAGATAACAACTTATTGTACTGCAACTTTTGAGTATTATGTAAAAGCAAATACTCAAGAAGAAGCAGAAGAAAAATTTAATCAAGGGTCAAGTAAACCAAGCAATGGTGGAATGCCCATTGATGTGTATGACGAAACAATAGATAAAATAGAAAATATAGATATAAACCATAAACAAGGAGAAAATAAATGTCTTTAAATAAAATTAAATTAAAAGAAATACGAGAAAAAATAGAACAAAAGTTTTTTGAACTTGATTGTGCAGGATTAGATGTTGAACTTAAATTGGGAAATTGTAGTTATAACGACACCTATGCCACATTTAAACTTGAAGTACAAGTTAAAGGTGGTGATACAAAAGAAATGTCAGACTTAAAACAAATTTCTAAATATAGAAACTTAGACCTTGATAAGGTTTACATTGATGGTAGGCACCACTTCAAATTAGTGGGGTGGAAGTCTAGGGCAAGAAAAAACCCTTTCATTGTAAAAGATATTAAAACTGATAGCCAATATGTAATAGGTGAAGATGTTTGTGATAAATGGTTTAAGAGACCAAAAGAAATAGTAAATCAATAATAGGAGAAAAATATGGTAGATTTATTAAACGATATTAATAGACTAAAAAAAATTCTTAATCTTGTAGAAAAGCAATTAGCAAGTTGTTTTTTTAAAATCCCTACCCTTGAAGAAGATAAAGCAAGAGTAGAGGTTATGCGAGATCAATTAAAAGAAATGATTTCTGAAAAAGAAAAAGAAGTTAAACAATTTGAAAAACAATATGGAGAGTAAAATGAAAAACTTTTTAGAAAACTTAGGATTATTTTTACTGTGTTTAGGAATTATGGGAATGTTTTATGTATTACTGCATTTTGCTCCTTTATGGGATCAAATGATTATTGAATCACGAAATCAATAGACTTCTCCTAAAAAATGCCTTCATTAACTTGAGGGCATTTTTAAATTCTATCGCTTGGCTCTTGTTTTCTTGTCAAGAGTATGGTAAAAATTTTAATTATGCCAATACCAAAACCAACTGGCTCTGAAACTGAAGAAGAATTTATGGGTAGATGTATGAAAGACCCACAAATGCAAAGTGAATATGACAAAGGTCAACGAACAGCAGTATGTTTGAGTAGTTACAGAGGCAAAGAAACGGAGAAACAAATGCAAGAAGTTGAAACTTTAGAAAATAACGAAACAGAAACAAAATATTTTGACATAGACTGTGAATGGAAAATCTATGATGATGAAGATGAAGATAAAGCTGGACGATTCTCAGGTTATGCTTCTATCTTTGGTAATAAAGATTTAGGAAATGATATTGTTGAAAAAGGTGCTTTTGCTAGTTCATTAAGAAGAAAAAGTCCAAAACAAATTAAAATGTTATTTATGCACAAAACTGATGAACCAATTGGTGTTTATGAAAAAATGGAAGAAGATGATAAAGGTTTAAGAGTTGAAGGTAAATTAGCATTAGGCACACAAAGAGGAAAAGAAGTTTATGAATTAATGAAGATGGGCGCTATTGATGGATTATCTATTGGTTACAGAGTAGATGCAAAAGGCTATAATTATGATGATGATGGTAAAAAGAGAAGATTAAAGAATGTAGATTTGATGGAGATTTCAGCAGTAACCTTTCCTATGAATCCAAAAGCGAGAGTGCGGAAAGTGAAAGGTGCTGAATGCACGATAAGGGAATGGGAAGAATTACTACGAGATGTAGGAGGACTTTCTAGGAACGAATCTAAAGTGGGTGCAAAAGCACTTGTAAAGGCACTTTCTCAGCGAGATGTTGATGATGGTATGCCAGAACTATTAAACTCAATTAATAACTTAACAACAACTTTAAAAGGAGATAAATAAAATGTCTGAAGTTGACCAAAATCAAGTTAAGTCAGCAGTTGAAGAAATGGGTAAAGCATTTGAGGAATTCAAATCTACCAATGACCAAAAACTTGCTGATTTAAAAAAAAATGGTGTAACAGACCCTCTTGTTGAAGATAAATTGTCAAAGATTGAGAAGTCGTTAGATAGTTTGGAAGATATAAACCAACAAGTAACACTTGCCAAGAAAAGACAAGAACAACACGAGGAAAAACTAGCAACATTTGAATCTATGTTAAAAAGACCAAATGTTGGTGGTGCTGGTGACCAAATAGAAAAAAAAGTAGCGATCTTTGATAGATGGCTAAGAAAAGGTAAGGAAAATCTTGCACCTGAAGAAATCAAAGCATTAACTGTTTCTGATGATACTTCTGCTGGTTTCCTTGCTCCACCTGAATATATGAGAGAACTTTTGAAAACTCTTACTGAGATTTCTCCAGTTCGTTCATTAGCAAGAGTAAGAGCAACTTCTCAAAGGTCTGTACAAGTTCCTGTAAGAAGTGCAACTTTCACAGCACAATGGGTGGCTGAATCTGGCTCAAGAAGTGAAACTACTGGCTATACTACTCAATTGGAAGAAATTCCTTGTCACGAAGTATATGCTTTAATAGACATTTCTGAACAAGAACTAGAAGATTCTGTATTTGATTTAGAATCTGAAATGCAACAAGAATTTGCTACTCAGTTTGCAAAAGCTGAAGGTCTGGCAATGACTACTGGTGACAAAATCAACAAACCTGAAGGATTTACAACGAATGTTGGTACATCTGTTACAGGGGGTAGTGGTGCTTTAACTGCTGATACATTACTTGACCTAGTTCATTCAATAAAAACCCCATACAACCAAAATGGAACATTAGCATTCAACAGAAATACTTTAGCTGACATTAGACAGCTTAAAGATACTGCTGGTCAATATGTATTCCAACCGGGAATGATGTTAACAGCTGGTGTACCTAATACTATTTTAGGTTATCCATACGTTGAAATGCCTGATATGGCTGACGTTGCTTCATCTGCTATTTGTGTAGTATTTGGAGATTTTAGATCAGCATATATGGTTGTAGATAGAGTTAATCTTTCAATTCTTCGTGATCCATTCACTCAAGCTACTTCAGGGAACGTAAGATACGTTGCAAGAAGAAGAGTTGGTGGTCAAGTTGTATTGAACGAAGCACTCGCTAAATATGTACCAAGCTAAGATAAGGAGAAACAGTTATGAATTTTGATTTAGCAAATAACACAGCAGTTGCCCTTTCTTACAAACCTACTGTAACTACTGCCGCTGCCAATGGTACTGGTGTAGACTTACAAGGTTATAAAAGTGCAACTTTAGTCGCTTTCATTGGAGCAGAAGGGGATACACTTTCTTCATCTGTTCACTTTGAAATTTCACTTGAACATTCTGATGATGACTCTACATATACAGATGTTACACAATCTGATATTACTAATGGCACAATTGCTAGTGGTGGTATTTGGTTAAAGATTGATGGAACAGGAACTGCTGGAACTTCTGGCAACCCTGATTCAACAGGAACAGTAACACAAGTGGGTTACATTGGTGGTAAAAGATATATTAGAGGTGTGATAGCAAAAACTGGCACACACTCTAATGGAACACCAATTGGGTTGTTAGTAGTTAAAGGAAATGCTCTGCATTCATCCGATAATGCTATTACTGCTCATAATGCTTAATAGATAATAGACTGAGAATATGGAGGGATGTATTTCCCTCCTGTTCTTTTTACGGAGAATACAATGCCATATAAAATGATAAATAAAACAATTGGAATAAGTGACCCAATGGGAGTTACTACGAAAGTTTATGAGGTTGATGAAGTGATTGATGATTCAGAAGAATGGAAGAAGAAACTAGGAGAAAGACTTATGAAATCAGGACACGCGATGTATGTAGATGCAGAAGTTGTAGTGCCTATGACAAAATCGTATGATGATTTGCCATCTGATGTAGAACCTAAAGAAGAAAAGCCAAAAAAGAAGAAAAAGAAATCTTTCTTTAGTAAAAAATAAGGAGAGATAAATGTCAAGAAATCTAACATCAGGGTTCTTGGCTGAGATAACCTCAAGTGCCTTAAAACCTTTTTATGCAATTAAGGCAGAATTTCAAGAAGGTGATGTAAGGCTTTGGACTGGTTATGGTGACATAACTATCAATTCTGAAACATACACAGGAAGTGGTTCATTTCTTAACTTATCAAAAGTAGAAGAAACCTCAGAAATTAAAGCAACATCTTTACAAGTAGCATTATCAGGAGTTGATTCAAGTATTTTGAATGCCGCAATCAATGCTCAATATCAAAATAGAACACTCACGTTATTTTTAGGAATGTTAGACACAAATTACAGTATAATATCTGATGTCTATCAATTATTTCAAGGAAGAATGGATACAATGACAGTAAATGATGCAGGAGAAACATCTGCGATAGTTATGTCTGTTGAATCAAGGCTTATTGATCTAGAAAAGCCAAATGAGAGACGATATACAGCAGAAGAACAAAAAACTCTTTTTCCCACAGACAAAGGATTAGAATTTGTTACAGATTTACAAGATAAAGAAATAATTTGGGGAAAATAAAATGAGAGTAGAAAATTGGGAAAAAAAATTAGCAAATTACATTGAAAAACATAGAAATAAAAAATTTAATTTTCCAATCCATAATTGTTGTAGATTTACACTAGATTGGGAAAAAGAACTAACAAATCAAACGAGATTTCCTGAATTTGATAAAAAACTACAATCTTATCAAGATTTTGAAGAAATACTCAATAAATGTGGCTTTAAAAACCCTATAAGCCTCTGTAATAAACGATTAACAAAAATTAGTACAAAGTTAGCCAAAAGAGGTGATTTAGTCTGTGTAAGGCAAAAAAACAGCTTTTGTATGGGAATATGTCTTGGGCAAATTTGTGCCTTTTTAGGTACTAAAAAAATGGAATTCTTTTCTTTAAATGAAATATGTTATGCTTGGAGGCTTGATTAAATGGATGACATAGTAGCCCCATTTAAAAAAGTTGGTCGTGCAGTATCAAGAGCAGTAAGCCACGTTCCTGTAATTGGACCAACCATTTCAAGTATAGGATCAGCCGCAGTTGGAGTTATTGCCAGTGGTATTGATGCATTAACTGGTGGTATCTTTGGATTAACACCTCAACAAAAACTTCCTGATCTTTCTTTAAATTTTTCATCATTTGGGTCAACTGCTCAAGGCAGATTAGTTGGAGTAAAACAAGCTATAATGACAAGGCAAGTTATTTATGGCACAAGACGAATTGCTGGTAATTTGATATATGCAGAAACAACAGGAAGTACAAATACATTTCTACATCTTATCTATGCCATAGCTGGTCACGAAATAGATAGTTTTGTTTCTTGGAGAATAAACGAAGATGACGTTACATTAGATGCTGATGGATTTGTTCAAGAAACAAAATATCACTCAGGTTCAACCAAAATGGTTAGAATTAAATATCATACTGG
>CEOL01034503.1_pt1 | contig 11397 bp, 20 predicted proteins | sample 530381 | NCBI WGS metagenome assembly CEOL01 (sample SAMEA2620014, study PRJEB7988) | marine metagenome | biome: marine biome (ENVO:00000447); feature: surface water layer (ENVO:00002042); material: "saline water (ENVO:00002010), including plankton (ENVO:xxxxxxxx)" | depth 5 m
CCATTCATAAGATGAGAACCCTCAATGTCATGTATAATCGTACCAATTATATCATCTGCTTCTGCAGTCTCAATCTGTATAACTTTATATGGAAAGTACTCTTTGATTTCATCTCTTATGGCATTGAGACATGCAAACAAATTACTCCAATCTAAGTCAGACTCATTACGAGCTTTCTTACGATTGGCCTTGTAGTAAGGGAATGTCTTTTTGCGCCAGAAGTTTTTATCATCACAACAGATAACCAACTCGCCATAGTCTTGGTAGAACTTGTTTCTGTATCCTCTCAAAGAATTCAGAACCATATGTCTTACTAAGTCTTCATCAAGTTCAATGTTGTGGTGACTTCCTATCTGTGCCATCAAGTTGGAAATCATCACTTGGTTCATATCAACTAAAATCATAACTACTCCAGTGTGTCAGTTTTCCTCTTCATCGAAGTCTGCAAAGTCAATATCAGCTTCTTTCAAGTTGATAATATTTTGAGCAAATTCCTGTAAAGGATGTTTTTGTTCTAATGATCTACACATTGCAGATTTTATTGCTTCGCTGATCAATACTAAATCATATTTTATTTCTGGATCACTTCTAAGATCAAAACCATGGGTCTCTAATGACCTAAAGCAGTCAAATGCAAAGTCTACAGCATGTTGCTGTATAAACTTCAATCTGATAGCTTCAGCATGAGCCTTTAGTTCTTTTTCTGTTTGAGGAACATGCGGTTTGTAGTTCTTTACTGGGAACTGTATTACGTTTGACATAGCCGCCCTTTGAACATTGTTATCCATGTTATTTAGGCTTTCTCTTAGTACGCACTTTCCTCTTTTTAGGCTTTTCTTCAATCTTACGGACTCCATAGTACTCTTCGTCCATTTCTTTTGTCCAGAGACCAATATCATCATACCATACACCAACATCTCTCCTTACCATTCCTAAGAATGGATCTCTTGGATGCCAGTGATATGCTTTGACTTTATTGATTCTTTGTATCTTACCTTCCATATTCTCACCCCACCTAAAGTCAAGCCATATGCCAGTACGAAGGTATGATTGTAAGTTATGGATGTAAGTTTCAAGAATGTTTACTTCGTTAGCAATATTCTTATCTTTAGGATTAAGTTTTTTGCTTTGCTTTGCAGAACTAAGTCTTTCTTGATTAGACTTTATCCATGCTCTAACACTCTTTACGTTTACAGGGTCAGATTCATCTCTGCTCACAGAATAGTGAACAGATTTATGTTCAGAAGGAGCCTTTGCAGCTCGAGCTTTAGCCAAACGCTCTACACGTTCAGCTTTTTGCTCTTTAGTCAGAGGTTTCCTGAACTTCTTCCTCTTTGGCCGTCCATCCTGAGTTGATGGACGAATCGATTTCTTGGTTCTTGGCATCTTCTTCTCTTTGTAATTGTTGAGCCCATTGATAGAAATCCATCTTGGCTTCCTCTGGTGTCATACCAAAATGGTTTTCTAACATCTTACAGGCATCAAATATATTAGCTGTTTTAGAATCTCTAACTTTATCCAAGAAAGAAAACACTTCGTTTCTACTAACCATGATAACTCCTAGGTAAAAGGAAACATAATAATGTTGCTAGCAACTTCACTAGCAACTTCAAATGTCTTGCTAACAAATGTAAACCCATAGTATATAACCCCAGTTACACCTAACACAGCAAAAGGTAACAATACAGTTGTAGCAGCTACACCAGCAGCAATTTCTAAACCAGTCATTTTACAATACTCCATTTTCCATTTTCATAACAAAGACCTCCATCGGTATCAGGAACAGCTCTACATATCTTTTCATCAAAGTTAAGTTTCAATCCATTCTTTCTGATATCGTTGAAGCGCTCAAGTTGATACTGTCTAGTCTTATAAAGATCTATCAATTCTGTCTTATTGACAACAGTTTTACATGATATCATCTTACAAAAAATAGACCCACCAACAACACTAGCAGCAATCGAGAGAGGCTCAATAGCTTGAGCCGGACTCGCTGCTAACATACTACTGAGTATAAGAGTTGATAATAGCTTGCTTCTCATCTTTTGTTTCTTTCTTAGACTTTTCAACATTCTCATCTAGTTCTTTGAATGCAGAATTAGATCGAAGTTTAGCCATCAACATTCTATCTTTCTTCAGACGATTAACTAGAACTTTACTAGCTTCTTCGTCATTATACTTCAGCAATACATATGCTCGAAACTGGTTACCAGCAGACTGTACAACATTCTCAACCAAACTATAACCAGAAACATCTGTATCTGCAATCAGGTTTTTAGTTACTCTTTCTAGTTCATTTATCACAGAGGAGTCTACAGCAGTAGTACCAACCTTAGCAATAAAGTTCTTAGTCTGAGATCTCAGTTGACTCTGAAACCTATCAGCTAGAGTAGTTTTAGCCATCAATACAGCCATATCAACAGATAGCTGAAGATCTGGTGTAGCAGATGTACCTACAGCATACACACTATCTTCTTCTTTAGGAGGCTTGAGATACCAATCAGGAATCTTCTCAACTTGCTCCTTGTTAGCTTTGACATTATATGCATACAGAGCTTTAGCACCATAAGGTGGTGTCTCTTCTAAACTTGATATGTTAGTAGAACCACAAGCACTAAGTCCCAATAATGCAAGACCAGATACTCCAATCATTAGCGGCTTATTCATTATGAACTCCCTTCACGAAAGCCTTTTACCAGACCTCGAAAGAATGCTTTAGTATTCCAACGAGGTACTCTCTTACCTTTATAGTCTATCAAAAGCGGATCTTTGTCAACAGGGCCCAACAACACAACTCTCTGTACAGGTTCTACAGGTTGTGCATACACTTTAGGTCCTGGTTGTGGAGCATTTGCTTTCTCCATAGTTTCCAACCGCCCAGTAATGATTTGCAATTGTTCTTCGAGCTTTCTTGTTCTTTCAAGAGCATTAGCATCAAATCCACAATCAGCAGTGATCTTGCTTGTAAGAACTTCTTTACCATTCTTATCAGTTGTGACAGTGGTAGTCTTTCTTACATTACAAGGATCAGGTCCAGCCAAAGCCTCAGTGCTCAAAAGAGCAACTGAAGCACCGACTAGAATAATGTTACGAAGCATATTCAAGAGCTTTCTCTAATGCACGAGTTTTAAGCTGTTTGTTAGCTCCGTAGAAGTTAGAAGTTAATCTAGCTTCTTGAGACTTGCCAATCTCATGATCAACAAGATATGTAGCAGCATTAAGAGCTTGCCACCATGAACCTTTTGCAAACTCTGCACCAGGTTGGGTCTCAAGCACCTCAAAAGCTCTCAGAGCATTCTTAGAAGGCTTGCGATCTTCAGTCTTCTTACTGTAACCAGGAAATACTTCATCAAAGTATTCTTTTACAATATCGTCTTTGTAAGACTTTGTACCTAAGAACTGAGCCATATCTTTGAAGTTCTGTAGCTTATCAGAAGCAAGACCAAGAAGCTCTTTAGCTAAGTCTGCATCAAATACACGACGATGATTGAACCTTACTTTGTTCTTAGAACCACCATTCAATGCAACTTGAATAGTATTGTTACAAACAACTCTAGTAATTGTCTGTTGGATATCAATTCCACGACCATAGATGTGTGGATTAGAGAATAGAAGATATCCTTCTACTTGATCTCCACCAAACAGTTCAAACTGCTCAGTCATCTTAGCTAATGCCCAGACCCACTGTCCACCTTTCAGTGAACCAGCAGTTTCCATCTTCATTGCTCCAACTTCACAGAACTCATTGAAGAATTCAAACGCTTCAGAGTTTTGAACTGGATTCCAGTCACCAGTGATGATAGTTAGAGGCTTTCCATCAGTCTCACGAATCAACATCTTATGACCAGAAAAGATCTGCTTGCCATTGAACTCAGCAGACACAGGACGCTCAACTACATTCCAGTCGAGACCCGCAACCTTCTGAAACTCAGCTGGTGAAAGATCTTCTTCAACCTTCACACCTAGACCATGCCATGGAACTTCTCCTGTATAAGCCATCTGTGCTTCACCATTTACAATTTCTAACTCATGTGCCATGTCTATCTCCTTTGCACTATCTGATTATTACAGTATACACGTTTTCCATTTCCGGTCAACGCTAAAGTTTATAGATGTCCATCAGCTCATTTACGAGCTGTTTGCCATATGGAGTAAACAGAATGTTATGCTCCCAAGCAAAGTGTTCCACATCTTGGATGTGCTCAAACTCATCGTTTTGAGTAATCCAACGAAGAGCAGTAGCTCTATCGCCAGCACCAAGACTAATGGTCTTTACGACCAAGTCTTCGAACTCAGCGACACAAAAGGAAGCATGCCTTGCATCTTCCTCTTGGACCTCATCTGCGACATCACAAAGATATCTCCAGATTCTGTCCTTCTCTGCAGGAGCAGATGAGTAGTACTCATTGTCCTGGCTAGGACGGCTACCATATGCCTCTTTGTAGAGATCTGAGAAAGTGTTGTCATCAAAAATGTAAGCCATGTTGTTAACTCCCTTTATCATTCTCTTACTATCCTACATATCCACGAGAAGGTCAACATCAAAAACGCTTTTTTTTTATTTTTTTTCATGTTGACTTTGTGGTAGAAGTATAGGACTATAATAATATAAGGAGAGAGATTATGAAATACAACTTTGAAGACCACAATGAAATTCCACATACTTTAGCTAATTATGTTGTAATGTGTGCAGATGCGCACTCTGTTCATCAGATTCCACTAGATGAGATCAATGATTTTCTCAATGATCTCGAAGAATGGGAAGATGGGAGATAACCATGACTAAGAGACCTATGGAGTTCAAGGTGGATGTCCTTGTCTATAGACGGGCAGGTCATTCACCTAAAGAGGCATTCAGGATTTGCTGTGAGAAGTATGGTTTTGAACCATCTGGTTGTATGACTAAATATGCCAGTGGGTTCATTAGAGACTATGAATATGAGATCAAAGCAAAATTATTTGATAAAGATCCTGATGTAACATTGTATTGTATGCAGAACCAGATCTATGTCTTCAATTAAGTTTTACAAAAGCGACATTCCAGATGTCGATACAGTAGACTCTTTCATTCGACGAGAAACTGACATCGAAGAAAGAGTTGAAACTGTTAAGAGAGCTTGGGCTTGGCCATATAAAATATACAGGCTTGAATGTAATCTACCTATATCTAAAATGCAAAAAGCAGTTCAAGAAGCATTCGATAACTTTGGATGGCATGGTTTCTTGATTGCCAACTTTGGTGAAGGATATGGTGAACAAGATCTTCGTAGTGAGAGGCTTGGTGGGTTGTCTATCACATACAATCCTGACTTCAAACAAAGTGATATAGATATCAATTGTCAAACATTAGGTAACAGAAAATACAATCTACCACCAGAGATGTATGCTGGTAAGAGAGGCAACTACATATTTGAGCAAGTCAATATCAAAGACTTACGTGTAGAGTTCTTTCAAATAGTAAACAATCATGGTGCAGGCCCTGCTTGGGACTTCATTCATGAAAAAGGTATTGTATCAAAAGAAGTTTGGGAAGAGGAAAGAGAATATTATTATTCCTGGACCTATAATCCATCCGCTCAAAACCAGACTGGCAAGAACACCTATAGCGATGCTCTCGGGTTTAACAGACTTACTCCTGCTTGCCAAAGTGGATACCTTGGTGAGGTGTTTAGTAAAATACCTCGTACGATTGTCAGAGGTAGAATTGTTGAGATGATGTCTGGTGATTTGCACTGGCATCGTGATGAATCCTTCTATATGAACTTTCGTATTAATATACCTTTATACTTTGATGAAAGTACGATGATAGCAACAGAGATGCAAGAAATGTATATGCATCCCGGCTATATGTATCATTTTGATACAGGACAACCGCATGCTGTAGTAAGAAAAAATGATGAAAAATACAAAAGAATTAACGTTATTCTTGGTGTGTGTCCTTGGTTTGATTTCATAGAAGAAGAGCAGGCTTGGGTATCTAATGAGTACTATGGTAAGATACATCCTGTTGAAATGTTTCATGAAGGATTGCTTGTTGACTTTGTGTAGTAACTAAAGGATAAATATATCGTAATGTTGAAGAGGAGCGAAAGCTATACAGGACCAGGGTGCAAATCCCTGCACCTCCACCAAAAGTTCATCATGGTGAATTTCTGGGGGGTGTGTTAGGATCGACTGGTAGTAAATAGCAAATTGGAGTTACGAGGTTGATCGCTTAATAGATCAAAACAATAAATGCAAACGATAATTTTGCATCTGATGATTTAGCTCTTGCAGCTTAATTGATCGGGGTCCGGAGGTACCTGGCAACAGAAACCTCCACCATATTAGGAGAAGAGATGGTAGGAAGTCCAATAGAGCTAACACAGAGTGCTCAAAACTATCTTCAGAATGCAGCCATAAATAGTGGTAAGCAATACGTTTGGTTTGGTGTAGAAGGTGGAGGATGTAGTGGGTTTCAGTATGCTTGGAAGTTTATAGATGACCCAGATCCTTCAGATTATAAGATGAGTATTGGTAATGATCCATCAGATAATAGAGAACTATTCTTTGTGATTGATGTTGTTAGTGAAATGCATGTACTTGGTTCAACAATTGATTATGTTCAAGAGCTTGGTGGTTCGTTTCTCAAAGTAAATAATCCTTTGGCAACAGCTGGTTGCGGATGTGGAGAGAGCTTTTCTGTATGATTACAATTAATTGGAAAGGCAAGATAGGTTATGGAGACATAATCTCGCCTCTTTGTTATGCACATAATATTGCACAGAAGAACTGTGATGATGTAACCTTACATATGCATTGGATGCATAAACGAGGTGAAAAATTTAAACCAGAGGATGTTGATACACTAGACACAAAGTTTAAGTACCTTTGGTCAATATGCAAACCAATTCCATACCATAATGTGTATCTAAAACAGTCATTCAATAAAAATTTAGACTACAACCATGATAACTATGATGACGAGTCTAGTTTTCATAATCTGTGGTTTGCAAGAGTAAAGAATCTTAATATATCAAAACCTTATGTTGTTATGAACACAACTGCTACTCACAAACAACAGTTTGAAGAGTATGATCCTGGTAAGCAATGGAAAGATCCTGTTGGTCTTGAAAAGTGGAGACACATAGAGAACACTATTCAAACTAAGTGGGGCATGGATGTTGTACATTGTGATTACACAGATGGTATTGCAGATGCAGTTGATAAATATAAAAAGGCATTTATTGCTGTAGGATATCATGGTTCCACTGCTTGGATAGCAAGATATCTTAGAGTGCCTATGTTAATATACTCAACTAAGAAGATAACAAAGTCAGCATTTCCTTGGGCTCTAGTTAAGTCTAAGTATGAACATGGTGATTTCGAGTCTATCAATCCTTACGAAGTGAGGAATAAAGGTATGGCACGAATTAGAGAACTGGAGAAACAACTTGAAATATACCTCAACACTCCCAATATTCATAGGTTACGAGGAAAGAGAACATGAAGCATACGAAGTATGTAAGTTCTCTCTTGAATATCAAAACCAATGTAGAAAAGAAACAGGCACATGGGCCTGGGATGACTATCCAGATATTATTCAACTTAGATCAACTGAAATAAAGGAGTATAAACGTGACCATGGAGAGCCTCAGTCTACAGATTTTACATTCACTAGATTTTGGTGTCCATATCTCTGCGACTTCGAGGGATTTAGCCTCTTTGTTGACTGTGATTTTCTCTTTCTAGCACATCCTATAGAGATATTAAAGCACATTGATACTAGAAAAGCTGTTAGTGTAGTACAACATCCTGAGTACTTACCAAAAGGTGATATCAAAATGGATGGAATTGCACAACATAGATCAAAGAGAAAGAACTGGGCATCGTTGATATTATTCAACAATGAACATCCATCTAATAAAATATTGGAGCCTGATTATCTGAATAACCATCTACCAGGTTTAGACTTCCATCATCTTGCTTGGTTGGACGACAGTGAGATTGGTTCTATACCTATGGAATGGAATTGTCTTGATCAATATTACCATATGACAGATCCAAAAGCAATTCATTACACAGAAGGTGGTCCATGGTTTGGTGGTGAGTATTATCATACAAGATATGCACAAGAGTGGATAAAGTATAAGTTTAAGATGAATTCATGAAAACAAGACTTATAGATGATGTAGCTTGGAACTTTGAAGACCAAAATGATATTACAATATCATTAACTTATTATGGCCAAGTAGATAAACTTATACATCATTGTGATTTCTTTTCAAACATAGATGATACCCTCAAGGAAAAAATTACTGTTCAATTTATGAACGATGCATTTCCAGACAAAGGTATATTTGAAGATGTTGTGAAAGCATATGAACATAGGTTCAATCTGAAAGCATTTACTGTAAAGCAAGATATTGGATTCAATAATCATGGTTGTAGAAATCTTGCTATGCTACAATCAGAGACTCATTGGAACTGGTTGATTGATATAGATGTTTATTTTAAAGAAGAACTTCTTAATGCTATGGTGAATACAAAGCTACATGAAGATCAATTTTACGTGTTCAAGGTACGGTTTGATCACTATGATAACCCAGAAGATTATGAATTATTTGATCCAAAAAAGTTATTGAAATGGGTTGCACATCCTAATGTTTGGTTAATAAGTAAGCCTTGTTTCTGGTCTTCTGGTGGATATGATATGGAATTTGCTGGTATGAGACATGGTGATAAAGAGTTTTTCTTGTCGATAGATAAAGAAAAATATGAACATTTCCTGTTTCATCCAGATCTTGAACAAGAGTTTGATATCCATGTTCAGATGCCAAATAGAACTAAATCATATTTGAATCAAATAACTGAGCATGTTGGTTACTTGAATAAATGTGTTGACTTTGTCACAAAAAGGAACGATAATAAAGATCGTAAGTTTAAGAAACGATTGTTATGTTTTGATTGGCAAAGGATTGTTTAATGTTAAAGAGAGTGATGGTAGGTGCTTTGGCTGGAGCCGTTCTAGCTGGAGCTTCTTTTGCTAGTGAAGAAATCACAGAAAAAGAATTTACAGAGAGAGAATGCTTAGCAGAGGCTTTATTCTTTGAAGCTGGCAACCAACCTTTATTAGGTATACTTGGAGTTGCAGAAGTTATTTTCAATAGAGTAAAGAGTGAAAGATATCCCAATACTGTATGTGGTGTGGTTCATCAAGGACCTTTGAATAAGTGGTGGAAAAAACGAGGTAAGATTGTTCCTGTAAAATGGAAGTGTCAATTCACTTACTGGTGTGATGGTAAGAGTGATGACACTACTGGCTTACGAGGATCTATTACCTGGAGAAAGAAGATAGTTCCATCAGTTGTGTTTGCATATTCACAATTTAAGTTACTACAAGATGAAGGTATCAGTATTACTAATGGTGCTACACATTATCATACCACACAAGTAAACCCAAGATGGAGTAAACATTTGGAACATACAATAACAATTCAAGATCATAAGTTTTATCGATGATAGAGCTAAAGATAAATACTCCATCTCAGTTTGCAATGGAGATTGAAAAGATAGTCAAAGAAAAAACTATTGACTATCTTGATGCTGTAATGTATTATGTTGAGAAGAATGGTATAGAGATTGAGACTGCTGCTTCACTTATCAAGAGTAGTCAAATTCTAAAAGCTAAGATTGCAAACGAGGCTGAAGATCTTCGGCTTCTGAAAACAAAAGGAGCTCGCTTACCATTATGAATGCTCACGAAACATATCAAAAGTATATGGCATTGAAGAGACATTTCACGTCAGACTATGATATTTTCAAGTATAAAGGTAAAATCAAAAACGTAGAACACTCAAGGTTTGAAGTTAGAAGAGATAAGATGTTCTTCCATAAGCTATCAAAGCTCAAAGATGCTGAGAGCTTTATGTTAGCTAATATGTTGGCAAACATTAACTTCTGGCCTGGTGATGTGAACAATTTAGAAACTCATGCTGTGTATGCCAATTGGCAGAAGAGACAACAGAGTATGACATATATGTTCAAACAAGACCTCATGAAGATGAAAGATTCGTATGATGAAAACATACTTGTTAAAGATGGAACCCATCCATATCTTATGAGATTAGTTATCAGAGAAGATGTTGGTGTTGAAACTATGATTATTATGAACACACTAACACCATTCTATGATTACTGGACCAAGAAACTTGGTCTGGATATGGTCTGGCAAGACCTTAGAAAGAAGGCTGAAAACTACCAGCCGTTTTTTATAAATAATGTTGACTTATCTAAGTATAAGTCGTATATTATGGAACGATTTGAATAAGACGCATATATCGCAACACAACGCACATAGGAGATTTACATGTCGCTTGCACAATGGAAGAAAAAGAATAGTCAGTCTAACATAGATAAACTGACAGAAGAACTATCTAAACTTACAGACAAAGGACCACGTCGAGATGATGATGGTTTCTGGAAACCTGAAGTTGATAAGTCTGGTAATGGTTCAGCTATCATCAGATTCTTACCAGCTCCAGATTCAGAAGTACCTTTTGTTCGTATCTGGGATCATGGATTCCAAGGTCCTGGTGGATGGTTCATAGAGAAGTCACTTACTACAATCAATCAAACCTGTCCTGTGTCTGAGTATAACTCTATGTTATGGAACTCTGGTACAGAAGCAGATAAGACTTTTGTACGACAAAAGACTAAGAGACGTCTCTCTTTCATTTCTAACATCCTTGTAGTCAAGGATCCATCTAATCCAGATAATGAAGGCAAAGTATTCTTGTATAAGTTTGGCAAGAAGATCTTTGATAAGATCAATGATGCAGCTATGCCAGAGTTTGAAGATGAACAGAAAGTAGATGCATTCTCTCTTGGAGAGGGTGCTAACTTCAGACTCAAGATACGTAATGTGGAAGGCTATCGCAACTATGATAAGTCTGAGTTTGATTCACCATCTGAAATACCAGATGATAAGTTAGAAAGTATCTACAATCAACTCAAACCACTACAAGAGTTGGTTGATCCTAAGAACTTCAAGTCTTATGATGAACTCAAAACTAAACTATATCGTGTATTAGGTTTGGGTGGTGAGACTGCCAATACTATCACAGCTGATGAACTATCTGAAGCTAAAGTTGCACCACAGGCAGCACCAGAACAACCAGCAGCATCTGCAGCACCATGGGATGAACAATCCAATGATGACGATGATGATGGGTTGTCTTTCTTTAAGAAGTTAGCAGACGAATAGTCTATAATCCCATACCATAGGCAATCTTTGAGCCTATAGGTGGCATATTGGAGGGGGACTTCAGAACTATAACTGGAGATTCTCCTCCACCGCCTCCAGACATATTGTTTTGTATATCACCAGCTTTATTGATTGTGATATTGTTACCACCA
>CEOL01034504.1_pt1 | contig 11338 bp, 9 predicted proteins | sample 530381 | NCBI WGS metagenome assembly CEOL01 (sample SAMEA2620014, study PRJEB7988) | marine metagenome | biome: marine biome (ENVO:00000447); feature: surface water layer (ENVO:00002042); material: "saline water (ENVO:00002010), including plankton (ENVO:xxxxxxxx)" | depth 5 m
TTTTTGAAAAACAGGTATTTTTTTGATGTTATGATGTTTTTTGATGTTATCTTAAAATTAAGAATATTAAGAACATTAATATATTTAGTCTTCTTCTATTTCACATTCATTCTTATTTATAAGACGATAACCAATGATACAATTTCTAACACACGCTCTGTTGGGTTTATAAATAGATAATTGGTTCTTATAGTCATCAAAGAAAGAATTTCTAAAGAAATCGAAAATTTTATTTTTTGTATATAATTTTTTCTCGTGTTTTTCTAAAATCTTATATTCTTCACTTTTTCTAATAATATCTAAGAATTGACTAGCAGTAATTAAAGTGTCTTTTGTCTTATCAAATTCACATTTTTCTATATTATCCTCAAAAACCATTAATGGTATATTACATTCCTTTAAGAACTCTTTACTTCGTTCTTTAACTACAGGAGGTTCATAGATAGTATCATTATAATCCAATAACCAAAAGAATAAAGCAATTCTACGAGGCAACCAATACTCTTTAGTCTTATATAATGGATTAGCAGGTAAATATCCATCTAATTTTAATTTATCAGGGTCGCTTGTATATCTTTTATTAAAAAATACATCAATATACCTTCTACTCATAGCATCTCCATTTTCTCCTTGAATTTTAGGTCTAGCATTACATTCTGCTACATAAGTAGCAGTGTTTATTACTCTTGTATTACTAGAATACATACCACGAGCATTTATAATTGGATTTGTTAATTTCTTGATAGAATCTTCTAATAATAAACTATCTTCTTTGATTTCACTTATTACACAATATCTAACACCATTCAACTTACTGATTTCAGGTAATGGGCGGTCTCCTGTTATTTCTTTAGTTATAACAGAATGGGATACATCATGAAAGTAATTACCCAATAACAACCCCATCGCAAAATTAATTAGACCTTTTCCATTACCTCCGCTACCATTAGCAAGAGTAAATTTTTCCTCTAAGACAGCAGTTAGACCACTTCTACAAACAGAAAAAAAACATTTTTCTACTTCTTTATTACTAAATATATCACCCATTAAACTATTTATTTCAGATTTATAATCTATTAATGGTTCTTCATAGTCATAACCAGTAATAGTTGTTATATAATCGTATTTATCTCTATTGATAAATTTTCTATTTTTAATATCATAGGTTTTATTATCCCAACAAAATAAATAAGGGTTTGAATCCATAATTATATCTTTACCATTATTCTTGAGTTTATCAAATATATAATCTATAATATGTCTTGTATTGGTCGCACTTTTACAACTTTTAATATTTTTTTCTATTTGTTTTATTTGGTCTTTATACAAATCTTTATTGGAACAACTTTCACATTTACATTTTTTTTCTATATTGGTACATACTGGTAAAATAGACATTTTATAATATAGTTTTCTTAATTCCTTATTCAAATAGTCTAACAATTTATCAGTTGTTAATGCTAACATAAATTCTTTTTTCTTCTCCTCCCAGATACATTTAACAGAATTATAACCATAATAACACTCCATAGTAGAATGATAAAAGACATCATCGCTTATATTAATGAATATTTCGGCATAGTCAGTATCTCCTAACTCCTCATAAGGTTTAATAGGTATTTTATTATATTTATCAAGTATTTCAAAATGATTTTTAGGATTAGATAATTTACTATAATAATAAATAGTTCCCACACTATAATTTATTCCCTTAATTCCAGATACAATATTATCATAATCCCCACTTTTATATTTACTACTTTTCTTACTAAAATAATCAATGTAATCAATTTCATTAATAGATTTTAAAGCGCCAACAATATTAAACCAACTTTTAAAGTTATCACAATAATCAACGCTAATGTTATTCAATAGTGATTGTAAAAATTCATTATTCATTTTTTTACCAATTTCTTCTACACAATCATCATTAGTTTTCATTTTAATAATTTTTTTAACTTCGTCTTTACTAGTATTAAATTTAGGAAATTGCTCCATTACAATATCCATATCTATTTTAAATATACTATTACCAAATAGTTTATTACTTTTGAACCAAATGAAATCAGTAATTAAATCTCTTTCATTTTCTGTATCAACTACTTTAGTAGCATTTATGAATTCTTGATTTTCTATTATAAAATGAAACCCCTTAGTATTACCTTCAGTATAATAACAACCATCTAAGAAGGGATACTCTTCTAAGGTTTCCTCAATAGTTCTACCTTTTTTATCATCATCAAATATTGCTAATGGGGTATTACTTAAATCAAATTCCATTACACAATACCTAGTTTCATTATTTTCATTAGCTAACCAAACAGAATTATTATAACATTCATTTTTAGTCCAATTTTTATTTTTACCACATATATTTTTTTTATTACCATTATCATCTAGAGTATAGTGTATCCATTTTGGTTTAACTCCGTATTGTTCCATTAAACAACTTAAGTTTTTATTAAAATCCATTATATAATATATTATAAGAAAAAAATTTTAAATTATTTTAAGTAAATTAACTAATAATTAAATAATTTACTTAAAATATTTTTCTATTGACTAATAAACAATTTTCAATTCACTAATTCACATTTTACCAATTATCTATTATAAATACATCATCTTCTATTTTATCTCCTTTATCTGTAGTAATTTTTTTTAATGTTTTTAAATAAGGTTTTATTTCTAAACCTTGATTAATTATATGGTAATTTTGCCCATATATATCCATGTGTTCTTTAGGTATAAAATTATTTTTTTCATTATACATTATAATAAAATCATGTAAATTATGAACTTTTTTTATAATATGGACATATTTATTAAATTCATCATAATCAGAGGTATTAATATCATATCCATATTTTTTCCTCCAATATCTAATTTTTTGAGCAATATTATCACGGCGTTTTCGTTCTTTTTTCTGTTCTTCCACAGAAGAAAAATAAGTTTCAGTTTTACAATCGTATAATTTAGAAGGCATATATATATTATTATGAGAAAATAATTTTAAATGGATTATCTTAAATAAATAATAATTAATTCATTATATAATCTATCCTCCTCTTTTTGGGAAAATTGAGGAATTTATAATTTATAAAGTATTCTAAGAGAATATATTTTGATATAAAAAACTTTTTAAGAATATTAAATTACTCACTCATTTTTTTTTATTGATTTTATATAATGGTTGAAAAAAAATACCCTAAAAGATATACTGCTGGATTATCAAAAGAAGATAAAAAAAAACAAAAAAAACAATTAGATAAATCTACAAGTGATTATAAAAAAGGTAAATTAACAGATAGAAAAAAGTTAGATAGTTATAAACCAAAAAAATCTAAATATGTAGAATCTGTAAAAGAAAAAACTGGTTTACCTATAAATATTGATAAATTAGCGGACAAGTTTAGTAGAAGTGAAAAACGAAAAAAACAACTTTTAAAAGGAATGGAGGAAATAATAGATAAGGGTAAAGGTGCTTACTATTCTAGTGGTTCAAGACCTAATCAAACACCAGATAGTTGGGGGAAAGCACGACTAGCAAGTGTATTAGTCGGTGGCCCAAGTAGAAAAATAGATAAAAAAATCGTTGATAAGTATGATATACCAAAAATATAAAATTAAGATGGTTGTGGATTATTTTTTAACCATTCTTGAATCATAGGTCTTATTCTAGTTCGTTTTGCTCCTGCTTTTTTTGGTAGCATTTGACCCTCTGGAAACAATCTTTCGTATGCTTGTTGTCTACTAGCGCTCCATTTCTTGGTTGGGTCATCTACAAACTCAATTAATTCTCTTATATCACTATTATTACCTTCACCTATAATTAATGGAGGCATTGGTATTGGGTCAGGTTTTGGTATGTCCTGTCCTCCATCTACTGGGTCTATTGGCGCTCTTTCTACTAATTGATTTATTTCTTTCTGTATCGCATTATAAACATTTCTCAAATCTTCATATAATGTTTCATTTGCTACTCTATTTACAGTTTTAATAGAACTATTTTTAGTTTGGATTTTTCCAAAGTCATCTTCCAAATTTCTTTGTCTTTGTAATAATTCATCTCTTGTTTCTGGTTTACTTAAATTTTCTATATCATTTAATTCTTTTTCATATAATGCTTTTTTCTTTTTTAATAATTCAGCATATTCATTACCTTCTTTATCTAATCCCTTTTTCTCTAATATTTTTTGTATATCTGAAGGTGTATCACCACTAGTAATACCTATTATTTTTACACCTTTTCTAGTTAATATTATTCTTAATAATTCATCTGGAGTTTCGTTTAATTGATTAAACATTTGTTGATTAGCAACCCTTAATAATTGGTTTGTATCTACATAATTACGCTGTGCTACTGATAAATTACCCAACCATGCGTTATATCTAGTTAATAATTGTTCTCTAGTTTCATTCGCTTCATTTAATTTATCAATTGGTATATGATATTCCCCTGGTCTTAATTGTTGAGTATTAAATTCTACATTTTCTCCATATCTTCTAAAAGCGTCATTTATTTCAAACCATGAATCATTATTACCACTCCTAGGAGCGCTTAAAGTTAATCTTTTTCCAGAAATACCTATTAAATCCCCAGTTTCTTTTTCTAATTTTAAATCTTCTGTAACTGGTTGTGGTAATGGTCTAGAAGGGTCTACTGGTTGTGGTGTTATTGGTGTTGGCGGTAATGGTCGAGAAGGGTCTACTGGTGTTGGCGGTAATGGTCGAGAAGGGTCTACTGGTGTTGGCGGTAATGGTCTAGAAGGGTCAACTTGGTTTTTTTTCGCTTCCTCTGCTTTCCTTTTATTAATTTGCTCTATTATACTTTTAGTGGCTGGGTCATTTGGATCTAATTGTTTTAATATTTCTGCTTCTAAAGTGTCTAATTTTTCACCTACATTATTACTCGGTCTAACAGGTATTACTTTAGATGGTAATATTTGTTGTGGTTGAATTATTTGGGGTTGATATGGTGTTTGTGGTGGAATAATAGGGAAAGTCCCTACTCCTTGAGGTCTTGGAGCAACTGGGAACAATTCATTAGCACGATTAACAGTAGCAGTATTTTTAATTAATTCTTGAATTTTTAATATTTTTTGTTTTATTTCATCAATTAATAATTCTAATTGTTTGATGCTTTTAATTTGATTAATATTTTTAGGCAACTCTCCTAAATCTTGTGGTAATTTTACTTTTTTTTCTTTAGCAATAGCAATTTCATTATCATAAGTTTGTAAAAGTTGTTTTAATTCATCAATCAATTCTTTTTTCTTACTACTCCCATTAGTTCTTCTTTTCTTTTTTTTTACTTTTCGTAATTCCATATCACTAGGAAAAATAATCTGTATAGCATTCTGGTTAACATTATTATTTTTAGTCATTATAATATATACTAAAATAAAAAATATTATTATAAAATATAAATGAATATAATAGATTTTATAAATGATTCTATGGTAAAAATTAAAATGAGTTATGGGGTAGAGCGTGTACGACAAATGGAAAAACCAAACAAAAAACCAAAGAAAGTAAAAACTAAAACTAAAACTAAAATTAAAACTAAAACTAAAAAGTAAAAATCAGTATAATAAAAATAAAATATAATAATATAAATATGAGTAGAAACATATTAAATGAGGGTAGAATATTTATTAATACTATTACTGGAGGAGATGCTATAAATATATCTTCAACTAATTCAACATCTTCAACCGCTAATGTAAAAATATCAAAACAAACTGCTAATACTACTATTTCAGATACTGATTTATTTTTATTAGAGGATAATGCAGGTAATATTAGAAAAATTACAGGGGCAAATATGAAAAATGAAAATTCTAATTGGACTTATAATAGTTCAACAACAACATTATATCCAGATAATACTGGTGATAAAGTAGTTATTGGTGCTACAAGTATAACTGCTGGGTATACTTTTCAAAATATGGGTGATACTTATTTAGTGGGTGATACAAGAATAAAAATAGATGGTTCTACAAGTCAAGTAGCAAATAATCCTTTAATATGTAGTAAATCATTAATAGTTAGAGATGGAACTGCTGGTGCTGGATTTATAAAATTTTTTGAAGATGAAGATAATGGAACTAATAATTTACAATTAATAGCACCAGCATCAATAGCGAGTGATTGTGTATTAAATTTACCTACATTTACTGGAACTGAAACATTAGCATTAAGTAGTTCTGTGCCTAATTTAACAACAGCAGAAAATTTTGGAACAGCATTATCAATAACAGATCCTGATACTTTAAATATAGGGACTGGTGGTAATTCAAGTGGAGTTGGAGCAACAACAAATATAGACGGATATAATATAAATATAGGTAAATTAGTATCTAATGGCGTCCCTAATAATTCAGGAAGCGTAGGAGCAGATAATATAACTATACAGGCAACTCAATATTATAGTGGTAATCCTACAATAAATCTAACAGCACAATCCGCGAGTGGTGTTGTTGATACTTCCGCAAATATAAATATTAATAGTAAATTAAATGGGACTGGTAGTGCTTATATTACTATGGTTGCTGATACTCAAATAATAATGAATACTGGATTTAAAATAAATTCTTCTGGTGCTATTATTGCTGTTGGTAGTAAAATAACAAATAATTTAATTGATACTGGTATAGCAGACAATAAAATAGTTGAAATAGATAGTGCAACAGTAGCGGATAATGATTACGCAAAATTTACAGCAAATGGATTAGAAGGTAGATCTTATAGTGAAGTTAAAACAGATTTATCATTAAATAATGTAGAAAATACTGCTTTATCAACTTTTACTGGTAGTGCAAATATAACAACATTAGGAACAATAGGCACTGGTGTTTGGAATGGAACTGCTATTACTGCTAATTATGGCGGGACTGGATTTCAAACTTATACAATAGGAGATATATTATATGCTAATACAACAACAACATTAGCAAAATTAGCAATTGGTAGTAATAATCAATTTTTAACAAGTAATGGTAGTAATCCAGTATGGTCTACACTTTCATTTACAGACCCATTAAATATAAATGGAACTACTGTTGATTTAGGGAATTTATCAGGCTGGGGGTCAAACAATCAAATTTTAGCAACTAATGGAAGTGATGCTTTTGAATACAGAACACTAACAGCAGGAAGTGGTATAACTATTGGTAATACAAGTTCAACTATAACTATTACTGGACCTTCTGTTTATTGGAAACGAAATACTAATATTAGTTCATTTGATATAGAAACTACTACTGATGTAGACAATATTGATATAACAGTCCCATTTTCAAGTAGTTCATATTTAAAAGCAACAAGCGGTTTTACAAATGGAGCATCAACTGAAAGTTTAAAATATGTAGATTATAGTGTTGGAGGTTCTACTATAAAAGTATTAGAAATTTTTAATACTTTGAATGGAAGTGTAGCAACTCAACTAAAATTTTTACACAATTCTAGTGGTCTTTATTATCCAGTTATTAAAACAGATACTAATGCTGATTTTATAATTCACCACGAAAATGCTGGTGATAGATTTAAAGTAAGTAGATTTTGGGAATACGGACACGCATACGCTATGTGGTATTACGATAATTCGGCGTTTACATACTTTAGAAATCCAAGTGGGACAAATTCAGCCAATTCATTTGCTGGTAGTTATTTTGCTTTTCATAATAATGGAAGCGCTATTTATTCTAATTTACCAGGTGGTGGAACTTCTACAGGAGATTATCATTCATTTGCTACAGCGGGCAACCAATTCGCTCGCATGGACGCCACTGGTTCAGGAAAAATAACTGGTAGTTGGACTGGAAGTTGGGTAGGAACATCAGATAGAAGATTAAAAAAAAACATTATACCATTAACAAAAGCAAAAGAAACACTAATGAAAATAAATGTATATGAATTTGATAAATATGATATAGTTAATTATAATACAATACATAGTGAAACAGAAAAAGATAAATTACTACCATTTAAAGAGAGATTATCAAAAACAACAAGAAAAGTATATGGATTTATAGCACAAGAACTATGTGAAAATACCGAAGAATTAGGTAAAATGTGTGTAGATACTAATGATTGGGGTGAAGAAGAACCAGCGTATATTATAGATGAAAGACCTATATTAGCGTGTGCTATTAAAACAATTCAAGAACAGCAACAAGAAATAAATACTTTAACAAAATTAGTAAATGAAATGAAAACAACAATAGATAAATTAAATTCATCTACAAGTTTTAAAGAATTTAAATCAAAATAAAATATAATAATCATTATATGGATTTAATATCATTAGGTTCATTATTAGGTATTATTGGTTTGTTAGGTGAGAGAGTATTTAAATCTATCAGAAAATCTAGATGTACACATATTCATAGCAAATGTTGCGGTTCAGAAATTGATATTGAAAGGGATGTTGAACAACAAGACCACAAAAATGAAAACGAAGAGAAATAAATTTAAACCACTAATTATTATAAAATTGTCTTATAGTCAAATAGAAAATTTTATAATAATTAAATATTTAATTATTATTTTTTATTTTTTATTATCCATCTCATCAAAAAATTCAATTGATAATGTTATTTGCATAGGAACAGTAGCCGCAGTATAGTTATTTGCTTTAATTAATTTAAATGGTGTTACTGGATCATACGCCATACGCTCTATTTCTATCCTTGGTGGTAATTCAGGACAAGTGAAAGTCATAGCGCTTTGAGCATCAAGTGATACAACATTAACAGTATCAGCAGTAATAATAGCACTACCTAATATATTATTTCTACCATTATTTTCTGTAGAATATCCAAGCATGGGTATATTACTTCTAATAGCAAGTATATGAGTATCATTAACAACAACTCTACCAGCGCCATCAGCATTTTCTAATGATATACTAGAATCTATTACACTTACTTTACATTTTCTTTTTTGTAAATCTATTGGTGTAATAAAAGTAAATGAACCATTAGCATTATCTAAAGTAACAACATCACTAGCAAGAGTAGTATTTGTAATTCTTAAAATATGATTATCACCACACATTATATTATTATAACAGAAAATAAATATATAAATAATTTTTAATAATTTACTCAAATTGGGAAAAATGAGGAGGATAGAATTTATAAAACTTTAGTTCAATATTTTTTACTATACAATAATCTTTTTAGAATAATTAGTTTTACTCACTCAATTAGTGAGGAATCTAACTCTACTTGATTATCTTTTTCTTTTTTATCATTATCATCATCATCAAAAACTACCTTGTCAAAATTTATATAATACCTATCAGGTGTTCCCTCGTATGCTTTTATTAATAAGAAACTATATTTTTTACTCCATGCTTTTTTTAAAAGTTCATTTTGTTGTTCTTTTGATAAATCTTGCATTAGTTCATTTTTTATACAATTGATTTCTGGTGCTGACTCAGTTTTAAATAAGAATATATCAGAAAAATTATTTCTGAGTATCAGATCACACGCATTAAATTTTTGGGAGGTTACTATTATACCTAAACCAGCGTGTCCAGGTTCATTAGGATTTTGAGTTAAATGTCGTCTGTTTAACAATAATGAATGCATCTTGCTGTTATTCTTGATGGTCTTAATGCTATCATCTATGATCATAAGATTATTTAAATTTTCCCCTTCTTTTTCAGTTTCTATAATATCATCTATTAGTTCATTTGTAAATTTTGAATGTATCCTCTCCTCTTTTAATTTTAGTTTATCAAGTGGGGCAGTATCCTTAGATGGGCTAATATAATACACTCTGTCAAAAAAACGGTAATAGAATTTTGGTATATGTGGTTTTTTTTTTGTTGGGTGAGATAATAATAGTTGATTCCATAATGTAGTTTTACCAGAAGAACTAAAACCACATATATATATTGCTGGAGATTTAACTGTTAATGGTTTTGCTGGTATATAAGGTAAGTCAGATAAATCATCTACACTTTGTTCTAATGGTGGAACATGTGTTAATATTTTATTTTTTAAGATTTTCATTATATATAATATACTTTATTTTTAATAATTAGAAATTTAAATTAGTTTAATTCTAATTTTAATTTCAAATTTATTTTCTTATTAGATATTATAAATATGCAACAAGAACAGATAAGTTTAGGCAATCTACCTCTCTCTATGAGATATTCCGTAACAAGTGTACCAGCTGTTGAGGCATCTTCAACACTCGCTCGATTTGATTCTACAAACGGTAATTCAAACTTTAGTCCTACTGGGGCAGACCAAATTAGAATTAGAGTAAAAGCTGACGGATTTATGGATACATCAAAACATTATTTATTTTTCTCAGTCAATACAACTACCGCTGGTGCTAATATTGATGGAGACGCAAATAGTTTCTTCGATAGAATAACTATAGAATCGAATGGTGTATTGATAGAACAAATAGATAGATACGCTCTTTATTCTGGTATTAAAAGAAACTGGGATAGTACTAATGAGGAATTAATAAAGTCTTGTGGTGAATCTGGTGGTGATTATTTAAAAACCACCCAAGCATTAGGAGCATTTGGTTTGGCTGCAGCTGATACAGCAGCCGCTGTAAAAGTTGCCTCTGATGCTTTCCTTGCAGCTTCTAATGGTTTAGCTTTAGAAACTGCGTTGAGTAATTTAGGAGATGCTTTAGTAGCTGCTGAATCTAAAAATTTTGCTATACAGTTAAACTCTGGTATGTTGAAAAATATTTATGAAAAAGCATTACCAGAAGGATTAAATGAATTTGAAATAATTTTAAGATTGAAAAGCGCTACTGGCGCTGTGGTAGGAACTGGAGCAGGAAATAATGATTATACTATTGATAATCCCCGTCTGTATGTACCCTGTTATAAAATAGAAAATGGTGATGTAATGGCCAGTTTCAGAAACGCTATGGCTTCTCAGGGTGTAAGTTGGGTTGGTATGACTGCTAAAACCTACATTAACACCTTGAGTAATAACGCTAATAAACAAATATTACAAATTAACGACAGATCCCAATCTCTTTACGCTTTAGTTAGTGCTATTCGTTCTCTTGACGCTGATACCCAACGATTAGATTATTCTAATACAGCTACATTAGTCAATTTTGCTGGTGGTTATGTCCAGAGTTATGTATATAAACTTATGGGGCAAAACTACCCTCAATCAGAAATTGAAATGAATTTAGCAGAAAATGGTTTAAATGTATCTAGAGCGTATGAAGAAGCAGTTAAAGCATGGGCAAGACCAGGACATAAGTACTCTAATTGTAATGTAACATTAAATCAATTTAAATCCCTTAAAAACGCTTATACATCAGTAACAAACAGTGCATC